>Ga0335074_10003944_pt1 | contig 20436 bp, 19 predicted proteins | sample Lox_Sample_23_FD_206715 | JGI IMG/M metagenome (GOLD analysis project Ga0335074, IMG submission 206715) | Soil microbial communities from Loxahatchee National Wildlife Refuge, Florida, United States - Lox_Sample_2.3 | ecosystem: Environmental > Terrestrial > Soil > Wetlands | place: USA... | reverse complement strand
GCCGGTCTCTGCTGGCATCGCCCAGTCCGTTCGGCATCGGCGAACTGATCGTCGCCATGGCGATGGACACTTATGTTTCGTTCGATTTCATTGGGCCGATGCAGCCGGGCGATTTCGGACCGTGCTACGAAGTGCGCACCTACACGCTCAAGCCGGACGGACTGGCGCCGACCGTCGAGCTCTGGCGCAAGGCGGTGCCCGGCCGGCTGAAGGTATCGCCGATCCTTGCCGCCATGACGTCGGTGACCGGCGCGGTGACCCGGTTCATGCACATCTGGCCGTATAAGACGTTCGACGAGCGCGCCCGCCTGCGCGACAAGGCGGTCGCCGACGGCGTCTGGCCGCCGCCGGGCGGCCCCGGCCACCTCGCCTCGCAACAGGTCGACATTTATCTGCCGGCGCCGTTCTCGCCGATGAGATAAGACCGCCGAACATCGGCGCGAGCAGCCAAACCTTATGTCCGGCCGGGGTCGCGTTCGCGCGTCAGCGGCTCGCCCGGCGGCGGCTCCCAGTTCTGGTCCTGCTCGTAGCGCTTGGCGTAGCGGTAGAACGTGCCCTCGAAATTGCCGAAGGCGATGACGAAGCCGGCCCAGCCGTCGACGAAGCCGCGCTTGAAAATGTAATGTTTGAGAAACGCCCAGGCGCCGTGGCCGAGCGCGCTCGCCATCGACACCCGCTTGCCGGCAAGCTTCGGCGCGCCGAGCGACGAGTAGCGGTCGGCCTTTCTGATGATTTCTCCCAAGTTGCGAAACGGGAACTGCCAGATCGCATTCGCCAGCGTTCCGACCGGCTTGGCGCTCAACACCTGATAGCCTTCGTGCACCGGCTCGAACGTGTAGCGCAGGCAGCCCTTTCGGAACAGCTGCGGCTGGCGAAAATTCGGATACCAGCCGGAACCGCGGATCCAGCGGCCCATGAAATAATTGCGCCGCGGCACGAGGTAGGCGTCGTGCGGCGGCTCGGCGGCCAGGAGGTTGAGGATTTCGTCGCGCACCTCTCTGGTGCAGCGTTCGTCGGCGTCGAGGCTGAAGATCCATTCGCAGCGGCACGCCTCGACCGCGCGATTGCGCAGATCGCCAAAACCCTGGAACGGCACCTGTACGACGCGCGCGCCCAGACTCGCGGCGATTTCGGCGGTGCCGTCGGTGCTGTTGGAATCGACGACGACGACCTCGTCCGCCCACAGCACGCTTTGCACCGCGGCCTTGATCTTCGCCGCTTCGTTGAAGCAGATGACATAGGCGGAAATCGTCTGCATCGGTCAGTTGCCCGCGTAGGCCCGCTGCTTGCGCAGCGATAAAGCCGGGCGAATTTGTTCGAGCGCTTGCGCCGCGGAGATGCGCGCCATGCCGCCGCGCATCGGACCGCCCTCCGGCACGATCGGGTGGATGAATTTCGAATATTTCAGCACCGGAGTGCCGCCGAACAGACCGAACGCCTCAGTCCCGGTGGCGGCGGCAAGATTGAGCGGGCCTGAATCGGTGCCGAGGAAAAGATCGGAGTGCTGCAGCAGCGCGGCCGCCTCGGTCAATTTCAGATCGCAGGCATTGACGGCCGGCGCGCCCGTCGTGGCCGCGATGAAAGCTTGCGCGCGTGCAATTTGGGCGGCGCCGCCGATCAAAAACACCGTTCCGCAGGTGAGCCCGCGCACACCAGACAAAAACTCCTCCCAATACGGGTCTGGCCAGTCCTTGTCCGGGTGCGATCCGCCAAGCCCCAGCACGATCCACGGCCGCGGACAGGCAGCGAATTTCTTGCCGGTCGCGACCAGCGCCTCGCTCGGCACCCGCAGACTTGGCTCGGTGCTCGCCAGCGGCACGCCGAGGTCCGCCAGCAATTTAACCAACCAATCGATCGGAAAATCGTGAAAATTGCTCTGTGGAATCCCTGCGTTGGTGATGAACAGCCGTTGCGCCGTCAATCCGACGCCGATGCGCTCGGGAATTCCGGCCAGGAACGCGGCCAGTGCCGGACGGATGGTGCGGTCCAATATCCAGATCTTGGCAAAGCGCCGCCGCCGCAACAGTCCAATCAGCCGGATCAGATTGAGGCCGCGGCGCAGTTCCGAGCCGAAATGCTCGAAATAGACGACCTCGGCAACGCTCGGCTCCGCCGCCAAAAGCTCGCGCGCGCCGCTGGTCGGCGGCGCCAGAAAAACAACCTTGCCGCCGGGCGAGACCGCGGCGATGGCGCGGATGAACGCCAAATGCCAGATCACATCGCCAATGCCGGGCTTGGGCTGGATGACCGCGTGCAGCGTCGAAGGCGTGCTCATCGCGCACGCTTTTACACGCTCTAACCCGCCGACGACACGTATTTGGCAAGCTCGGCGGCGACGCGCGCGATAACGCCGTCCCAATCGCCGAGCGCCGTCTGCCGGAACAGCCGCGCCGTCGGGTACCAGGGGCTCGCTTCGCCGTCGAGCGTCCAGCGCCAATCGGGCGCGAACGGGACCAGCACCCAGAGCGGCCGGCCCATGGCGCCGGCCAGATGCGCGACCGCGGTGTCGGCGGAAATCACCAGATCGGACAGCGCGACCGCCGCCGCCGTATCGGTGAAGCTTTGCAGTTCGCCGCCGAGCTTAATCAGGCGCGGTTCGGCGGCGAGTTGTTCCGCGTCATCGCGGCGCACGTCGCGCTGAATGCTGACAAACCGCGCCTGCGCCGCGAACAGCGGCGCAAGACGGGCAAACGGTATGGAGCGATTGCGGTCGTTGTAGTGGCTGGGATTGCCCGACCAGGCAAGGGCGATGCGCGGGCGCGCCAGTGCGCCGAGCCGGCCTCCCCATTTGGCGAGCGACGCGTCGTCGGCCGAGAGATAAGGAATTTGCGCCGGCACGCTGTCGACCTCGGTGCGCAAGGCAAGCGGCAGGCTGCCGAGCGGGCAATGCACGTCGAACGGCGGCGGCGCCTCGCCGCGGGCGATGATGGTCGCGCCGCCGTCGAGCCGCGCCATCAATCCGGTCAGTTCGCTCTGCACTTCCAGCACGACCTTGGCGCCGGCCGCCGCCAAGAGCGGCACGTAACGCGCATACTGGATCGTGTCTCCCAGGCCCTGCTCGGCATGCAGCAGCACGGTCTTGCGCGCCAGCGGATAATCGCCGAGCCACAGCGGCCGCCCACGGCTCTTCGGCGCCGGCATGCCGCTCCGCCGCCAGCGCGCCTCGTATTTCTCGAAGCCGGCGCGATAATCGCCGAGCGTGAGCAGCGCCATCGCCTCGCTGAAATGCAGGTCGGGATCGTCCCGCCCCGCCGCCCGTGCCTTGCCGTAGCTCGCCATCGCCTCGTCGTGGCGGTTGAGTGCGGCGAGCGCCCGGCCGCGATGCAGCCACGCCTCGGCATGTTGCGGAGCCGCGGCGAGCACGCGGTCGTGCGCCTCGATCGCCGCCGCATAGCGGCCGAGTTCGTGCAAGGCGAGCCCGCGATTGTAGTGCGCGCCGGGATGCGCGGGCATCATCTTCAGCGCGGCTTCGAAATCGGCGACGGCTTCCTCGTGTGCGCCCAGCGCCGCATTGGCGATGCCGCAGTTGAGCCGCGCCTCGGCGTGCTGCGGCGAGCGCGCCAGCACCTCGCGGAATTCCGCGAGCGCCTCCTCGGCGCGGCCGGCGACCAGCAGCGCATTGGCATGCTGATTGAGGACGGCGAGGTTGTCGCGATCCAGCGCGCGGGCCCTGTCGAGGCATTCGAGGGCTTCGTCAGTGCGCTTGAGCGCCAGCAGCACCTGACCGAGATTGGCCCAGGCACCGGCGGCGCGAGGATTGATCTTGACCGCGGCGGACAACAGGCGATGCGCTTCGCCCATGCGGCCGAGCTGGGCCTTGACGGTGCCCAGGAGATTGAGCGCGTCGAAATGATCCGGCGCCGCCTTGAGCACGCGCGTATAGATTCTCTCGGCGTCGCGCAGCTTGCCCTGGCGCTGCAGCGCCAGCGCCTCGTTGAACGATTGCGTCAAATCGAATGGCGCGGACCTGGTATTCACAGCCGATTGATCCGGGCAATGCGGCGCGTCACCTCGGCCGGCGTTGCGTTGTCGGCCTTGGTCTTGAGCGCCAGCGCCGCGCGCGCGGCCGGCCGCTCGAGACAACGCGTGAGCCAGGCTTTCAGGTTCGGCACCACGGAGAGGTCCATGTCGATCGCCCGGCTGATCACGGCGGCAACGTTAAGATCGGCCACGGTAAAATCATCGCCGAGCAAATAGGGCTGATGCGTCACCGCGGCATCCAGAATCTTGAACGGCGCGGCGATGACTTTCAGCGCCTCGTCGCGTTTTGCCGCATCGCGTTCGGCCGCCGGCAGCCGCACCGCATGCAGCGACCAGATATTGACGCCGCGGTCGACCTCGGCGATCGCCCAGAAGCTCCACTGCCAGGCCTTCGCCTCATCCTGCAGCGCGGCGGGATAGAGCCTGCCGAGCGAATGCTTCTTGGCGAGGTAGAGCGTGATCGCCAGCGATTCGAACAATACGAAGCCATCGTCGTCGATGAACGGCAGCCGCCCGTTCGGATTGATCGCCAGGAATTCCGGCGCCCGCGCGCCGGCTTCGCCGATCTCGATCGGCAGGTGCTGGTAGGCGAGCCCCAGCTCTTCCGCCATCCACAGCGCGCGAAAGGCGCGGGTGCGGGCGATGCCGTAGATGCGCAGTGAAGCCATGCTCCGGTCCCGGATTGGGCGCGAGCATAGCCGACATTTGCGCCGGCGAGCCAGCGCTGGGGGGACACACCGGCGGTGCTGCGCCTATTCCGCGGCGACCGGTGAGGCGGGGTGGATGACGAAGCGTTCGATCTCGTCGCGGCGATAGGGGAACAGCAGCGCGCCGAGCAGCACGAGCAGACTGCACAGCGACAACACTTCGAGCAGCGCCGTGAAGCCGCCGTGCGCGTGCATGAAGGCCACCAGCGGGATGGCCACGGCGCTGACGCCGAACGACAGCAGATAACGCACCGCATAGACCCGCGCCCGCCAGTCGCTGTCGGCGTAGCGCGCCACCATGCCGTCGTTGAACGTGACCTGGCCGAAGATCGAGAAGACCATGGCAACCGCGACGAAGACCATTGGCCATCCCGACGAGAACGCGGCCGCCGCGAGAAGCGGCGCCTGAAACACCGCGATGGCAAGGAAGCCGACTTTCAGCGGCTGGCGGTCGATGATCCAGCCCATCACCAGTTGCGACATCGCGCCGACCACGTAGACGACGCAAACCAATAACCCGACGTCGAATGTCGAGCCGCCGAGCTGCGGCAAACGCTCGTCGATCAGCTTCGGCAGAGCCACCGTCGTTGCATTGAAGACCACACCGCCGGCGAGTGTCACCAGTGCGAGCACGACAAAAGCCCGCACCACCACGGCGCGCGGGAAGTTGACGCGCGTAAGACTGCGCGCCTTGGCTTGATTGGCCTCGGCCGGAACGAGCACGAGGTAGAGTGCGCCGACTCCGACGGCACCGGCGCCCAACAGAGTGAACGCATACCGCCAGCCCAGCCACTGACTGATGCCGCCGGTGATCAGGGCGGCGAAGGCCACGCCGAGATTGCCCCATACGCCGTTGATGCCGATCTCGCGCCCGACCCGTTCGGCGTGGCTCACCAGCATGGCGGTTCCAACGGGATGGTAGATGGCGGCAAACAGTCCGATCACGGCCAAGCCGACCGCCAGTTGCGCCGTCGACTGCACCAGCCCGGTCGCGAAGGTCGCGGCGCCGATGCCGAGAAAGAAAATCGCCATCATGTTGCGGCGGCTCCAGCGATCGCCGAGCCAGCCGGCGGGAAGCGACCCGGCGCCAAATGTGATGAACCCGCCGAGCGCGAGCGCGATGAGCTCGCTGTACGGCCTGGCGAAGGTGGACTGCATGCTGAGCACCGCGGTCGGAAAGATCAGCATGAACATGTGATCGATCATGTGACCGACGTTGATGAAACCGATGATGGTGCGCCGCGACGCCGCCATTGCGCTCTCCGCTGGACTCGTGTCCTCAAGACGGCATATTAGCGTTGTCCGAATCCATAAGTACTGACAGACATCGTCGCGAAACGGACATGACGAAAAGCACCAATTCGGCGGATTATCAGCACACCAAGCGTCCCATTGCCGGGATGCCGAAGGACCTCAAGGACGGCTCCTATATCGCGCCGCATCGGCATCGCCGCGCGCAGCTGGTGTGGGCGACCGAAGGGGTCATGGCGGTCACCGCGGCGCAGGCGACGTGGATCGTGCCGCCGCAGCGGGCGCTGTGGATACCGGCGGGCACCGTCCATTCCATTCGCATGTCCGGCGCCGTGGCCATGCGGACGCTCTACATCGAACCCGATGCCGCACGCTCCCTGCCGCAGGACTGCAAGATTGTGTTGATGACCGGACTGCTGCGTGAGCTCGTGCTGGAAGCCGTGCGCGCCCCGCTCGATGAAGATCGCAACGGCCGCATGAGCCATGTCGAGGCCCTGATCCTCGATGAGATCAGCACGCTCAATGCCGAGTCGCTGCATCTGCCGATGCCGCACGACAAGCGGCTCCGCGTCGTCTGCGAAGCGCTGCTGCGCGCTCCAGGCCGCGACGAGACCCTGGAACAATGGTCGCAGACCGCCGGCGCCAGCAGCCGGACGCTGGCGCGATTGTTCGCCAGTGAGACAGGCATGCGCTTCGTCGATTGGCGCCAGCAAGCCCGGCTGGCTGCGGCGCTGGTGCAGCTGGCCGAGGGGCAGCAGGTCGCCTCCATCGCACGCGCGCTCGGCTACGGCAGTGTCAGCGCTTTCACCGCGATGTTTCGCCGGGCGCTGGGCAAGCCGCCGCGCGATTATTTTGGCGGTTCGGCGGGGGATTAGAGCGGCCACAGGCGGATCGTTGCATCTAGCGGCGCCTTGGGATGCGCCGGCCGCACGTTGTCAATTCGCAGCCGGGATCGTACTTTGCCCCGTCAAACCTGGGGAATTGGAATGGAATTTGGCATTTTCTCGAATGGTTTTCGTCCGCATACGACCGCAGCACAAACATACCAAGAGGACCTTGCGGAAATCGTCCACGCCGACAAGCTCGGCTTCAAATACGCCTATATCAGCGAACATCACGGCGAGCCGGTCTATATCGACAAGATCGACACGCTGCCGGTCCCCGAACTGTTGATGTGCAAGGCGGCGGCGCTGACCAAACAGATCCGCATGGGCGCCGCGGTCAAGCTCATCCACCTCGCGCATCCGGTGGACACCGCCATTCAGACTGCCGTGACCGACCACGTGGTCGGCAACGGCCGGTTCATCTTCGGCTTCGGCTCCGGCTTTCCAAATCCTTTGTTTGCCGGCGAGCGCGGTCTGTCGCACACCGACCGGCACGGCCGCATGCGCGAATCGCTCGACCTCATTCTCAAATGCTGGAACGCGCCGGAGCCGTTCGACTGGGATGGCACCTACTGGAAGGGAAAGAACATCGTCGCCACGCCGCGGCCGCTCACTCTGCCGCACATGCCGATGGCGACCGCGACCGACACCGAGGACACCATCGATATGGCGGGCGCCCGCGGCTATACGCTGTTGCGCGCGCAGCTCGAGCCGCCCGGCTCGATCCGCCAGAAAGCCGATCGCTACGTGCGCGCCGCCAAGTCGGCCGGCCGGCCAAACCCGCTCGCCAATGTCACTGTGGCGCGCTACGTCTATCTGGCCGACAGCCGCCGCGAAGCCATGGACGATCTGCGACCGGCGATCAATTACGAGCTCACGTACCAGAAAGCGCGCGGCTTGATCCGCATCATCACCTCCAACTACGACATCGGCGTCAAAGGCGACGACGTGAGCTTCGACCAGCTGGCCGAGGCCGGAATCTATTTCCTCGGCGATCCGGACAGCGTCGCCAAGGAGTTGCGCAAATTCTACGACGAGTCAGGCGGCTTCGGCACGCTGCTGATCGTCGCCGGCAAGAACTGGGCGAACCAGGAGAAAGTCTTTCGCTCGATGTCGCTGTTCGCCGATCACGTGGCGCCGCAGCTTGCCAGTCTCGTGCCGGCGCGCGATCCTGACACGGTGGCGGCCTAATTGTTCCCTGCCCCCTTGTGGGGGAGGCTAGGGAGGGGGGTGGCGAGGTGACGCACGAGCGTCGCCGATTTGTAAATCGCCTTTCTACCCCCACCCCTAACCCCTCCCCACAAGGGGGAGGGGAAAGGAGCAGAGAACCACATGCGCCTCGGAATATTCATGATGCCGGTGCATCCGCCGGCGCGCTCGTTCACCGACACGCTGGCCGAGGACGAGGACAAGGCGCTGTACGCCGACGCGCTCGGCTTCGACGAAATGTGGCTCGGCGAGCATTTTTCGGCGACCAGCGAGCCGATCCCCTCGCCACTGATCCGGCCGTCGTCGCCGCCGAGGTCGCACAGTTCGACCACATGAGCCGCGGCCGTTTCATGTTCGGCATCGGCCCGGGCGGGCTGCTCTCCGACTTCGAGCTGTTCGGCAATGCCGACCATGGCGTGCGCGGACGCAAGGCCATGGAAGCGATCGCCACGATCGAGAAAATCTGGGCGCAGGATCCGCCGTACGACATTCCCGCACAATTCCGCGCCGTGCAGCTCAAGGATGCGATCATTCCGCATCTCGGCATCGGCTCCATGCCGAAACCGTTCCAGAAGCCGGGCCCGCCGATCACCATGTCGGTCGCCAGCCGCAACTCGGCGACCGCGCGCGTCGCCGGCCAGCGCGGCTGGGGGATTTTGACCGGCAACAATGTGCCGGCAAACGCGGTAGCGACGCACTGGCAGACCTACAGCAAGGCGTGCGCGGACGCCGGCAGGCGCGCGAGCGGCGAGAACTGGCGCGTGGCGCGCAACGTCATGGTGGCCGACAGCGACGCCGAGGCGCGCGACCGCGTCTTCTCAGCGGCCGGATCGAACCGTTATTTCTACACCTACATGCGCGAGGTGCTCTCGCGCGTCGGCATTCTCACGGTGATGAAGCCCGATCCGGACATGCCGGACGATAAGGCCACGGTCGAAGTCATCACCGAAGGCTGCATGCTGTACGGCTCGCCGAAGACGTTTCTCGCCAAGCTCATCGCGTTTCGCGACGAGACAGGCCCGTTCGGCACGCTGTTGATGACTGGCCTCGACTGGAGCGGGCCGAACCGCGAATGGGAGCGCCATTCGATGCAGCTGTTGGCGGAGGAAGTATTTCCGAAATTCCGCCAGCACGCCATGGCGCAGGCAGCGGAGTGATCAGACAAACACGGCGAGTGAGACCATGAAAGGACTGATGACAACCATCGGCGTCATTCTGCTGCTGTCCGGCCTCGTCTTCATGGGACAAGGCTCGCGCTTTTTCCCTTATCCGGCCAAGAGCTTCATGGTCGGCGCGCCGCAGTGGATCTACTACGGCGGCGGCATCGCCGTCGTCGGCATATTGCTGCTGATCATCGCCTGGCGCTGAGGCGGCGGCGATTCGACGCCGAACCGATCCTGCACCCCGCCGTTACTTCGCCGCAACGCCCGCGCCTTTGTACCAGTCCGGATTGTCCGGCAAACCGGGCGTGCCGTTTGCCAGTCCCATCTTCTCGAGCGCTGCCTGCAGCGGCCCGGTGTCGTAGATGTCCGCCGGCTTGGCGACATATTGATTCGGACCTTCATGGCGGAGCTTGAAGAACAGGTTCATGATCTTCTGCGTGGCCGCATAATCGATGCCGCCGTTGATGGTGAAATAGCCGCCGTCGTGGAACAATTGCCACGCCGCCTTGAGCTGTTGGCCGTTGAGGCCGGCGTTGGGAAAGATTTTCTCAGCCGGCTCGATCCACGTTGCGGCGTTGTCCTCCCATTGGCGGCCGGCATCGAGCATGGTTTCGACATAGCGCGTGGCGGCGGCCGGATGCGCCTTGATCCAGTCGGCCCTGGCGATGATCACGATGCGGGGAACCGGCGGCGTGTACTTCGCCGTATGGCGGAGGATGACGTGGACCTGCTTGGTGAAGCCTTTGACGGTGGCGAGCGCGGCGCCGAGGTGCGAGAGGCTCGCAAGCTGAACGCGGCCGGTATCCAGCGCCTGCAGGCGCGGCGCGTCGGCGCCCGGAATGGGGACGAACTGAAACGCGTCGGGTTTGAAGCCCAGACCCTCGGCGGTCATCTGGGCGTTGAAACGCTGGGCGCCGCCGAGGCTGGCGACGGCCCAGGTCTGCCCCAGGGCCTGCTTCATGGTTTGGTATTTGCGCTGACCCCAAACCTCCTCGTCGCCGTAAGGAGTCATCACCAGCAGGACCTTGATCTTGGCGCCCGAATAGATGCCGCCGAGCGCCGATATGATGTCGCTTGTCGCGACATCGGTGGTGCCGCTCACCACCGCCTGAACCCGCACCGGCCCGCCGCCGCCGAGCCTCGGACCTTGTTGCAGCGCCAACCCATGCTTGGCGAACAGGCCCATTGCCTGGGCCATGGAGTTGTAGGACAGCGAGGGATCCGGCGTCGGCACCAATCCCGTCGCCCGGATTGGAATTGGCGCTTGGGTGGCGCTTTCGGCCTTTGCGGCCGACCAAATCCCAAGCGCAGCCACAAACAACACGCCGGCGCCCGCGAACAGAACACGAGCGGCGGTACGCGGCATTATTCTTGACCTGGACATTCTGACCTCCTGGATTTTGCGTCGATACCTTCAAGCGCCTTCTCGATTTGCGGACCCAAGCGAACGCCCTTTGCAGACAGCTCCGTTTGCAGACGCTTCGCTCCTGTCCTACAGACCTCCGCTGGCGGCTGTCTCAAGGCCGATACCCAGATATCGGCCGGTGAGTTCCGGATCGGCCTGCAGCGCTTCGCGCGTGCCCTCGAACACGACATGGCCGTTGTTGAGCACATAGACGCGTGGCGCCAACAGCAGGGCCGCCCGCACGTCCTGTTCGACGATCGCGATCGTCACCCCGGACTCGGCGAGTTGCCGGCACAGCGCGACCAGCTCGTCGACAATCACCGGCGCCAATCCCTCGAACGGCTCATCGAGCAGCATCAGTCGCGGCGAGCGGATCAACGCCCGGGCGATCGCCAGCATCTGCTGCTCGCCGCCCGACAGCGTGCCGCCCAGGGCGCGCCGCCGCTCGCGGAGGTTAGGGAAGATGGCGAAGATTTCATCGATCGGCCGCGACGCCGGCGTGATCAGCGTCGCCAGCCGCAGGTTCTCCTCGACGGTCAGCGTCGTGAAAATACGCCGGTCCTCCGGCACCAGCTGCAGACCGCGGCGCGCGATCACGTGGCTGGGCAGCCCGGCAATCGGCTCGCCGGCGAGCCGAATCGAGCCCGAACGCGGGCCGAGCACGCCGGCGATCGTTTTCAGCGTCGTGGTTTTGCCGGCGCCGTTGCGGCCCAAGATGGCGACGACCTCGTGCTCCTCGACGTTGAGGCTCACGTCGAACAGGACGTGCGAATCGCCGTAGAAGCTGTTGATCGATTCGATCTCAAGCATTGGCATGAGCGGCGAAGCTCCCGAGATAAGCCCGCCGCACTTGCGCATCGCAGCGGATTTGCGCAGGCGCGCCCTCGGCGAGCGGCCGGCCTTGGTGCATCACCATGATGCGCGCCGCCAAGGCGAACACCGCGTCCATGTCGTGCTCGACAAGCACGATGGTGCGGCCCTCGGCGAGACGGCGAATGAGGCGGATGACGTCCTGCCGCTCGCCCGGAGCAAGTCCGGCGAGCGGCTCGTCGAGCAGCAGCACGGACGGCAAGGTGGCGAGCGCCATACCCAATTCGATGCGCCGTTTTTCGCCGTAGGCCAGTTCCGCGACCGGCAGATCGGCCCTCTCCGCAAGGCCGAGTTCGTCGATCAGTCCGGCGATCGATTGCTCGACCGCAGCGATGCTGTCGGCGGCACGGAAGACGTCGAAGCGCAATGGGCCGCGGGCGCGCCCGAGCGCGGCGATGCGGAGATTTTGCCGGCCGTTCAGATCCTCGAACAGCTGGTTGATCTGATAGCTCTTGGCGATCCCCGCTTGATTGACGGCGGTGACGCCGCGGGCGGTGATCGCCTGCCCACGCAGCAGGATCTGGCCCGCATTCGGCGTTTCCTCGCCGGAGAGCAGACGGAGAAAGGTGCTCTTGCCGGCGCCGTTGGGCCCGATCACGGCGTAAATCTCGCCCGGCGGCACTGCGAGCGAGACATCGGACACCGCCTGAACGCCGCCGTAGTTCTTGCTGACGCCCCGCGCCTCGAGCGCGAACGGTACCGCGGCGCCGGCCGGACGCGGCATCGGGACAAGCGCCGGCGCACCGCGGCAGATCGGGCCAAGCGCGGACGGCGCGGGGCGCCGTGACGATTTGGCGCCACGCGACCGCCATAGGCCGACGGCCGAGCCGTAAAGTCCCTTGCGCAATAGCGCCACGATCAGAACGAAAATGCCGCCCAGAAAGAACATCCACAGCGATCCGACCCCCGGGATCTGCTGCAGCTCGGCGCGCAGGAACAGCCAGACCGCGGCGCCAATCGTTGGACCGAGCAAAGTCCCGACGCCGCCGATCACGGTCTGGAACACGAGTTGCGCCGACGTCTCGAGCGCAAACGCGTCAGGCGGCATATAGCTCTGAAAGATGCCCAACAGCGTGCCGGCAAGTCCGGCGTAGGCGGCGGCCAGCACGAACACCGCGAGCTTGTAGCCGGAAACCGAATGACCGAGCGCGGCGGTGCGGTTGGCGTTCTGGCGAATGCCGCTCAGGACCGCGCCCACCGGCGAGCGCACGACGAAGCGGGCCAGTACATAACCGAGAAAAAACAGCGCAGCGATCAGCACGTAGATCCGCGAGCCGTCGCTGAACGCGAAATACAGCGGCCCCAGGTGAATGACCGGGTATGGCACGCCGGGCAAGCCGTTTTCGCCTCCCGTCCAATTGGCGAGCGGCGAATTTTCGAGAAAATACGACAGCTCCGAGAAGGCCAGCGTGATCATCGCGAAATAGAGGCCGACGCGACGCAGCGCGAGATAGCCGACAAGGAGGCCGAACAGCGAGGCTGCCACAACGCCGGCAATCATCGCCAGCCAGACATTGGCGAGCGTATGACTGAGCAGCAGATAGGCGGTGACGAAGCCGCCGGTGCCGTAGAATGCCGCCTGACCGAACGACAACAGTCCGCTGTAGCCGAACAGCAGGTCGAAGCCGATGCCGAACAGGCCCCACAAGAGGATGCGGCTCAACAGATCGACCGACGAGAAAGCCGCGGCAAAACCGAACGGCAGCACGACCAGCAGAAGCGCAACGATACCTTCGGGGAGCCACTGCCGAAGATGCCGCGACTTCCGGCCTGCGCTCATATGCGGCCAACCTTTCCGAACAGGCCGCGCGGCCGCAGCACCAGAACGAGAGTCATGACGGCGTAGATCGACGCCTGGGAATAGGCCGGGTCAAACGCCGTCGTCAGGCTGAGCAGTTCGCCGACCAGCAGCCCGCCGACCACGGCGCCGCCGAAGGATCCGAGGCCGCCGATCACAACGACGACGAAGGCCTGGACCAGAAACGGCGTTCCCATGTCCGGAATGACGGCGGAGAACGGCGCAAAGATGACGCCGGCGACGCCCGCCGCGATCGCCCCGACCGCAAATACGATCAGGAACATGCGCCGCACGTCGATGCCGAGCAGACCGACCATCAGCCGGTCTTCGATGCCCGCCCGCACCATCAGGCCGAGCGATGTATGATACAGCAGCAGATAAAGCGCGAGCAGGAATGCCGCGGCAATGCCGATGGCTTCGACACGGTACAGCGGGTAGTAGAACAGACCCCAGAAATTGACGATTCCCTCACCCCACGGCGGCGGCGATACGCGCTGGCTGTCGCTGCCAAAGAAAAAGCGCACGCCCTCGATCAGCATGACCGAGAGGCCGAACGTCACCAGCAGTTGGTCCTCGGGCGGCCTTGCGTAAAAGAAGCGGAGCAGCCCGCGTTCGAGCACGACCGAGACGACGAGCAGAACCGCGGCGCCGGCCAGCAGCGCCGCGATGAACGAATGCGTCTCGACCAGCACGACGAAAGCCGCGTAGGCGCCAAGCATGAACATCGCGCCGTGGGCGAAGTTGACGAACCCGAGCGTGCCGAAAATGATCGTCAGCCCGCTGCTCATCAGCGCCAGCAGGGTGCCGAAGGCGAACCCGCTGAACGCCTGCGACAGAAGCAGTGGGGTCGAGGGCATCAGCGGGGCGTCCGGTCTGACACCGGCCGGTCAGGCGGCGTCGACCGCGGGCATATGGCAGCCGGTCTGGTCGATCGGCTCCATCAGCTGCTCGCCCGGAACGAGCTCGACCGTCTTGAAGAAGTCTTCCGGGCCTTTCATTTCCGCCTTGCTCTTACCTTGCAGGACGGGCACCGGGTACACGCCCTGGTGATCGGCCGCCCGGAACCAGACCTTGCCGGCAATCGTGTCGACCTTGTATCCGGATTCCAGCGCCTTGATGACCTCGGGCGGATAGAACGTGCCGGCGCGTTCGACGGCGTCCGCCCACATGATGATGCTGTTGTAGGCGTTGGCGGCCGGGAAGCGCGGCTTGTAATTGTATTTCTTCTCGAAGTCCGCGACGAAATATTTCGCCAGCGGAAAGGTTTCCTCCTCGCCCCACCACCACGGCTCGGTGCCATACAGACCCTCGAGCACTTCGGGCCCCAGCTCCTTGCCCGCGAAGCCGCTGAACAGCGGCAAGACGTATTTCATCTTCTTCATGATGCCGAACTGGATCGCCTGCTTCGTCGAGGTGACTGAATCGGCGCCGGCGGTTTCGTTGAACATCACGTCGGCGCCGCTGTTGGCGATGTCGAGCAGGTAGCTGGTGAAATCGGTAGTGCCGAGCGGCGCCAGTTGTTCGGTAGCGACGGTCCAGCCGTATTTCTTGAAGGCCGCGGTCAACGAGTTGTAGAGGCTGGTGCCGAACGTGTAATCGGGCACCAGGTAAGCCGCCTTGAGGTTGTGGCCGAGCTGTTTGGCGAGGACCGGCGCCAGCGCCTGGCACAACATGTAGTTGTCGCCCATGAGCCGGAAGCCGAAGCGCTCGCAGTTCTTGCCGGTCGTCGCGTTGGAGGCCGTGGTGGCCGCCATGCTGATCACTTTTTTGCGCTGGCCCAGTTCATCCAAGGCGACGGCGACCGCGCTGCTGACCGAGGAGGTCATGACCATCGCCTTGTTCTCGGTGATGAACCGCGTGGCGGCCTGAACGGCGGGGTTGGGCTTGGTTTCGGTGTCGGCGACGCCGGCTTCGATTTTCTTGCCGAGCACGCCGCCGCCCTTCTTCAACGACGGCACCGCTTCGGTCACTTTGCTGCCGTTGTTGAGATGCTCGACGACCAGCTCGAACCCGCGCTGCTCGTCGTGACCCATCGCCGCATACGGTCCGGTCAGCGGAAACAGCCCGGCGGCAAAGACGCTCTTGCCTTGCACCCCGGCCGGATAAGTACCCATGCTCGGGTAGTCTTTGGCCCAGACCCACGGCGCTCCAATCGGCGTCAACAGGCCTGCCGCCCCGACGCCAAGGCCGGCCTTGACAACGCCGCGCCGTGTGAAAATGGCGGATTCTTTACGGATCACGCTGGTGTTCATGATCTCCTCCCGTTCTGAGACGGACAGAATTTTCATTTTTTATAAGAACGCCCTGCGTTTAACGCAGGACTGCTATACGGAAAGTTCCGGCATTACCGTTAGTTCCACAATGCGGTGTTCTGACGCGGCGATGGTCGGCCGCACCGCGGCTTACGGATTCGCAAGACGCCCCCCGCAACGGGCGCCAAGGCGATGGACGAGTTTGCGTGCTTCGTCCATCGCTGCGGGCCGGAACAGACGCTTCTTGAACGCGTCAAACTGCGCGCCTCGCAGAGCAACGGCTGCGCCCGCTGCATCGACATGCGCGCCAAGGAATTGCGCGCCGCCGGCGAGGCGGCTTTATCTGCTCAACGCCCGGGAGGAATCGCCGTTCTACAGCGCGCGCGAACGTGCCCTTGCAGCGGAGCAGCTTTGCCGTTGACCGGAAAATTGGGCGCTACGGAGTTTTAGACGCAGCCCAACCTCACTTGAGAAGCTCAAAGCAAAAAGCATTTGGGCGGCTTTTTGGTTGCCTACGGCAACACTCGCGGCGTCAACAAACAAGCAGCGCCGGATAGAAGATCATTGCTGTCGCCTCTCCCCGCGTGCGAACCGCGTGCGGGGAGAGGGAATTCAGCATCGTAAAATCCACCGGACCTCAATAATGCTCGGCGTGGGTCAGCGGGACGTAGGCATAGCCGGTGCCGGATTTGGCGGCGTGGCCGACGCCGGGGAACGGCAGGTGTGCGCCGGCGAACAGCGTCCGGTCGGTCGCCACCATATCCATGACCTTCTTGCGGTTGGCGATCGCCAGCGCCGGATCGGCGTCGAACGCGATGCCGCGGTCCGGTTCGGGGAATTGCAGCGCCGCGCAGTGCACGATGTCGCCCCAGAGCAACAGATCGCTGCCGCCGGACGACACCCGCACCATGCTGTGGCCGACGGTGTGGCCGGGCGCCGCGGCGGCGGTTAAGCCCGACTCGAACTGCTGGCCGTCCCTGAACGTCTGCACCTTGCCCGCGGCGGCGTAGGGCTTGATCGCCGCATTGGCGAGATCGAAGAACGGCTTGAACTCGTCGGGCATCTTGGCGCGGGTCTCCAGCGCGGTCCAGAACGCGTATTCATCGGCGTTAATGTACACGACCGCGTTCGGAAACATCGCCTTGCCGTCGGCGCCGGTGATGCCGGGGATATGGTCAGGGTGCATGTGGGTGATGATGACCGCGTCGACCTTGGCCGGATCGACCCCGGCGACGGCGAGATTGCCGTGCATCTTGCCCAGCGTGGGCGCGAACGACGAGCCGCCGCCGGCATCAACCAGAATGAGCTTGTTGCCGGTATTGATCAGCCATTCGTTGACGCAGGTCGGAATCGCGCCTGGCGGCATAAAGGCCCGGTCGAGAAGCCTGTCGCCACCGGCGGCATCACCGGCGAACATCGGACGGTCGATGGCGAGGTTGCCGTCGCTCACCACGGTAACTTCGAAGGCGCCGAGCTTGAGCCGATAGATGCCGGGCGCTTGCTTGCCTGCCTGGGGCATTGCCATGGAACTGTCTCCTCCGGTTATGTGGGTCCGGCCTTACTGTGCGGCGGGATTTAGGCCTCCGCAAGCCGCAAGCCGATCAGCCGGTCGAGCGCGGCGTGGTCGGCAAGGAGCGCCGCCGACGGCCCGGAATGGACGACGCGTCCGCGTTCGAGCACGACCACGCTCTGCGTCAGCGACAGCGCGATGTCGGCGTGCTGCTCGACCAGAATGAAGGCATTGGCGCCTTGTTCGGTCATGCGGCGGATGGCGGCGGCAAGCTCCTCGACCACGATCGGCGCCAAGCCTTCGAGCGGCTCGTCGAGCAAAAGCAGCGCCGGATTGGTCATCAGCGCGCGCGCGATCGCCAGCATCTGTTGCTCGCCGCCGGAGAGCTGATTGCCGAGATTGCGCCGCCGCTCGGCCAGGCGCGGAAACAGGTCGTAGACGGCGGGCAGATCCCAGCGCCCCTCACGGGCGGCGACGGTGAGGTTTTCCTCGACCGTCAGCGTCGAAAAAATTTCGCGCTCCTGCGCCACCCAGCCGATGCCGGCGCGGGCGCGGCGGTGCGGCGGCTCCGCGGTGATCTCCGCGCCACGCCAAACGATGCGGCCGCGCATGATCTGCGTCATGCCCATGATGGTGAGAATGAGCGTCGATTTGCCGACGCCGTTGCGACCGAGCACGGCAAGGCTGCCGCGCTCCGGCAATTCAAAGCCGATGCCGTCGAGCACGACGCCGGCGCCGTAACCGGCGCGAATGTCGCCGAGCGATAGGAGCGCTTCAGCCATGCCGCGCCGCTCCGTGGCCCTTGCCGAGATAGACCGCGCGCACCCGCTCGTCGGCGGCGATTTCGGCCGGCGTGCCTTCGACCAGGACGCGGCCACCGACCAGCACGATCACCCGCGAGGCGAAGCGGAATACCAGCTCCATGTCGTGCTCGATGAACAGCACGGTGATGTCGTTCGACAGGCCGGCGATCGCCTCGAACAGCTCCTTGCTCTCCTCGCGCGGCACGCCGGCCGCCGGCTCGTCGAGCAGCAGCACCTTGGGCCGGGTCGCCAGCGCCAGCGCGATTTCAAGGAGCCGCTGCTGGCCATAGGCAAGTTCGCGCGTCGGCCGGTGACAGACCGGCGCCAGCGTCAGCGCGGCGAGAATGGCGTGCGCCTCCTCGACTTCGTCGCGATAGGCGGTGAGCGCGCGCCACCAGGCGCGGGCGACGCGGCGACGCTCGCAGACCGCGAGCGTCACCGATTCGAGCGCGGTCAGATGCGGAAACAGCGAATTGATCTGGTAGGTGCGAACTAGGCCGCGCCGCACCCGCTCCTCCGGCGGCAGTGCGGTAATGTCGTCGTCGCCGAGAAAGATGCGGCCGGCATCGGGCCGCAGCATGCCGGTCATCAGGTTGATCAGCGTGGTCTTGCCGGCGCCGTTGGGGCCGATCAGAGCGTAGCGCACGCCGGTCGGCAGGCTCAATTCGACGTCGTCGGCGACGACCAGCGAGCCGAAGCTTTTGTTGACGCCGTGGGCGGCCAGCGCAGTCTCGGTCACGACAGCTTCGCCCATAGCGCTGCGATGCGCCGTTCCAGGAGCGCAAGCCCGCCAAGAATGCCGTCGGGCAGGAACATGACGATCGCGATCAACAGCAGCCCGATCCAGAAATACCAGTATTGCGGGTTCAGCCCGGAGAATTGATCGCGCGCCACCATATAGACGGCGGCGCCGATCAGCCCGCCATAGAGCCGGCCGGTGCCGCCGATGATAAGCATGACCAGTACGTCGGCCGAGCGCTGAAAACCGAGCGCTTCGAGCGACACCGTCTCGGTGGTTTGCGTCAGCAAGGCGCCGGCGATGCCGGCGATGATGGCGGCGATCGTGTAGATGGTGCGGATATGGGAATGGGTCGGCGCGCCGATCGCCGGCATGCGCACACCGTTCTCGCGAATGCCGCGCAAGGCGAGCCCGAACGGCGAATGAATGATGCGCCGCGCTACGAGAAAAATAACGAACAATCCGGCCAGGGCGTAGGCGTAGGCGGTGTAGCCGTAGAGATCGAAGTCGAAGGTGCCGAGCAGCTTCCAGGTATGAATGCCCTGCAGGCCGTTGAAGCCGCCGGTGAGCCAATTGGCGTCGTTGGCGGCCTCCTGCAGCAGCAGGCAGAAGCCGAGCGTGATCATGATCAGCGCTAGGTGGCGAAAGCGGGCGATGACGAAGCTGGTGACATAGCCGACGATGCCGGCGGCGATACCCGCAGCCACAAGCCCGGTCAGCGGCTCGCCCCAGCCCCACACCGAGATCAGGCCGGCCGTGTAGGCACCGACGCCGAAATAGGCGGCATGGCCGAGCGAGACGATGCCCGAGAAGCCGAGTATCAGATCGAGCGACAGCGCAAACAGCGCCGTAATGGCGACTTGGCTCGCCAGAACGAGGTAATCCGGCGTGAGCACGAACGGCAGCAGGGTAGCGAGCCAGAACGCGATCTCGCTCCAGCGCCAGCGCGCCTGAGCACGGAGGAATTCGTGCGGACCGGCCGGCGCTGCGGGAGCGGCGACGGCGAGCGTCTCGCTGGTCACGACCTAACGCCTCCCGAACAGCCCGGTCGGCCGCCACATGATCATCACCAGCATCACCAGATAGATCAGCACCGAACCGAGCGCCGGAACGTAGTACTTGCCGGCCATGTCGGCCACGCCGAGCAGCATGGCGGCGACGAACGATCCGCCGATCGAACCGAGCCCGCCGACCGCCACGACAATGAGAACATAGATCAGATAAGTCAGCGCGAAGGACGGATCGAGTCCCAGCATCGGCAGCGCGAGCGCGCCGCCGAGCCCCGCCAGTCCGCCACCTAGCGCGAAGGTCAACGCAAACAGCCGGTCGACGTCGATGCCGAGGCCGCGCGCCATGCGCTGGTTGTTCACCGCGGCGCGGACCTGCGCGCCAAAATTGGTCGATTCCAGCGACAGCATGAGCGCGGCCGAGATCAGCGCCGCCACGACGATGAGGAACAACCGATAGACCGCGAGGTCGACCCCGTCGACGTTGAAAGAACCCTGCAGATAGGACGGCAGCTGCATCGGCTGCTGGTCCGTGCCGTAGATGTAAGCCGCGATCGCGATCGACATGAAGACGATGCCGATCGTCAGCAGGCACTGATTGAGTTCGTTGGATCTGTAGAACCGCCGGAAGAAGATGCGCTCCAGCAGAATACTGGCGGCCGAGCCGGCGACAAAGGCGGCCGGCAGCGTGACCAGGAACGGCCAGCCGGCGGCATTCATCAGCGTGACGGTGACGTAGCCGCCGAGCATGGCGAAGCTGCAATGCGCCAGATTGACGAAGTTCATCATGCCGAGCGTCACCGACAGCCCGACCGACATCAGGAACAGCAGCATCCCGTAGGCAACGCCGTCAAACA
>Ga0335074_10003943_pt1 | contig 20438 bp, 20 predicted proteins | sample Lox_Sample_23_FD_206715 | JGI IMG/M metagenome (GOLD analysis project Ga0335074, IMG submission 206715) | Soil microbial communities from Loxahatchee National Wildlife Refuge, Florida, United States - Lox_Sample_2.3 | ecosystem: Environmental > Terrestrial > Soil > Wetlands | place: USA... | reverse complement strand
CCCGGAAGGACTTAGTGATGGAAGCCTCCGGCATCGTCGCGGCTCTGGCCACCGCGGTCCAGGCGGTCGCGTTGATCATGCTGCATCTGCTTCCCACGGGTTACAACCCGGTTCGCGATGCGGTCAGTGACTATGGCGTCGGCTCTTACCGCGGCTGGTTCTGGCTGCAAGCCGTGGCCGGCGGCGTGGGCTGCCTGGCCCTGGGGATCGCCCTGGCCCAGCTGCACCCGTTTACCCCGACCCAGGTGGTGGTGGCGCTGATCGTGACCGCCGGGGCGCGGTTCCTCATCCCGTTCTTCGCCACCGACCAGAAGGGGAGCCGGTTCCAGACGCTGCACGGGACCATTCACATGATCCTGGCGGTCATCGCTTTCGGCGGGCTGGTGTGGGCGGCCACGGGCCTGTGGTCGACGCTGAGCCATTACCCGGCCTGGCACGGAGCCGAAAGCGCGCTGACCATCCTCCCCTGGATCATGCTCGGCAGCGTCATCGCCGTCGTGCTCGCAATCGCAGGCCCGCGGCTCAAGCCCTTCTTCGGCGTATTCGAGCGCCTGTTCTACCTGTCCTCGATCACCTGGATGCTGATCGTCGCAATCGACCTGGCCCGGATTTCAGGTTGAGGCAGCCCCGACCCGCAATCTGCCCGCTGTGAACTTTCCTCGAAGGAGGCCCGGAATGCCTACCGTGACCGTCGAAGGCAACGTGACCCTGCAGCAGGCCGCCACCGCGCTGCAAGACAAACTCGGCAGCCGCTACGAGATAACCACGCACGGAAGCGGCGCCCAGCAGGCGCTGAAAGTCAAGCAGTCGGCGGCTTCCGCCGCCACCGTGCACCTGGACCAGGACGGCAGCGCCACCACGTTCCACGTCCACGGCGGCGGCCTGGTCATCTCCCGCATGGTCAACGAGTTCGGCATCGCCAAGAAGGTAGCCGCGACCATCGAGGAAGCCTTCGCCACCCGTCCCGCCAGCTGACCATCGCTGACCTGAGGCCGTGGCGCCGAGCACCTCGATCGTCCCCAGACGGCCCGTCCAGCCAGAGCCGGCGCGAGGAGATGGATTCGCCGCCGGCCCCTATTACGTGCACACAGGAAGGAGATCGTCATGCCCGTCATCGTCGTGACCCGGCTGCGGCTCAGGGACCCCGCGCTGCTGGATGAGTTCTTCACCGATGCCGTCGCCGCCATCGAGCAGGCCATGAAGTCCGACGGCAACCTCGGCGCGGACGCGCTCGCCGACGCGAACAACGCCTGGTGGAGCGTCAGCGCCTGGCAAGAACGTTCTCTGATGCAGGCCTACGTCGACAGCCAGCCGCACCTGGGCATCAGCGCGCGCCTGGATCATTACTGCGACGAGGCCACCTTCGTCGACTGGGAGCAGGCCAGCCCCGGCCTGCCGGACTGGCAGACCAGCTGGCGCCACCTCACCGCCGGCGGCAAGACCGCCGAACTCACCCACCCGTCAGCAGCAAACCAGACCCGCGATTTCCCGCCGCCCGTCCAGCCACCCCCCAGCGTCTCCTGAAGCAGCCAGCACGAAATCGCGGAACGGCTGGCCCAGGCCCCCCGGCGCCCGTCGCGGGCTGCCTGGCCACCGATTACCCGATGATCCGGGCGAGGCTGACCGGGAGTAGGGTGCTGGCGTGGGAGGCAGCTGTGGCCAGGTCGCTTCTGATCTCATCGGGCGTGTTCGCGAGGAGGTCTGCGCGGCCGCGAGCCCGAACCGGTTTGCTGACCTGCTGGAGGCCGGCGATGTTCCGCGGGACAGGCTGACCTGGCTGGCGGGTGAGCAGTTCCGCATCGTCGGCAGCGACCAGCGCAGTTTCGCGTTGCTCGCGGCCCGCTTCCCGGACCCGCCGGCCGGTGAGATGTTCCTGTCCCTGGCGCAGGGTGAGCTGCACGCGCTGCGGCTGCTGGCCGATTTCGCCGGCGCGCTGGGGTGGGGAGAGCGGGACCTGCGGGCCTATGAGCCGCGGCCGCTGGCGCAGGCCTACCCGGCGTATCTGGCCTGGAGCGCGGTGTTCGGGACCTGCAGCGGGGTCGCGCTGGCGATGCTGGCCAACCTGGAGGAGTGGGGCGGCTACTGCGGCCGGGTCGCCGGGGCGCTGGTGACTCGCTACGGCCTGTCCGAGCGGGCGGTCGGGTTCTTCCGGTTCTTCGCCACGCCGCCGCCGGGATTCACCGGGCAGGCGGCGTCCGTCGTCGCCGCCGGGCTGGCCGCGGGTGAAGATCCGCAGGAGGCAGTACGGGCGGCCCTGGCCCTGCACGCGTACGAGATCGCGTTCTGGGACACGCTCGCCGACGGCCTACCCGAGGACCTTACCGCCGAATCGCAGCCGTAAGCGCGACACGGCACGCGCGACAGGTTCCGCGCCACACCGGGCTGGACCACCAGAGGCGGTCGCGCTTCAGCGGCGATAGTCCGGCGCTTATTTCCCCCGGATCGTTTCGCGGACAGAGTAATCCTTGTCATCTTCGGTGCCCGGGTCGGCGTATCTACCACGCGAAGGACCGCGGGCGATCTTTCGCGCTACCCCGATAACTCATAGTGCACGCGCTATCGCAATATGATGCAATCTTCTTGCAGTTGCGAATTGTTCGCATTTAGACTGTTCCCCTATGCGGCCTACCGGGCTCGGGCGAGCGTATTACTGGTACCTCGGGGCGCAGGTGGTATCGGTCGGCGGCACGATGATGGGGTACACCGCGCTGTTCTGGCTGGGTCTGCACGTCCGCCACGGCGGCGGCATGGCGCTGGCCTCGATTGACGCGGCGATGATGCTGCCGATGCTGCTGTTCAGCCGGCGCGCCGGGATGGTCGTTGCCGCCCGCCGCTCCCGGCACGTATTGATCTGTACTCAGTCATTGCAGGCCGCGGGGCCGGCGGCGATCGGGACGCTGCTCGCGGCCGGGCTGATGAGCATCTGGATCCTGGTGCCGCTGTGCTTCGCGACCGGCTGCATCCAGTGCGTGGATGTCACCGCCCGGCAGATGTTCATGCTCGACCTGACCGGCGACCAGGCGCTCCGCAAGGGCACCTCCCAGTACGCCGCCGCCATCGGCCTGGCCAAGATCGCAGGACCGGCCTTCGCCGGCCTTGTCATCGCCATCGGCAGCCAAGCGGCGGTGTTCTTCGCGGATGCCGGCTCGTTCCTGGCAGTGGTCGCGGTGCTGTGCTGGCTGCCGGACGCCGGACGCGGCCTGGCACGGCAGCGGGAGCAGGCCGCACCGCGCCGGTTCCGCTGGGTCCTCGACCTGCCGGGTCATGTGCAGGCAGCCGCGCTGATGGCACTGCTTGTCGGCGGCTTCGGCTGGCAGTTCTCCGTCCTCAACCCGCTCATCGCCCAGAACGTGCTGCACGTCGGCGCCTCCGGGTTCGGGCTGTTCGGGACGTCCGCCGCGGTTGGCGGGGTTCTCGGCAGCGTGTACTCCTCGCGGCAGAAGAACCCGGGTCGTTACGAATTCATCGTGTGGTCCGGGCTGCTCGGCGTCGCAGAGTGCACCGCAGCCGCCATGCCAGACGCATGGGCATACGACGCCGTCCTGCTGGTCCTCGGCGCAGCGATGCAGCTGTTCGCGGTGAGCGCCACCGTGTACGTGCAGCAGGCCGCGTCCAGGGAACAACGCGGGCCAGCGCTAAGCGCGTACAACTCGGCGTTCATGGGGTTCGTGCCGGCCGGGGCGTTCGTCGTCGTCGCTATCGCCGCGACGATCGGCACGCGGTGGGCCCTGGTCCTGCCCGGCCTGGCCATCGCAGTAACCGCAGCCGTACTCGGCGCGGCGGCCTCACGCCAGGCGCCCGCCGTGGCTAGCGGCAATCCCCAGCCGCACAACCCTCGCACGGCACCCCCGTGACGCATCACCGCCCAACGTACGGTCTGCGATCATGAACCGATGTCGTCACGACGGGTGGAGTGGGCGGTGGCCGGCGCGCTGGCCGGCTGGGCGGCTGCCCGGCTGGCGGGCGCTGATCGTGTGCGGTTCGCCGAAGCGTGGGCCGTGCCGTTGCTGTCGTTCACCCCGCAGGTAACCGCCGCAGCGTGGGCCGGGGCGCTGCTGCTGCGCGGCGCAGGCCCGGCTGCCGGGGCCGCGGTTGCCGGGGCTGCCCTGACCGCCGCGGTGGGCCCGCGCGCGGTACCGTGCCCCCAGCCGCCCGCGGCCGGGCCCGTGCTGCGGGTCGTGACGGCCAATCTGCTCGCCGGCCGGGCCGTGGCCGAGGTGGTTGCCGGGCTAGTATCCGATAAGCAGGCGGACGTGCTGTTCGTGCAGGAACTCACCGGCGATGCGGCGGCCAGGCTCCAGCAGGCCGGGCTGGGCGGCCTGCTCCCGTACCGGGTGACGCAGCCAGTGCCGCACGGCGCGCGAGGCAGCATCTACGCCCGCTACCCGCTGCGCGACGGGCCGCCCGCCGCGCCGGTGTCCGCGGCCCGGTGCACCGCCCGGCTTGACCTTCCGTCCGGGCAGGCCGTGCAACTGGCCTGCATACACGCGGCGCCGCCGAAGCCTCCCTGGTCCCCGGGCGCCACGGCCCGGTGGCGCAGTCAGCTGTCCGCGCTACCGGCGGCCGGTGACGGTCCGTGTATCCTCGCCGGAGACTTCAACGCCACCCTCGATCACGCGCAGTTCCGCCTGCTCCTGCGCCGTGGCTACCAGGACGCGGCCAGCCAGGCTGGCCACGGGCTGTCCGCTACCTGGGGACCGCAACCCGGCCGGCGCCCGGCCCTGCTCGCCATCGACCACGTCCTCACCGACCGGCGCTGCGCGGTCCTGACCACATCGGCCCACTGGCTGGCCGGCACCGACCACCGCGCACTGTACGCCGAGCTCCGGCTCCCCGCGCCCGCACAGGCCGATGTGCGCGCCCAGCGGGCGGGTTCTGCTGCAGAGCACGGCTCGCCGTGACCAACGCTGGCGACGCCGGGGCCTGATCAGGGGAAATACGGGGCATGCGCGCGCTGGCATGGCTCACCTTAGGTCTGGACCTGCATGGACCGAGGGCGTATGTGGTCATCCAGGAGGGGTGATATCCCAGGAGTCGGCCGGGCCGATGGGCTGGGCGTGATGAAGGCGTGGTCCGTGGTAGTGGCCATGACGACGGCTGGGCCCGGGCGCTACCTCGGTCGATGCGTCATGGTCGGCACGCGCCGGCGGAGTGCTCGACCTAGAAAACCACGCGTTCTACATGCACCAGCGGTGAAGCGGAGCCGGGCCGGTCTGGCCGAGGTCAAGATGACCTGTGGCTGGTGAGCAGGAGGTTTTCAAGGGCCAGACCGGTCATGGAGACTGGGCCGACAGCCTGCTCGAACTCGACACCGACTTCGGGGTCCTGCTCGACCTGCTCGACGAACTGGACCTCGCGGGCAGCACGCTGGTGGTGGCCGCGTTTACCGACTGGAGTGCCAGAATCAGCTCTCTGACCTGCTGATACTCATAGCTTACATGTCAGCGACGCTCGTTGCATGACTTCCCTGTGATCCGGCGCGCTGAATTCGCCGACGCTGAAGAGACGGTGGATTTTTGCCGGTTTCGACGGCATTCCCGATGTCCGCGCCGTGCAGGTGCGCGCGGGAAGTGGCCGTAATCAACGGGCTGAGGACAACCGGCGCCGACGAGAGGCGGGTGCCGGGGCCAGGGCGGCGGCTTCCATCCGGTTGCCGCCTGGGTTCGGTCAGAAATAAACCCGTCGTGACGTCGGTGGTCATCCCGCGATAATGGCCGGCGTGGAGAAGGTCGAGGTCATCGTCGCCCATCACGATTGCGCGACCCTGCGCGTCGGCGATGTGTTCCTGAAGATCGACGCTGACCAGGCGCGCACCGACGTCGAGGTCGAGGCGATGGCCATGGCGCCGGTCCCGACTCCGCAGGTCCTGTGGCGCAAGCCGCCCGTGCTCGCGCTCGCCGCCCTCCCGGGGACGGCGCTCGGCCGCCTCGGCGAGCCGTCGACCGCGTCGCCGGCGGCGTGGGCCGCGGCGGGTGCCGCCGCCCGGATGCTGCACGACGCGCCGCTGCCGCCATGGCCCGGTAAGAGTCCCGACGAGATCGCAGCGCACCTCGACGGCGAATGCGAGTGGCTCATCGCGAACGGCGTCCTTCCCGCCGGATCGGTCACGCGCAACCGCCAGGTCGCCGACGCCGCGCTCCGGCCGTGGACGCCGGCGTTCACGCACGGCGACCTGCAGGTCGCCCACGTGTTCGTCGACGGTGACGAGATCACCGGCGTGATCGACTGGTCCGAGGCGGGCCAGGGCGATGCCCTGTACGACCTCGCCAGCCTGACGCTCGGGCACCAGGAGCACCTTGGCGACGTCGTCGCCGGCTACGGCACCGACGTCGACCTCGACGTGATCCGCGCGTGGTGGTCGCTGCGGAGCCTGCGGGCGGCCCGCTGGCTGATCGAGCACGGCTTCGACCCGTCCGCGCCAGGCTGCGAGTTCGACGTGCTGAGATCCCAGATGTGAGGCTGCACGAGCCCGACGGCTGCGAGTGCCGTCCTGCCGCATCGAGCGGGCCGTCTCCTGAAGCGCGTCGCCTTCCGGACCGGCGAGGTCATGGCCCTCGAAGATCTCGGGTTGAACCTGTCTCGCCTGTGCCCCTGCCGCTACCGACAGATCAAATGAGAAACCGAGAGCTTCACCGACAGGTCAGCTGAGAACTGACAGCCGGAATGAGAAAGTCCTGCCCGCCGTCAGGCGGGCAGGACTTGAACGAATTGCCTGCACGGATTGTGCTGCCGAGGCCCTATTCCGGCGGGGCGAGCTGTGCTTCGAGGTCGGCGATGCGCTTGTCGTGGAACCGGAGGTTCTCGCGTGCGGCCTTGAGCTTCTCTTCGAGGGTTCGGTTGCCGGCGGTGAGGGTGCGGACGCGCTGCTTGAGGGTGGTGTTCTCGGTGGTGATCCGCTGGACGGCTTCCTCGGTCCATTCGGACTGCAGGTCCCTGACCTGGCCGAGGAGCTTGCCGATGCGGGTGCGCTGGGCGAGGATCTCGTTGTGGGCGGCCTTGAGCGCGTCCTCGGCGTTCAGCGCCCGCTCGCGCCAGGTGGCCTCGCGCTCGTCGTCCTGCCCGTCGAGGATCCGGGTGCGCTGCTCGCCGGCCTGGGCGATCGCCGCGGCGACGGCGGCCCTGGCGTCGGGGTTGCCGTAGAGGAAGGTGCGGGACACGTCCGCCCGGCGGCTGACCGCGGCGACGCTGACCTGCGTTTTCTCCCGGCGGAGCCGGGCGATCGCATCGCGGACGCGGCCGAGGGCGGCCTCGGTGCTGCGCCGGCGGGCGGTCAGGGCCGCTTCGGTGCTCACGCGCATGCCTCCGTCATGTCGTCGCCGTCCTGCTCGTCGCCGGCCGCGGCGGCCAGGTCGGCAGCGCGGAAGGCGGTGCTCCAGACGCGGTGGAAGTAGTCCTGGGGCTTGCGCATGTCCAGGGCGAGCGCGTCATCGAGGAGCCCGAGCCCGGCGAGGGCCTTTTCCAGGCCGTCGATCGCGCGGGCGGTCGGCTCGAAGTACGCGTGCAGGTAGTCGGCGGTCGCGCTGTCGGGTGCGCCCTCGGCGAGGAGCCGCCACTGCTCGCGCTTGCGCCGCCAGTAGAGCAGGTCCGCTCCGGACAGCACGAACTTGTCGCAGTTACGGCAGTCCAGGTTCCACGGACAGGAGCCTCCCTCGACGACGGGCTGGAAGGTGCAGAACCCGCCCTCGGCCGGGGTGCTGCGCCGCGACAGGTCGATCGCCAGGGCTTGGGCCTGCTCGCGGGAGAGCGGGGCGGCCTCCCCGGCGAGCAGCTCGCCGGGCTGGACGTGCCAGGGCCAGCGACCCAGACCTGCTGCAGGACGTCTTCCAGGTCTGACTGGGCGAGGTGGACGTAGCGCTCCGCCATTTTCCCGGAGACATGGCCGAGGTAACGGCGGATGTGGGTGAGGCTGGCGCCGGCGCGCAGCAGGCTGGTGGCCAGGGAGTGGCGAGCCTGGTGGGGCACCTGGCGGCCGATGTCGAGGCTGTCGATCCAGTTCTTGAAGCCCTTGTGGAACCAGTTGTAGGACAGGGCGTGCTGGCAGTCGCGATTGCGGAAGATCGCGGGGAACAGCGCCATCGCGGCGCGTTCCTCGGGGGTGGGCGGCCGGTTGTTCCGCTCCTGGAACACGGCGAGAGTCTTGCGCTGGCGGGCCTGCAGCATCTGGCAGGTCCGCTCGGGGATGCGGATTGCCGCGTCGTAGTTGCCGACCTTGGCCTGGTCGTGCCAGAGCATGGGCAGGCCGCCGTATCGTCCCAGGCAGTCCAGGCGGAGCTGGAGGACCTCGCTGCAGCGGCGGCCGGTGACGATGATGGTCTCCCAGGCGTCCCGCAGGCCGCGGTCGAGCGGGTCGTGGTCTCGTGCCAGGGCCTGCAGGCTGGCCTCGCCGGCCAGCGCCCGGGCGACCTCGTCGGTGAACGGGGCACGCGTCCGCTGGATTACCGGGCCGGCGGCGGGCATCGCGGTGATGAAGCGCCGGTCCAGGCCGAGCCTGCCGGCCTCGCCGGACTCCAGTGCGCCGCGCAGGAGCCGCCGGGTGCGGGTGAAGACGGCCTGCCTGGTGTTGGCGGTCACGATCGACGCCTTGCCGTGGACGCCCCTGGCTCCCAGCGAGGTCAGCCCGTCGAGCTCGCGCTGCCGCTGGCCGGCGGCGAACTGGTGCATGTGCGCGGCGGTGAGCACCCGGGGGTCGTGGCCGCCGCCGGGGGCGGCGAGCTCGAGGAAGGCGCTCAGTTCCAGCCCGGCGCGCCGCGTGTGGTCGAAGGTGCTGCCGGACCGCGGGCAGGACGGGGACCGCAGGACATCGGCGAAGTGGTCCCAGACAAGGTCGCGCAGCCACCGCTGGGAGATCCGGTCCGGGTCGAGGCGCCCAGGGCGGTTGCTGAGCTTGCGCCCGAAGTGCCCGGTGAGGATGTAGCCGGCCTCGCGGGTCCCTCCGGGCGTGACGTAGAGGGGGTGCAGGCCACCGGCGATGGAGGCGGCGATGCGGGCGCCCTCCCGGCCGGCCGCCTTGCGCAGGCCGGGGTCACCGGGGTCCAGGTCGGTCAGGGAGCGCAGGCCGCGGGCGCGGCCGTAGCCAGCCAGGCGCTGGATCGGGGCCAGCTCCCACTTCCCGTGCTGGCGCCGGGTGTGCCAGCACATGCCCCACTGGATCTCGGCCCGCAGCAGCTGGTGCAGGCCCCGGAGGTTGACCTGGTCGGGCCGCAGCACCGCCGCGGCCGCCGCGCACCACCGGCGGAAGGACGGCTCGTCGGCGTACTCGACGGGGACGGGCCGCCCGGTGCGCTCGTAGCGGTTCCCCCACTGGCCGGGCAGGGCGGCACCTCCGGGGCGGCCCTCCCGCTGGTAGCGGGCGTCGTGCCGCGAGCACAGCCCCAGCGGCGAGAACGCCTTGTCCGGGCAGACGCGGACGAGGCAGCGACCGTAGCCGGGGGACGGCTCCTGCCCGGCCAGCCACCGGTCGAAGCCGGCGGCGTCGCCGTGCCGGGGGCGGTAGTTATACCAGCGGAACTGGTGGTGGTGACACAGCCGCAGCGTCAGGTGGCAGGCCGGCCTGTCCGGGCAGATCCGGCACGGCTGCTCCTCCACTCCCTCGCCCGGCCCGAGGGGCCGGGCTGCCCGCAGGAACGCGGCGCGTGTCCCGCCCTCGCCGCGGTGCTTGCGCCAGAGGTCCTGGTGGGCGCCGCACAGGTCGCCGTGCCCCATCACGGTCCGCTCGCATCCTGCCAGGCAGTTCCACCGGTAGACGGGGTGCCCGGCGGGGACCTTGATGATGTCCGGCCGGAACAGCGGGTCGAACGACGGCGCGCTGATCAGCGCGGCCACGATCTCCAGCCGGTCCCGGCCCTCGCGGGCATCCGGCTGCGGCAGCAGGGTGACGGTCACCGGCCCTCGCCCCAGACCGTGCGCAGGGCGGCGTCGAACGCGGGATCGCGCACGTCGACGTGACCGTAGACCTAATGACCATCGCGGCCGACGCCCACCCGCCGGCGTCCCGGGCGATCACCAGGTTGCCGCCGGAGGCATCGAGAACCGCCGAGGTAAAAGAATGACGGAAGGAATGCGGCTTCACGGCCCCGAGACCTGCCCGCTTCCCGGCGCGGGCGAGCATCCGGCGGGCGCCAGCGGGGGCCAGCGGCTGCCCGGCGGCCGGGCCGCGCAGCTGGACCAGCAGCATCCCGTGCCCCGGTTCCCGCGGGTACTCGCCCGTCATGTACTCGAAGTAGGCGTGCACCATCGCGGGGCTGGCCCGCTTGACCAGCCCGCCGGTCACCGTGCCGCCCTCGGCCCGCCACGGATGCTTGGTCTTGGCCTCGGCCCCGTTCGGGTTCCCCGGCCGGTGGCACACGTGCAGGTGCGGCCACCGGCACTCCCCGCAGGCCGCGTCCTGCCGCAGGTGCAGGTCAGTGAGGTAGAGACCGCACAGCTCGCCGACCCGCAGGCCCCCGTCGGCCAGCCAGGACACGATCAGCCGGTCCCTCGCCGAGCTCACCACGGCCAGCAGGTCATCCCGGGCACCATCCGGAAGCATCTTCGGGTGCCGCCGGTACCGGCCCTTGGGCGCCAGCGGGTTCGCCGGCATCTCCGTCTTCACGTGCCCTAGCAGCGCCCGCCGCCGGTCTGCCCGGGTCGGCAGCCGCGTCCGGTCGAGCGTCTCGCCCAGCCCTGCGCTGACGCCGAGGGACGACTGGTGCAGGTAGAAGCCCTTCAGGCAGGCCGCCGTGGTCGACAGCGCGGCCCGTCCGTAGGGGCGCTTGCCATCCCGCCACGGCTCGCCGAGCGGCATGCGCACGTCGGCGCCGACGACGCCCATGTAACGCTCGAGGTCCCGCAGCCGGACGTCTCCGGTCGACAGGCACTCGCGTTCGAGCCACCGCAGGTGATCGACCAGGTAGTACGCGTACGTCTTCTGCGTGCCCGACCCGTCGTGAACCCGGAGGAACCGGTCGGCCTCCTCGTGCACCGTTCCCTCGGGCCACACGATCGTCCACGACCGCAGCCCATTCCTCCGGTCGAGCCGCTGGACCCGCAGGTCCCCGACGACCACCCGCCGCGTCATCCGTCCTCCTGTGCCGACCCCTCACATGGACGACGCCCCGGACCAGGTCTGTAAAGGAGTCTAGGACGCCCGGCAGCCAGGCTCAGGAGAACGACACGGACACTCAGGAGTGCGGTCGGTAAATTCGCCGGTGACAACGGCCCGGAGGAGGTGCTGTTGTGGCGGGGCACCCCGGGGTACTGGGAGGGTTCCTACCTCGCCGGCGGGGAAGGCAACCTGCGCACTCCGTGCATCGTGCGCTGGCCGGGCCGTATACCCGGCGCGCAGGTCACCGACCCGCAAGAACGCGAGCCGCTGGACCTGCCTTGCATGCACTCATGGACGGTCACCCATTTCAACCGGCTCCTCGGCGAGTTCCAGGCCAGCGTCAAGCGCGAGCCTCCTGTCCCCCCGGGCGCCCCGCTCGATTTCGTCCCATCCAAAGCACAGCAAGATACACACCATACTGATTCGGCAGGTCTGATCTCCTGCCGGAACGATGGAAAATACCCTGCGGCGGGCTCCCGCGAGGCGGGGAGATCGTGAGTGAGTACTCCAGTGCATGGCTAGATATGCGCCCATGCATGCGACCTGAGGGAAGTACATCTCCGGACGTATCTGCTTGGACTACGCAGGCTTGGGTTCATCACGGACTGATCACCCAGCGGCGGGACGCGGCCGGCCTCGCCGTGCGGCTAGCGCGCTCTCCGGGTGGTGACAATCCTGCGCTTGCGCAAAGACTCCAGCCATTCCTGGCCGGTGAGCAGCCGAGTGGTCTTGCCCGACCTGACCTCGCCCGCGGCGGCCACCGCCATCGCGACGCTGGCCGCGGTCATGTCATCGGGTGCCTCGTACACCACGAGCACGTCATACTCGCCGAACGGAAACCCAGCCACCACGATCTTGGCGCCGACGTCCTCCAGTGCCGACCTGATCAGTTCGACGGGGTCTTGCGGCTCCTTGAGCTGAGCCGCCATCGACTTCGCGGTATAGGAGGCCTGGTACATGTAGAGCGCCATCGAGATTCCCCTCGGGCGGCGAGGCAGAGAGCTGCAGACCACTGCGGTCTAAAGATCGTAGACCCGGCCCGGACGGGCGCACCAGCCAGCGCCCTCGAATCCGGGCAGCCGGTCAATCGGAGGGCCGGCGAGCCTGGTGCGCCCGGTGGGCGACCGCCCAGCCGTCCGCCACCGGGCCCACGTGCCCGAGCTTGTCGGGGTTGCTCACCGAGCGGATCGTCTGGATCTGCCCGTCGAGCACGTCGAGCGTCATGGTCAACAGCACCTTGTTGTCCCGGTCGCGGAAGATCGCGCCCGGCTGGCCGTTTACCTCGCGTGGTTCCACCGTCACGCCGATCCGGACGAGCCAGGGGAAGGTCGAGGCAAGCACCCGGGCCACCTTCTCGGCACCGATGATGCTCCTGGCCAGCGCCGGGGCCTTGCCACCGGCGTCCCCGACCAGCTGGATGTCGGCGGCGAGCAGCTCCTGCAGGCCGTCGAGGTCGCCTTCGCGGAGCGCGTCGAAGAAGCGCGCGGCCAGTTCCTCCCGCTCCCTGCGGTCGGCCGCGAACCGGGGGCGCCCGGCGTCCACGTGGCGCCGGGCCCGCACCGCGAGCTGGCGGCACGCCGCCTCGGACCGCCCCACCGCCGACGCGATCTCACCGAACCCGAACCCGAACACTTCGCGCAGGACGAAGACCGCCCGCTCGAGCGGGGTCAGCCGCTCGAGCAGCAGCAGGGCCGCCATCGATACCGAGTCGGCCAGCTCCGCCGAGCGCTCGGGGTCCTCGTAAGGGTCGGTGAGCAGCGGCTCGGGAAACCAGGGCCCGACGTACTCCTCCCGCCGGACCCGGGCCGAGCGCAGCACGTCGATCGAGACCCGGGTGACCACGGCGGACAGGAAGGCCTTGGCCGAGGTGGGCTGGGCCGGGGAGGCCGCGTAGCGCAGCCAGCTTTCCTGGACCGCGTCCTCGGCCTCGCTCACGCTGCCGAGGATCCGGTAGGCGATCGAGAACAGCAGCGGCCGCAGCTCCTGGAACTCCTCGATCCTGGTCATGCGAGTTCTTCCTCGAAGCCCTGGCGCCACGACGGGTAGCGCAGCTCCCAGCCGAGCTCCCGCTTGGCCTTGGCGTTGGAGAAGGGGCGCCCCTCGGTCAGTATCTTCACCGCAAAATCCCCGGCCAGCAGCCGGGCCAGCCACGCGGGGACCCGCATCGGCCGCTTCGCCCCCGCGCACGCGGCCAGGTAAGGCAGCCACTGGCTGACCATTGCTGGTTCGTCGTCGACGATGTTGAACACGCCCGTCGCGTGCTGCTCCACGGCCAGGACGGTAGCGCTGGCGACATCGTCGAGATGCACCCACGAGAAGTAGCCGGTGCCGCGCCCGACGAGCGGGAACCGCCGCTTCCGCACCATCTCGACCTGGTCTTCGGTGGCGCCCGGCCCGTACAGCGCGCCGTAGCGCAGGGCCGCGCCGCCGGCCTTGACCACCGCGTCCTCGACGTGGAGGACCCCTTCCGCCAGCCTGCGCGCCAGCCCCGTCCCCGGGTCCAGCGGGTCCTCCTCGGTCAGCATCCCTCCCTTGAAGCTCAGCGCCACGCTCTGCGCGACCAGGTGGGGTACGCCGGTCGCCTCGGCCGCGGCCAGCAGGTGATCCGTCCCCTCGGTACGCAGCCGGTTGGTGGCGGCGAAGTAGCGGTCAGGTTTCCTCAGGTCGGGCCGGCCGGAGTGCGCCACGGACAGCGCCGTCATCTGGTGCACGATCGCGTCCGGCCCGGCCGCAGCCACCGCCGCACCGACCGAGACGGCATCCAGCCCATCCATCACGACCCCATCGGCGCCCAGCTGTCGCAGCAAGCCTAGCTTGGCCGCGCTCGTCGTCGTCGCCGTCACCTGGTGGCCACGGGCCACGAGCCGCGGCACCAGCCGCCGCCCGATGGCCCCCGTCCCGCCTGCCACGAACACCCGCACGACCATCACCTTCCTGACTTCCGCGAACCCATCTTCAGCCCCGAGACGAGACGGCCCCGGCCGCCTGTGACATGGGACCGCGTCCCGGCGCCCGGCGGTGTGGGTGATTCCACCCCTGCCGCGAGCCGGGGTGGTGGTGCCACCGTGGTCGCTGAGCTGTCCAAGGACGCAACACGGGGAACGGTGAGCTATGCGCAGACAAGCCAGTACGATCCGAGGTCGCAGACCCGCGCTGGCAGGCGCGGTGCTGGTCATCGCGGTGGGCCTGATCGCCGGCGGCTGCTCGAGCAGCGGTAGCAGCAGCAACAGCTCGAGCGCCCTGGCGTGCCCGTCCAAACGCGGCGCGGCGGTCTCCGGGACGGCCCCGTCCGCCACGGGCCGGCCCGCGGCGGGCTGGACGCAGCCGAACGCCGACCTGGCCAGCACCCGCTACGTGACCAGCGCGATCACCAGCAGCAACGTCTCCCAGCTCGGGGTAGCGTGGACGATGCCGTTGACCATGTCCACGGCCCATACCGACGGGGCCTACGCGGCCACGCCGGTGATCGTGGACGGCGTGGTGTACGTCCAGGATCTGGACTCCGACGTGTTCGCGATCAGCCTGGCCACCGGCAAGGTGTTGTGGACGCACGACTACGACTCGCCCAACGGCGGACCGGACGGCGTCAACGTGGCCGGCGGGGTGGTGTACGCGGCCACCGCCAAGGCCGCGGTCGCCCTGGACGCCGCGACCGGGGCCCAGCTGTGGAGCCGGACGTTGATCGGCAACGACCACGAGGGCATCGCCATGGCCCCGGGCTACAACAACGGCACCGTGTACGTGTCCACCGTGCCGGCCAACGTGACGACCGTGTACGGCGCCGGCGGCCAGGGGATCTTGTGGGCGCTGAACGCCAAGACCGGCACGCCGGAGTGGTCCTGGAACCAGGACCAGAACCTGTGGGGCAACCCGGGCGTCAACTCCGGCGCCGGGATGTGGTACACGCCGTCGTTCGACGCCCAGGGCAACATCTACCTGGGCATCGCCAACCCCGCCCCGATCTTCGGCACCGCGAGCTACCCGCTGGGGTCCAGCCGGCCAGGTCCGAACCTGTACACCGACTCGGTGGTGAAGCTGAGCCCGGCCGGGAAACTGCTGTGGTACTACCAGCTCACCCCGCACGACCTGTACGACTGGGACCTGCAGAACCCGCCGGTGCTGACCACCGCGAACGGGCAGCCGGTGGTGGTCGCCGGCGGCAAGGCCGGCATCATCATCGAACTGGACGCGCAGACCGGCAAGCTGCTGTGGCAGCGCCCGGTGGGCGGGCACTCCGGGCACGAGAACGACGGGCTGCTCACCGAGCACGCCACGCCGACCTCGCGGGGCCTGCTGCCCGCGCATTACTGCCTCGAGCCGAGCATCTACGGCGGTGTCTTGACCCAGCTGGCCAGCAACGGCTCCACCACCTTCGCCGCCGTCAACGACCTCGCGCTGGCGGCCAGCCCGAGCGGCTTCACCGGGTCGATCGCCAGCCAGTTCCAAACCGTCGAGAACGCCGTCGGCGAGATGGTCGCGGTCAACCAGGACACGGGCGCCGTCATCTGGGACACCCCGCTGCCGTCCTCGCCGTACGGCGCCGCGACGGTGACCAACGACGTCGTGTTCACCACCACGCTCAAGGGCTACCTGTACGCGCTCGACGCGACCAACGGCACCATCTTGTTCAGCACGCCCATGTCCGCCGGGAGCAACGCGCCGGTCGCGGTCGACGGCGACTACGTCATCGCCGGCGCCGGGGTCCCGCTGTCCGGTACGCAGCGGAACATGATCATCGCCTACAAGCTCGGCGCGACCGGCAAGCTCCCCGACACGGTGGGCTCATGACCTGGCCTTTCACAGATCGGCCAGGCGGAAGGCGAGCTGGGTGGCCCACTTGCTCAGGTCCGGCGCGCGGCAGGGTGGGCCCCGCGGCCGCGTAGCCGCGCAGCGCGCCCGCGGCCTGGTCGGGCTCGTAGACCGAGACCCCGATGCGCATCATCGGGCCGAAATCGTCGGGCCGGAACGTGAAGCGGGTCACGGTGCTGTGCGGCACGCCAGGGTCAACCGGTCCGTGAGCCAGGTGAGCAGGTCAGGCGGAGCCAGCTGGGCGACGCGGGCGTGGTAGCCGGCGAGTTCCGCGGCAGTAAGGACCTCGCGTCCGGCGCCCGAGGTGCCCCGGCGGAAGAACGCGGCGTTGTCCTTGAAGAGCCCGGCGGTGGGCACGAGCTGGTCCGCGCGGCCGCGCATGGCCTCGAACGAGGCCGCCCGCACGAGCGCGGGCCAGGTCTCCTCCGCCACCGCTATTCCCAGCCGCCCGGCTAGCCACCGCATCTGGCCCGCCAGGTTAGCCGACAGGTCGTCATAGTGCATGAGCAGGACGTTCGCCTCGCCGCGGCGGGCCCAGGCATCGGACAGGTGCCACAGGACTCCGGGTAGTGAGTCGGGCTCCTGGCGGGGGTCGTCGTCCCGGGCGATCCAGCCGAGCAGCCAGTCGTGCAGCGGCTTGGGCGCCCGGCGCGGCGTGGACGGCTCGGGCTGACCGGTCAGCTGCCGCAGGCGCTCTCGGTCGATGTTGGCGCCCTGGTGGTAGAGCGAGACCGCCATGTCGAGCGGATCCCGGGCGGTGACGATGTAGGTGGCCCGGGAATCAAGGGGAATCCCGTCCAGCGGCGTATGGGTCTTGATAAACCGCCGGTGTTCCTGGGCGGCCAGCTCCGCGTACACCTGCTCGCGCGGCGTGATCAGGTGATCCAGCCACGGCGACAGCTGCGCGAGCGGGGCCGGGAGCTCGGGGGTCTGGAAGATCAGCAGGGCGCAGATCATCTGCACCCAGGTGGTTCCGGTCTTGGACCGGGTGCTGATCACGATGTCGCCGTCCCGGTACGGGAAGCCGAGCCACCGGGCGCTGTCTTCGTCGGGAGACTGGTAGCGAAATGGCGTGCTGGCCACCCCGCGAGCCTAGCGTGGCGCTCTTGGGTCGTGCCGGGGGCTGGTGCCAGCCGGGCGGCCCATCGGGACTGTCAGTATGGAGTGCGTGGCCGATTTCGGACGTGAGCGTTACATCAGCATCACCACCTTCCGGCGCGACGAAAGCCCGGTCGCGACCCCGGTCTGGGTGGTCGCCGACAGCGGCCGCCTGTACGTCTGGACGGGCGCGCGGACCGGCAAGGCGAAACGGATCAGCCACAACCCCGCGGTCATGGTCGCGCCGTGCACCGCGCGCGGCACGCCGACCGGCCCGGCCGTGCCAGCCCAGGCACAGATCGTCCCATCGACTGACCGACCGCAGGTCTGGCCGCTGTTCCTGGCCAAGTACGGCATCCAGCTGCGCGCGGTCGTCTGGTCCGGGCGGATCAGCGGCCTGCTGCGGCGCGGCCAACCGCCGGCCGAACGGGTCTTCCTGGAGCTGACGCTGACCGACGGCTGAGGTCGCGCAGCCAGTCCCCGGAGCATCCGCTGCCCCGGCCCGGGCATCCGGTCAAGATGTGGGCCCTACTGTTTGGTTGCTGGCGGAGGTGTCGGCTGAGCGGCCTGCTTGTCCGTGGCCTGGCCTTTGATGAAGGCGGCGATCCGGTCGTTCAGTTCGTCGATCCGGTTGAATCCGCCGTGGCTGCCAGGGACGACGGCGACCTGCGCGTGTGGCATGAGGCTTCCTCGGTCTCGGGCCTCTTTCGGGGTGAGCAGGGCGCTGCGCGCGCCGGTGATCAGCAGGGCCGGCACGGTGATCGCGCGGAGTTGGTCGTCGGTGAGGATGGCGGGGAACTTCGGCTCGGCGTGGTAGCCGCGGGTGCCTGCCCACATGAGCTGCATTAGCTCCTGCTGCGTCATGGCCGGACTGTCCAGCCACCGGGCGAGGCGACGGCGCAGCGGCATCGGGGTCAGGGTGGCCAGGCCGCTGATGGAGAGCCACCACCAGAAGCGGGCGTCGAGCTTGGTGAGGCCGGCGGGGTCGAGCAGGGTGATGGAAGCGACTCGCCCGGGCGCGCGGATCGCCTGGTTCATGGCGATCCAGCCGCCGTAGGAGAAGCCGACCAGGCGCGCGGGGCGGTCGCTGAGCTTGCCCAGGAGTTCGTCGAGCCAGGCGGCGCAGTTCTCCGGGGGGGTCATCAGGGCGTGCGGGACGCTGGGGTTCGCGTCGCCGGGCATGTCGATCCCGTAGACCGGGCCGAGCTCGGCGAGCGCCGCCACGTGCGGGTACCAGCTCGCGGCGTTGAACGCGCTGAGCAGCACGACCGGATCCCCGCCCGGGTGCGGCCGGTAGGCGTGCACCCGCGTGGTGGCGGCGGCCGTCTCGATATCGAACTCCTCGCAGGGCTGCGGCCACAGCGCGAAGGCCCGCTCGTAGGCGGCCATGAACTTCTCCCGTGCCGCGTCGCTCACCCACGAGCCCGGCTCGCCCTCGGGCGCCGGGTCTGCTGCGCCGGTGATGCGCTTGATCCCGAGCATGTCCCTCGTCCTCCTCGCGGCTCAGCCCGCCGTTATTATGGTACGAGCGTACCATTAACGGGTCGGGTGGTGGACGAGGGGTACGGTGAGCGGATGCCCAGGCGGGTCGATCACGAGGAACGGCGGCGGCAGATCGCGGACGCGCTGGTGCGGACGGCCGCCGAGCGCGGACTGCACGCCACCGGGATGCGCGAGGTCGCGGCCGAGGCCGGCGTGTCCCTGCGGCTCGTCCAGTACTACTTCGGCACCAAGGAAGAACTCCTGCTGGCCGCCATGCAGCAGCTGGCAGCCCAGTTCGGCGACCGGGTTCTAGCACGGATCCAGCGGACGAAGGAGCCAGGAAGCCCGGCCAGCCCGGCCAGCCCGCGCGAAGTCATCGCCGCCATCTTGACCGAGGCGCTGCCCGCCGACGACGAGAGGCGCACCTTCACCCTCGTCTACACGGCCTACCTGGCGCTCTCGCTGACCGACCCGGCGCTGGCGATCAGTCCCCTGGTCCGGAACTCGAACGTCGTGAGCGACGTGATCGCCGCCCAGCTGCGGGCGGCCCAGGCCGCCGGCGACATGCCCGCCCGCCTGGACCCGGACCTGGAAGCCATCACCCTGCTGACCATGTCCGCGGGCCTGGGCACCAGCGTCATCGTCGGCCACTCCTCAGCCGGGCAGGCCCAAGCAGTCATCGACTACCACCTGCGCCGCCTGTTCCCCGCATATCCGCCAGCGTGACGCCCGGGTGCCGGACGTGGGCCTGGCCGCGGGCGGCCTCCTTGCGCTTGCGGGCCGCCTCGGGGTCGAGCCTGAGGATCAGCTTGCGCGCGGCGTGCCGCACCTCACCGAACGTCATCCCGGGCGCCGCGCCGGCCAGCACCGCGTCGGCCCGGGCCGCGTCCTCATCGGACAGGAACCGGGTCTCGTCCTCGATGATCCGCAGGTGGACCGGGTGGATCCGGCCGGCGCCCAGCGCGGCGAAGGACGCCCGGGGACACGAACCACGCTCCGTTCGGAAGAAATAAAGAAGATCTATGCGAACAGGGTATCATACATAGCGCTATCTTTGCCATCAAGATAGGTCACGTGTTCGAGTCGAGATTTTGGCTGGCTTCGTGGAGTAAACTGTATGCAGTTGCGCTGTGGTGGAGGGAGAATGGCGGCCATGCCTCGTGTCGTGCAGGTGCCTGACATCCGCCGGGTCGACCTGCCCGAGGCCCGGCAGGCTATTCCGCACGTCCACGCGTACCTGCGGGCGTGCATCCTCGACGGGACGTTGCGGCCGGGCACCAAGCTGTCCCAGGTGAGCCTGGCCGCTCAGCTCGGGATCAGCCGCACGCCGCTGCGGGAAGTGCTGCGGATGCTGCAGGAAGAGGGCCTGGTCGAGATCGAGCCGAACCAGCGGACCCGGGTGGCGGGCCTGGATCCGGCCGAGCTCGACGACATCTACGCGAACCGGATCCTGCTGGAGACGCTGGCGCTGTCGATGACGATCGGTCACTTCGGCGCGAAGGCGCGCGCCGAGGCCAAGCGGCTGCTGACCGCGATGCGGCGGGCGGCCAAGAGCGGCGACTTCGACGCGTGGTTCGCCGCGCACACCGAATATCACCGGATCTGCACCGCGGCGGCGGGCGAGACCATGCAGCGGCAGTTGCGGGCCTTCGCCGACCGGACCACCCGCTACATCCGCATCTACCAGCTGTCCGAGCCCAACGGCTGGCAGACGGCCGGCGACCTGGAGCACGCCGCGATCCTGGAGGCGCTGATCGCGGGCGACCAGCAGCGCGCGCTCACCGAGATGGCCTGCCACCTGGCCCGCACGGCGCTGCGGGTGCTGGCCGACTGCGCGCCGGACTACGTGCCGGTGGCGGTGCCGCACGCGGTGGCCCTGATCGACCGCCAGCCGGCCACGGCGCTCCGCCTGACCGGGGCGGGCTGAGCGGCGGGATCGACCGGGGGCGGCATCGGCCTATAGTCG
>Ga0335074_10003942_pt1 | contig 20439 bp, 18 predicted proteins | sample Lox_Sample_23_FD_206715 | JGI IMG/M metagenome (GOLD analysis project Ga0335074, IMG submission 206715) | Soil microbial communities from Loxahatchee National Wildlife Refuge, Florida, United States - Lox_Sample_2.3 | ecosystem: Environmental > Terrestrial > Soil > Wetlands | place: USA... | reverse complement strand
ACAGCCTCAACGTGCGGGGGGGAGACCCCGTCCGGATCGCCGGGATCAACGTGGGCAGCGTCGAGTCGACCTCGCCCGACGGGGACGCGACCAAGATCGCCTTCTCGGTGGGCTCGGGCGGGCGTCCGATCCACATCGACGCGACGGTGACGGTCCGGCCCCGCTTGTTCCTGGAGGGCAGCTATTACCTCAACCTGTTCCCGGGCAGCCCCAGCGCTCCCGTGGCCAAGGAGGGCTTCACCGTCCCCGAGGCCAGCGCGACCACGCCCGTCCAGGCCTTCCAGGTCCTCTCCACGTTCGATGCGGCCACCCGCGCCGATCTCGACAGCCTCCTGAACACCGCCAACCAGGCGTTCAGCCCCCGCCCGGGACAGCCCCAGTCCGACAGTGGCGCCGGCGGCCTGAAGCAGGCGATTCCGGCGCTCACGCCCGTGCTCAAGGATGTCGCCTGGGTGAGCGAGGCGCTGCGCGGGACACAGCCGGGAGATGTCGAGAGACTCCTGGCCTCCGGAGCAGACGTGAGCTCGGAGCTGGCGCAGGACTCAGGCGCCCGCCTGGCCGACATCGTGACCGGGTTGGATCAGGTCTCCACCGCGCTGGACGACAGCGATGACGCGCTCGGGCGCTCTCTCGCCGGCCTCGACGAGACGCTGCGCGCCGCGCCCGCCTCGCTGACCGCGCTCGACCGCTCGCTTCCGGCCCTCGATGCGCTGAGCGTGGCGCTGACACCCACCCTGCGCGCGGCGCCGCCGCTGGTCACGAGCCTCACCGGCGCTGTCAACCAGGTGAACTCGGTCGTGGCGCCCGCGGTGCGCAACGCTCTGATCAGCTCTCTGCGGACGACCCTGGCCACCTTCCCCGCCGTCCTCACCCAGATCGGAAAGCTGTTCAGCGTCGCCAAGCCGGTGACCGACTGCCTGCGCACCCACATCGTGCCCCTCCTGGACTCCGAGGTGCCCGACGGGAAGCTGTCGACGGACGAGCCGGTGTGGAAAGACTTCGTCCATTTCCTCCCGACGCTGGCCGCCGCCAGCGCGGACTTCGACGGCAACGGGCCCTACATCCGCAACCTGCTCGGCGCCGGCGATGACAGCCTGCAGACCAGTCTCGGATCGGTTCCCGGGATCGGTCAGCTGGTGGGGACCTCGCCCGGCGGCGAGCAGCTCGAGGGCTCGAGCCCGCATTGGGACGGCACCCTGACGGCCAAGGACTTCCGGCCCGACGTGCCCTGCGCCGATGAGCCGGTCCCGAGCCTCGCCTCGACGCCGACTGCGCCCGACCTGCGCCACGTGGTCGATCCGGCGGCGGCGCTGCATCCCACCGTGAAGTCGCTGGAGCGGGCCCTGTCCCTGGCCACGGGACATCCCGTCACGAGGCTTCCATGAGCCGGCGTACGGTACTCCAGGTCAAGCGCTACGGGCGCTCGTTCCTGATCCTGATCGCGCTGATCGTGGTCGGCGTCAGTGCCGGCTTCTACATCCTGCTGCAGCAGCGCCTGCCCAACCCGTTCACGCACTTCTACTCCGTCAACGCCGCCTTCCCCACCGCCGTGGCCGTCGTGCCGGGGTTGGGCGAGCCGGTGGACGTGGCCGGGGTGCATGTAGGGGAGATCCTCAATACGACGCTGAAGAACGGGCAGGGCATCGTCGAGATGGAGATCGATCCCAGTAAGGGCGTGCCCCACCTCTACCGCAATGCCTACGCCCAGCTGGTCCCCAACACGCCGCTGATGGACATGTACGTGGACATCAATCCGGGTACTCCCGCGGCCGGGATCCTGCCCAATGGCGGGACCATCGGCGCGGCGCAGTCGACGTCGCCCGTCGCCTCCGACGAGCTGCTCGATGAGTTGGACGCCGATACGCGGGCGTGGCTCACCAGCCTCATCAGCGAGATCGCCGGCGGCAGCGCGGGGCGGGGAGAGGACCTGCGCAAGCTGCTCGTCACCCTCGGGCCGACCGCCCAGCAGAGCCGGCAGATCGGCGATCTGCTGGCTGATCGACGCACCGAGCTGGCCCAGCTGGTGCACAACCTCGGCGTCCTCGGCCAGGCCACGGCTCGCGACGATCAGCAGCTCGGGGAGCTCGTCTCCACCGGCGACACCACGATCCACGCCCTCGCCAGCCAGAACGTGGCGTTGCGCGACGCCGTCACGCGACTCCCCGGCACCCTGACCACGGCGCGCAGCACGCTGAGCGACCTCACCGGCTTCGCCGACCAGCTCACCCCGACGGCGTACGCGCTGCTTCCGATCGTCCGGCACCTGCCCACCACCCTGGCCGACACGCGGACGCTGATCCGAGCCGCGGCGCTCCTGCCGCTGAACAAGATCAAGCAGTTCGAGAGCGTGGTCCTACCGCTGACCAGGATCCTCCCGGGCCTCGAAACCGCCCTGGACAAGGTCGTGCCCGAACTGACCGACACGTTCAAGGTTCTCGAGTACGTCACCAACGAGGGCGCCTACGACCCGGGGGGCGGCAACCCAGGATTCCTTTACTGGATCGCCTGGTTCGCCCACAACACCGATTCGTTCATGGGCAGCTCCGATGCCAACGGCTCGGCGTGGCGGACGCTGACCCTGACCACGTGCTCGGGGCTCGAGGCGTTCTCATTCGGTCCCCTGTTCGAGGATCTGTTCGGCACGACGTTTGGCTGCCCACTACCACCCGGCTCCTCCGCCCTGGGCGGGCTCTCTCGTTCTTCGGATTCGAAGGCCAAGGCGGGAGGGGCGTCCTAATGGTCACCCAGGCTCCCAGACGCTCCGCCGTCGCCGTGGCGATCGCCTTCACGCTCTCCTGTGTCGGCCTGATCATCTTCGTCTGGACTCAGTTCGGCGGCACGATCCCATTCGCGCCACAGGGCTACCGGATCAAGGCCGTGTTCGCGGAGACAGGTCTGCTCGTGCCCAACGCCGACGTCAGGATCTCCGGGGTCAACATCGGGCGCGTCACAGCCGTCCAGGCCGAAGGCGTGAACTCGCTCGTGACAATGAACATCGCCCAGCAGTACGCGCCGGTTCCCAAGGACACGCGGGCGATTCTGCGTGAGAAGACCCTCCTCGGCGAGGCCTACATCGAGCTCTCGACCGGGAACGGCTCGGGTCCGAAGCTGCCCGACGGCGGCACGATCCCGCGCTCGCAGGTGGCGCAGGCCGAGCAGCTCGACCAGGTCCTCGACTCGTTCACGACGGCCACGCAGCACAACTTCGAGGCGCTGCTCGACGGGACCAGCGTGGCCCTGGCCGGTCGCGGGCAGGACCTCAACGACGCCTTCGGGAACTTCGATCCGACCGTAACCGAGCTGAACGCCCTGGTCGACGTCCTCAACCAGCAATCCGGAAACCTGCGGTCGCTCATCTCCGACGGCGGGACCGTCCTGACCACCCTGAGCGACCGGGGAGCCGACCTGGAGAGCCTGATCAACGCCGGCGACCAGGTGTTCGCGGCGACCGCCGCGCGCAACGCCGCCCTCACCGCCACGGTCGATGGCCTGCCCCCGTTCCTGGCCCAGCTGCGAACCACGCTCACCACCCTCAACACGACGTTGGGGATCGCCCGCCCGTCGCTGGCCGCGCTGGCCCCGGTGGCGCCGCTGTTGACGCCTGCCTTGCGGGGGCTGAGCAACCTGTCGGGACCGGTGCTGAGCCTGCTGCAGAAGGCGCCCGCGGTGCTCCGCCAGGCGGAGGTGACGCTGCCGGACGTCAGCGCGTTCAACACCGCGTTCAAGCCGGCGCTGACCGCGATCCTGGCCACCGCCCAGCAGGTCGCGCCGGTGATCAACGTCGTCAAGGAGTACCGGCTCGAGCTGTTGGCCGGGATGAGCAACCTGGCGGCGATGCTGGAAGCGACCGCCCCGGCCAACGTGCCGGGCGGCACCGCGCACTACCTGCGGGCGCTGGTCAGCGTCGGGACCGACTCGGTCTACGGGCAGACCACGCGGGCGCCCGGGGTGCGCAGCAACGCCTACTACTCGCCCGGGGAGCTGAACAACATGGCCCAGGGCAAACTGGAAGCCTCCAGCTGCTCCAACCTCAGCGACACCGCCACGTTCCCGGTGGGCCAGTCCAACGTGCCCTGCCGGCTGCAGCCCGGCTACCCCTGGGGCTATGGCATCCCCAAGAGCTACTACCCGCACGTCAAGCAGGCGGCTAAGTAGGCTCCCGGTCGTCTGTGGCCTCGGTCCGGGAAATCACCTTCGAGCTCCTGCGCTCGCGCGGGATGACGACGGTGTTCGGAAACCCGGGGTCGACCGAGCTGACCATGCTGACGGAATTTCCGGAGGACTTCCGCTACATCCTCGGCCTCCAGGAGCTGGCGGTCGTCGGGATGGCCGACGGTTTCGCCCAGGCCAGCGGCGGCGTCGCCCACGTCAACCTGCACACCGGCCCCGGCGTGGGCAACGCGGTGGGCGGGCTGTTCAACGCTCAGGCCAACAAGTCCCCGCTGCTCGTCACCGCCGGTCAGCAGGTGCGCCCGCAGGTGCTGATCGAAGCGAATCTGACCAACCGGGACGCCGTGCTCGGCCCTGCGCCCTGGGTCAAGTGGAGCCACGAGCCGGCGCGAGCCCAAGACGTCCCCGGCGCCATCGCCCGGGCCATCCACAGTGCGTCGCTGCCGCCCCGCGGGCCGGCCTTCGTGTCGATACCGATGGACGATTGGGCGGCCGAGGCCGACCCGGAGGCAAGCGCCCAGATCCTGCGCCGCCGGGTCGACGGCCGGGCCAGGCCCGACGACTGGGTCCTGGAGCGGCTGGCGGCCAAGCTGCGCGACGCCAAGTCCCCGGTGTTCGTCGCGGGCCCGGAGATCGATGCCACCGGAGGCTGGGATGCGGCCGTGCAGCTGGCCGAGGCCCAGCGACTGCCGGTGTGGGCGACGCCGGCCACCGGCGGTGGCCGTCTCGGCTTCCCGGAGGACCATCCGCAGTTCGTCGGGATTCTGCCGCCGGCCATCGGGCCCGTTTCCGAGACGCTCAAGGAGCACGACCTGGTGCTCGTGGCTGGGTCCTCGGTGTTCCCGTACTACCCGTATCTGCCCGGACCTTTCCTGGCCGAGGGCAGCGACCTGGTGGCGATCACCTCCGATCCGAGCGAAGCCGCCCGAGCCCCGGTGGGCGCAGCTATCGTCGCCGACGTGGGCCTCACGCTGCGTCAACTGGCCGAGGTCGCGGGCGCGGCGCCAGAGCGGTCGCTGCCCACCCCCCGGCCTCTGCCAGCCCCGCCGGCCGGCGCGGCGGAGGGGGAGCCGATGAGCGGCTCCCAGGCCGTCGCGGCGCTCGGCGATGTCTGGCCGCAGGACGGCATCCTCGTGCTCGAGAGCCCGTCGGCCACGCTCGCGTGCCGCAACCGGCTGCGGCTGTCGCGTCCGGGCAGCTACTACTTCGCGGCCGGCGGCGGGCTCGGGTTCGGGATCTCCGCGGCGATCGGGGTGGCTCTGGCCCAGCCGGCGCGGCCCGTGGTCTGCGTCGTCGGCGAGGGGTCCGCACAGTACGGGATCACGGCGCTGTGGACGGCGGCCGCCTACCGCCTGCCGATCACCTTCCTCGTGCTGCGCAACCAGGAGTACATGATCCTCAAGTGGTTCGGGATGATGGAGCAGGTCACCGGCGTTCCGGGCATGGACCTGCCCGGACTCGACGTCGCCGCGGTGGGCGCGGCCTACGGAGTGCCAAGCGAGACGGTGACCGAGCCCGAGGCGCTGGCCGAGGCTTTGCGCGCTGCGATCGCCGTCCAGGATGGGCCGCGTCTGGTCCAGGCGGATGTGGCGAGCGGCATGTGGATGGAGTGAACGCGCCGCTCACCGCGCCGCGCGCCGGGCTGTGCGACAGCTGCCGCCACCAGCAGGTGGTGCCCAACAGCCGTGGGTCGGTGTTCTCGCTGTGCCGCCGCTCGCGCGAGGAGCCCGAGCGCTATCCGCGCTACCCGCGCCTCCCGGTGGTCAGCTGCCAGGGCTACGACCCCCGGACGGATTGAGCGACGGGCGCAACTCGGGGAGAGAAAGTGTTCGTGGGGAGCACTTTCTCTCCCAGAGTGGGCTACTGCGGGGGCAGCGGGTCGAGGACCAGCAGGTTGCCGCCGTCCTGCTGGGACTCGATGCGCTCGGAGAACAGGCCACGCGCGGTGATCTGATCGACGATCCCGGCCTCTTCGGTCTGGCTCCACAGCGAGAGCTGCGAGATGGCGGGCGGGAATTCCGACAAGGTTTCGCTGAGCGGTGCGGCCAGGAAGGGGGCGAGCTCCTGGCGGTCGAACAGGACTGCGATCGTTTCAGGCTGCGAGCTGGCGATCGCCTTGCCGGCAGGGGGAGGGGTGGGGCTGAGCGTGCTGGTGGTCTCGGTGCGCCCCGGAGGGAGGATGCACACCACGTTCTCAACTCCGGAGACGTACTTGAACGTGTAGAGGGCCAGCTCGAGCGCCTCCCGGCGCACCAGTAGCAAGCGATCGCTCGACGGCGTGCCTCCGATCTGGCAATTCGAGCCGCCCAGCCCGCACAGGTTGAAGGCGATCGTCTCGCCCTCCAGCAGGGACAGGTCCTGATTCGAGCTCCCGAGCGCCACGGTCAGGCCACTGCCGCTGGTCGTCCCGGCGTCGTTGGCGTTGGCCAGGTTGACCAGCGTGACGACGTCGAGCTGCTGGGCTGCCGAGAGTCGGTAGAACGGCGCCACGTGCTGGGCGATCTCGGAGGCGCCCTGCTGGCCGCCGACGGTCGGTGTCCACGACGACCAGGGCTGCGAGCTTCCGGAGGAACCGTGATGGGCGAGGATGACCATGGCGATGACAACCGCGACGACCGCGATGCTCGTGAGGGCGACGGTGGCCACGCGGAACTTCGAGGCGTGGGGGGAGCCGCCCCGGGCGGCGGTCCGGCGCGAGCCGATCAGCGGCAGACCGGCCCACAGGGGACGGTCGGCGGCGCGGTCCTCGGTGGACTGCACGATCCCCGGGTCCGGCGGGCTCATACGGTCGGCCACGTGCGATCGTCCGTGAGGTCGATCTGGGGCCGGACCAGCGCCACGCTGTCGAGCAGGTCGACGACCTCGTCGCCGTGCAGCTCCTTGCGCTCGACCAGCGTGTCGGCGATCTGCTCGATCTGGACGCGGTTGGTGGCGATCAGCGAATAGGCCGTGACGTAGGCCTGGCCCAGCAGCTGGGCCGCGGCGGAACGCTTGTCGCGGTCGCCGAGCACGGCCGCGACCGGGTCGCCCATCATCGACGAGCCGGCGCTGGCCCGGTTCATGATCCGGTTGCCGATCCGCTCGAGGCGCCGGTTGACGTGGGTCTCCTCCTCGGTGCCGTCTTCGGTCAGCCCGATGTCGATGGCCACCGCGTCGGGTCCCATGCCCCACATCCCGACCATCGCCGCCGCGGTGGCCGTGGCGCTCTGCAAGTCGCCGCTGACCCCCTGCGAATTCTCCCCATAGAAGACGTGCTCGGCGGCCATGGCGCCGAGGGTCATGATCAGGCTCCCCATCACCCGGCCCCGGAAGTGGCTGAAGCGCTCGTCCTTCTCCATCCCCTGGTAGTGGCCCAGCGAGCTGCCGCGCTTGCGGATCGACAGCCGCGTCGAGAGGATCTCCTTCTCCAGGAACACATGGCCGGCGGCAGCGTGGCCGGCCTCGTGGATGGCAACGGCACGGGTTTCCTCGGGCACATAGTCGATGTTCTGAGCGGTTCCCGCCTCGACCGTGGTCATGGCCTCGACGATGTCGCGCCAGGCGAACGCGCGGCGTCCCTCGGAGTGCGCGATGGTCAGCGCCATCGAACAGCACTGCTCGATCATCGACGGCGAGTAGCCGTTGGTGATCCGCGCCAGCTCGTCGCGGCGGTGGTCGGTGTCGAGGTCGGGCTCGTGGGTCACCTTGGCCATGTAGAGGTCGAAGATGTCCTTGCGATCGTCCTTGGTCGGGGTCCGGAACCAGATGTGGCGGCCCATCCGGCCGGGACGAGTGAGGGCCGGGTCAAGCACGTTGATCGGGACGTTGCAGGCTCCGATGAAGTAGATCTCCTCCTTGCGTGGCGCGGGGGTGGGCAGGCGGAGCCGGACCGAGCCGAGCTTCCGGGGGACCACGAACATCGCGTCCAGGAAGGTGTTGAAACGGTTGGTCATGAACTTGCGCATGACCGGCGGCTCGCCGATTCCGTCCATCACGACGAGCAACTGGTTGAGCGCCTGCCCCTGGTATCCCATGCCGCCCATACCGCCCGGGAAGATCGCTCCCACGCGCTGACCGACCCGGCGCAGGAACGGCCCGTAGGGGGTGGTGGCCGGCTCGGACCGGTGGGCGAACAGCTGCTCGCGCCACTGCCGGGACTCGATCACGATGTCGCCTGTCGGGGTCAGCGCGCCGTTCGGGCCGAAGAACAGGAGATCGCTCATCGTCTGGATCCCGCCCACCTGCTCGCCGGACATGCCGGACCCTTGCTGCAGCGCCTGGCGGCGCAGGCCGACAGCGTCGATCTCGTCGATGAAGACGATGCACTGGCCACCCCACTTGCGGGCCAGCTTGCGGGCCCGGTGGGCGAGCAGCTGCACCACCAGCGCATCCATGCCCATGAACATCTGGGCGAAGCCTGAGCCCGGAATCGTCACGAACGGGCAGTTGAAGTTGGTGGCGATCGCCTTGGAGATCATCGTCTTGCCCGTGCCCGGCGCGCCCAGGAAGAGCAGGCCGCGCTCGCGCTTGCCGCCCGCCTTCTCGAACTCCTCGCCCGACTGCCACAGCGTGATCACGCGGGTGATCTCCTCCTTGGCCTCGGCCTGGCCGCGGACGTCGTCGATCTTCACGCCCCAGCTGGCGTCCCCCGGTTCATAGCTGCGGATCCCGCGGGCGGCCATGAACAGGAACGGCCCGAACAGGATGAAGACGTTGATGAACAGCAGCAGCGGCAGCTGCACGAAGATCAGCGCTAGCTGGGGGAGGGTGTCGGGCGGGAAGATCTGCCGCAGCCCGGCGAACGGGTCGAAGAAGCTGGCGCTCACCCCGGCGAAGGCGAACAGCGCCTGGCACAGCCCCAGGAGGACCAGCACGCCCACGATCAGCATCGGCAGCCGGCGGAACTTGGTCCGCCAGTACCAGTAGCGCCGCCGGGCGACGATGTCGTCCTCCTTGAGGCCCTGCTCGGCGTTGAACAGGCTCGGCCACGGGATGAACTTGCGGACCACGACCTCGATCAGGCCGCGGAACACGAGCACGCCGAACACCGTGATGAGGATCGACCCGAGCAGGCTGACGTGGTCGGAGTCGTAGAGGACGAGGAAGAAGGCGGGAGCTGTGAGCAGCGCGACAGCCGTCGCCGCCCGGGTCAACCGCCGCCACTCGTAGGCGAGCGAAGACGCGTGCTCGTTGATCGGTGGGCGGCTGCCCCTGGTCCTCGTGCTCTGCTCGGCGTAGGCCATGCCGTTCGCTACGGAGGGTACAAGGGGCAGGGGGCCGGAAGCGAAAGCTGGGAAACTCCGCCCCGCGATGGCGTTCCAGCTTCCACGCCGGGTGGCGCGGTTCAACCGCGTCGTAACCAACCGGATCCAGGGGTTGTGGGCGCCGCGCCTGGCGCCGTGGGCGGAGATCGAGCATCGGGGGCGGCGGTCGGGCCGCGTCTACCGAACCCCGGTGATCGCTTTCAGGCGCGGGGACACGCTGGCGGTCGTCGTGCTCTACGGCGAGGACAGCGACTGGGTCCAGAATCTCCTTGCGGCCGGCAGCGGGGTCGTGTGGCGCGGTGGGCGGCGCTATTCGCTGGCCAACGTGCGCCTGGTCTCAGTCGATGCGGCCGGGGACGGGGTCAGCGCGGTCGCCAGGCGGCTGGGCCGTTCGTCCGGGACGCTGCTCGTCGGCAGGCTGGTCGGGTGAGGGCACCCCGCGACGCGCGGTGGATGAAGGCGCGGTCCTGACCGGCTTTTGATCCGCAGCGCAAAGGCCGGTGGCGCTCAGGCCACCACGCGGCTCCGCGACTCGAGCCGCCCGCGCTCGGCGTCGCCGAGCCACCGTCTCAGGCCCACCGCCACCCCTTCGACCAGCCACAGCATCGCCAGGCCCACCGCCGCGGCGCCGGCGATGTACCAGGGCCACGGCCCGAGGTAGCTGAGCAGGGAGCCGTGGGCCGGCTTCCAGGCCAGGTACATGTAGTTGCCGCCGGTGATGACATCGGCCAGGCCCGCCACCGCCGCCCAGCTGAGCGTCGCGCCCCAGGTGACCCAGACGAACCGAGGCTCTGGGTACACGCGCTGGCCGAACGCCAGGAAGGCGGCGGCCACGATCGCCCCCACGTGGTAGCCGAAGTAGGTGAAGTACAGGATGGTGGGGAAGTTGTGGGCCAGGTCGGGGGTCAGGACCGCCTGAAGCGTGGCCGTGAAAGCCCACAGAAAGAGCACCTGCACTGCCCACGCTCGGCGCGTGAGCAGGGCGTAGATGGACAGGAGCGAGATCACGTCGGTGAGCTGCAACGGAAGGGTGAACTGCACCGACCAGATACCAAGGACGACATCGTCGACGTACTCGCCCGCCCAGGCCACGAAGATCCCCGCGGCCAACAGCCAAGCCCACCACCGCATCCAGCGTCCCGGCCAGCGGCGCGCCGCGACTACGGAGCCGACCACCAGCACGACCATCACGGCGAGCGCGGCAAGGTGCGGCGGGGAGAACTGGCGCATGTCCGGGGCCTATCAATGTCCGGGGCCTGTCAGTTTGACGGGGACCGCGCACACGCGGGGCCGGGCCGCCGAGCCCACAAGCCGGCGGCCCGGGAGAAACGCCGCTAAGAGGACCCGGTCTGGGCTTCGACGGCCGCCCGCGTGTCGTAGATCTCGTGGGCGTCGGCGTCGGCGATCCGACAGTGCGGCTTGGCCAGGAGCAGCTGGACGTCGCAGATTCGCCGCTCGGCGAACCCGGCCTCGCAGTAGGCCAGGTACAGCGTCCACAACCGGCGGAAGGACTGGTCGTAGCCGAGGACATCGAGCTCTTCGGCATGAGTGAGGAAGCCCTCGCGCCAGGCGCGCAGCGTCGGTACATAGTGCGAGGTGATGTCGTGCAGAGCCACCGTCTGGAGGTCCGTCCGGCGGCCCAGGGCACGGGCGATGACGGCCAGCGAGGGCAGGCACCCGCCAGGGAAGATGTGGGTCTTGATGAAGCTCCGGGAGGCCTTCTCCACCTCGTAGGCGCGGTCGTCGATGGTGATGGCCTGGAGCAGCATCGCTCCGTGCGGCTCCAGCAGGCGCGAGCAGCGCGAGAAGAATGTGCCCAGATGCTGCCAACCGACCGCCTCGATCATCTCGATCGAGACCAGCTTGTCGTAGCGGCCGCTCAGGTCCCGATAGTCCTGGGCCAGCACCCGGACGCGGTCCTGGAGCCCGAGCCGGCGGACCTGCTCGACGGCGTACTCGCGCTGCTCGCGGGAGATCGTCGTCGTGGTCACGTGGCAGCCGCGGGTCTGGGCGGCGTAGATGGCGAAGGCGCCCCAGCCGGTGCCGATCTCCAGCACGCGGTCACCGGGGCCGAGCGCAAGCTTCTCGCAGACGAGTTCGAGCTTGCGCACCGAGGCCTGCTCCAAGGACATGCCCGGCCGGTCGAACACCGCACATGAGTAGCTCATGGTCGGGTCGAGCATCCGGCTGAACAGCTGGTTGCCGAGGTCGTAGTGGGCGGCGATGCCGCGCCGGCTGCGGGTCCGGGTGTTGCGGTTCAGCGTGGCGCGGGCACGGACCAGCGGGCCCCGGACCGGCGCCAGCCAGGCGCGGACCCGATCGATCGTGCGGGCGTTGCGGGCGGCCACACGCACGACGGCGACCAGGTCCGGCGAGTCCCACCAGCCGGCGGCGTAGGCCTCCGCCATCCCGCGGCTGCCGCGCAGCATCATCGGCCAGAAGCGGTTGGAGCGCACCACCAGGGTCGCCGCGGGCGCGCCCCGGCCAAAGCTCCGCCTCTGTTCTCCCTCGACCACGGTCAGCCGGCCGACCCGGATCTGCCCGAACAGCAGCGTCACCAACCAGCGGGAAAGAGCGACGATCACGCCGCGCCCGCCTGGGGGTGGCGGAAGATCCGAGCGCCCGCGAGCTTCAGCTGCAGCGCATGGCTGTAGATCAACGCCAGCACCCGGAGCCCCGCCACGGGATAGCGAGCCACCGTCGCCAGCGCCGTGGTGCGGCTCAGCTCGCGCCGGCACAGGGAGAGCGTCGCATCGAAGGCCACCCCGCCGTCACGCGCGCTCTCGATGTGCACCGATAGCGTCCGCGCCGGGACGGTGGCGCGGCAGGTGTAGGTGTGATCCATGCCCATGAACGGCGAGACGTGCATCTCCTTGTCGAACCGGCTGGTCAGGAGCGGGCCGGCGTCCCCGCTGTCCTCGCCGCCGGCGGGCAGGACGTAGGTGTGCCGCTCGCCCCAGGGGGTGTTCGTCACCTCGGCGACCATCGCCGCCAGACGCTCACCGGACTCGTCGAAGCAGTAGTAGAAGCTGACCGGGTTGAAGCAGGTTCCGAACGTCCGCAGCTGGGTCAGGACTCGGATCGGGCCGTCGGGCCGGATACCGGCGCGGGTGGCGACCAGTGAACGGACCGCCTGATCCAGCGGTGCAATGGCGCCGTCGGGGCCGCCCAGGCCCACGAGGTAGTCCTCGCGGCGGAAGCGCAGCGGTCCGAGCCCGCGGCGGACGAGCCGGCCGCCGAGCAGTCCCGGCAGCTCCTCGAGGTCGAGGTAGGCCAGCGTCAGCGGGTGGCGGAACTCGACCCGCGGCTCGCGCCGGCGGTGCCGGATCGTGCCCTCGTAGAAGCAGCTCGCGGTCATCCGAGGCCTCGGTGCGGATCCTAGACGTCGTCCGGCGCTTCGGATGTCTCTGAGGCCGTCAGCGCGGACGTCGGTTCGGTCCCTGACAACGCGTCCTTGAAGCCGCGCATGCCCTGGCCCAGGCCGCGTCCCATCTCCGGCAGGCGCTTGGCGCCGAACAGCATCAGCAGTACGGCGAGCAGGAAGATGATGTGAAGCGGATTCTCGAGGCCCATCATGGTGTGTCTCCTGTCGGTGGGGTGTCACCCAGGGTCTACGCAGGGGCGGCGGGTTCGGATCAGTCGAGGCGGGCGACGATCACCGGCGCGCTCGTCGGCGTGCTCGTTCCGCCCGCCGGCTCTCGGGTGACCATGACCGCGGCCACGCGCCGCAGGTCCCCGGGGACATCGACCACGGCGTCCCCGGCGGTGGTGACGCCGAACAGCGCGCCGGTCGGCCGGGGCGGCGCGCTGCCCGCGGGCTCCAGCCAGACCTCGTAGATCTTCCCGGGGCCGGGCTGGGGGAGGTGCGTGACGACCAGCTCGGCTCGGCCGGAAGCCAGGCGCAGCTGGGCCGAGGCGTCCGAGCCGAGCACCTGGGCCCGGACCGAGCGGGAGACGGGCGCGCTCGTCGACGGAGGTCCGCCCAGCCCGACCACGAGCACGATCGCCGCGGTGGCCAGGCCCGCAGCCAGCGCGCCGGCCGCAGCCCATCGGCGCCGGTGCCGCGCGGAGAACGAGGCCAGACGCGGCTCGGTCTCCGCCGCGGCCAGGACGGCGCGGCGCAGGCGTCGCGGCGGCGCCAGCTGCCGCGGGCTCAGGGCGAGATCGTCGACGACCCGCATGAACTCGGTCAGCTCATCGCGGCACACCACGCAGCTCTCGGCGTGTCGGGCGAAGGCGCGGGCCTCCTCCGGCTCCAGCGCGCCCAGCGCGTAGGCGGCGGCGTCGCCGGGTCGCTGCGCGCATTCGTACCTGGAGACGCTCATGCCAGTGCCTCCGCACCATCACCGAGGCTGAGGCGCAGCTTGGACAGCCCGAGGCGCATACGTCCCTTGACCGTGCCCGGGGGCAGCTCGAGCATTTCGGCGATCTGGGTGTGGGTGAAGCCGCCGAAGTAGGCCAGCTCGATCACATGGCGCTGGTCGGGCGGCAGTTCCTCGAGCGCCGTGTGCACGCGCTGGGACTCCTCGCGCCGGATCGCCTCGGCGTCGGTGAGCTCGCGGGCCGGCAGGCGCTCAGCGGCGCCATCGTCGCGGATGTCCCTGGACTGCTTGACGCCCTCACGCCGGAAAGCGTCCACGGCCCGGTTGTGAACTGCTCCCAGCACCCAGGAGCGGACACTTCCGCGGGCACGGTCATACCGGGCGCCGCTGCGCCACAGGGAGAGGAACGCATCCTGGACTATGTCCTCCGCCATCGCCCGCCGCCCGCACATGCGATAGGCGAGCGAGAAGGCAGGTCCGGCATGGCGGTCGAAGATGACCTCGAAGGCGCGCGCGTCGCCGTCGTGGATCAGCGCCATCAGCTCCTCGTCGGCGAGGATGCGCAAGTCGGCACCACGCGAGCTGAAGGGAGGGCGGAGCATGGATTTGATCAATTCCCGGGGCAGGCACCGGGCTCTGCGCCGTGTACGCAGCGGCCCGGTCCGCGGATCATCGCGGCAAAGAAGGTTTGAGAACTGACAATCAAGAGCGCGGGCAGTCGTTTACCTTGCTCACCGTGCTGTCTGGGACTTCAAACCTAGGGTGGGCCGCCCACCTTCCGACTGATCTGGCGCCGGACTCGGTCGACATCCTGGCCGGCGCCAACCTCCCCGCGGCCTTCTCCCACCACTGGCTCGAGCGTCCCTCTGCGCTCGCGCTCCGGGATATCGACGGCACCTGGCTGACCAGCGAGGAGCTGGCGACGAGGACGGCTATCGCGGCCCGGCGCCTGAGGGCTGCCGGGTTCCTGCCCGGAGACCGGGTTGTGGTCTGCGCCGGTACATCGGCCGCGCTGGTCTGTGCCTACGTCGCCTTGCTGCGGGCCGGGCTCGTGGCGGTGCCCGTCAACCCGACCTACACCCGGGGCGAGGTCGAGCGGGTTGTGCGGGCGGCGCGGCCGGCTGCCGCGATCGTCTCGGACGGCGAGCGAGCCCGGTGGATCCGGGGGGCGGCGCCCGGGTGCGCGGTCAGCGGTCTGGATCTCGGGTTCGAGGCAGTTGGGCAGGGCGGCGAGGTCGCGCTCGATGTGGCGAGAACCGATGACCCCGCGCTTCTGATGTACACCTCGGGTACGACCGGGACGCCGAAGGGGGCCCTGCTCAGCCACGGCAACCTGCTCTCGAGCGCGCGGGCGGTGGCTCTGGCGTGGCGGTGGACACCTGAGGATCGCCTGCTGCTGACGCTGCCCCTGTTCCACGTGCACGGGCTGGGAGTGGGGATCATCGGCAGCCTGGTGTCCGGCAGTCAGGTCGTGCTGCGCCCCGGCTTCAGCCCGGATGACATCGCCGAGCAGGCCGGCGATGACGTGACGATGTTCTTCGCAGTGCCGGCCATGTACCAGCGGCTGGTGGCATCGGGTCATGCGGAGGCGCTGGCGCCGCTACGGCTGCTCGTGTCGGGCTCGGCCGCGCTCTCAGCCGCGCAGTCCGATGCGGTGGCCGAGGCGGCCGGCCAGCGCCCGCTCGAGCGCTATGGCATGACCGAAACCATGATGATCACGTCCAACCCGATTGCCGGGCCGCGGAAGCCGGGCAAGGTCGGACTGCCACTCCCGGGCGTCGAGCTGCGCCTGGCGGAGGATGGGGAGGTGCAGGTGCGCGGCCCCAACGTCATGTCTGGTTATGACCTGGCGCAGCCCGGCGAGGAGGACGGCTTCACCGCGGACGGCTGGTTGCGCACCGGCGACCTGGGCGAGCTCGACGAGGACGGGTACCTGCGGCTGGTCGGCCGCAGCAAGGAGCTCATCATCTCCGGCGGCTTCAACGTCCATCCTCGCGAGGTGGAGGAGACGCTGGCCGCGTTTCCCGGCGTCCGGGAGGTCGCGGTCATCGGCCGCCCCAGCGACGAGTGGGGCGAGGCGGTCACCGCCGTGGTCGTGGCCGAGGAAGGCGCGATCGACGCGGACGAGCTGCGCGGGTTCGCGGCCGAGCGCCTGGCCGCCTACAAGGTGCCCAAGGCGGTCGAGTTCGTCGATGCGTTGCCGCGCAACGCGATGGGGAAGATCGTCCGCGCCGACCTCTGACCCGGTCGGGGTCGGGTCCGGGGCCTGGGGTCCCGGGGGCGGGGGTCCCGGGGCCTGGGGTCCCGGGGGCCGCGGGTCTGGAGGGCTACGCGAGAGGATCGAAATCCACACTTTAAGGGGAAAGAAATCCACGCTAAACGTGGAAAAGTCGCCCAGAGTGCGCCGGCGGACTGGGGAACGGCGTTCTTAGAGGGATGTATGGAGGATGCGCTGTAGGGACTTGACGTACTCGCCCCCGATCAGCGAAGTGCCGGCCCGGCCCAGGATCGAGAACGTGACCGGGTTACATGGCCCGCTGTCGCCCTGCCAGCCGCGAAACGACGTGAAGCCGGCCTGGGCCAGCGCCGGGGGCGGCGCGTCCGCGGCCGACAGGAAGCTGAGCGTGATCTGCTGCGCGCCGGTCTCGGTCTCCGCAGGACAACCGAACCACTCGGGCTGGACGATGGGCAGCCCGTCGATGAAGGCGATGATCCGGCGCACCTTCGACCCGCTGGTCACGGTGAGCGACTTGGTCACGGGACCGTCGACGTCGGCCACGGTGACATCGACCTGGTGCACTCCGGCGGGCACCCGCTCGCTCGGGGAGCGCGGGACGATCCAGTCGCTCTGGGTCTGCTCGAGGATCCCGGTCTTGCTGCCAGGTAGCTCGGTGCTCACCACCCATAGGTAACGACCGCCCAGCTTCCCTGGTACCCCTGGCCAGGAGTACTCGACATCGAGGGCGCTCGTGCCGGTGTAGAGGTTGCCCTCCGAGCCCCAGCCGAGCAGCGTCCCGCCCGCCGGCGGATGGGCTTCCACATAGCTGATCACCGCGGTCGGCGAGCTGTCCGGTACCTCCCACCACTCGTGGCGGACGGCGCGCGCCTGATCGGCTGCCAGCGCCGGCATCGGCTTCAGGTAGGCGTGGTCTCCGTGTGGCTCGGCGAAGAGGTGCACCGTGCCCGGCGGCAGCCTGAGCTTGCCGAGCAACGAGGCCGCGTCGCGCCGCGCCGCGCGGCGATTCCCGCTCAGCGTGGCCGCGACCGCTCCGCCGGTGAGCGTGAGGGCTAGGGCCACCGCCAGCCAGGCTGTCCTGCGTCCGCGCGGCATGTGCCAACACTACGCGTGTGGCGTGGCGGCATCACGCGTGACGGGTGGCCCCCGCCCCCGCCCCGGCACGCCCCTGCCCCGGCACGCCCGCCCCCGGCAGGCCCCGCCACGCTGGCGTCGGATGAAGTCAGGCCCGCCGGAGCGCGACGATCGGGATCGGCCGTGGCGAGATCTTCTGGTACGCCTCGAAGCGGCCGGCGTTGTGGTCGTTGACGAGCTTCCAGAGGCGGGCGAAGTCCGGGTCGTCGTGGCCGATGACCGTTGCCGTCGCCGGCCAGCGCTCGCGGCCAACCTGCACTTCGACCTGGGGGTCGGCCTCCAGGTTGAGCAGCCAGGCGGGCGGGCGCGGATCTCCGCCCTTGGATGCCACCACGAGCAGGCGGTCGCCGTTCTGCGCGTAGACGAGCGAGTTCGTGCGCGTCTGCCCGCTGCGCCGCCCGGTCGTCCGGAGCATCAGGGTCGGAACGCCCAGGAGCCGGTGCCCGATCAGCCCATCGGTCCGCTCGTAGAGGAAGTGGTGCACCCGCAAGGTCGTCCGGAACAGGGTCTGTTGGATCGACATCCCGGCGGAAGCTTAGGCCCATCTTGGTTGGGCGTGCGACTGGGACACGACCAGGCGTGCGACCAAGCGAGGATGGGCCCTTAGTCTTCAGGCGATGAGCGAGCCGTACGAGGACCTGCGCCGCGAGCTCCGGGCCGAGTTGCCGGCGACCCTGGCCCAGGGGCTCACCCCCGAGGAGGCCGACCGCCTCACCGAGGTGCTGCACGCAGCCCGCCGGCGCCAGCGCGACGCGCTCGAGCAGGCTCTCGACGGTGCCCTGGGCTTCATCCCCGGCCTCCTGCGGGGGCCGGTCAAGCGCGTCCTGGGGCTGTAGACGATGAGCGACCGACTCGACGCGCGGGCCGAGGTCATCACGCTTGCCCGCCTGCTGGAGGTGGGCGAGGACGAGCTTGCGTTTGTCCTGCGCTTTCCGGCTGGCGATATCCGCGCCCTGCGCGAGGCTGCCACGGACCGGCTGTTCGATTCAAGCGCCCGACTCCTGGCTGGCGCCGGCGCGGCCGCACGGGTCCTGCCGACGCCGATCGTCGCGACCATCGCCCAGCGGGCGTTCGGCCCGATTCTCTGCGCCAGGGTCGCCGGCGCCATCGACACCGGGAAGGCGATCGACGTGGCGCGCCGCCTGCCGACCGCGTTCGTCGCCGACATCGCCGCCGCCCTGGATCCCCGGCGAGCGGCCGCGATCCTGAGCGCCGTGCCAGACGAGCTGGTGGTCGCGGTCGCCGGGGAGCTTGGCCCTCGAGGCGAGTTCGTCACCATGGGACGCTTCCTGGGCTACCTGAGCGACAGGGCGCTGGAACGCTCGATGCGCAGGCTCGACGACGCGACGCTGCTGCGTACGGCGTTCGTGCTCGAAGACAAGCGGCAACTCAACCGCGCCGTGTCGCTGCTGCCGCCGGAGCGCCTGGCCGGCATTCTCCGGTGCGCGGACGAAGACGACCTGTGGCCGGAGGCGTTGGACCTGCTCGATCACCTCTCCCCGCCCCGACGGGTGCCGATCGCCGAGATCGTTGCCGACCTGGACGAGCCGGTCCTCGAGGGCCTGATCGACGCTCTGACCCAGGAGGACATCTGGGACAGCCTGCTGCCGCTGGTGGCGGTCATGGGTCAGCCCGCGCTGGCGCGGCTGGCTTCGCGCGCGCCGTTTCACCGAACGGAGGTGATGGGTCCGATCATCGCCGCTGCCGCCGCGGGCAATCTGTGGGCGGACATCGTCCCGCTCATCACGGCCGTGCCACCGGAGTCTCGCGGTCCCATCGCCGAGCTGGTGGCCGAGCAGGACGACAGCGTGATCGCCTCGATCCTGGAGGTGGCGGGAAAGGCTCATCTTTACGACGACCTGCTTGCGATCGTGGCCTCGATGAGCCCGGGATCGCGTGCCCGGTTCGCCACGGCGCCTGCCATCTGCGAGCCCGAGACGATGGAGGCCATCGTCTCTACAGCGGCCGACCAGGGCCTGTGGACGGAGCTTGTCCCGCTGATCGACGTCCTGCCCGAGCCAGGCCGCAGCCAGCTGCCGGCCATCACGGCCCGGCTCGAGGCCCCCCGGCTGCGCGCCATCCTGCACGAGGTTGCGCGGCACCCGCAGACGCTCCCCGCGCTGCTGCAGATCGCCGGCGACATGGATCGCGATGGTCGCCGCTCGCTCGTGGCGGCCATCGAGGAGACGGATCGCGCGACCGCCCAGGATCTGCTGGGAGCACTTTGCGATCCGAGGGAGCGCGATCGCCTCGCAGCGCTGCTCAGCGACGATCTCAAGGCCGCCGTGCTGGTCGCGGCCGACAGGCTCGGACTCCGGGAGGAGCTTCCGATGGAGCTGCGCCGTGCCGGCTGAGCGCCTGCTGCCGTCTCCCGAGGCCGAAGCGGTCGTCGGGCTGGCCCGCGATGTGGCCGCGCGCGAGCTGGCACCTCGCGTGGCCCAGGACGAGGCCGCGCACCGCTTCCCGCGCGAGGTGTTCGCCACGCTGGGTGGTCTCGGGCTGCTGGCCATGCCGCTCCCGGAGCGGTGGGGAGGTGGCGGCCTGCCCTATGAGGTTTACCTACAGGCGCTCGAGGAGCTGGGCGGCGCCTGGGCCAGCGTCGGGGTCGGCATCAGCGTCCACGTTCTGTCCTGCCTGGTCCTGTCCCGCTTCGGCACCGACGAGCAGCGGGACCGCTGGCTGCCTGACATGCTGGGAGGGGAGCTGCTCGGGGGCTACTGCCTGTCAGAGGCGGACGCCGGCAGCGACCCCGGCGCCATGCGCACGCGTGCGCGTCGCGACGGGGACGTCTACCGCGTGAGCGGAGCCAAGGCGTGGGTCACGCACGGCGGCGAAGCCGACTTCTACATCGTGTTCGCGCGCACCTCCGACGATCGCTCGGGCGGCATTTCCTGCTTTCTCGCGCCGGGCCATGCGCCTGGCCTCACGCCTCACGCGCCCGAGCGGAAGATGGGGATGACCGCGTCCACCACCGCCGCGCTGAGCTTCGAAGAGGTCGAGCTCGAGGCCGATCGACTTATCGGCGGCGAGGGCGCAGGCCTGCCGATCGCGCTGCAGGCCCTCGATTCCGGTCGCCTCGGGATCGCCGCGGTCGCGGTCGGGCTGGGCCAGGCCTGCCTCGACTGCGCCGTGGCCTACGCCCGCGAGCGCCAGACCTTCGGCAAGCCGATCATCGAGCATCAAGGACTGGGGTTCCTCCTGGCCGACATGGCGGCTGCCGTCGAGACGGCGCGGGCGGCGACGCTGGAGGCGGCGCGGCGCCACGACCGCGGTCTGCCGTTCAGCCGTCAAGCCTCGATCGCCAAGCTCGTGGCCACCGACGCGGCGATGAGGG
>Ga0335074_10003941_pt1 | contig 20442 bp, 18 predicted proteins | sample Lox_Sample_23_FD_206715 | JGI IMG/M metagenome (GOLD analysis project Ga0335074, IMG submission 206715) | Soil microbial communities from Loxahatchee National Wildlife Refuge, Florida, United States - Lox_Sample_2.3 | ecosystem: Environmental > Terrestrial > Soil > Wetlands | place: USA... | reverse complement strand
GGCTACGTCCAGTACTTCAGCGGGCTGCCTGCTGGGCTGGTCTGGGTGCACGTGACCGGCTCGGTGGCGATCTGGGTCACCGCGCTGCTGGTGCTGTTCGCGCTGCGCGACCGGGGCAGCGCCAGCGAGCCCGTGCCGGAACCTGACAGTCTCGCTGAGGTCCAGCAACCGGGCGGGCCGCTCGCCGCGGATGCCCGGCAGCGATAGCGGCGGCCGCTGGCCTGCCGCTGCGGCAAGCCTGGTGATCGGCGCTGTCGGCCGCTGGCGGCCAGCTGGGACCGGAACGGACGGCCCGCTCATCGTCGCCGTCGACGGGCACGGAGCCGCCGGCAAGTCCACGATCGCCGAACTGGTGGCCGCAGCCACTGGGGCCACACTCATCCACACCGACGACTTCTTCGTTTCGCCGGCAAGCGGCCAGCGAGCGGCCGGGGAAGCGGTCGGCCGCTACTACGACTGGCGCCGGCTCCGCGCGCAGGCACTCCAGCCGCTGCGGGAAGGGCGCTCGGCATCGTTCCGCCGGTTCGACTGGGACCGCGGCAGCGGGCTCGACGGCACGGTCCGGGCTGTCCCGGGCGACGTGGTGATCGTGGAGGGCGTGTTCTCCGCGGCACCGGTGCTTGCCGATCTCGTCAGCCGGTCGGTGTTCGTGGACACGCCGGAGCCCGAGCGGCTGCGGCGGCTGCGCGGCCGGGTTGCGCCCGAGGATTGGGACGATGACTGGCTGAGCGCGGAACGGGCGTACTTCAGCACGGTCCGGCCGCTCACGTCGTTCGACCTCGCCGTGTCAGGTTCTGATCCTGTCCTCCCGGGTAGCGAGGCGGTAACCTGTGCGTAAACCACACGGGAGCTCGGGCCAACCGGGCTGAGAGGGTGGCTGGCCGCACGGCCTGCGCGCCACCGACCGTTTGAACCTGACCGGGTAATGCCGGCGTAGGGAGGCAGCTGTGGCCGCCCCGATTTCCCGCCCGCTGCGGGCACTGCTAGCGCTGGCCGCCGTCACCGTGCTCGGCCTCGCGGCCTGTTCCGCGTCCGGGCCCAGCGGCCCGGCTGGCGGTGGCCCGTCCGCCCAGGGCGGTACCGCGTACTTCGCCGAGCAGCCGCTGACGCCGCCGACGTACATCTTCCCGCTGGTGTCCGGCCAGTACTTCACCCCCGCTAACACAAACGACCTGCAGACGCTGCTGTATCTGCCGCTGTACTGGTACGGGGATAACGGCAGCACCTCGATCGACTACAACCAGTCACTGGGTGACCAGCCGGTGTACAGCGACGGCGACCAGGTGGTCACGATCACGCTCAAGCACTACACCTGGTCCGACGGGGAGACCGTGAGTGCCCGCGACGTCGGGTTCTGGATCAACCTGCTGAAGGCGAACAAGGCGGACTGGGCGTCGTACGTCCCTGGCGGCTTCCCCGACAACGTAGTCTCCTGGACCGCGCTGAGCCCCGACACTATCCAGCTTCGCCTGAACGCCAGCTACAACCCGACCTGGTTCACCTACAACGAGCTGTCGCAGATCACCCCGCTGCCAATCGCCTGGGACCGTACCTCGCTGGCGGCACCGGCCCCGTCACCGGCCGCGGCGAACCTGCCAGACACCACTGCGGCCGGTGCCCAGGCGGTGTACCAGTTCCTGAACGGCCAGGCGACCAGGCTGGCCAGCTACGGGGCAAGCCCGGTCTGGTCCGTAGTCGACGGGCCGTGGCGGCTGACCAGCCTGACCAGCGACGGCACCGCCACGTTCGTGCCGAACCGGAGCTACTCCGGCCCGGACAAGCCACACCTGGCGAAGTTCATCGAGCTGCCGTTCACCTCAGCCGCAGCGGAGTTCTCGCTGCTGAAGGCCGGGCCGGCCAGCGGCGGCCCGGGCAGCTCAGGCGAGCAGATCTCGGTTGGCTACGTGCCGGCCAACGACCTCCCGCAGCAGCCAGACCTGCAGTCGCAGGGCTACCAGCTGGTCCGGGACATCCCGTTCGGCTTCGACTACTTCGAGCCGAACTTCAACAACCCGACGGTCGGGCCGATCTTCAGGCAGCTCTACTTCCGGCAGGCATTCCAGCACCTGGTGGACCAGCCCGGGTGGATCCACGCGTACTACGACGGCCTCGGCGTGCCCACCTACTCCCCTGTGCCCGCCAGCCCGGCCAACCCTTACTCCGACGCCCAGGCGTCGGCCAACCCGTACCCGTTCAGCGTGGGCGCGGCCCGGGCGCTGCTGACCGGGCACGGCTGGAAAATAAGTCCGGGCGGTACCAGCACCTGCTCCAGGCCAGGCAACGGGCCTGGCCAGTGCGGCGCGGGCATCAAGGCCGGCCAGCCGCTCAACTTCAGCCTGATGTACCCAAGCGGGTATCCATACACCGACGACTCCATGATCGACTTGCAGTCGGTCGCCAGGCAGGTCGGCATTCAGATATCGCTTGACGAGGTGACAGCGAACACGATCGCGCAGACTATCGAGCCCTGCGCGTCATCGTCGCCGTCCTGCAACTGGGAGCTCGGGCAGTACGCCACCGCCTGGATCTTCGAGCCCGACCACTACCCCAGCGGCGAGGAGATCTTCCAGACCGGTGCCCTGGGCAACGTCAACAACTACTCCGATCCCGCGGTCGACAGCCTGATCGGGGCGACGACCACCGCTCAGCCTGGCCGCGCCCAGGTGGCCCTGAACTCCTACGCCGACCAGGTCAGGCTGCTCCTCCCGGACTTCTGGCAGCCAAGCCCGGGGACCCTGGTCACGGTCTCATCGAACATGCGCGGCTTCGCGGTCAATGCCTACGGCTTCATCAGCCCGCAGGACTGGTATTTCACCAAGTGAGCGGGTACATGATCCGCCGCGCGGGTCAGGCCGTGATCGTGGTGCTCGGCGTGACCGCCGTTACCTTTCTCCTCGAGCACCTGATCCCGGGAAACCTGGCGCGGGCCATCCTCGGCGGCCGCGCCAGTCCGGCCGAGATCGCCGCGTTCAACCGGGCCAACGGCCTTGACCACCCGCTCGTCGAGCAGTACCTCGTCTTCCTCGGGCACCTAGCCCGCGGCAATCTCGGCTACTCCTACCGGTACAACCAGAGCGTTGACTCGCTGGTCATCCACCAGCTTCCCAACGATGTCCTGGTCGTCGGGTGCGGGCTGGTGCTGGCGCTGGCCATCGCGATCCCCCTGGGCGTCGCGCAGGCGGTGCACCGCGGCCGCGCGGCCGACCATGTAGCAACGACAGGGGTATTCACCCTGTACTCGATGCCGTCGTACTGGCTGGGGCTGCTGCTCGCCGGGCTGGTCATCAGCCTGCACGCCGAACGGCTGCTGCCGCCCGAGGTCCCGTCGCAGGCAGGCACCATCGGCGGGCTGCTGGCCGACCCGCGGGCGCTGGTCCTGCCTGTGCTCACCCTGACCCTGGTCAACATCGCCCTGTTCAGCCGCTACATGCGAGCTGCGGCGATCGAGACCCTGGCCCAGGACTACGTGCAGGTGGCGCGAGCCAAGGGCCTGCCAGACAGGCTGGTGCTCAGCCGTCACGTGCTCCGTAACTCACTGCTGTCGGTCACCACGCTCGTCGGCCTGTCCTTCCCGGCGATCCTCACCAGCGGCCTGGTAGTCGAGTACGTCTTCAACGTCCCCGGGCTGGCGCTCACCTACTACACGGCGGCGGTGAACGCCGACTACCCGGTTGAGCTGGGCATCACGGTGCTCGTCGGGGTGGCCACCGTGCTGGGCAACCTGCTCGCCGACATCGCCTACGCGGTCCTCGACCCCCGGGTCCGCTATGGCTGACAGCATCCAGGCGGCACGCACCGCGCTGCCGGCGGCGACAGCGGGCCCGCGGCCGTCATCGCCGCTGCGGGCCTTCGCTGCCAACCCCCTCGGCCTGACCGGTCTGGTGCTGATCGGGGCGCTGGCCGTCTGCTGCTTCCTCGGCCCGCTCGTCTACCACACCGACCAGGTCCATGCGAACATCCAGATCACGAACCTGCCGCCGGGCCGGGGGCACCCGCTGGGCACCGACGACAACGGCTACGACATTCTCGGCCGGCTGCTGCTCGGCGGGCAGAGCTCGCTCGAGATCGGCTTCGCTGTGGCCGTGCTGGCGACCGCGCTCGGTGCCGCCTGGGGTGCTGTCTCCGGTTTCACCGGGGGCCTGGCCGACGCCGTGATGATGCGGGTGGTCGACATCGGGCTGGCCATCCCGGCGATCTTCCTGCTGATCTTCCTGTCGTCGGTGGTGCGGCCTACAGCCGGGCTGCTGATCATCGTGATCTCACTGCTGTCCTGGCTGGTGCCCGCCCGGCTTGTGCGCGGAGAGGCATTGTCGCTGCGCACCCGCGAGTTCGTCCAGGCAGTGCCCATGATGGGCGGCAGCAGGCTGCGCGCCGTCGCCGTGCACCTCATCCCGAACACGCTCGGCACGATCGTGGTCAGCGCCACCTTCCAGGTCGCCGACGCGATCATCCTGCTCGCTACGCTCAGCTTCCTCAGCTTCGGGCTGCCGCCGCCCGCGGTCACCTGGGGCGGCATGCTGGCGCAGGGCACCACTTACCTGTCCGACGGCTACTGGTGGCAGGTCTACCCGGCCGGGCTCGCGATCGTGATCACCGTAATCGCGTTCAACCTCGCCGGCGACGCTCTCCGCGACGCCCTCGACGCGCGGCTGCAGCGGCGGTAGCTTTCCGGCCATGCCAACCGCCACGGTCAACGGGACCGAGATCGCCTACACCGACACTGGTACCGACACCGGCGGCGACGGCCCGGCCGTCGTGCTGAGCCACGGTTTCCTGATGGACCACAGCATGTTCGACCCGCAGGCCGCCGCGCTGGCACCGGAATTCCGCGTGATCACCTGGGACCAGCGCGGCTTCGGTGCTACCCAGGCGGCCGGGCCGTTCTCATACTGGGACTCCGCGCGGGATGTCCTCGGCCTGCTCGACCACCTCGGGCTGCAGCGGGCCGTGCTCGGGGGCATGTCGCAGGGCGGCTTCGTGTCCATGCGAGCCGCGCTACTGACCCCCGGGCGGGTGGCGGCGCTCGTCCTCATCGACACCCAGGCCGGGCTGGAAGACCCGGCGGCCACGGAGAGTTACGAGCAGCTCGACGCCATCTGGCTGGAGCAGGGCCCGGCTCCGGTCCAGGACCTCGTCGCGTCGATCATCCTCGGCCCAGGCCAGTGGGATGACTGGTTCGCCAAGTGGGCGGCCTGGGACCGGTCCGGGCTCAGCCTGGCGTTCCGGTGCCTGATGGACCGCGACGACATCACTGGCCGCCTGGCCGAGATCACCTGCCCAGCGCTGGTCGTGCACGGGACCGCGGATGCGGCGATCCCGGTCACGCGGGCCGAGGCGCTGTGCGACGGCCTCAGCGGTGCCACCGAACTGTTCCCGGTTGAGGGCGCTGGCCACGCGTCCAGCCTCACCCATGCGGCTCAGGTGAATCCGGCGCTGCTTGGCTTCCTGCGCTCACTGCGGAACAATCCCGACTTCACCTCGGGTTAACGAGCGAGGCAGGTTAGTGCCCTCGCGTGCGGGATAGGGTCGACTCGTACCCGCCCGGGCGCGGTATCCACCCGGCGCGCAGGGCAGCGCGGAGGCGCAGGGAGCTACCCGAGGAGCGAGATATCCATGAATTCCCGGTCTGACGACACACTGTCCCAGCTGACCGCCGCGGGAGTAGCGGTCTGGCTCGATGACATAAGCAGGGAACGGCTGTCCACTGGCAACCTGGAGATGCTGATACGGGACTTCCACGTGCGCGGCGTGACGTCGAACCCGACGATCTTCGATCATGCCCTGTCCCACGGCGAGGCCTACAACCAGCAGGTCGCCGACCTGGCCGTGCGCGGAGTCTCCGTCGAGGAGGCGTCACGGGCGATCACCACCTACGACATACGGTGGGCCTGCGACGTGCTGCGGCCGGTCTATGACGCCACCGGCGGGCAAGACGGCCGGGTCTCGCTCGAGGTCGATCCCAGGCTGGCCCGGGAGACCGCCAAGACCATCGCCGAGGCCCGGGCACTGTGGTGGCAGGTGGACCGGCCGAACATGTTCATCAAGATTCCGGCCACCAGGGAGGGCCTGCCGGCCATCACCCAGTGCCTGTCCGAGGGGATCAGCGTGAACGTGACCCTGATCTTCTCGCTGCAGCGCTACAGCGAGGTCGTCGACGCGTTCATGGCCGGCCTCGAGGCAGCCGCCGGGCGCGACGTGTCCACGATCAGCTCGGTGGCGTCGTTCTTCGTCAGCCGGGTGGACACCGAGGTCGACTCCAGGCTCGACAAGCTGGGCACCCCTGAGGCCGCGGCGCTGCGCGGCAAGGCGGCGCTGGCCAACGCGCGCCTGGCCTACGAGCTCTTCGAGCAGAAGTTCGGCACCGACCGGTGGTCGGCGCTGAGCGCCCGCGGCGCCAAGCCGCAGCGGCCGCTCTGGGCATCCACCAGCACCAAGGACCCGGCCTTCCCCGACACCATGTACGTGGTGGATCTGGTCGCATCGGACACCGTGAACACGATGCCCGAAGGGACGCTGCGGGCCACCGCCGATCACGGGGTGCTGAAAGGCGACACCATCCACGGCACGTACGAGGAGTCCAGGCGCGTATTCGAGCAGCTCGAGGCGCTGGGCATCAGCTACGACGACGTCGTCACCGTGCTCGAGGAAGAGGGCGTGCAGAAGTTCGCCGCTTCCTGGAACGAGCTGCTGGAAACGATCAAAGACCAGATGGCCGCCGCGCGATGACGCAGAACCCGCTGCGCGACCCGCGGGACCGCAGGATCCCGCGGGTCGCCGGTCCCTGCGTGCTCGTGCTCTTCGGTGTGACTGGCGACCTGGCCAGCAAGAAACTGCTTCCAGCCGTCTACGACCTGGCCAACCGCGGGCTGCTGCCGCCCGGCTTCTCGCTGGTCGGCTTCGCCCGGAGGGACTGGGAGGACGAGGACTTCGCCCGGCTCGCCCACGACGCGGTCAAGCAGTACGCGCGCACGCCGTTCCGGGAGACGGTCTGGCTCCAGATGTCAGAGGGCGTACGGTTCGTGCCGGGCGAGTTCGATGACGACTCGTCGTTCGACCGCCTGGCCGAGACTGTCGCGCAACTCGACGCCGAGCGCGGGACTGGCGGCAACTACGCGTTCTATCTGTCAGTCCCGCCGAAGGCGTTCCCGAAAGTAGTGGCGCAGCTGAAGCGGTCGGGGCTGTCCGACGCACCGGAGGACGTCAGCGGGCACCGGCCCTGGCGCCGGGTCGTGATCGAGAAGCCGTTCGGCCACGACCTGGCCAGTGCCCGTGAGCTGAACTCGATGCTGGACGCGGTGTTCCCGCGGAACGCGGTCTTTCGCATCGACCACTACCTGGGCAAGGAGACGGTCCAGAACATCCTCGCGCTGCGCTTCGCCAACGAGCTCTGGGACCCGGTGTGGAACCGCGGCTATGTGGATCACGTGCAGATCACGATGGCTGAGGACATCGGCATCGGCGGCCGGGCCGGGTACTACGACGGGATCGGCGCGGCCCGTGATGTGATCCAGAACCACCTGCTGCAGCTCCTGGCGCTGACGGCCATGGAGGAGCCGGTGTCGTTCGACGCCGACTCGCTGCGCCGGGAGAAGGAGAAGATCCTCTCCGCGGTCAAGATTCCCGAAGACCTGGCGATCGGGACCGCCCGGGGCCAGTATTCGGCGGGCTGGCAGGGCGGGATCCCGGTCCGCGGGTTCCTCGAGGAAGACGGCATCGCCCCGGACTCGATCACCGAGACCTACGCCGCCGTGCGGCTGGAGATCGACACCAGACGGTGGGCCGGGGTGCCGTTCTACCTGCGCACCGGCAAGCGGCTGCCGAGCCGGATGACCGAGATCGCGCTGATGTTCCAGCGCGCGCCGCACCTCCCGTTCGCCCGCACCGATACCCAGGAGCTCGGCCAGAACGCCCTGGTCATCCGGGTTCAGCCGGACGAGGGTGTCACAGTGCGGTTCGGCTCCAAGGTGCCCGGGTCGGCCATGGAGGTCCGCGACGTGAACATGGACTTCGCCTACGGCGAGTCGTTCACTGAGTCGAGCCCCGAGGCGTACGAGAGGCTGCTGCTTGACGTCCTGATCGGCGACCCGCCGCTGTTCCCGCGGCAGGAGGAAGTCGAGCTGTCCTGGAAGATCCTCGACCCGATCGAGGACTTCTGGGCCGGGGCCGCCAAGCCCGAGCAGTACCCTGCGGGCACAGCGGGACCGCCAGGCGCCGACGCGCTGATCGCGCGCGACGGCCGGGCGTGGCGCCGGCTCTAGCCGTCAGCTGCCACGCTAGCCAGGAGAAGAGGCGCGATGATGATCGACTTGACCGATACCACGACCCATGCCATCCATGACGCGCTGACCAGGGCGCGCGACATGATGGGCGGGCCGACCACCGGCATGGTGCTCAACCTGATCATCGTGACCGACGAGTCGGCTCAGTACGACGCGGTACGCGCGGCCACCCAGGCCGGGCGTGAGCATCCCTGCCGGGTGCTCGGCGTCATCGCCAGGGACCCCACCGCCGAGTCCCGGCTCGACGCGGAGATCAGGACCGGCGAGGGCGCCCCGGGCCAGACCGTGCTGCTGCGGATGTACGGGCCGATGGGGATGCACGCTGACTCGGTGGTCATGCCGCTGCTGGTGCCCGACATCCCGGTCGTCACCTGGTGGCCGAGGGGCGGCCCGGCGGCACCGTCCGGCGACCCGCTGGGACTGCTGGCGCAGCGCCGGGTGACCGACTCAGCCACGGCCCCCGAGCCTGCGGCCGCGCTCGCTGACCTGGCCCGGGGATACCAGCCCGGGGACACCGACCTGGCCTGGACCCGGTCCACATCCTGGCGGTCCCTGCTCGCCGCCACTCTGGACCAGCCACATGGCGAGATCGGCGGCGGCGCGGTGACGGCCGAGCCGCGCAATCCCACCGCCGACCTGGTCGCCGCCTGGCTGAGCACCCGGATTGGCGCTCCGTTCCACCGTCACGAGTCCGGTGGGCCCGGCATCACCGAGGTGCGATTCGAAGCTGTGGAGGGCGACATCGCCATCTCCAGGCCCGACGCGCGCACGGCCACGCTGATCCGGCCAGGCCAGCACGACCGCCGGGTAGCGCTGCACCGCCGGGATATCACCGACCTGCTGGCTGAGGAACTGCGGCGGCTCGACCCCGACGAGGTGTACGGCGAGACTCTTTCTGCCTTCGCCGCGGGTGCAGGCAGGTGACGTTATCGCCGCTCCCCTGGTGCTCATTCACCGTGACGAAGAACTGCTGGCCAAGGCGGTCGCCGCCCGGCTTGTGACCAGGCTGGTGGACGTGTGCGCAGCCAGGGCCCATGGCTCACTGGTGCTGACCGGTGGCGGGATCGGCACACGCGTGCTCGCTGAGCTGGCTGCGGCCCCGGCCAGGGACGCTGTCGACTGGCGGCATGTGGACATCTGGTGGGGCGACGAGCGGTTCCTGCCGGCCGGGGACCCGGAGCGCAACGAGACAGGTGCCCGCCGCACCCTGCTCGACCACATCGACTGGGGCCCGGACCGGGTGCACCCGATGCCCGCCTCCGACGGGCCGGATGGCCCGGACCCGGAAGCCGCGGCGGCGCGGTACGCAGCGCAGCTGCTACGGGCCTCGCAGCCTGAGGACCATAGCCAGGTTCCGTCCTTCGACGTGCTGCTGCTGGGCATCGGCCCGGAGGCGCACGTCGCGTCGCTGTTCCCGGGCATGCCTGCGCTCTACGAGGAGAATCGGACGGTGGTGGCTGTCCACGGGGTACCCAAGCCGCCGCCTACCCGGCTGACGATGACCTTGCCGGCTATAACCGCGGCCCGTGAGGTCTGGATCCTCGCGTCCGGCGAGGAGAAGGCTGGCGCTATCCGGCTGGCGCTGTCAGAGGCAGGGCCGGTGCAGGTCCCCGCCGTGGGCGCTCGGGGCCGGCAGCAGACGCTGTTCCTGCTGGACCGCGCAGCCGCTGCGCAAGTGCCGCCGCAACTGGTCCGCATCGCCTCACCCTGAAACCCCCCCTGCCGGGAAAACTGTTCCGTTAGACCGGTATGGTCCCGCCTGCCCGGGCCTGGTTAAGATCGCGCCGTGCTCACAGATCCCGGGACCAGTACCAGCAGCGATCACCTCATCGTCTGCGGCGCCGACGCTCTTGCGCTGCGCATCGTCGAGGAGCTGACGATCAGGTATGGCGAGGAGGTCACGGTGATCTTGCCCTCGGCGCAACGGGACCAGGGCCCCATGATCGCCCGGCTTCCCGGGGTGCGCCTGATCGAGCGGGCCGAGCTCGACCACCGGGCGTTCCTCGCCGCTGGCCTGCGCACTGCGCGGGCGCTGGCCCTGGTAAGTCAGAATGACCTCACCAACCTTCACGCCGCGCTGCGCGCCCAGGAGCTCAACGAAGACCTGAGGATCATCATTGCCAGCGTCAACGCCGGGCTTGGCGACCGGATCGTGCCGTTCTTCGCGGATTGTCTGGTGCTGTCAGAGTCCGGGCTGGCCGCTCCCTCGTTCGTCGCAGCGGCTTTAGATAAGCCCGAGTCGAGCCAGGTGGCCGTGGCCGACCGCAGATTGCAGGTGGTTACCCGCGATGAAGCCGAACCGGGCAGCGTGATCTGCGGCCTGTCATCCGATCCGGGCGGCGGCTCACCCCGCCTCGAGCCCGAGGACGGCAGCTCGAAGCTGGTGCTGGCGGTGGCTGAGGACAGGCCGCGCTATCCGGTGGCTCAGCGGCCCCAGCACGCACTGCGCGATACCACCAGGAAGCTCCGGATGGTGTTCTGGAACAGACTAGGCATCGCGGCCGGCTGCGTCGCCGCTATCACCGTCATCGGCTTCGTTCTGCTCAGGATCTCGCCGCACACATGGTCGGACACGCTCTACCTGACCGCCCTAGACACCGGCGGGGACGCCGTCACGGACACCAGCCTTCGCGCTCCGGAGAAGTTCGCACAATTCCTGCTTACATCGGTGAACATCGCCATCATGCCGCTGGCGACAGCCCTGATCCTTAGTTCCAGGCTGCCGGTGCGCGATCGCGGGGGCCGCCAGGTCACCAATCACGTGATCCTGGCCGGACTGGGCAACGTCGGCACCCAGATTCTGCGTCAGCTCCGCGACATGGGAATGGACGTTGTCTGCGTGGACAAGGACGAGAACGCCGCTGGCGTGCCACTGGCCCGGCGCCAGGGGATCAAAGTGGTGATCGGGGAGACGCACCGGGAGGAAACCCTCCAGGATGCCGGCATCAGTACATGCCAGGCGCTGATCTCCGTCACCAGCAGCGACACGGTGAACCTGGAGACTGCGCTGCTGGCCCGGGCCCTGGCCGACCAGGCGCGCATCGTCCTGCGCCTCTACGACGACGATCTGGCCAACAGGATCGATAAGCACATCAGCAAAACGATCTCGCGGTCGGTGTCCTACCTGGCGGCGCCCCAGTTCGCCGCGGCCATGCTGGAGCACGAGGTGCTCCGCACGATCCCGGTGGGCAGGCACGTGCTGCTGATCGCCAAGGTGACTGTAGGGGCGCATGCCGAACTGGCGGGGGCCCAGATCGCTGAGGTCCATGACGGAAACGACAACGTCCGGCTGCTTGCCCTGCAGCAGTGGGACCAGGCGGCAGCCGACTGGTCACCAGACCCGAATGCCACCATCGGGGCCGGGGACATCCTGTTCGTTCTGGCCTCCAGGACGGGGCTCGCGCGGGTGCGCGCGCGCAGCCGCCCGCAGTAGCGGCGGCGCTTATACCAGATCCCGGAATCTGGGTCTCCCGCAATGACCTTTCCAGCGTTACGCTCAGGACAGATCTTCCATCTGGTTCTGGTGAGCCAGCTGTGAAGAAAAGGAAGGTCCGTGATGGCCGGTTTTTTACGCGACGGCCGTTGCGTCCCTTCTGTCCATCCGGCGCCTGCCCTGACCCGCGGGCACCAGGCCGACAGGCCAGGGCGGGTGCATGCCTCACAGGAGGAGACCGTTGAGCACCACAGACGATGCTCCAGCCCCCGCAGCAGCAGTTACGGGGGTGGCCGATCCCGCACCGCTGGGCCTGGCCGCGTTCGCGCTGACCACGTTCCTGCTCTCCGCCATTAACGCTGGCTGGGCAAAGAACACCACAGGTGCCGACTGGTGGGGGTATGCGATCGCCTACGGCGGTCTGTGCCAGCTGCTGGCCGGCATGTGGGAGTTCCGCAACCGGAACGTGTTCGGGGCTACCGCGTTCTCCACCTATGGCGGGTTCTGGATCGGCCTCGGCCTTTGGTTCCACTTCGTACCCGGAACCCTCAAGGCCACCGCCAACCCAGTAGTGCTCAACCGCGATCTTGGCTGGATCCTGCTGGCGTTCGCGATCTTCAACCTCTACATGCTGATCCACAGCACCCAGGTGAACACCGCAGTGTTCCTCGTGTTCCTGACCCTGCAGATCACCGAGATCCTTCTGTTCGTCGGCAACTTCGCCACCAAGACCGCGGCGCTGCCGCCGTTCGTCGCCCCGTTCGGGCTGACCACCCTGATTCAGGCTGGCGGGTACGTAGGGGTGCTGACCGCGCTAGTCGCCTGGTACACCTCGGCCGCCGGGGTGATCAACGGGCTCAAGGGCAGGCCGGTCTTCTGGGTCGGCAAGCCGCTTTTCAACATGGGCCGCTGATCTAGCACCGATGATCTAGCACTGGCGGGCTTAAAGCCTGCAATCCCGGGGACTTCGCGCCGATCATCCCAGATCAGCGCGAAGTCCCCGGGATTTTGCGTGCTCAGGGACCCCTCGCCCTCGGTAACGTAGGCGCGTGGATGTGCAGGAGAGTCACAAACTGGAACTGGCGCGCCAGCAGGTGGCACGGGTCCGTGCCCGGACCAGGCCGTGGCGGTCGATCTTCGCTCTAGTGCTGGCCGCGCTGGCCGCGGGGGTATCGGCGTACGCCCGGCACGTCGCGGCCGAGCCCGCGGCCGACCGGGCCAAGGACGTGCTCGGACCGCTCGGCGAACAGGGGAACGTGGGCCTGCAGTACGGCGCTGCGGTGGCGTTCATGCTGCTAGCCGGGTTCGCCACGATGGGCCTCGCCAACAAGACCCGCGATGTCCTGCAGCCTTCGGTGGGGTCCTCGCACGCCGCGGTCGTCCGGTTCTCTGTGCTGGTGATCGCGGGCTTGCTGACGATCGTGTTCACGTTTGAGCTGTTCGCGATCCCGATCACCCAGCTTGTCGTCGGAGGTGCGCTGACCGGGGTGCTAGTCGGCATAGCGGCACAGCAGAGCCTGGCCAACGTGTTCGCCGGGATTGTCCTGCTGATGGCCCGGCCGTTCCGGGTCGGGGATCGGGTGGGCATCAGGTCCGGCGCGCTGTCCGGCCTGATCGAGGGAACCGTCGCCGAGGTGAGCGTCACCTATGTCCGGCTGGACACCCCGAACGGCCCGGTCCACGTGCCCAACTCCCAGGTCCTGGCGGCTGCTGTCGGCCCGGCCGGTGCCGTGCCCCCGCCGACTGCGCCGCCGCCCAGCCAGCCAGCAGGTGCGCTGCCGCAGCAGGACGGACGGGCAGCACCCCAGGCTGGCCAGGACGTGTCTCAGGCCGGGCAGGAAGCGCCGCAAGCCGGGCAGGCGGCGGCGCCTGCCCCCCAGGCAGCGACGCCGGTCGCTCTGGGCACATTGTCAGTGCCCAGGGCGCCCGGCACGCCGCAGGACCAAGGGCCCGCCAATATCAGCGGTGAGTCTCCTCATAGTCCTTGATGACATGCGCAGGAATCCGCCCGCGGTCGCTGACCTCCATGCCGCTGCGCTTCGCCCATGCGCGGATTTCGGCGCTGCGCTGACGGTGCGCTGCCGTTCTCCGCTTGGTGCGTGTCACCCTCCCTGTCACCTTGCGCGCCCTCTCAGCGAACCGGGACAGGACCTCATCGAACTTTTGGCTGTGCCTCTCGCATAGATCGATCTCGTAGTCCCGGCCATCAAGGCTGAAGGCGCGAGTCAGGTGCTCGCCTTCCGGGATCTCTTTTGAGTCGTAGTCGCATGCGAAAGTGACCGAGACCTTCTGTGCCACTTGTCGTCCCCCTTCCCCGAGGCGAATATATCCCCAGGTACACGGGACTTGTAACGGTGGCAAGGTCCCGCGTCTTCCCGGCACGTTTGGATTGCCGATCCGGCCGGGGAAATCTTCGGCCAGGTCAGCCGAAGGGTTCCTCAGGGGCAGCGTGCCGGTTGTCAGCTCGGCGATTGCCGGCCGACTGGCCGTAGGGGAACGATTCGTCGGGCGATGCGTCCGGGGAGCCATCAGTAACCAGCGTGCTGTAATGCGTCCTGTAATCGGCCGAAGTTGACCCGGCGGCATCTCCGTACCTGGGCGAGGAACTGTCGCGGGGGTAATGCGCGGCAGGCACTGCCCTGCGGTTATCGATCGGAGCGCTGCCGCCGGAGTATGTCTGCTGCTGCGGAAGGCTCCCAGAGGAGTAGGACGGATATCCCGGCCGGTAGTCGCCAGACCCGGTCTGATACTCCCCCCCGAGGTAGTCCGCTGGCTCGGGCTGGTACTCGGCTGGCTCGGGCTGGTACTCGGCGGGCCGGGCGCGGTAGTCGGCTCGCTCGGGCTGGTACGCGGCCGGCCCGGTGCGGTAGTCCGCTGGCTCGGGCTGGTACTCGGCTGGCTCGGGCTGGTACTCGGCGGGCCGGGCGCGGTAGTCGGCTCGCTCGGGCTGGTACGCCGCTGGGCCGGTGCGGTAGTCCGCTGGCCCGGGCTCGTACTCCGCCGGAGGCGGCGGGTACCCGGCCGGGCTCGCTCGGTAACCAGGAGGGTCTGTCGGGTCCCCGCCCGAGCTGGCGGGATAGCCGGCCCGCTCGGGCGGGTAGCCGGCCGAGCGGGCCTGGTAGTCCGGGGGGTACGCGGCTGCCCCGGTGTGCGGGTACGTGGCTCCGCTGGTGTGGTAGCCCACCGGTTCCGGCTGGTAAGCGGCAGGTTCCTGCGGGGAATAGGCGGCGGGATCCTGCGGCTGGTAAGCGGCGGGATCCGGCGGGTAGGCCGCTGGTCCCGTGCGGTAACCAGCGGGTTCGGGCGGCGGGTAGGCCGCTGTCGGCGCGCCGTAGTCAGCGGGATCAGCGTGCGCCTGGGCTGCGGCCGCTGCCGTGCCCGCGAACGCCTGTCCGGTGGCTCCGCCCCCCTGCCCCTGCCTGCCCGGGCCACGCCGCAGCGTCTCCACCATTCTTGGCAGGTCAGCGATTGCCAGGCGGAAGGTCCCGGTGCACATGCCGCCCTGCCAGATGCTCAGAACCGCGACGCCGGTGTCCGCGTACCAACTCAGGCGCATGCTCCGCGAATTGCCCCGGACGTCGAAGAACACCTCGCCCAGCCGGGGCAGCGGGGCCGCATCTGATGCCGACATGCAGCCCATGGTTGCGCTGAACGAGCGGGGTGTCCAGTTGACTGGGCAGTTCGGGCCTTGCAGAGGCGCGATCAGTTTCCTGATCTGGCCTGCGCGGGCGATGGAGTCAATGGCATGATGATCCCCGGCCTGCTGGCTTGCCGGCCCCTTCGAGCTGCTCCCGCACCCGGCGACGGCCTGTGCATGCGGGAACACTACGGTGACGCAACACGTTGTATCTCGCGACGGGGCGAATGCCAACATCACATGGGATTTTTATGCGTCCAGCGAGCCGGACGCTCCGCATGGCAAGGAACCAACGGTTAGCTGGTTGAGGAGAAGTTGTCGATGTCTGAGGTACGCCGTCAGGCGGTCCTGATGCCGCGGCCGAACTGGGGCTGGCAAGACGAGGCTGGATGCCGCGGTGAAGATGTCGTGCTCTTCTTCGGGCCCGACGGGGAGCGGCAGCCCGAGCGCGAGATCCGGGAACGGAAGGCAAAGGCGATCTGCGCCTCCTGCCCGGTTCAGGTGGAGTGCCTTAACTACGCGGTCAGCCGCCCGGAGAAGTACGGCACATGGGGTGGTCTGAACGAGGACGAGCGGTCGGCCGAGCGGCGGCGGCGGATGCGCCGCGCCAATGCTGCCTGAAGTAGCCCGTGATCTGCCTGCCCTGCCGCCAGCAGCAGCATGAAAATTGCCCGGGCGGCACCTGGTGTGACTGCCAGCACCGGCCAGCACAATCGGGCGCCGAGCCCCGGCTGACCTGGATCAGGCAAGGCTGAAGCTGTCCTCTCCCGGAATAGCTCCGGGAACCCCGGGAAACCTCCGGAATAGGCAGGGCCGGCGCGAGGTTGAACAGCGACGTGGGAGCCTGCGCCGTATCTGGAGCACCTCGCGTGCTCGCGCACGCCCCCGTGGCGCAGCCTGGCCTGAGCGCTGCCGACCCCTTGCTGGTCGCGCGCAGGCACGTCGATTACCTCCGTATCGGCAGTGCGCTGTGTCTTCCGTGGCAGTCCGTCGCCCGTTATTCCTGACGGGCGCGTGCCCGGCAGGTCCCTCGCGAAGCCGCCGCAGCAAGCCGCCCAGCTGAGCCCCTGGCACGCGCCCCGCAATCGAAGGGACGCCGCACATGCCGCCACGAGGTGCTGGCCAGTGGGCACTGGGGTACCGCGAGCCGCTCAACAAGAACGAGGAAAGCAAGAAGAACGACGACGGCCTGAACGTCCGCAGCCGGATCATCGACGTCTACGCCAAACGCGGCTTTGACTCGATCGACCCGGCTGACCTGCGCGGGCGGTTCCGCTGGTACGGCCTGTACACGCAGCGCAGGCAGGGCATCGACGGCGGCAAGACCGCCACGCTGGAGCCCGAGGAGCTGGACGACCGCTACTTCATGCTGCGGATCCGGATTGACGGCGGGCAGCTCAGCACGCGGCAACTGGCCGTCGTGGCTGACGTGTCGCGCCGCTACGCCCGGGGCACAGCGGATGTGACCGACCGGCAGAACATCCAGCTGCACTGGGTGCAGATCGAGGACGTGCCCGCGATCTGGGAGGCCCTGGAGTCGGTGGGGCTGTCCACCACTGAAGCATGCGGCGACACACCCCGGGTGATCCTCGGCTGCCCGCTGGCGGGCATCGACGCCGAGGAGATCATCGACGCGACGCCGCAAATCGGCCAGACGGCCGACCGCTACGTCGGCGACCCGGCGTTCTCCAACCTGCCGCGCAAATTTAAGTCAGCGATCACCGGCTGCGCGGTGCAGTGCGTGCCGCACGAGATCAACGACATCGCGTTCGTGGGCATCCCAGGCCCCGACCGCGAGCCCGGCTACGACCTCTGGGTCGGCGGCGGGCTGTCCACCAACCCCATGATCGGCAAGAGGCTGGGCGCGTTTGTCCGGCCCGGCCAGGTCCCCGACGTCTGGGCGGGAGTCACCTCGGTCTTCCGCGACTACGGCTACCGCAGGCTGCGGCACCGGGCCCGGATGAAGTTCCTTGTGGCCGACTGGGGCCCGGACCGGTTCCGCGAGGTACTGGAGCGTGACTACCTCGGCTACCAGCTGGCCGACGGGCCGGCGCCGAAGGCACCGGGTAGCGGACAGCGCGACCACGTGGGCGTACACAAGCAGCGCAACGGACGTTGCTACGTCGGCTTCGCGCCCCGGGTGGGCCGGATGTCGGCTGACTCGCTCGACCTGATTGCCCGGCTCGCCGCCGCGTACGGCACTGGGCGGGTGCGCACCACGACCGAGCAGAAGATGGTGATCCTCGACGTCCCCGAGGACAGGACCGGGGATCTGGCGGCCGAACTTGCCGGTGCCGGCCTGCCGGCCACCCCGAGCACGTTCCGCAGGCACACCATGGCCTGCACCGGGATCGAGTTCTGCAAGCTCGCGATCGTGGAGACCAAGCAGCGTGCCTCAGACCTGATCGCCGAGCTCGAGCGCCGTCTCCCCGACTTCACCGAGCCGGTCACGATCAACGTCAACGGCTGCCCGAATTCGTGCGCCCGGATCCAGACCGCCGACATCGGCCTCAAGGGAACCCTGGTGACCCGCCCGGATGGCGAGCAGGTTCAGGGATTCCAGATCCACCTGGGCGGCAGCCTGAACGGTGGCGACGGGGAAGGTTCCGGCTTCGGCCGGAAGATCAGGGGCTTGCGGACAACGGCCGATGAACTGCCCGATTACGTCGAGCGACTGCTGCGGCGCTTCGACTCAGGCAAGATGCAGGGCGAGAGTTTCGCCGCATGGGCGCTGCGGGCGGCCGAGGAGGACCTGGCATGACCATTCCCCCGGAACATGCAGCAAGCGACAACCGAGGGCTGACACCGCAGGGCATCCCAGGACAGGCAGAACGCGCAGTCCCGTTCTACTGCCCTTACTGCGGTGAGGAAGACCTGGAGCCGCGGGAATCTGATGGCGAATGGCATTGCCGCAGCTGCATCCGGTCATTCAGGCTACGCTTCTCGGGAATCGGGGCAATCCGGTGAACCGTGAGGTACCAGGACCAACGGTGCCGATGACTGACACGACGACGCCCGCGCGTCTGGAGGAAGTCGACCGTATGGAAAATCTGGCCGCTGAGGCGGCTGAGAGACTGGCTGGCGCTCCGGCTCAGGACGTGATCCGCTGGGCAACGGACACGTTCGGTGAGCGCATATGCATTACCTCGTCGATGACCGACGCTGTGATCATTCATCTGGCCTCCCAGGTCCGCCCGGGCATCGATGTCGTCTTTCTGGATACCGGCTATCACTTCGCCGAGACCATCGGGACAAGGGACGCGGTGTCCGTGGTCTACCCGGTGAATGTGATTAATGTCACGCCCGCCCAGACGGTCGCCGAGCAGGACGAGCAGATGGGCGCACGGTTGTACAGCCGTAACCCCGATCTGTGCTGCTACCTGCGCAAGGTAGTGCCGCTGGAAAAGGCGCTCGGCCCATATGACGCATGGATCACCGGTGTGCGCAGGGAAGAGACAGACGCCCGCAACGACACCCGCGTCGTGCAATGGGACGCCCGCAGGGAGATGGTCAAGGTCAACCCGATAGTTGACTGGACCACCGAGCAGGTCGAGGCATACATCGCCGAGAACGGTGTGCTCGTGAACCCCCTGGTCAGCGACGGGTACCCATCGATCGGCTGTGCGACGTGCACATCCCGGGTAGAGCCAGGCTCCGACGCCCGGAGCGGCCGCTGGGCAGGCACCGGCAAGACCGAATGCGGTATTCACCTCTGAACGAGCCACAGCGCCCAGAGACCATGCCGCCGCTGGTCGCGGTCGCGCACGGCAGCAGCGACCCGCGCGCGGCGGCCACCGTCAACGACCTTGTCGGCATCGTGGCTGGCCGTGCCCAGTTGGCCGGGCTGCCGAGCCTGCAGGCCCGGGCCGCCTACCTTGGCCATGCGCTTCCTTCGGTCCCGGCCGTGCTTGAGTCCCTCGGCGGATCCGGGGAACGGGCGGTCGCGGTGCTGCCGCTGCTGCTCACCCCCGCCTACCACAGCGACACCGACCTCCCTGCGGTCCTGCGCGAGGCCCAGGGCCGCCTCCCGGAGCTGCGGATCCGCTATGGCAGCCCGCTGGGGCCGCACCGGCTGCTGCTGCGCGGGCTTGAACGGCGCCTAGCTGAAGTTGGAACGGCCGTGCACCCCGGCACAACCACGGTCGCATCAACCACGGGTGTGGTCCTGGCTGCGGCGGGCTCCAGCCGCCCGCGGGCGAACGCCGCCGTGGCCCTGATGGCCGCGCAGTGGCGGTCGGCCCGGGGCTGGAGCGCCGTGGTACCCGCATACGCATCGGCCGCGTCACCGACGCCCGGGGACGCGGTGACCGGCCTGCTGCGGTCCGGCGTGAAGCGGGTGGTCGTCGCCACGTACCTGCTGGCCCCCGGCCTGTTCGCCGACCAGGTGCGCGAGCAGTCGCTGGCGGCTGGCGCGCACGCGGTCTCAGCGCCGCTCGGTGCCGCCCCCGAGGTCGCCGACGTGATCATCGAGCGTTACCTGCGAGTGGCCCGCGCCGAGGCCGAAGCGCGAAGCCGCGCTTCGCGCTAGCGCCTTCACGACAGGTCCTTTCACGGGAGCGCCTTTCGCGACCTTCAGCCTCAGGGACACCACGTGTACGGCGCTTCACCCCAGAGATGCTGAAATGGGGAGATGGAGGATGCGATGACGCCCCCGGTGATGGCTGCCCGCCCGCACGTCACGCACGAGGTGGCCAACCAGGTTCCGCCGCTCACCCGGGACGTGGCCGAGGAGCCCGCGCTGCTTGAGGCCCTGCGCCGGGAGGGCGCCGCATCAGCCGAGACCGGGCTGCACGAGCTCGGCCGCCGCGCGGGATCCGCGGAAACCGCCGAACGTGCGCGGCTGGCCAACGAGCATCCTCCGGTCCTGCGCACCCACGATTACCGCGGCAACAGGATCGATGAGGTCGAGTTCCATCCGGCCTGGCACGAGCTGATGACCACCGCCGTCGGTCACGGCCTGCACGCGGCGCCGTGGCTCGACGAGACGCCGGGGGCGCACGTGGCCCGGGCGGCCGGGTTCTATGTGTGGACCCAGGCCGAGGCCGGCCACGGCTGCCCCATCTCGATGACCCACGCCGCGGTCCCGGCGCTGC
>Ga0335074_10003940_pt1 | contig 20442 bp, 24 predicted proteins | sample Lox_Sample_23_FD_206715 | JGI IMG/M metagenome (GOLD analysis project Ga0335074, IMG submission 206715) | Soil microbial communities from Loxahatchee National Wildlife Refuge, Florida, United States - Lox_Sample_2.3 | ecosystem: Environmental > Terrestrial > Soil > Wetlands | place: USA... | reverse complement strand
CATATTCTCTCGTCAGGGAGTAGAGATACGACTATTTTCAACCACGACGTTCGTGAACGAAATCACAAGATTGCCGAATTGAGAGGTCATGCAGGAGAAGTCTGTGGTCTGGAATGGAGACATGACGGTGCTCAATTGGCGTCGGGAGGTAACGACAATCTAGTCAATATCTGGGATGCCCGTTCCACGGTCCCCAAATTCACTAAATCCAATCATCGAGCTGCCGTCAAAGCAATTGCTTGGTGTCCTTGGCAAACTAACCTCCTTGCAACAGGAGGCGGATCAAGTGATAAATTTATCCATTTCTGGAATGGAACTACAGGTGCACGTCTGAATTCCATTGATTCAGGATCGCAAGTGACGAGTTTGAAATGGAGTACTGCATACAAGGAGATTGTTTCGTGTCATGGATTTCCCGATAATCATTTGTCGGTGTGGCATTACCCTAGTTTGGTCAAGCAGGTGGATATTCCGGCTCATGAGTCGAGAGTTTTACATTCGACTTTGAGTCCTGATGGACAGGTCTTGGCGACGGCTGCAAGTGATGAGAATTTGAAATTTTGGAGGGTCTTTGAACAAAGTGGGGAGAAGAAACGAAGAGCTCAAACGGATTTGATGGATATGGAAAAGATGAGGATTCGTTAAAACGCTTGTTATAATCAATTAATGTTTTCGTTCAATGACAAACTATTCTTGCGCTCTCTTTTGTTTGCGTGGACTATTGCAGCACATACGTCGTGTGAGCCGAAGTGTTGCCCTACGGCTGTGTATTGCGGCCCTATGCGTTCTCGACCGTTTGCCACAGGGTGGGGTATCGCGTTCATTGCGATGGGCGGAGCGTTCGACTCGAGTGAGATCCACAGCCTCGTATCCCCTGATCAGATCAAAAGTCTGATCTCATGACATCTCCGGTCACGGTACTGCGCCTTTCGCTTTGATTCGGTAATGCAAGCCATTCGGTGTTAGCGCAACTAAGCTTACGTCCGATTGGCAAAGTAATAGATCACTGCGATCGAGGCTGTGTATATTTAGCATCTGTGCGCTTGCTTTGGGATTTGGGATCCCGGGTGTAACACACCACCTGGAAAATGCCGCTTAGGCACGGCTGCCTGATTGGTGGAATCCAAATAAACTTTTTGGGTGGCGGCGGCGGAGTTATGTAAAAGGAAGGCACCAGCTGCACATCACGCAGGGTTACTTCATCAGGTTTATTGTCAGGTATTACAGAAAGGGGAAGAATTGGCGCGAAATTTATTCCGCCGTCGCTTCGGAAGACTTCCGTCCGCGCTATGAAAGCCCAATTGCACTGTTCGCAAATGTAAAGTTGGGAGAAGCGAAAAAAGAAAAGTTTGGTTGGATTGACTCATTGACTCGTCACACTGCCGTTTATAATGCATATCTACCTCTCCGCTGTTGCGCTGATAAATATAATCGCATCCACTCCATGTTTTTCTTCACTCCCTGTTTTGCTTTATAAACACTGCCAAGGCCATCACAACAACATCAACAGAACATCTTTATTGTAAATCGTATTATTCATGAACTATCAATTCTACGGCACTGAGCACGGATACAGAACACCCTCTCCTCAACCACCTTATCCTGCAGACCCGACAGCCCCGCAATATGTACCTCCATCACCAGTGTATGGAACACACGATCTAAACCGCTTGAGTTCTCATTCTTTTTCCCTGCCCTACCCGACTGATGGAGAACCATCATCACCGCTCAGTCCTGTCTATAGAGCAGCACCCACGTACTGGGCTCAGCCATACACAAGCACTACACCCCCGCCTCCTCCCACGCCACCGCAACAATTCCAGTATTATGATCATGCAGTATCTCCGCAATACCAATATCAATATTCGCAATGCAATGGCAGACGAAAGGTATGTTTCACCTCATTTCAGAACAGTATGCTGACTTGTAGGCACTTCTAATTGGTATTAATTACATTGGCACTTCAAATGAATTGAAGGGCTGCATTAACGATGTCCGCAATATACGAAACTTCCTTAACCAACGTTACCGCTTTGCCAACGAAGACATGGTCGTCTTAACTGATGATCAACCCAACCCCCTCTCTCGACCGACTCGAGCGAATATCATTCGAGCATGTCACTGGCTAGTCGAAGGCGCTCGTCCAAACGACAGTCTCTTTCTACACTTCAGTGGCCACGGTGGGCAAACGGAAGATTTAGACGGCGACGAAGAAGATGGTTTAGACGAAACTATCTATCCGGTGGATTTCAAGAGTGCCGGAATGATTGTGGATGACGAGCTCCATGACATTCTTGTTAAGCCACTCCCTGCAGGATGTCGATTGACAGCAATCTTTGACTGTTGCCATTCGGGTTCAGTGTTGGATTTGCCTTACGAATACTCGGTCGATGGGAAACTGAAGGAATCGAATATCGTCCGGGAAACCGCAAAGGGACTACTAAATGCCGGTGTCAGTTATGCGCGAGGCGATGTTGACGGCATTGTCGCTACTGCTTCAAGCCTATTCAATAGAATGACGCACGGAAAGGCAGCAAAGGAAAAATCGCTACGAACGAAATCCTCTCCCGCAGATGTGATTCAATTTTCCGGGTGCAAAGATTATCAGAAATCTGCCGATGTAGTTGGAAAGACAGGAGAAGCGACGGGAGCTATGAGCTGGGCTTTCAGAGAGGTTTTGACACGACAACCAAATCAGAGTTACGCTTCATTGCTGCAAAATGTTAGAGATTTGTTGTCGGTGAAGTACTCTCAAAAACCCGTGTTGAGTGCAAGTCACCCAATCGACACCAAGTTGAAGTTTGTGCTTTAAAAGCAATGCATGGATATGGGATTTAGGCATTCGGAATGGATATTTGTGGAAAAAGCATGCGCATCAGATATAGGGACATGTCATGAGTAATGTATGATCTTAGCTAGCATTTTCTTTCGTTATGTACACTATACTTTCATTCAGGATGCATGTTACATAGAGTGGCGAAAATTTATAAATATGGGGTATCCAAACCATCCGTCGCTGTGATCATATCCTTTCTTTCTAAACTCCCTTTACCATAGATCGCGTTTTGTAGTCTAATCATCACGCGCAATCGGATGCGGCTCAGAACCATACTCCCCAATTCCCAATTTCATTGCAAGATACCCTTGTACATTCCCCCATCCTTCGAACCACGCTTCCTTGATCTCTTCCACTTCATGAGGTCCTCCCGTCCAACCCTTCTCATGAATAATCTTACTCTTCGCCATATCTCCCTTTCTAGCCCATTGCGTATTATACACCTGTGCAAGTCTCATCCATGGAAACGGTCCTCTATCTCTATACGCATACCGCAAAAAGGTCTGCTCCATAAGAGTCTTGAAATCCACATTCCACGGAGGATTATTGTATAATGAGAAAATGTAATCTGATTGTTGCGGACTCGGCATGATGACGAATTGTCCTGCGCTGAATTGGTTGTCACCCCATTTATCGTCCGGACCGAGCTCTGGAAGTCGATTGGGGTACGTTCCGAAACCTTTCACCGGCGCGGAATCGTACACTGAGGCAAATAAATATTCTTCTCCTTCAGACGTTGTCAACGGCTGTAAATCGAACAATTCGTCGATGCGTTTTACAACGAGAGCGTCTGCATCGATGTACACTATCCTGGTATACTCTGTCATATTCCACATGAGTAACTTTGTGTATTGATCTTTCCATCTTGGATGCACTGTTGCTGGATCGACGTTTGGCGGAGGTCCTAAGACAGGGACAATACGTACTTGTGCTCCTAGCTGTTCTAGCAGTCGGATTTGTTTTGGTTTAACATTAGGTGTGGCGAGGACTACGAAGCTGCGATTCGACGGATCTCGAGTTTCTGGGTGGAGTATTAAACGATGTGCCATGATGGTGACTGTTTCCCAATATGGGTCGCCATGGCCTTCGGACCAGGGATGAGGGTCTGGAGGAGCCAAGAGAGTCATGTAGACTTCTCTGGATACATCTCGGTCTGCGATTGTTGTACTATTGAAGAGTGCGGCGCGCCTGACTGGAACTGGTTGCAGAGACCATAATGAGAATATGAATGCTATCGACAAGAACAGTGATATGGAAACGATTCGTAGATAAGGAGTACGGAATCTATGAGCATTGGAGCGAGGAATTAGGTTATCAAATAGCTTAGATCTTGGTGATAGTGAAGGTGCCATGGAACAGACGCAATGAGAGTTGAGAAGGCGATAATCTAAGGGGAAGGGTTTAAACTCTATATTTACTAAATTTAGCAAACGCGTCGGTGAATGTAAATCAAGGGGTGCATGCGACTGCATCAACACATGTGAAAAGGTTAACTTCCGTGGGATATTGATGCATGATATTGACTACACCGAAATAATTAAAGCGATGAATGAGAAAATCAATGAGAAACGCCGTCGTGTCCAATATCCAGTCCGCAAATGCCCACTAACCGCCATGCCCCCTAGTTGACTACTGTCCAGACTAGATATCCTGTCCACTGGCGCGAGAAATTATTCAACATACTCGTAAACTTTATGATGCAGATTCTCCTTCGACATATCCGGATGACTCTGACGAGGAATCAAAGCAGGAATCAAATTCGGATGAATCGGTGAAAGAGTCTCCAATAAATCAATATTCTTCCTAGGACTTGCAGTAGGCGACATGGGAGGCGACCTGTGCACCTTGACAGGACTCGAATACTGCTTTTTGGAAGGCGATGCTGGAGGTGACACAATTGATTTTGTTGAAGGAGAAGGCTGAATTAATTTAATCGTGGATTCGGGTGGAATGAATCTCTCAGGACTCGCTTCTGCTTCTTCGGCGATAGGACCGATGTGGTCGAGGGATACAGTGCCTTTGAGTTCTTTGATTTCCCGGGGAAGGATACTCTCGTCTCCAATGAAACTATCTCGACTGGTGACAGTGCCTAGTTCTTCCTTGAATACGCTTCTACGCTGCTTTCTCGGCTGCTCATTGATCACGGAATTTTGTATTTCAGCAAGAGTTTCAACGGGGATTTCGCCGTAGGATTGTTCGAACCAGCGTAGTTTGGCGCGTAGAGTGGATACTTCAGTCTCCAGCGATTGAATTCGTGAGCGTATTCCATCGTCATCCTGAATATCCGCGAATCCCGCAGTGGCACGGTAAACTGGTGTAGGAGGTGGTCTAGCAGATTGTACTGTAGCGATGCTAGTGACAGTTGGAGATGTAGCCACAGTTTCTGAAATGGAAGGTTTCCTGTGAAATCCTAGTTTTCCTAAGGATGTTTGTTTCTTGAGTTTCTTCGAATTAACAGATCTCTTTTTCAAAGCAGGCATTGTCGCTCCTTCACTAGTCGCCGGCCGTTTCGGTGCTCCCACTCTCAAATCGTCCGTTGAAAACTTTGTTGTCAAACTTACTGGAGGAGCCAATTTCTCACTCTTCTCACTCACAGATTCAGCAAGATTCATAATCTCCTGACGTCTCCTCTGCAAACGCGATTCCCCATCCTGAGAAGCAAGATAACTATCATAATCACCCTTTGCCTTTGTCCATGCTCCTGAAACTCCAGCTTTCAGATTTCCCACGAACGAAGAAAAGAAATTTTTGACGTCGCTTAGAGAGGACGATGCACTTGCAATCGAGGGAGTCGGAGTGACTTGTCGTGACAATTGGGATTTGTGACGTTGAATGGAGGTACGTTTTAATTTTGAGGGACGTTTGGGAGAGTGTTGACGCGAGGAAGAGGGTGATGGATGCGCGCTTCCGAATTTGGGAGCAGCAAGGGAATTCGTGTCGTGACGCGAGGGAAGTTCTGGAGATTCAAGACCACGAGCTTGGGGAGGCATTGGCCCACGCGCGATGTCAAGGGGCGGCTCGTGGGATGTTCGTGAATGGTATGCTGGTGATTGTGGATCAGTGTTTTTCCCGAGGTTGTTACAGGCGACGCGTTTCAGGGACGTTTTACGCCACAACGGCCAACACCCCAGACCGGTAATTTGTCGCTTTACAAATTTACGTCTCAGAAGCAAATGCTCAACATTTTGACATTATCGGTACAACTATCAAGCCTAAAACTCCCATAACTGCTCAAGGACACTTTTATTCCCCTTCCCGGCTTCTCCAAATACACTGGGTTTCTCATGATTAACAACCGGATCCCTCTTGGCCCGTCTCCCCAAATCAGCCTCCAACATAGTCCCATAACTATGATCCAGAAAATCCTCCATATTATAATTCGGTTTCGTAAACGGTTCAGAAAAGATTTTTGCAAGAGATGAAATATTCGGATTATAATGATTGGTCAATGACTACAATCAGTCTCCATCTAAGAGCAAAGGGCGGGCAGTGTACTGCTAATTCCCACAAGGAACTTTCCAAAGCGCCTGTTTTCAGTGGATCTGGTTCATCAGGATTGAATGGATCTGGACGACCGGGTAAGGCATCGGGACGATGGATTAGTTGCATGCATGTTGGATGCTGTTTGAGGAGGTTGTATACCATTGGGATGATAGCTGCGATGCCGTGAGGTGGAGCTGTTAAGGATAATCGAGAGAGTCTCTTGGCGAAAGAGGCTACCAATGCTGCTGGCAGGTATGATGATGAAAGAAACAGATCTGACAATCGGAGGAACCGTGCAAGGTATCTCGTGTGGAATAGAGTAGGGTTGAACAAAGCATATAGTTTAATGAAGAATTCGGGATAGTCGAGGTTATATTTTTGCATTAATTCCCATAACCCATTTAAGGCTAAGAGTGAGATGCTTCCGCCTGCTTGTCAGATAACTCGAAAGTGCCACAAACCCGAATTGTATGAATCCGTAAGCCAGTCCATCAGGAGCTGCGGCTTGTTCATATAAGGTATTACTCTCTTGTGGATGATCAGTAGTAGTTGCTTCAATTGCGAAAGGTCGAGGGGTTGTCGCAAGTGTGAAATCCAGACAGACTGGAAAACAGCTTTGTAGGACGTGGGAAGAAGTATCGACGTTGTGGCTGGTAGCGGGGTAAACATATCTGGAATGGTTTCGTCGACGGGTAATAAAGGTTTTAGGGACATTAAAATGCGGTGTAGATTCGGATGGACGTATTGCGATGACGGTTGTTGGAGGTATTTCCTATTCGTTAACTAGATCTCAAGCCTCATATACCCAGCATCTTGCAGGAAGTAGAATTGGATATCATAGTATGCATTCAAATACTTGTCACAAAGCTCTTGTAGGACAGCATCATCGAGTGTTTTGCTCTGCAGGATCTTCTCCACAAACAGAGCATAAGTTTTGTTGGCGAACTTTGTGACTTCACGGGAACCAAGAGCGGTTTCGTCTTTAACTAAACGCATGTAAAGCGTCAATGAGATTAGCTATCGTTAGCTCGACTGATTGAAGACCGGTACTTGAAGATTTGCTTTGTCTGTCTCCAGAAGGTTTAATAAGTTATGTGCCAGATCCACATATCGTTCATTCAGCCAGTTAACAATCTGAACTTGAGGGCTGTCTGGCGCCGAGCTGTCCGAAGTAGTCAACTTTCCTTGCCTTCGGAGTCGCTTGAAGATTCGGATCAACGATGAAGCGGACTCTATTACAATGGCATCAACCTTGTCCTGTAAGCTTAGCATATCTCTCATATGAGAGTAAAGTACGTTTAACAGTGATATTAGGCCCAATATCTCATTCAAGTGTTCTGTGGATGAAAGAATTCTGTTCTCAGTTGATTTGATGTCGACTTTTCTTTGCCGCGACACGACAGCAGCTTTTTTCTGTCCATTTGCAAGTCCATTAGGCAGAGAAGGCATTCTGTCAGGCATCCACGGCATGTCTCCCTACCTCTGGCCTCTTATTTCTGTGTTCCTTGCTTCCTCAAATTGTCGTCGTCGCCAACAAAAAAATTTGCCGTCAGCTTCTGGGATGGGGACTTGAAGATCAATCATCGATCAGCGGTGGAGCAACAAGATCCTTTTGCTGGGGACTACCCAACGTAAATGGCTGCGCCTCCACTCCTTGCCATTCTCCTCGTAACGTCGTCGGACTTGACGTCTCCAAACAGACATCTCTTATTTCATTATCCACCTCATCCATCTCTGAACTCTGTTGCAGATGAAGAACAGCCCGACGATTCCTCCTCGGACACAGAATCAATATCATCCTCCACCAGTACATCGAGTACAACATCGGTCCCCAGTTCCAAATACTCTGGTATAACAGGCGAAAACAACCGCTACACCATTGACGAAGATGAAGACCATCATGAAAATCTTGATATGGAAGAAGATGTCGATCGAACACCATGGCGACGAATAGTCCTCACAGAATGGGAACAACCTATATTCGGGCTAACAAAACGAGACCTGGCGGATATTCTAATTCCTAAAGACGCTTTATGCAATCGAAAATTTGAACTGGGTGTGGAAGATGTTGTATTTCTCGGCCATCCAGTGTATTTGAACGATATTCCGAATGGCCGACAGGAATCGCAGATGTTGGCAACCTCACCGTCGAGCTCGGTTACGGACGATACTGATATTGATGTAATTGTTAACAAAGTGAAATTGAGCAAGTTTCACATTGTATTTGCTATGAATCCTTCCTGGAGAGAGGATTATCTCGAGCAAGTTCAAAAAATTTATAATGAGATTATCAAAAAGTTTACAGATGCATGTGTTGTTGAACACCTGGAAAGGGGATACATTTCATTAGAAGCTGCCAAAATCAACAAAACTATTCGTGAAGCCGAGGAGAAAGGTACTTCCATTCGTGTTCTGGGCTGACTTAGAATTACCAATGTCAATGGTGTGGGAAGACTTGATAGCAACCTCGAATCTGGCTCACGCAATTTCAACCTTGTACAATTCCATTATCCATAACAAAGTTGCATTCATCGATCTTAATAATTCTGTCGAACTGGCTTTCCACATCAAACAAATATCGCAAATATCCTCACTGCCGGAGAGCGGGACGACCCCTTTCGGTGAACATAATGTTCCACTTCTCAGCACGGCTCACGGATTCGGAGAAAGAGAGGAAGAAGCTGATCAAGTTCTCGCGCCCAAATATACTTTACTATTTCTCTACGAGCCGGATGAAATTTTGACCATGGTACCTCATCGAGCTCCTCACCGGGCTCAAAATTGGGCCAAATTCCTTACCTTGAAGCCCACAGAAACGTTCATCCATCTCACTGCTAAAGCTAATGGTAGATTCAGGCATCTGGCAAGGGAGAAAAACTTGCCACTTTATGTGATAATGACTATGGCCAGAGAATTAATCAGCCTGGATCTTGCAAGAGCAATGCCTCCTTTAAGCAATCGAGCGGCATACTATATTTCTCCAATAGCCCCGATAGCTTACCTCCCATCTCAAGCACGAGCGTTCAAGACACGATTCCCGAACGCGCCAGATCTCGGAACCATACTCGCGACAATTTCCGCTGATCAACCGAGACGTTGGGATTCCATTGTCTTACAACTCAATCTTCCACAAGATGTATTACCTTATCTGATGCGAACGGGATGGTTAACTCAACTACGTCAATTCTATTTCATTCGTATTCCTCGTGAGATTAGACTTGAATGTATCGAGGCAACTACGGCGGAAGAACGACGGAGGGCACAAGAGTCGGCTGAAGATACCATCTTATTGGATCCCTACCGCGCTTCGAGAGAAGAAGTTCGTTGGATTCGAAGGTTGGCCGAGAAGATTGGTGGTGGCGGAGGCGGCTTTGGAAGGACGTTTGAACGACTGGCAAAGTATCTGGACGGCAAGAGTGCCAAGGAGAAAATTCTCCGACGAGAACAGGTCGGGAGAAGAGAATTAGAGGCGATGTTTGAAGCAGTTAAAAATGTGGGTGGGCTTATCGTTGCAGAGCATTGGTGAAAATTAGAGCATGGCGTTCGGCTTGTACAAATATTAATGTCTTCAGTAGGGGACATAATTCAGGCACAATTGAGGATACTGTCTAGCTAATTCATTTTGCACTGCGTGTTACCTCAATCGCCAGGTATAGAGCTCTTGTAAGGGTATCTATCAGAACGTAATCTCATTACTCCTTCTCAGTTTTCGCATTGGACTTCCGGCTCTTGCGTTTCTTTTTGGGCTCCGTTGGTTCGACGGGCTTTGTATTTACGTTATTTGGTCGAAGGACTGCTTTTACATCCTCGTCTTCACCTTCTTCTATGACCTTCCTTCTCCATTCCCTTAATCGCTTTTTCTTTCCATATTTCCGTTGATCTCGTACTCGAAGGTCATGGTCTCGATAAGGTGCCAATTTCTTTAATCCCACAAATTCGTTCAGCTGTGCGTCTGAAGCAGTAAGAATTTCCCCCGCCGACAGGCCAAAGGAAGTAGGAGACACTTCTCGATACCGGAATTTAGAAGCCGATGGCTACAATTAGCTCGATATTGACACAGTGCAAACATTTAATGGTACAGTTTCGTCGAGAAGTTCTTCGATTTTGCGTTTTTTCTCCACCTTCTCGCGTTTAGAGAGCGTCTTAGGACCGGCCTCTAAGATAATGTCAGTTTCTTGTTCTTGTTCTGGCACAAGATCTGTGATGTCGATGTCATCAAACTTTGGTTTCTTCCTGTCTTCTTCCTGACCGATTAGTACTTGGATTAACTGTGCATACCGTTGCGTAGTAGGTCTCATTGAAGAGATCCTTTGTTCGTTTGTCCCATTCATCGGGATCGAAATCTTCCTCCAAGTCCTTCTCAGTCCATCCACCTGCCCCACCAACCTCCTCAGCTCGTTTCATCCTCTCCTCAATCTCCATTCTCTTCAAATTCCGTAGTCGTGCAATGTCTTCAATCTCCTTTCTCTTTTCTTCCTCCTTTTTAGTTTTCTTTTTCTCCCGCTCTTTCTTGCGTTTCTCGTCTCCTCGTCGAGCAGTTGATATTGTTCGAGCATGGGTGACTAAAACTCCACCTTCCGGTTGTTCGAATCGGAAATTATACTTGGTTTCGAATTCTTCTACTTTTTCCTCATCTGATGATTCATCTTCGTATAAATCCTGCTGCTGGGCAGGAGGTTTCAACCAAGTTCTGTTCAGGAGATAGTTTGCTAGGAATGCCTCTGGATCTTCGGTCTCGATTGCACCTTGCGGCTTACCCTGTCCAAGCGATTCAAGCTCTTGTAGCAATTTCCTACTGGGCTCGTCCTGCAGTGTTTCTTTTAGGAAGTTCTGGTATGCTTTCTCCTCTGAGACTTGATCTTTCGACTTTCTCTGTATGAGATCCGCTTCCTCGTCCGACTCGGGTAATGGAGCATGGAAGGCGTCTTTAAGGGCTTGTTGTTCCTGCTCATAGGTAGTAATCGGCCTGTCTGTTTCGTCCTCTGGACCACCTTCAAGTAAATTTTTCCGATGATAGTCTTTCAAGTACATTGGCTACCGTCAATAAAGTCTGAATAGGTTGCAACCTTCTCCTTGCCCTTCTTCTCAGCTGCATTGTCGTCGGCGTCGTCGTCGGTAAAAACTTTCCAATTTTCATCATAGATTTCAGGTCGTCCTTCACGTATCATTGCTAATGTCCTCCATATTTCAGCATCGACTCTAGGCGTAACTAGCTCTCCGAATTCATCTTCTTCTTCACTTGTACTAGATTCTTCTTCAGGCTCCTCCTCGCCATTCTCCTTTGTTGATGAAAGTTTGACGTCTCCATATTTCGCTTGAAGTCTGTGAAGTTCTTCACGAGCTTTATTATGTTCTAGCCGTTTGGCATAGGACTCATTTATGCGCAGTTTACTCTGGGACGGCGGAGCCTCGTCTTCACTGTCTGAAGACAGAAGCATGGCAGCGGTGAGAAATTTTGTCAAAAAAGATCGACAGGGTGGGAAATTTTTGAAAACGATAATGAAGTCAAAACAAGCAACCATTTGCAATAGTTTCTTCAATCCTTAGACATCATGATCTATGATACAATATTCTATTTTGCCCCAGTCGGCAAATTTATCTATTGGATCTCTTGATCCAAGAAGCACTTTTTCATCAGAACGTCGGACTTCCAGCGTGGAATGTTTATCCCACGACGTTTTGAAAAGTTTGATGTCTGCACTACTGATTCCTCTTTCGTCATGTTGATCAGAAAGCGGCGCCCAGCATTGGCTATTGTTGGTCTACACGATTCAAGATTTTCCTACTTAAATTGGATAGAGAAGTAAGATTGAACAAACTTGTTGTCGTGATGACTGTGAGGAACAGCGTCCTCGCACGGGTCGTATTTGATATTGACGCTGACAGCCTTAGGCTGTCCGGATCAATCGCCTTCGCTCGTTGTTCAAGATCCGTTCAGACAGTCCAACTTCTAAAAAGATTATACAAATTATCTGACTTTATTTTATAATTTTTAAGTACAGAAAGCCAGCAAACACTGTTAACAGATCTAAGCGTCTCTGTCCGAAACTCATGCCCCGTAATGCTATATGCTGTGGAACGCAACCCATGACTGTAACTATAAGTATGACATTATGCCTGAGCCATCTCAACATCTCCACTCTCCGCATCAAGATAACTGATGGCCTGCGCAGCTGACCGTCGTTTATGTGATCTCTTCAACGCCGTCTTATGTGTATCACCCGCCTTTGATCGTGACTTCTTCAACAATGGACCAGGCTCAACACCTGAAGCCGGAGTAGCCGTTCCCGATGCCCTTGCAGAAGCATCCTCGAAATTACCTTCGCCTAAAAGTTAGTCAAGTAAGAAGCTTCAAAGGTACCTTCGTGATACATGTCTTCCAAAGTGCGTGATGCCGCAGGACTTTCGAGGCTCCCAATCCCAATCCTTGGTTTCTTCCCCCCGCGAGCTTTCTTCTTGGTACCATTTCGAATAGCTTCAGCTTCCTCAGCTTCTCGTCTGGCTTGAGTGAAGCGAAGTTGTTCCTCCAGCTCATCATCGTCAAGCAGCCATGACACAACATCACGAGAATTGCCTTTGTTGAAATCGACTTCTGTGTCTTTGAAAGCATTTCCAGATATGACGACTCGTTGAACTTCTTCCTTCTGTTTTGCACGAAGCAGGATACGTTCTTCGATGGAATTGCGTGTGATGAGACGATACACTGTGACTTGTTTTGTCTGTCCCAGTCGATGCGCTCGATCCATAGCTTGACTATCCACTGTTGGATTCCAATCTGAGTCGTAGAATATGACAGTATCGGCGGCAGTCAGATTAATACCCAAACCACCTGCCCTCGTACTCAAGACAAACACAAATAGATCCTGCCTAGTCTGCCAATCCGCAACCATGTCTCTTCGGTCACCAATCTTGGAAGATCCATCAAGTCGAAGGTATTTGTACTGCCGATAAGCGAGATATTCCTCAATCAGATCCATCATTCGAGTCATTTGAAAGTAGAGGAGCACACGATGACCGCCAGCCTTAAGCTCCGACAAGAGACGATCCAGGGTTGCTAATTTCCCAGAATCAGTGACAAATCTGTGCATCTCAGGCACTCGAATGCCGGAATAACCGCTCCTCTCGAGAACAGCAGGTCCTAGTAAACCTTGGGGAGGAATGAGTCCCGTATCGATACTCTCTCCTGTCTCCGCAAGTCTGGCTTCTTCGAGTGGTGATATGCCAAACAGTGCTCTCCTTGATTGATCATCAAAAAGAGCATCATTCTGCCCAACAACGAATGTCCGATCGGAACAGCTGATGTCGACTGGAGGTGCAAACACTGGAATATCGTACATAGGATCCATGATATGTAGGCGTTCTGAACGGAAGGTATCGTCGGCAACGTTGCAAAGATGTTGCATTACTTTTTCATTGGTGACTTCCTTCAAAGGGACACGATTTACAGTGCGAGGGACCAGAAGCATTGAATGTTTGGGATTGTATCCATCGCCATCGTCGTCGTATACAGCCTTCGAGATTGCTTGTCGGTTTGCTTCATCGATAATGGCTAGAGTATCGGATATATTGTTGCCCTTAAAAGCTTTTGCAATATCGCTGGAAGAAGCGTTGACAAATCTTAGGAAACCGAAGGCCGAGTGGTTTAGAGAAGCCGACGATTCAATGTAATCGGGTTGCCATATGTTCATCAAGTGATCCAGATATTTGAGTCTAGTTCCATTGCTGGAATCTTCACTAGGCACGCTCAGCATGCCGCCATGTCGATACACAAGCTTTGGGACATCGTAGGTGATTCTGTTTTTCGTTGTATATGCCAGTGACATCTGAGGTCCTTCCCTAGCGATGTTTCCAGTCGCACCAAAGGATGCAAAAGCCAAAGGTGACCTCACATCCGCTCGCTCGAACAAGTCTGGGTGGTTACAGACCTTTCGGAATTGCATGACAAGATTCATTAAACTTTCGTCGCCTTTTGCCTCCCCAGACATAGCTCTTTCCAACAAATCGCCAATAGAAATACGCTCTCGCAGAGTCTTATAGTAGGCACGTTGACGGTAACTGAGATTACAGTAAATGTCCAACTCCACTTTGGCAGGAAGTTCGCTTTGGACATCCTTCTTGTTACGACGTAACATGAAGGGCTTGAGGATCATATGTAACCGTCGTAGTTGCTGTTGATTGAGCTTCGTATTGCTTTGAGTGTGAGACTCGATATCCTTCGAGAACCATTCGCTGAACTCTTCGTGTGAATCGAACAAGGTTGGCATGATAAAATGAAGGAGAGCCCACAATTCTACAATTAACGATTGATAGTAGACTAGATTTACCTTGCATGGTATTTTGGATTGGAGTTCCTGTCAACAATAAACGATTTCGACAATGAAGACCAAGTAAAATTTTCCACCGGGAACTTGAAGAACTCTTGATTGCTTGGGCTTCGTCGAGAATCATATACTGCCACTTGATTTTCTGGAAATACTTTTCATCCTGAACGACGAGCTGATAGGATGTGATTAGGACGTGGAACGGTGCGTCTTGAGTGTATGTAACATGTTTCCTATTCCAGAACTTGCGAAGGACCTTTCTATCTTTCGCATTTCCCCAGTACGGCAGCGCCTTTAGTCCAGGTACAAACCGAGAGATTTCTTGTTGCCAGTTGTGAAGTGTAGAAGCCGGAGCAATAACAAGGAAGGGGCCCCAGACATTGTGCGTTTCCGCAAGGTACGCCATGACCGAGATGGATTGGACCGTTTTCCCAAGACCCATTTCGTCTGCGAGAATACCGTTAATACCCTGCTCGTAAAGATTCACCAGCCAATTGAGACCCTTGAGTTGATATTCTTTCAGCTGACAATTCAACATCTTCGGTTGAGGGATTTGCTCGATATCGGCCATACCAGTAGGATTCGTGAAGTTCAGATCTTCGGCATCAATGTCGATGTCTTTCATGTCAATATCACCAACTGGAGCCGCAGTGGCTGCTGGTTTGGCATCCGGTCGAGTCGCCAAATCGAAATCTTTCGCCTTATTCTGGGCGAGTTGGACGGCATTTTGTGCACTCCTTGCTGCAGCTGCCCGTAATGCTTCATCGTCATCGGCGTCGAAGTCCAAGTCTTCGAATTTATCAGGACCAGAGCTATCCCCCGAAGGGATAGGTGATGCTTGAGGGATGTCACCATTTGCACTAGATTCTTCTCCGCCCATTCCATTGACTTTCTTGCCGACGAAGTGGGAATAAAGTTCCGTTTGGGTGATGAGAAAGTTGAGTTTACGGGCTTGTCGACGCGCTTCGCGGAGTTCTTCTTCTCGTTTAGCACGGTCAATAGCTTCCTTTTCCGCTTTCTTTCGGAGGTCTCGTTCTTCTCTCTCATTCTTTCGCCAGAAATAAAGCATCTACAGTTAACGATATTCAAAACACGAAATACCTCTCGCATTGCCTTTTTGGACTTGATTTGCATTTCTTTGGATGCCTTTGTGCTCCTAGCTTGCCATCGACGTGCCTCTTTAGCAGCAAGTTGCACGGTCTTCTTTGCGTTCGATTGTTTCGCTTTGAGAGAGAGGTCCATTTGTCGATACGCTTTCGCAATATCCTTCTTAGCAATATCCTTCCACACAGATGAAATGAATTGATCGAATCGTCTCTCAGTAGCTTTAACCAATCTGTCATAGGCTCTCAAATCCGACGGCGTCAATTGCTCGCCTGGTGGTGGCTGAGGGAGGGCAGGTAAGAACTTTGGTGTCGGACGACCGGCCAGAAAGGAATGCCTTCGAGCAGAATCCCCATCATCAAGGTCCATCGAATCATCAGGTTTCAAATTCCCCTTCAATTTGATAACAAAGCCAGTATGACCTACTTCTTCTCCCTCAGCGGTGGTAGTAGATGTAGGCTTTTTCTTCCCTTTTCCCTTTTTTCGGTCGATTTTGACAACAGGGTCTTCCACCACCGGAAGTAGTTTTCGCTTCTTGTTCTTTTTGGCTTCGCGAGCAGCTTCCTTCTTACGAGCTTCTTCTTGGAGGACTTTAGCCATGGATGCTTCGTAGTGGATTTGGTAGGCTCGGTGACGGGCAGTTTTCATCCTTCTTTCAAGACGACGAACCACCACATCATTGACAACATTTTTGAATTGCTGCATATTACGTTAGCATGGGTTCGAGTGCACGGACAAGGGGGTTGGATACGTTAATTCGTTCCTCCTCGGCTTTGAGAAGGTCTTGTGTTCTTTCTTCACGGGCCTGAAAGTATTTTTCTCGTTCTTGAACGAACTCCGTATCATCTGTGCCATCGCTTTCGTCGGTCTCCGCGCTGCTCATGGCTGAACTTCTGAATTTGATTTTGGGTAATCTTCCATTGGCACCAGAACGAGACTACGAGTTAGCTTGAAAAAAAAATTCATGGAGAAAATACCTCTTCATCTATGGCGTCACCTTCTCGTTTCCGTTTCTTGGTCGCAGATAGGGAGATGGAAGACATGGATGGTGGCAGTGCATCCATAGAAGGTTTTCGTCGCTGTGGTCGAGAGGAAGATGCTGTGAGGACAATGTTGGAATGACGTGATGATGGAGTGACAGTGGTAACAGGAGGAGAGGGAGGTGCTTCCGTAGTTAAAAGAGAAGAAATTGACATGGCTCCGCTGCGAGGTGTAGATGCATACTATCGTTAGTGAAATTTTCACTTCTGGTGAGTACCTGTCCATCCTGGGACACATTCGTGTGAGAGGGAATTGCAACAGACTTACTGGGGGGAGAGAGTTGACTGTGATGAGGTTCGTCTCGAACAGATCCATTCAAGGGTGCACCACTGCTTGAACTTCGCCTAACGCGTGACTCTGAATGCATGTAACCAGGATATGGAGAACTACGCGTCGGTGATAGTAGTGGATCCTCATGATGCGATGAACTAGGATATCGATGATGATGATGATGGGTATCGCTCATAGTTGGGTTGGATGACGAGCGTGGCGAACGTATGGAGGATCGGTGAAGAGGTGGAGAAGGATAACGCCGACCTTCCGGATCATATCCCGCACGAGGATCTCGAGAATCGTAGTTCTAATTCATTAGTAAATTTCCATGAGATTCCACATACATTTCCTGGCCAAGTTTGATTCCAAGGCTGGTTCATTGAACCTGGACTGTGGTCACCGGAAAGACTTCTCTCTCTAGTTTTGTTAGAATTGTGAAACATAGAAGCAAAAGTTGTGATCGTACCCTAGACCTTCATATCCAAAGTAACCGGATCTTGACGTTGTTGGAGATCGAATTGGAGGAGATGGAACTACCCCGTTGGCAGGTGCGTCGCGAGCAGAGGTCAGTCCATTAGCGTATCTAGAACTCAAAGTTAGCGGACAACGCTCAGAGGACCGGAGGATACCTTCTGGCGGAGGACTCGCTGTAATACTGCTGCATAGACCCATGTTGGTCATAAGGACCAGCGCGATCTGGCGACCGAGCACTTCTCGATGCCGACGGCGGTTGGGCAGCCATTGCGTACGTGGACTGGGTTCAGTGCAAATGCGCTCGAAAGCGAAAACCGCAGTCCAAAGTGCGCCGCGTTATGCCTCGTCAATGGTGGAACTGTGAGTTTGATGGATGAAGGCAGTAATTCCTTCCAGGATCGGACTTTATGTCTGAGACAGGATGTGATGGAGGCCTTATTCGAGGAGTGATGTGGACAGAACGAAGTTTTTGACGGGCAATTTGGTTTGTGGCCGTACGCTTAGGTAATTTTTGGGTTTGGCCGCTTGAGTGGTGAGACTGCAGTCACGCTGGTAGACAGAGAGTGGTGATGGCGTAGCAATAATCACGACCCGGCTAAAGCTGGTGATGGATGAGATGAAAGACGATGATGGATGGGAAATGTGATGGGATGTCTTGGGTTGATGATGGTTGGGTCTTCAAAGGGGACCCTTTATTATTTTATTTAAATCAGACTAAGAAGGTCTTATTTCCTATGTATGGCGGCGGCGGGGAGGAGAAAAAAGGAAAAATCAAAATCGAGTGTGCTTGCTTGGTGTCTGATGCGTATGTAGTCTAGTATGTATTTTGTGTGTGGGTGGATGGATGTGCATCGCTGATTTTCACCATCAACCCCTGGGAAAATTCCTCAACACCAGCATACCCAAATAACGCCCTGCAATCGCCGAACCGGGATAGTCTACTGGTTCTTGGACCACTTCGGAATTCCCAATCAGTCCATCACGATCCCGTGAATCTGGCTTAGACTAGCAACTCCCACTCCCAATCACAGGCCAAACATTACCTTATCAACACCCGACGAGTAGCAACATATTAGCTCCACACCGGTTCTGCTCGGCGTTTGGCCCTTAAAAACCATTCTGCCTTGGTTGATTTGTCTCAATCACGTCGCTCCTATCAATCAATCAAAACGGGAAACACTGATACACATGATGAGACTTGCCGCCACCCCACCCCCAACTTGCACCAACCGCATCCGCTCATCACATGGACAAACGTAGCAATGAAGATCAAACTTAACAGCATGGGACGCTGCTCTTTCTCTTAGCGAAATCGCTGTAGCCGAGATGTATCGTCCGATCACCGCTGGTTTCGGGGGCGTGGCAATCATTCGCCGTAGCCACGAATCGTGAAACATGACGTTTCCAAGTTCTCTGATAGATATACGAATTCCGGATTTTACGAGATGCATTAAACCAAAACAGTCGAATCCGTATGAGGCACAATACGCGCTTGGCGGTGGCCCTGAGAGCTTAATATAGCCAATTGCCATTTTGGGCAGGTCTCTTAAGACAGGACATGTATCGCAATAGAGCCGCTAGACAACATCATAGTCTTAGTGCTTTTCTGCATACCAATCTATCCACTTCCCTTGTCCCCCAAAGAGCGACTGACCCCGATCTCAAATTTCCATAAACCCCTTCCCAACAAAAATTCACGCCTGAAATCATAAAAGATACAACAGCAAAAGTAATTACAAAATGTCCATATCCAAAAATTTACCTCGGGAAAGCAATCTTGGCATACTCCCAGCACGTCCCATCAGGATTTTGGAACGACATTTCCAAAAGCTGGCTCATTCTTCCTGCTCCAGAATGTCCAAAGTCCGCTTCCTCTTTCAATCTCTTTTGAATCCACTGATACTCTAAAAGATTAGACATTATTCGCGACAAAAGATGAGAGAGATACCTAATATATGTTTTGGTGTAGCGAAAGTATAGCCAGCAAACATCAATGCTTCCAATAACTTCCCTCGTCCTTTTAGAGCAAAAGGACCCATTCGTTCCTTAAACGTAGCGAATGCACAACAAATCTCAATAGCAGCTTGTAATCGTTCAGGCGGATCCGGACCAGCTTTCGGATGCGAAGTAATTGTAGCATGTATCAACGTAGTCCGATTCATCAAGATGATTTCAATGAATCTATGATGCAACGACTTAAACAACGGCGAATAATGTAGAAATTGGTTGGCAGGGAAAGGTTCCATGGTACTATACCACATTGGCAGAAATACAGGTTGAAATACTGCGTTGTATTTTTGGGCTGCTCGTAGAATGTTACCCTCCAATTGTTCGATTTTGACAACGACTTTTTGACCTGCGTTTTGGATGTAGCGAGTTGCGTCTTGAGGAGTATAAGCATCGGATGCGCGAACAATTGTTGTTCGACGGTTATAATGAACAGCCAGATTTCGAAGATCTTCCAATTCGTCGGTGAGAACTAGACAATCTGTCCATTCTGAAGCAGAAGGATCAATGAAATCCGTTATATATCGTCTCGAAGATTCGGGATTAGGTTTGATGGGAGGCATGCTCTCTTCCTCAGGTCTCATGAATCCGAAATAATGATCTAATCGGACTGCAAGACGCCACATCAAGGCTAATGTCGAACTCATCTTATCTGACGGTGAAACCTTTCCGAAGCGATCTTGGTCAAGGTAATTTGCATGAATCAACATTCTGTAGAATCCTCTTAAATGCGCTTTCGACATATCAAAATTCCGAAACCAGAAGGCTAGGTATGCTAGTAACGGGATTGCGAGAATATGACCTTCGTCAAAGTTGAGGTAGGTAAGTGAGTTTTGTAATGTTGGTATGGCTTTGCGGAGATGCATTGTACATAGGGCGGACTGCATTTTACGATCGTTGTCG
>Ga0335074_10003939_pt1 | contig 20444 bp, 22 predicted proteins | sample Lox_Sample_23_FD_206715 | JGI IMG/M metagenome (GOLD analysis project Ga0335074, IMG submission 206715) | Soil microbial communities from Loxahatchee National Wildlife Refuge, Florida, United States - Lox_Sample_2.3 | ecosystem: Environmental > Terrestrial > Soil > Wetlands | place: USA... | reverse complement strand
ATTCGCGAGGCCGAAGGCCTCGTCGGTGCGGCCCGCCCGATCAGTCATTCGCGAGGCCGAAGGCCTCGTCGGTGCGGCCCGCCCGATCAGTCATTCGCGAGGCCGAAGGCCTCGTCGGTGCGGCCCGCCCGATCAGTCATTCGCGAGGCCGAAGGCCTCGCTGCGCGCGCCACCGACCGGGCATCTACGATCAACGCCATCGTGCACGACCATTCGCACGGGCACGACCACGTTCACGGCCGCGACGCCGACCGGCGCTCTCTGGCGATAGCGCTGGCCCTGATCCTCGCGTTCATGGCGGTCGAGATCGTCGCCGGGATCCTGTCCTCGTCGCTGGCGCTGCTCTCGGATGCCGGCCACATGCTGACCGACGCGGCCGCGCTCGCGATCTCGCTCGCGGCCGCCCGTTTGGCTACCCGCCCCGCCTATGGGTCGATGACCTATGGCCTCGGGCGCGCCGAGATCCTCAGCGCTCAGGCCAACGGACTTACGCTGCTCGTGCTCGCCGGCCTGATCGTGTATGGCGCGATCGTGCGCCTGGTCTCGCCTCCAGCGGTTCACGGCGGGGTGGTGCTGGCAGTCGCGCTGGCCGGCATCGTGGTCAATCTGCTGGCGGCGCGGATCCTTGGAGGCGATCACGGCCACGACCACGGGCGCAGCCTGAACGTCGAAGGCTCCTACCGGCACATCCTGACCGACCTGTACGGCTTCATCGCGACCGCGATCGCCGGCGCGGTGATCCTCGCCACCGGGTTTGACCGCGCGGACGCAATCGCGTCGCTGCTCATCGCGGCGCTGATGCTGCGCGCTGCCTACGACCTGCTGAAGGCGTCCGGCCGGGTGTTCATGGAGGCCGCACCGGCCGGGCTGGATCCGGTCGAGATCGGGCACGCGCTGGCCGCCTACCCCGGAGTCGTCGAGGTCCACGATCTGCACGTGTGGGAGGTCACCTCCGGTTTCGCGGCGCTCTCGGCGCACGTCGTCGTCCGAGCCGGCGACGACTGCCATGAGCTGCGGCGGTCTCTGGCGAGCCTGCTCGATGAGCGCTTCCAGATCCACCACACCACACTCCAGGTCGACCACGAGGCGGCGCCGCTGCAGATCGAGGTCACGCCCCGGTCCGGCACCCACTGACTCTCGGACCCGTCCGCACTAGACTCGGCGGGCATGAAGGTCGTGAAACCCGGCGCCGACCGGGACGTGCCACGCGGGCTCGTTGGCGGATCGGAGATCTCGCAGGCAACCACGGGGGCGCACAACATCTATATGGCCGTGTTCCGCGTGCCGCCGGGCGCGCAATCGCGACCTCACTACCACGAGAACTGCGAGAGCGCCGTTTACATGCTGTCGGGCTCGATGCGGATCAAGTGGGGTGACCGTCTCGAGCAGGTACTCACCGTTGAGCCACGGGATCTCTTGTACGTACCACCGCGCCAGACGCACGTGGTCGAGAACGTGTCGGACACCGAGCCGGCCGAGTACGTAGTCGCGCGCGACTCACCGCTCGAGGACGCGGTGATCGTCCCCTGGGCCGAAGCACCCGAGACGAGCCTTCCCAGCTAGAGGGCCGCGAGGCCGAAGGCCTCGTCGGTCCGGCCCGCGGAACTAATATCCCGGATCGAGCACGATGTAGTTGCCGTCGTCGAGCACGATCACGCCACCGTGTACCAGGACCCGGTCGGCCTCGCCCGGACCGGCCAGGAGCGCCGCCTTGCTGAGCGCCTCGGCCGCCATCGCGGTGGGCGCGAGCGCCGTGACCTGGACGATGCCGGTGAAGGCCGGCCGTCCGGTCCGCGGGTCGAGGAGGTGGTGGGCCACCGTTCCGTCCGGGCCGATCCAGCTGCGCTTGCCGATGCCGCTGGTGGCGACGCCACCGGATCGCAGCCCAAACGTGTAGAGGATCGCGTCCTCGAACGGGCTCGCCACGTGGACCTCACGCTCCGGCGCGAGCCGCCCGCCCAGGCGCAGGTCGCCGGCGCATTCGACGACGAATGCCTCGTAGCGAGACAGCGCCGCCGCCAGCTCGTCGGCGAAGACGCCCTTGGCGATTCCGCCCGGATCGATCCGCACACCGGGCGGGCGGGTCACGGAGCTGGTCCGCCGGTCCGTCCGCACTCGCCGCCAGTTCCCGGCCGGCGCCGGTCCGCCCGGACGGCGCTCCGGCGCTTCTGCCAGCGCGGCGAGCAGCGGGACACCCGGCTGGTCGAAGTGCGCGTCGTATCCGGCGCGCTCGATCTGATCGACCAGGGTCGGATCGACCAGGCCGCCCGTTGCCTCCGCGGCTCGGATCGCGGCCTCGACGACGCGGCGCATCATCGGGCTCACGGCCACGGTCTCGGCCGGGTCGGCATTCAGCCTGGTCAGCTCGCTGTCGGGTGTAAAGCGCGAGAACTGGTCGTGCCATTCGAGCAGCCGCCGACGCGCCACGAACACGGCGGCGGCCGCCTCATGGGCCAGGGCGTCGGCCACGATCACCGTGCACTGGGACCCGAAGCACGCGAACGTCTCGCGCTGTTCGGTGGGCGGGGCGACGGTGGCGCTCATGACTGACTCGTCGTGACGCTGCTCGTGCTACCGCTCGAGCCGCTGTTTGAAGATGACGACGAGTCGCTGCTCTGCGAGGTCGAGCCGGTCGATGTGCCCGAGCTCGTCGTCGTGGACGGGGTCGAGGCGGCCGTGGTCGAGGAGGAGTTCTTGGCGAGCGCCGGGTCGTGCCCGGAGACGAGCACGATCGTGATCAGCAGCCAGCTGGCGACAAACAGGGCCAGCGCCCCGGCGATGATGCGCCGGCGAAGCGACCGGGCGCGGGCCAGCCGCGCCTGCCTCATCGCCTGGCCGCGGGCGCGCGCGTCGGCGCGGTCGGAGTCGGTCATCGGTGTTGCACCTCGGAGTCGTGGTCAAACATGCCCGCTTAGCTTCGACCCGGCCCGTAGCACCAGCGTGAGCGAGCGATAAGAGATCCGTATGAGGCGTCAGGCAGCCCCGAGCTCGAACAGGCAGCCGTCGAAATAGTCGCCGGCCGGCGAGACCAGGAAGCAGACGAGCTCGGCCAGCTCCTCCTCGCGGGTGGCGCTGCCGGGGGCGATCGCCACCGCGGTCACGCCGTAGCGCGCCCATTCGACCGACAGGGTGCGGGCCAGGTTCTCGAGCGCCGCGCTCGCCGCAGCGGCGAGCGGGCCGCGATCCGGCCGCGGCGCGATCAACACCACCTTGCCGGCGCCCGCCGGGATGAGCGCCCCGGCGCCGACGGCTCGCGTGGCGATCCACGCCCGCTCGGTCGCCTCGCGGAGCGCCGACTGGCCACCGGTGGCAAAGGTGGGTCCGGCGTCGTAGACGAGGGCGTGGATCGGCGCCGTCGCAGCGGCCCACTCCCGCGCGCGGTCCTCGTCCAGCGTCTCGTCGAGGCTGAGCAGCCGCGCGCCCACGCCGCTCAGCGCGTCGATCACGGCACGGGATGGACCCCCGGCGAGGGCCACAGCGCGCGCGGACAGGAGACCCTGACGCAGGACCGTCATTTCGAGCGGAAAGTACCCAGTGACGCGGCCACGGCGGCGCAGTAGCATCGCCTCGACCAGCGAGGAAGGAGCCAACCACGATGCTGTCCTACGCTCACGGCGTCTGCCCGCAGCCGCTGCTTGGCGAGACGATCGGCGACAACCTGCACCGGACGATCGGCCGCGTGCCCGATGCCGAGGCGCTCGTGTCCTACCGCCAGGGCGCGCGTTACACGTACGCCGAGTTCGGCGACGCGGTGGACCGGCTCGCCGGCGGCCTGCTGGCGGCCGGCCTGGAGAAGGGCGACCGCGTCGGGGTCTGGAGTCCCAACCGGGCCGAGTGGGCCCTGATCCAGTACGCAACCGCCCGAGCCGGGGTGATCCTGGTCAATATCAACCCGGCCTATCGCACCAACGAGCTCGAATACGCCCTCGGGCAATCCGGCTGCCGCTGGATCTTCGCCACCCAGCAGCTCAAGGACACCGACTTCGTGGCCATGGTCGACCACGTCCGGCCGCAACTACCGGCGCTCGAGCGAGCGATCTTCTTCGACACGCCCGACTGGGAGGAGGTCGCCTCCGGTGCCGGCTTCACCGGCGACCTGGACGCCCACGCCCGCGAGCTCGACTTCGACGATCCGATCAACATTCAGTACACGAGCGGCACCACCGGCTTTCCCAAGGGGGCGACGCTCACCCACCACAACATCCTCAACAACGGGTATTTCGTCGGGCTCCTGCTCGGCTACTCCGAGCGCGACAAGGTGTGCATCCCGGTGCCGCTGTATCACTGCTTCGGCATGGTGCTGGGAAACCTGGCCGCGACCTCCCACGGCGCCTGCATGGTCTATCCCGCCGAGACCTTCGAGCCCGCGGCCACGCTCGAGGCGTGCGCGCAGGAGCGCTGCACCAGCCTCTACGGCGTGCCCACGATGTTCATCGCCGAACTCGCCCACGAGCGCTTCTCCGAGTTCGACCTGGGCCCGTTGCGCACCGGGATCATGGCGGGGTCGCCCTGCCCGATCGAGGTCATGAAGCGCGTCAGCTCGCAGATGGGCATCGATGAGATGAGCATCGCGTTCGGGATGACCGAGACCTCGCCGGTAACGACCCAGGTGCGCTGCGACGACACGCTCGAGAACCGCTGCGGCACCGTGGGTGAGGCGTCCCCGCACGTCGAGATCAAGATCGTCGATCCGGAGACCGGCCGGACGATCCCGCGCGGTGAGCCCGGCGAGTTCTGCGCGCGCGGGTACGTGGTCATGCAGGGCTACTGGAACGACCCCGAGCGCACCGCCGAGGCGATCGACGCGCAGCGCTGGATGCATACCGGAGACCTGGCGACGATGGACGAGCACGGGTACGTGCGAATCGTCGGCCGGATCAAGGACATGGTTATCCGCGGCGGCGAGAACGTCTACCCGCGCGAGATCGAAGAGTTCCTTTACACGCACCCGGCGGTGGCCGACGTCCAGGTGATCGGTGTGCCCGACGAGCGCTACGGCGAAGAGCTCATGGCCTGGGTGATCCCGCGAGCGGGGTCAACCGTCAGCGAGGAGGAGATCCGCGAGTTCTGCAAGGGCCAGATCGCTCGCTTCAAGATCCCCCGCTACGTCAAGTTCGTCGACTCGTTCCCGATGACCGTCACCGGCAAGGTGCAGAAGTTCAAGATGCGCGAGGTGGCGATCGAGGAGCTCGGGCTGGGCGAGGCCGCCGCGATCGCCACGGCTTAGGCAGAGGCGCCTGACCCGGACCGCCGCTCCGATTCCGCTCAAACCGGAAATTTCCGCCATTCCGGATCGCGCCCGCGGCTAATGACGGATAACTCGGGTTGGGGACGAGAAATCCGGAACCAGCGGTGACCTCCATCCGGAATGGCGGAAATTTCGGCTCCGGGAAGGCGCGGCACGGGACAGGATGGGCCCGACCGGCCCCACGGACGCCGCCGGAGGCGGCCCAAGAAGATCAAATTGCCGGGCGCTCCAGGCGCTTGCGCGCGGCCTGCCGAGCGCCGCGCCGGCCGACGCGGGACAGCTCGGCGTGCAACTCGCGGATCCGTTCGAGGGTGTAGTCCGCCACCGCCTGCTGCTGCTCGCGGCTGGATTGCTTGACCACCTCGAACCGGAACGGCTCGCCGTACTGAACGGTCACCTTCGGGAACTGCAGGCGCTTCCAGTTGCGCACCTGGTAGGAGCCGAGGACGGCCACCGGAACCACCGGCGCGCCGGACTCGAGCGCCAGGCGCCCGATCCCGGGCCGGGCCTCATCGGCGATCTTCCCGGTGCGTGACCGGCCCCCCTCGCAGTACATGACGACGGCTCCGCCGCGCTCCAGGATGCGAAAGGCGGTGATGAACGCCTCCTCGTCCTGCTGGCCGCGCCGGACCGGGAACACCCCTCCGTGACTGAAGATCCAGGCGCCGACCCCCTTGAACAGCTGCGACTTGCCCATGAACTGGACCCGACGGCGGATGAACGCGCCGGTGAAGAAGTGGTCCATGAACGAGGCGTGGTTGGGGGCGAGGATGACCGGGCCGTTGGGCACCCGCTCGCTCCCGAACCCGCGCGCCCGGTAGGCGATCAGCGCCCACATCACGGTCAGCACCCGGGTCGGCTCGTACACCTTGGCCTCGGGTGGGTGATCCCGGACCATCTCGTGGTAGCGGTCGAAGTGCTCCTTCGGCCTGGGGTCCTTGTAGACCTGCGGCTTGATCTCGACGTCGGGCATGGTGGGGTGGGCGGGAATCCTTATCCCGTCAGCGGAAGCACCATCGTCGGCTTCTCGATCTGGTGCTCGTCGCTGGTCGAGACCACCGCGGTGCCGATGGCGAAGAACTCGATCACGTGCGAGCCCCAGCCGTGGCTGCGCTCGATGATCCGCGCGCCGACGATCCCGCCGGCCTGGAGGTCGTCGGCCTCCCGCTGCATGCGCTCCATCGCCAGCTCACGCGCCTCGTACAGCGCCTGGGTGTAGTTGGGCATCTCGACGTTGCGCCCGACCTGCTTGAGCGAGGCCAGCATCCCCTGGCGGCCCACGTGGTAAACGCAGTTGCCCATCGTCAGGCCAACCGGCCGGTAGCCGGCGCGCAGCAGCGTCGCGAAGTCCTGGCCGCTTAGGTCGCTCGTGAACGGCCGACCGTTCGGCGCTCGGTGCAGCTTCCCCTCCCGGTGCTTCACGGCGGTTCCGACCGCGATGAACTCAGCCAGGTCGGCGCCCCACTCGTAGCGGCCGATGTCGAGGCGAACGCCGACGATCCCGTCGGCCCCGAGCTGGTCGGCCTCCTCCTCCATGCGCGTCATCGCGAGCTCGCGCGCGTGGTACATGGCCTGGGTGAGCACGCCCAGCTCCTGGCTCTGGTTCCACATCGCCTGCTGGAAACCGATGTGGTAGATCGAGCTACCGAGCACGAGTCCGAGCGGCTCGAAGCCCGACTGCTTGACCAGGAGGAACTCGTTGATCGACAGGTCGCTGGTGAAGAAGCCCCGGGCGACCTCTTGCTTCATCCGCTCGATCCGCTCGCGGCCCGAGTCGGGAATGCCGGCCAGCGATCCGGCTTCATAGGTGGCCTGGTGCGGCGCCTCGTCCGGGGGAAACGGATCCCGCCCACCCTGTGTCGCGGACTGCGGCCCCTGTGCGTCGTCGTCACGTCTAAGGAATCCCATCCATCCTCCTCGTTAGCCGGTCAGGAGCCGCTCCAGCGCCTTCCGGGTCGTTTCGCTGCGCTTCGCCTCCGCGGCCAGGGCCTCACTGAGCGCGGCCAGCCAGTCGTCTGCGTCAAACGCCTCGCGCTTCAGGACGATCCCGCCTGACAGCTGCGAGCAACTGGTCTGCACCGCCCCGCCATCGTGACTCAACTCGAGTCGGCGGTTGCCGAGATCGACGGTGATTCGACGTACCGCCTTGGGGCCGAACATGCCGCTGCGACGCCGCTCCACCTTGGTGCGGCTGGGAACGGCCTCCTCGAGCTTGGCGGCCAGGCTCTCCACGAACGCGGTCAGGTCGCTCGTGTCGGCCCGCAGCGAGGCGGCCAGCAACTCGAGGTCGACTGCGCTGTCGCCGGATGACACAGCGATCAGGCTACTCGACGTGTTTCGCGCCGTCACCCGTGGAAAGCCTCTCGCTATGACCACTCAGACCACATCGGTCCCTTACGTGGACCTGAACGACGGAAATCGTATGCCCCAGCTCGGGTTCGGCGTCTTCCAGGTGCCGGCCGAGGAGACCGCCCAGGCGGTCAGCCACGCCCTGCGCACCGGCTACCGGTCGATCGACACCGCAGCCGCCTACGGCAACGAGGATGGCGTGCGCGACGCCATCCAGGACAGCGGGCTGGAGCGCGGCGACGTGTTCATCACCACCAAGTTGATCAATGGCAGGCATGCGAGCGAAGAGGCCCAGGCGGCGTTTGCGCAGAGCCTCTCGATGCTCGGCGGCGACTACGTCGATCTGTACCTCATCCACTGGCCGGTCCCGCAGGAAGATCGGTACGTGGAGGCGTGGCAGACGCTGTGCGCCGTGCGGCAGGTCCCATACCTCCACTCGATCGGGGTGTCCAACTTCCAGATCGAGCACCTGGAGCGGATCATCGACGCCACCGGGGTTGTCCCGGCGGTCAACCAGATCGAGCTCCATCCGCGCCTGCAGCAGCCCGAGTTGCGGCGATTTCACGCGGAGCGGGGCATCGCCACCGAGGCGTGGAGCCCGCTCGGACAGGGCGAGGTGCTCGATGACCCGGTGATCGAGGAGATCGCCTCCGAACGTGAACGCACGCCGGCCCAGGTTGTCCTGCGGTGGCACATCCAGCTCGGCAACGTCGTGATTCCGAAGTCGGTGACGCCTTCGCGGATCGAGGAGAACTTCCAAGTGTTCGACTTCGAGCTCAGCGAGGCCGAGATGAAGCGACTGTCTGAGCTCGACCGCGGCGAGCGCATCGGTCCGGATCCCGACTCATTCTCGTAGTCTTGCCGACCATGCGAAACGCACTGAAGATCGTCGTCGCGATCGCATGCCTGGCGGCCGTGCCGTCGGTGGCCCTCGCAGCCACCGCGACCAGCTCGGGCAAGCCGTTCGCGATCAACTGTTACAAGGAGCAGTTCAAGCCCAAGCGGATCGTCATCGCGTGCGGCGATGCCGGGATCTGGCTGAGCAAGCTCAAGTGGTCGAGCTGGAGCAGCTCGAATGCCAAGGGCGCGGGCACCTACAACCAGAACGACTGCACGCCCGACTGCGCCGGCGGCAAGATCAAGTCCTATCCGGTGCAAGTGACGTTGTCTAAGCCGAAGAGCTGCCCGGGTCAGACCCAGCTGGCGTTCAAGCAGGCAGCGCTGACCTTCACGGGCACGCGCCCGCCGGGCCACAACGTCGGCAAGCTGACGTTCCGCTGCCCGGTGCTGCCCGGGGAGTACTGAGCCCCGCCCACCGGTCGCCTATCCTCCGGCGCGTTTAACCAACCTGCACATAAGGAGTCGAGCGTTGCCGGAGGTCGAGGCCCACATCACGGGAACCGTGTGGAAGATCGAGGTCGAGGTCGGCGATAGCGTGGAGGAGGGCGACACGGTGGTGATCCTCGAGTCGATGAAGATGGAGATGCCCGTCGAGGCCGAGGACCCCGGAGTGGTGAAGGAGATTCTGGTCGAGGAGGGTCAGTCGGTCTCCGAAGGGGACGCCCTCGTTGTCCTCGAGTAATCGCCCCCCAAAGCCAGACGCGGACGCGGACGGCGATCATCCATCGCCGGGAGGGCGACTGCTCGTCGATGAGCCGGCGCCCGGCGTCACCCGGCTGACGATCTCCAATCCCGGGAAGCGCGGCGCGCTCGACCACCTGATCCTCGACGCGTTCACGTCGACGCTGGCCGAGCTCGACGCCCGGTGCGTGATCGTGACCGGCGAGCAGACGACGTTCTCGGCCGGCTACGACATCGGCGACCTGCGCGGGGGCGGTCGGTTCGCCGATGAGGCCGACCGGCTGGTCGCCAACCCGTTCGCGGCCGCGCTCGACGCCCTCGAGGCGTACCCGTATCCGACCCTGGCCGCGCTGAACGGCCATGCGATCGGCGGCGGGCTCGAGCTCGCGCTGGCCTGCGATTTGCGGATCGCCGCCTCGACGATTGTCATGGGAATGCCGCCCGCCAAGCTCGGGCTGGTGTACTCGCACACCGGCATCCGCAAGTTCATCGACACGATCGGGGCGCCCCGCACCCGCGAGCTGTTCCTCGTCGGCCGGCGGATCGATGCGCGCACCGGGCGCGAGTGGGGACTGGTCAACGCGATTGCCGAGCAGGGCCGCCTGGCCGAGGAGGCGCTCGAGCTGGCCAAGGAGATCGCCGCGAACGCGCCGCTTGCCGAGCGCGGGAATAAGCGAGTGATCGCCGCGGTTTTGAACGCCCGGGGCGCCATGGATCCCGACACCGAGCGCGAGCTGATCGAGCTGCGGCGCGCGTGCTTCGCCTCCGAGGATTTTCGGGAGGGGGTCCGGGCCTTCTCCGAGAAGCGCCCGCCGCGCTGGCAGGGTCGTTAGCTGCATCCCGCATTTTCCGGGAAGCGCTCGCCGGGGGTCTCTGCGGAGGATCTGTCCGGCGGGACACTTACTCTCGCGCGAGACAGCCGGCCCTGCCCCGCTCCCGGCAACTACTCCGTCCGGAGGTCACACATGGTCGAGATCGAGGCTCGCCTCAGCGAGCTGCGAGCGATGGGACTGCAGCGTCGGATGCGACTGGTGAGTGGTCCGCAGGGACCCCATGTGGTTCTCGACGGCAAGCCGGTGCTGCTGCTGGCCTCCGAGAACTATCTCGGCCTGGCCGATCACCCTCGCGTGCGCGAGGCGGCCGCCGACGCGGCAACCCGCTGGGGAGTGGGCGCCGGCGCGTCCCGGCTGGTGTCGGGCACGATGACCATCCATCGCCGGCTCGAGGAGCGCCTGGCCGCGTTCGTGGGCCGGGAGAGCGCTCTGCTGTTCGGCTCGGACTACCTCGCCGGCGCCGGCGTGATCGCCGCGCTGGCCCGGCCCGGCGACGTGGTGTTCTCCGATGAGCAAGCCGGCGCCTCGCTCGTCGACGGCTGCCGTCTGTCGGGGGCGGAGGTGTTCGTCTACGACCACTGCGACACCGAGCACCTGGCGTGGGGCCTCGCGCAGGCACAGGGCCGTAGCGCGCTGATCGTGACCGACGCACTGTTCGCGACCGACGGCGAACTGGCGCCCCTCGAGGAGATCGTCGAGCTGGCCCAGCACCACCGCGTGCGGGTGCTGGTCGACGAGGCTCACAGCCTGGGAGCGTTGGGGCCGGACGGACGCGGAGCGCTTGCCGATGCCGGACTCGAGGATGAGGTCGATGTGATCGTCGGGTCGCTCGGCGCGGCGCTCGGCTCCTACGGGGCCTTCGTCGCCTGCGACCGCGTGATGACCCAGTACCTGTTGAACGCCGCGCGCACGCTGGTCTTCTCGACCGCGCCCGCGCCGCCGGCGGTGGCGGCCTCGTTGGCCGCGCTTGGGCTCCTGGAGGAACGGCCCCGACTCGTCGCCAAGCTCCGGGCCGGGGCGGTTGCCCTGCGCGCCGGTCTGACCGCCGAGGGCTTCGATCTGCGGGGCGCGCCGACCCACATCGTCCCGCTGGTGGTGGGCGATCCCGAGCTCGCACTGCGGATGTGCGATGCGGCGCTGAGCCGCAGCGTGTTCGTCGAGGCGGTCGGGCCCCCCGCGGTCGCGCCGCACGCCGCCGGACTACGGCTGGCCGTGATGGCCTCGCACCGCGAGGAGGAACTCCGCGCCGCGGCCGGCGTCCTCGGGCGGGCCGCCCGCGCGGTCGGGTTCGACCCGCGGTCCGTGCCCATCGCCAATGAGGTTTATGACGCCGCGGACTACGACTCGCGCGACGAGGGTTTCGAGCGTTACGAGGGCTCCGAGCGGTACGCCGCCTCCGAGCGTGACGGGGCTTCCGAGCGTTACGGGGCTTCCGAAAGGTCTGGGGCTTCCGAGCGCTACCGCGGTTACGAGCTCGAACCCGACGACGTGGATCGGCCCGTGCCCTACGAGGAGGTCGACCCGAGCGTGCCCTACGACTTCGAGCAGGTGGCCCGCGCGGCATAGAGGCCGCGGGCGGCGCACGATCTGCGGGGCATCGGTCGGAGTCGCCGCCGGAGCGGCCTAGTCGTCGTAGGGCTCGAAGTCCCGCTTGCGCGCTCCGCACACGGGACAGAACCATGTCTCTGGAATTTCCTCGAAAGGGGTGCCCGCCGGGATGCCACCGTCGGGATCGCCCTCGGCGGGGTCATAGATGAACCCGCACGATCCGCAGATCCACTTCACTCGAAGAAGGCTAGCTGCGAGTCGTGGAGAATGCCCTGCGATGAGGAGGCAGCCGTGAGCCCCGACCGGCCAGGCCCACCGGGCGAGGCGTTGAACCCCGGCAAGACCACCGAGCCGCGACCCGCCGGCACCGTGATCCTGCTCCGGGGCGGAGCCGACGCACTCCAGGTGCTCCTCGTGCGCCGCAACCCCGCCGCGCGCTTCATGGGCGGCGCCTGGGTGTTCCCGGGCGGAGCCGTCGACCCCACCGAAGGCGGCGGCGACGCCGGCCATCGCGCCGCCGCGATCCGCGAGCTCGAAGAGGAGGCCGGCATCACGCTCGCCGATCCCGCGCAGCTTGTCGCCTATTCGCGCTGGATCACCCCGGCCGAGGTCAAGATCCGCTTCGACACCTGGTTCTACCTCGCCCCCGCGCCAGCCGGGGTGCAGGCCCGGGTCGATGGCAGCGAGGTCGTCGACGCGCGCTGGTATGAGCCGGCCGCGGCGCTCGCCGCCCGCGATCGCGGCGACCTTTTCCTCGTCTTCCCGACCATCAAGCACCTGCAGCAGCTTTCGGCCTTCGGCTCGGCCGACGAGCTCCTGGCGCACGCCGCCGGTCGCGAGGTCTACCCGGTCCAGCCGCGCGTGCTGCTCCAGGGCGAGACCGCCCGGATCGTCCTCCCGGGCGAGCCGGGCTACGACGACTGAGCTGACCGCCGGAGAACGTCGCACTCGACCAGCCGAGAGCGACGAGTGAGCACTTTTCCGGCCGGTCTAAAGACCCCCGTACGCAAACTATTTGCGTACAATCGGGCGGACGTGGCCAGACGTACCGTGGCGTTCCTGAGCGACGGGACCGGCTCCCCCCTCAGCCTCCCCGACCAGCTCGAGCTGACCGCCGTGGTCGGCGGGGAGGCCGGCCTGGCCGCCGCGCTCAGACAGCTCTCCTCCCGCCGGGCCGACACCCTGTTCGTCCACCGGCTGCGCTCGGTGGCCGGCTCGTTCGAGGAACTCAACCGGCTGCTCGACTGGCTCGGGGCGGCGGGTGCCGACTTCGTGGCCGCCGACGTCGGACTCGACACCGCCACAGCGCAGGGGCGGCGCACCCTGGCGCTCGTGCGCGAGGTCGACCGCTGGAGCCGTGAGCCTCAGCCGCAGCAGCGGCGGCGCGGTCGCCCGGGCCTGGCAGTCCGAGCACCGCACGTCGCGGAGCGGATCGCCGAGCTGCGCGAGCGGGGCCTGAGCCTGCAGGCGATCGCCGACGCGCTCAACGCCGAGGGGGTGCCCACGCCCCGCGGTGGTGCCCACTGGCGACCCTCGAGCGTCCAGTCCGCGCTCGGCTATCGCCGGCCGCATCCATCCGGCCAGGGTGGGCCGACGCTCCCGCCGCCGCCCAGCCGCTGAGCGGGGCCAGCCGGCCAGCCGCTAAGCCGCCGCCTCTTCTTGCGAGATCACGTGGATGACGGCGTTGATCAGCGCCAGGTGCGTGAACGCCTGGGGATAGTTGCCGAGGTGGCGCCCGGTGCGCGCATCGAGCTCCTCGGCGTACAGGCCGAGCGGGGAGGCGTGCGCCAGCAGCCGCTCGCACATCTCCGTGGCCCGCTCGGCCTCGCCGATCTCCGACAGCGCCGAGACCAGCCAGAACGAGCAGATCAGGAACGTGCCCTCCTCTCCGGTGAGCCCGTCGTCGGTCTCCTGCACCCGGTAGCGCAGGACGAATCCGTCCTGGGAGAGCTCGGTGGCGATTGCCAACACGGTGGCCTTGACGCGCACGTCTTCGGGCGGGAGAAAGCGGGTCAGGGGGATCAGGAGGGTCGACGCGTCGAGCGCGTCGGTGTCGTAGTGCTGACGGAACACGCCCCGGTCGGAGACCCCGTGCTCGAGAATGTCGTCCCGAATCTCGTCGGCGATGCTCTGCCACTCGGCGGCCAGCTCCGCCTCCCCCTCGAGCTCGGCCAGCCGCGCCCCCCGATCGAGCGCCACCCAGCACATCAGCTTCGATGAGACGTAGTGCTTGGGCTCGCCGCGCGCCTCCCAGATGCCCTGGTCGGGCTGCTGCCAGACGGCAATCGCGCAACGGACCTGGTCCTGGACGACCGGCCACAGCCGCTGCGGGATGTGACCGCCCATCTTGGTGTGGAGGTAGATCGAGTCGAGCACCGCGCCGAACACGTCGTTCTGGTGCTGGCGGTAGGCACCGTTCCCGATCCTGACCGGGATCGAGCCCTCATAGCCCTTCAAATGCGCGAGCTCGAGTTCGTGCAGGTCGAGCTCGCCGCCCAGCCCGTACATGATCTGCAGCGCACCGTTGTCCACCCGCTGCAGATCGGCGACGAACTGCATGAAGTCGTCGGCCTCCCAATCCAGGCCGAGCGCGTGAAGCCCCCACAGGGTGAAGGTGGCGTCGCGCATCCAGCAGTAGCGATAGTCCCAGTTGCGCTCCCCGCCGGGCGTCTCCGGTAGCGACGTGGTGGCCGCCGCCACCGTGGACCCGGTCGGCGCGTAGGTCAGTCCCTTCAGGGTCAGAGCCGAGCGCTGCAGGTGCTGGCGCCAGCGATGGTCGGGGAAGCGGCCGCCGGCCAGCCAGTTGCGCCAGTAGTGGAAGGTCGTCTGGAGCCGCTGGTTGGCGTTGGCGCAGTGGTCGGGGCCGTTGAGTCCGTGCCTCCACCCCATCGCGACGAACCGCTCCTCGCCTGCGGTCAGGGTGTGGCGGGCCCGCGCGCGGTTGCCCTCGATCCCGATCCGCAGATCGGTGATCAGCCGCAGCACCGTCTCGCCGTCCGTCGCCTCGGCCGCCGACCAGTCCTCGGCGACCATCGTCCAGTGCGCCGGCGTGCGCCCGTAGTCGAACATCGGCTCGCACACCGCCTCCACCTGGACCTGGCCCTCGATGCACTCGATCGCCCGCACGAGCATGTGGTCGGCGTCGTGATCGGTGGGCGGCCGCGTGTGCGAGCTCTCGTCGGCGTGCTGGTCGTGCCACGGGCCGATGGTCAGGCCGTCCCGGACGACGACCCAGCCCGATGGACACATCCAGGTTGTCTCGAGGATCATCGTGCCGGGCACGTAGCGCACCGACAGCGGCACGACGATCCCGTACGGACCTACGCGGAATGAGCCCGCCCGGCGGTCCAGGAGCGAGCCGAACACGCTTGGTGAGTCGAACCGAGGCAGGCACATCCACTCGATGCTCCCGTCCGGCGCGACCAGCGCCCCGGTGTGGCAGTCGGACAGGAATGCGTAGTCCGCGATCGGTGGGAACGGTGAGCCGCCGCTCAATGGGGCATCGTGCGGCGGGAGGGGGATGCTCGGACTCATCTCGGTCGCGCAGCCTAACCAGTGCAGGCCCGAGGTAGGCGCGAGGCCCGAACATCACTACGCTGGTGCGTGTCGACCAACGGAGGTGAGTGGTGACCGAGGAGAGCAACCAACCGAAACGGCACTCCGCGAGCGCGGAGGCCGCAGCCGCGCGCTGGCGTCAGGCCCATCCCGACGAGGACATCGATCACGACGCCCCGTCGCACATCCCGGAGGGCGACGGCGCCGTGCCGAATCGTCACTCGGCGAGTGCCGAGGCCGCGTGGCTGCGTGAGCGGGAGCGTAATTCGGCCCTGTGGGCCGCCCCCGCCGCCGTAGGTCACGACCAGGTCAGTCAGGATGCCGACGAGGAATCCGGCCGAGACCATTAGCAGGGCGAGTTCGGCGATTAGGGTGCCCTAATAGGCGCCGGACGTATCCAAAACGGGGCCTAAGACCAGCCAAAACGGTCGGAGACAAGACAGGTCGGAACCAGGACTGGGTCGGACTTCTGGTGGGTCGGAGTTCTGGTGGGTCGGAGTTCTGGCGGGGTCGGACTGCGGCGGGGCCCGAGGGCGAGCTAGGTATCCGAGTTGAAGTCCGGCAGCCCCAGCGTCTGCAGCCAGTGGTCGACGGTGATGTTGAGCTGGGTGAACTCACCGGTCCAGATCAGGATGCCCATGCCGATCAGCACCACACCGCCCGTGCCGATCACCAGCGGGTAGTGCCGGCGCACCACGCCGAATGCTGAGGTCGCCTTCCCGAAGGCCAGCCCGGTGATCAGAAACGGGACGCCGAGGCCAGCGCAGTAGACAGCAAGCAGGAACGCGCCGTGGGCGGCGGAACCAGAGGCACCGGTGGCGGTGATGATCGCCCCGAGCGTCGGTCCCGTGCACGGCGTCCAGGCCAGCGCGAACGCGGCGCCGGTTATCACCGGACCGCCCCGCCCCGCCCGTTGCATCAGGCCGCCGACGTGCCACTCGCGCGACAGCGCCGGCACGAACGGCGCGAGGACGAAGACGACGCCCATCGCGATGATCAAGGCCCCGCAGACCTTCAGGGCGGCCGGCCCGGTGAGCGTGCCGTGCAGCGCCTGTTGCCCGATCAGCCCGAGGGCGATGAAGATCGCCGAGAAGCTCGCCACGAACGACAGGCTCGGCCCGATCACCCGCCGGGCCCGGATCTCCGACGGCGCCACGCCGGCGACGGCCGAGATGTAGCCCGGCACCAGCGGGAGCACGCACGGCGACAGGAACGAGATCAACCCGGCGCCGAACGCGACTGGAATGGCAATGCCCGAAGCAGGGTCCATCGTGGGGTCGGCCTGAGAGTATCGCCGCCCCGCCGAACCAACCCAATACACACATTCGCGGGGTCGTGTCAGCGCGGTCACGCACACGATCGCGTCTTTGTCCTGACACCCGGCCGCCGAGTCCGCATATTCGAGTCAACGCCCGGTACGGATTCCGAAACCTTCGGCCGCCCTCTCCGTTAGAGTGAGCACGGGTTCAAGGTGGAAGCCTCCGCACTCCCAGCACCGGCAGCAGTAGGCAGGACTCGGACGGCTTCGGGGTCCCGCCCCGCTGCTTCCGCCTCTGCGCCACTGCTTCGTCTGCGTTCCGATGAGCAGCTGGTGGCTCTGTTCCGCGCCGGTCACGACGACGCGTTCCGCGTCATCCACGACCGTTACCGCCAGCGGTTGTTCGCCTACACGCGCCAGATGCTCGCCCATCGCCAGGACGCCGAGGACGCCCTCCAGGACATCTTCGTCCGGGCGTACGCCGGGCTGCGGGCCTCCGATCGCGAGCTCGCCCTCCGCGCCTGGCTCTACCGCGTGGCGCACAACCGCTGTATCGACCAGCTGCGGCGCCCCGCGCCCCCCCCGCCCGAGGTACTCGAGCTGCTGCGCTCGCCGGCGCACGACCCGATCGCCGAAGCCGACCGACGCGAGTCGCTCCGCCGCCTGATCGCGGACGTACGGCGGTTGCCCGACCAGCAGCGCTCGGCGCTTCTCATGCGCGAGCTGGGCGGCATGTCCTACACCGACATGTCGGCCGCCTTGGGCGTGACCATCCCGGCCGTCAAGTCGCTGCTGGTCAGAGCCAGGCTGGGCTTGGCTCAGGCGATCGAGGCACGCGACACAGCGTGCTCGGAGATCCGCGAGGAGCTGATCCTCTCGCACGACCGCGGGCTGCGCCCGAACGCCACCGCCCGCCGGCACATGCGCGACTGCGCCGGCTGCCGCGAGTTCCGCCAGGACCTGCGCGGGGTGAGTCGCAGATTCGCGGCGATCGTGCCGACGCTCGGCCCGCTCGGCGTCCTCGCCAACGTGCTGGGCATCGGCGGAGCCGGGAGCGGCGCCGCCGGTGGAGCCCTGGCCGCCGGCGGAGCGGCGGGCGGCGGAACCGCGATCGTCTCGGTGGGCACGATGAGCGCCGGCGCGGCGCACGTCGCAACCCTTCTGGCCGCGGCGGTCGTGACCGCGGGCGGAGCCGTCGAGCTCCAGCACACGCTTCCCGCCCCGGCCCACCACGTGCATCACGCCCGCGTGGCCTCGCGCCAGCGCTCGCACCCGTCGTTCACGCCGTCGGCCCCGGCAGCGATCCCGAGTCAAAGCAGCGAAGCGCCCGCGGTGTCGTCATCCGTGGTCAGCCAAGCGGCGCACTCGCTGATGGCCAGCGACCCAGGCGGCTCGACGCAGACTCCGTCGAGCGCGTCGACCTCGGCGATCACGCGAACCAAGCCGGCCACCACGACCACCACGACCGTGACCGTGAGCGTGACGTCGGCGGCCACCGGGGGGATCTCGACCACCCTCGGCCGGGGCGGCGCCGCCCCGAGCGACCCGGCAGACACGAGCACAACCGCAGCCGGCGGGACGCTGGCGACATCGACGACATCGACCACATCGGCAAACGGGACCCAGTCCTCGACCGGCACCGATTCAACCCAATCCGGTTCGGCGTCGGGCGACTCGACGTCGAGCACGCAGTCGGGCTCCTCCGGCTCGACCGGGTCGAGTTCCTCCGACGGGTCCACCGGCGGCTCCCAGAGCACCTCCTCGACCGGCACGGGCTCATCGACGGGCACCGCGACCGGTGGGACACCGTCCCCCTCGCAGTGAGCACACGGTCCGCGGGCGCATCGGCTAACACCGACGGCTACCTCGAGACGCTCGACCACGAGGCGGTGCTCGTCCGACGCGGGCAGCGTTCGGGTCTTTATACGTTTGTCGCCGTCCACTCGACGGTGCGCGGCCCGTCGCTCGGCGGCTGCCGCATGTGGGGCTACGCCGATGCCCGGGACGCCCTGCGCGACGCCCTGCGGCTCTCGCGGGCCATGACCTTCAAGTCCGCGGTCGCGGACCTGCCGCTGGGCGGGGGCAAGGGCGTGATCATGACCACCCCGGGCGTGCCCCTCTCCTCGGCGCAGCGGACCGCGGCGCTGCTGGACTTCGGCGATACCGTCGAGGCGCTGGACGGCCGCTACATCACCGCCGAGGATGTCGGCACGTCGAGCCGCGACATGCGCGTGATCGCGCAGCGGACCAGCCACGTGGCCGGCCTTCCCCGTGGCCGAGGGGGCTCGGGCGATCCCAGCCCGTTCACGGCGCTCGGTGTGGAGAGCGCGATCCGAGCCTGTTGTGAGCGCGTTTTCTCATCCGGCTCGCTGCGCGGGCGCAGCGTGGCGCTGGTCGGTCTGGGGCACGTCGGGTCGCGTATCGCCAAGCTCTGCGCCCGAGCGGGCGCGAACCTCGTGCTGAGCGACATCGACCCCACCAAGCGCCGCTTGGCCCAGGACCTCGGCGCGGACTGGTGCGAGCCCGACCGGGCGCTCGAGTCCGCGGTGGACGTGCTCGCGCCGTGCGCGCTGGGCGGCGTGCTGGATCACTCCACCGTGCCGAGGCTGCGCTGCCGGATCGTCGCCGGCGCGGCCAACAACCAGCTCGCCGACGAATCGGTGGCCGACCTGCTCTCCGACCGCCAGATCCTGTGGGCACCCGACTTCGTGGCCAACGCCGGCGGGATCATCAACATCGCCGAGGAGCTGCACGGCTACGATCCCGCCGCCGCCCGTCAACGTGTGCGCCGGATCAGCGACACGCTGCAACAGATCTTCGACGAGGCCGAGGCCTCGGGGACCACGCCGCTGACGGCCGCAGTCGAGATCGCCCGCCAGCGGCTGGCCATCGCGCCGGCCACCTGACGCCTCGGGAGCGTCTGCACTCGCCTCCTCTCGCCCCGCCCGCCCTCATTGCATATAGGTATAGACATATATATATGTGTATAACTATATGCGAACCGAGGGCGACCTGCATAATGCGTCAAGGCACCGAGTTGCGCCGGGGCGTGACGCGCTGCGCATGCCCCACATGCCTAACACGTCACGGCCCGGCGCCCGCGCGCGAAATGTCGGGTTATGCAGCTCGACTCACGACAGCCGCCCCTGCGGTGACTCGACCCCGGCGGGCAGGCGGCCCTCGCCGGCCAGCTTGTCCAGGTGCGCCGCCAGGGTGACGGCGGCGGCCGGGCGAAGCGCAGGCGGTACCTCGCTCCACACCTCGTCGAGCAGCTCGTCGACGCTCCGCTTACCCTGGTCCAAAGCCACCACGAGCCGCCGCTCGCGCTCGAGCCGGTGCGCGATGTACTCGTCGAGCTTTGCCTGCGGGTCCCCGATCACCGGCCCGTGCCCGGGACAGAGCACCTCCAACCCGAGCTGCGCGAGCCGGGTCAGCCCTTCCAGGTAGGCGACGAGCGCTCCCGGATCGGGCGCAATGAACACGCTCCCCTCGCCGAGCACGGCGTCACCGGTCAGCGCCGCCGTGCCCGCGATGAACACGAGGTGGTCCGGTGCGTGGCCCGTAAGCGACATCGCGCGAAGCGGGCCGAACTCATCCCCATCCCCCAAACGCATGTCCACGTCTCCGCGCGCGCCGGCGACCGGGACGCCCGGATAGCGGCCGCGCATCGCGGGCACCGCCTCGGTGTGATCGCCGTGGTCGTGGGTGAGCGCGATGCCACCGAGGCCCCCGCGACGCGTGATCTCATCCGACAGGGCCGCGAGATGCTCATCGAGCGCCGGCCCCGGGTCGACCAGCCAGGCCCGTCCGCGTCCGACGATCCACGAGTTGGTCCCGGTCAGCGTGTACGGCCCGGGATTCATGGCACGGACGCCGACGATGTCGTGTCCGGGCACCTCCAAACGCGTCATGGTCGGGCGTGGATCAGCCGAGCAGCGGGATGTCGGCGGTCAGGACCTCGGGCCCCTCGTCGGTCACGTGCACGTTGTGCTCGATCCTGACACCACCGAACCCGAGCATCGCCTCGGCCCGGTCCCAAATCACGAACTCGCGCAGCCCTGCGCGAGTATCC
>Ga0335074_10003938_pt1 | contig 20445 bp, 22 predicted proteins | sample Lox_Sample_23_FD_206715 | JGI IMG/M metagenome (GOLD analysis project Ga0335074, IMG submission 206715) | Soil microbial communities from Loxahatchee National Wildlife Refuge, Florida, United States - Lox_Sample_2.3 | ecosystem: Environmental > Terrestrial > Soil > Wetlands | place: USA... | reverse complement strand
GGCCACGCTGGCGCTGGTCACGATCGCCCAGTTCAGCCGGTTCATGCGCTCGAGCGCGATCGAGACCCTGGTCCAGGATCACATCCGCACGGCCCGGGCGATGGGCATGCCGGAGCGCTCCATCCTGCAGCGGTACCTGCTCCGCAACTCGCTGATCCCGATCATCACCCTGATCGGGCTGAGCCTGCCGGTCACGATTTCCGGAGCCGTGATCACCGAGTCGGTGTTCAACTACCCGGGGATGGGCCTGCTGATCTGGAACGCGGCGACAGCTCATGACTTCCCGGTGCTGCTCGGGTCGACGATCATGCTGGCCACGGTCACGGTGGTGGGTTCGCTGCTGGCCGACATCCTGTACGCGGTCGCCGACCCCCGGGTGCGCTACTCATGACCGCGATCCAGGCCGGGCAGCCGGCCGGCGGCGGGCTGCCGGGAACCGAGCCCGACGGCGGCGAGGTCCAGGCGGGCGGCAGCACCTGGCGCATGATCGGCTCGGTCTTCATCCAGAGCCGGCTGGCCATCGTGGGTGTGGCGATCGTGGTCGTGATGGTGCTGTTCAGCTTCGTCGGCCCGGTTTTTTACCACACCGACCAGGTGCACACCAACCTGGGCGCGGTCAATCTGCCCCCGGGCGGGCCGCACCCGCTGGGCACCGACAATGTCGGCTACGACGTGCTCGGCCGGCTCATGGTGAGCGGCCAGTCGACCTTGATCGTCGGGCTGGCCGCGGCCATCCTGGCCAGCGTGGTCGGCACGCTGTGGGGCGCCATCGCCGGGTACGTGGGCGGCGTGGTCGACGCGATCATGATGCGCATCGTGGACTCGGTGCTGTCCATTCCTCCGCTGGTCCTGATCCTGGTGCTGGCCAGCGTGATCACGCCGTCGACTCCCGTTCTCATCCTGCTGGTGGCGACCGTGTCCTGGCTGATCCCCTCGCGCCTGGTCCGCGGCGAGGCGCTGACCCTGCGCACCCGGGAGTACGTGCAGGCATCCCGGGCGATGGGCGGCCGGCACGCGTGGATGGTGCTGCGGCACATCACCCCGAACGCGATCGGCGTGATCGTGGTCCAGGCGACCTTCGAGGTGGCCAACGCGATCCTGCTGCTCGCGGCGCTCAGCTACCTGGGACTCGGCCCGGCCCCGCCCGCCACCAACTGGGGCAGCATGCTGAACAACGGCCTCAACTACATCTACGAGGGGAAGTGGTGGCTCATCTACCCGGCGGGCCTGGCCATAGTCCTGACCGTGATCGCGTTCAACTTCATCGGTGACGCACTGCGCGCGGCGCTCGAGGTCAGGCTCCAGGTCCGTTGAGCGCGCGGCAAGAGAGTTTCCTGAACGGGCAGCTGCTCGAGATCGACGGCCTGCGGACCGAGATCCGGCGGCGCAGGGACTCGGTGCGCCCGGTGGACGGGGTCTCGCTCACCGTGGCCCAGGGCGAGACGGTCGGGCTGGTCGGCGAGTCCGGCTGCGGCAAGACCATGACCGCGATGTCGGTCCTGGGGCTGCTGCCGCCGGGCGGGCGCATCACCGCGGGCTCGATCCGGATGAACGGGACGGACCTGGTGCCGCTCGCCCCGGCCGAGATGCGGAAGGTCAGGGGCAAGGACATCGCCATGGTGTTCCAGGATCCGATGACCAGCCTCAACCCGACGATGACGATCGGGCGGCAGATCGCGGGCCCGGTGCGGGTGCACCTGGGATCGTCGCGGGCCGCGGCCATGCGCCGCGCCGAGGAGGTGCTGGGCCTGGTCGGCGTGCCCCGGCCGGCCGAGCGCCTCGGTGACTACCCGCACCAGCTTTCCGGCGGGCTCCGGCAGCGCGTCATGATTGCCATGGCCCTGGCCTGCGAGCCGAAGCTGCTGATCGCCGACGAGCCGACCACCGCTCTCGATGTCACCATCCAGGCGCAGATCCTGCGGCTGCTCGACGATCTGACCGAGCGCCTCGACATGGGCATGCTGCTGGTCACCCATGACATGGGGGTGATCGCCGGGCGGACCGACCGGGTGCTGGTCATGTACGCGGGCCGGATCGTCGAGGCATCGAGCACCGAGCGTTTGTTCTCCGGGCCGCGCCACCCGTACACCGAGGCGCTGCTGCAGTCCATTCCCCGGCTGGACCAGGCCGCCGGCCAGCAGCTTTACTCGATCCCGGGCCGCCCGCCGGACCTGGCCAGCCCGCCGGCCGGCTGCCGGTTCGCGCCCCGCTGCCGTCACGCGACGCAGGAATGCCGTGACCAGGATCCGGTCCTGGACGGACCGGATCCGGCGCATAGCTACGCGTGCTTCCATCCCCGCCCCGAAGCGCCCGAACCCGCGGTCCCCGCCGACCGCGCCCGCGCCGCGGCCGGCCGCCAGGACCGCGAGGACCGTGAGGCCGCGGCCGGCGGCCAGGCTCCGCTGCTCGAACTGGCCGGCGTGCACAAGGAGTTCGGCGTCCACTCCGGGATCCTGCAGCGAACGGTCGCCACGGTGAAAGCAGTGTCCGGCGTCTCGTTCTCCATCGCCGCGGGCGAGACGTTCGGGGTGGTCGGCGAGTCGGGCTGCGGCAAGACCACGGTCGGGCGGCTGATCGCCACCCTGGAGCGCCCCGACTCGGGTTCCATCCGCTTCGAGGGCGCCGACCTCGGGTCGCTGTCGGGGAGCCGGCTGCGCCAGGCTCGCAGGCACGTGCAGTTGATGTTCCAGGACTCCTACGCCTCGCTGGACCCGCGGATGCAGGTCGGGTCGTCCATCCGCGAGCCGCTGCTGATTCAGCACGTCGGGACCGGGGCCACGCGTACCGCCACCGTGAACGACCTGCTGGACAAGGTCGGCCTGCCGCGGTCGGCGGCCACGCGGTACCCGCACGAGTTCTCCGGCGGCCAGCGGCAGCGCATCGGCCTGGCCCGGGCCCTGGCTCTGAGCCCCCGGCTGATCGTGGCCGACGAGCCGGTCTCGGCGCTCGACGTCTCGATCCAGTCTCAGGTCCTCAACCTGATGAAGGGCCTCCAGGCCGACCTCGGCCTGACCTACATCGTGATCTCGCACGACCTGTCGGTGGTCCGGTATCTGGCCGACCGGATCGGGGTGATGTACCTCGGCAAGCTGGTCGAGATCGGCCCGGCGGCCGAGATTTACGCCCGCCCCGCGCATCCGTACACGGCCAGCCTGCTCGAGGCGGTACCGGTACCCGACCCACAACAGGAACGGGCCAAGAAGTCGGCGGTGATCAAAGGCGAACTGCCGTCGGCGCTGAACCCCCCGAGCGGCTGCCGGTTCCGCACCCGGTGCCCGAGGGCCGCCGACCGCTGCGCGGAGGAAGAACCGCTGCCCCGTCCGTTTGGGGACGGCCACCTGGCCGCCTGCCACTTCCCGCTGGAACCCGCGCTCGCCGTCGCTTCGCCACCCCCCGCGGCCCCGGCCGGCCGCCCGTCCCCCAGCCGGTAACGAGCCCCCGGCGGCCCCTCCCGCGGCATCTCCGCCCAGTGGGCCAGCGGCAGCCCGGCGATGTGGAGGTCAGCTAACTTAGAGCGCCGGTCAGGCAACAGAAAACGGCCTGCTAGGTGCTTTAAGCCTGAGCGTCGGCCACCCGCGTTACGGTTTCGCCGCTTTTATCCCGTGCGGCGGGTCCGATCACAGTCGTGAAAGTGAGTTAGGTGCTGTCAGGTGTGACCCAAGTACCCGTCGCTCAATAACTTGTTGCTTTCCGTTGCGACAAGCCGACAGGTGGTATGCGGAGCGCGCCACAGGTGGTTGTTCAAGCATGAATCTATCCCGGCCGATGTCCGGAATCCGACCGGCTGGCTTCTCAACAGCGGTGGGGCAGTACATCGGCAAGAGCGTGGCTGAACTTGAGGCGTACGCAGCACATGTCGCGGCAGGTGCGTATGCCACTGCGCTGGAGCACGACGAGGACGACGAATACGACAAGGCCATGGCCGAAAAGCGGCGGGCGGCCTGAGTATGTTTGCGAGTTCAGACAGCATGCCTCAGACTGGAAATGCTAGGAACGGGGAGAATGTGGACGCGGAGATTATCGAGTTCCCGTTACGGGACCAGCGCCGGGTTGTCCGTCGCAAAGGCGCACCCAGCGCCGAGGTGATCGACTTTCAGCCGTACCTGGACGAGCAGGCGCGGCGACGTCGTGTCGTCCGGCGAGCACGCCAGATCCGGGCGATCCTGGCAGAGGCAGATTTCCTGACTGGTGCCGATTCGGACGAGGCGGTTTGGTGACGTCCAAGTGGGAGTTCAGGCACGAGGCGAGAAAGTCTCGCAGGCAAGCTCCAGACGGTCGCTGACGGTCTAACGGAGCCCACACCACGACTGCGTACCGCAAGCGCGTGACGGCGGCCCTGAGCGGCAGTACTCCACCAGCCCGGCCAAAGCGTCGTTAGCAGGTAGAAGGAGGCAATCGCGGTGAGCAGTCGCAGGCATGAGCAGGCCGAGCGTGAGGAGAATAAGTGAGCGGTGAATGGAGCGGGTCTGCTGACTTCAGCGGGTTCGGCCGCACACCTCCGGTACCCGGCCCGCCGGACCCTAACGCCAAGCCGGGATGCTGGTATAACATCGTGATCACGCTAGTCGTTATCGCCGTGATCGGTGGCGGGGGCTACCTGTTCTGGCTGTTCATTCATTCGCTGTTCGCGGGCCTGTCTGGCCCTCCCTGATTGACACACGGCACCAGGGGTCGTCAAGAAGAAGAAGAAGGTCACTAAAGGGTGGGGACAAATGTGGTGGAGACTGCTGCTGCCGTTCATGATCGTGGTAGCTGACCCGCGCTATGAGCGGGAGATCTACCACGATCATGAGAACGGGCTCACAGGCCAAGATCAAACCGACGTGTTGATCACCCGCAAGTCCCAACGCTGCTTTGATTTCGCGGTTCAGGAGAACGCGGCGGCGTAGTCGGCGGCAAACTGCTCGAACGAGCGGGCCGGGCGGCCGAGGATCAGTGGGACGTCGTCGGTGAGCCAGGCGGCGTCACCGTCGGCGGTAAGGCTGAACGCCTGGGCGTTCTGCTGCGCGATCGGCTCGGGGATGCCAGCCCGGACCATCGCGTCCTTGTTCTCCTCGAAGGTGAGCTCCCGGTAGCTGATGGCATGGCCGAGAAGCTTCGACAGCACGGCGGCGACGTCGTAGTTGGACAGCAGTTCCGGGCCGGTGAGCCAGTAGGTCTTCCCAGCGTGCGGGGCTGGGACAGCCGCGATCTGCGCGGCCACGGCGGCGACATCGCGGGCGTCCACCATGCCGGTCCGGCCCTTGCCCGCCGCGGAGCCGAAACCGCTGGTCGCAGCGATGGCCGGGGCCAAGGCGAGCATGTTCTGCATGTAGGCGTTGGAGCGCAGCAGCGTGTGCGGGATGCCCGACGCGGCCAGCCCCGCCTCGATCTCGGACTGCCCGCGCCGCCGGGCGATCGGCGAGTCGGCCGAGGCCTTGCTGGTCGCCTTGACGATGTGGGCCACGCCGGCCCGGGTGGCGCTGGCGACCACATTCAGTTCCTGGGCCGGCACGGCCGGGCTTACCAGGACCACCGCATTCACACCGGCCATCGCGTCGTCAATGCTCGCCGGGGTGGCCAGGTCCCCCGCGGCGATCTCAGCGCCGGCCTGGGCCAGCGCCTTGGCCGTGGGCTTGTCCGGGTCCCGGACCAGGACCCGAACGGGCACGTCCTGCTCGCGCAGCAGCCGGGCCGCCTCGGCCCCGACCTTTCCCGCAGTCGTCACAAGAATCACGATCGCCCTCCCAGGTCACATGAAATGGGTTACACGACTCACTATGGCCGCTCAGGAATGAGTTGTCAAACTCAAAAAACTGGTACCGTGGACGCCATGAGAGGCGTGGAGCAGGGTCGGCCGAGGCTCACCGCGAAGGGGGAACGAACCCGGGCACGGATCGTGGAAGCCGCCGCGCGCCTGATGTACGAGCGCGGCGTGGCCGGCACCACGCTTGACGACGTCAACGCGGCGGCCGGGGTCAGCGGGTCGCAGATGTACCACTACTTCCCGGACAAGGACGACCTGGTCCAGGCAGTCGTCAGCTACCAGGCCGATCTCATCGCCGACGGCCAGCGGCAGGCCGACCTCAGCACCACCGAAGGACTCCGGGCCTGGCGCGACCTGGTGATCGCGCAGGCCAGCAGCGAGGAAGGCAAGGGCGGCTGCCCGCTGGGCTCGCTCGCCGCGCAGCTCGCCGAGACCGACCCCCAGGCCCGGGCCCTGCTGGCCGGCGGATTCGGGCAATGGCAGGCCGCCATCGCTGAGGGCCTGCGCCGCCTGCATGACGCCGGCCAACTCCCCGACGGCATCGACCCGGACGCTCTCGCGGTCACCTTCCTTGCCACCCTCCAGGGCGGCCTTCTTCTCGCCCAGGTCCAGCGGGACGCCCGCCCGCTGGAAACGGCGGTCGACACCCTCCTCCAGCTCGCCCGCCGTAGCCGGCCTGCTTGGTCGACTTGACGTGGCCGGACCGGGCATGGCTTGGCATCCGGCACCTGCTCGCCCAGCCTGGCGCTCGCTCCGGCGTCCGTCATACAGCCACCCTCCAGGGGTCACGCTGAAGCCTGTCACCGATACTTCGCCGGAAAGCCCAACTGCTTTCCCCGCGGGCATCTCGCGTGTAGCCGTCCAGCCGATGGCGCGCCAGAGGCAACGTCACGACGCCGGCCGCCAAAGCGCAGGTCCAGGCGCGTGGCGGACGCGCACACGCCCTGAGTCGCGGCGAACGCCGCCGTCTGCATCTCGGGAAAGGGCGATCCCGGCCAGCGCCTTCGTGTTCGGCCACCGGGGCTGGCGATCGGCTTGAGCGCGGCGCATTCCCGCTAAGCGGACAGCCCGGTCCGCCAGGGTCTTGGCTAAGTTTGTGATCTTCGCCGCTGTGCGGAGCCGCCCGCGCTCAGCCCGTGCCGTAGTCGAAGACGCAGAAGATGTTTCCGGCCGGATCGCGGAAGGCGCCGGTCTTCATCCCGTCGTCGGCCGACCCGTAGAGTGCGGCGCGAGCGGCGCTCTTCAGGGCGGTCAGCCCCGGGGCCGAGATCCGGGATCCGCCGAGATCCTCGGCCCGGCTGAGGGTCTGGTCCACGTCAGCCACCCTCGCGTACACGGTCGCCCAGCAGACGTCCTCACCCCCGCCGATTCCGCCCTGGATACCCCGGCCGCTCAGCGGATTCACGACCGCGTAGCCCGGGAAGCCTGAGCTGTCGACCGTCCAGCCGAACAGGTCCGCGTAGAACCGCTGCGTCCGGGCCGCATCCGACCCGACGACCTCAAACCAGGTGACCGGCTCCCCCGGGCCGGACGACGGCGCGGACTCTTCTGATGCCTGCACCAGGCCGACCAGGAGGCCATCCGGGTCGCCGAACAAGGCTATGGCCGCTCCGCCGATATCGGTGGCCGGCAGGACGGCCGAGCCGCCGAGCGAACTCGCCCGGCCGAGCGTGGCCTGCAGGTCGTCGGTCTCGACGTAAAACGTCGACCACGGCACGCCGGTCAGGCTCTTCCTGATGCCGCCATTGATCCCGGCGCCGCCACGAGTGTCGATCGCCGTATAACCGGGAAAGCCCTGGAGGCTCCAGCCGAACAGTTGCCCGTAGAACGCCACCAGAGGCCCGTCGTCTGCGGCACCAACGCCGAAATGCACTACCGCGTTGCCCACTGCGCTGGCTCCTTCGTCGGGGAACGGTCGTTTCGGCCTATCCCGGTGCAGTCTTCCAGGGGTGCGTTCACGGGCGGAACATAGCACTGGTTACCCGGCGCATCCGGCCCCGGACGGGCCCCGGCGCTCACGGCGCGGCTGCGGGCCACGGCGGAGAGGCCCGCCACGGCGGAGAGGCGCGCCGCAGCGGCACAGGGGGCCACGGCGGAGCGCCTGCCGGGCAATGAGCGGCAAGCCCGTGATTTGGCTTCGCGCTCTTGTCAAACGATCGCGGCTGAGTAAGGTCAATGTTGGGCAGAGCAGCCATTATTGCGACTCGGGTGAGGCCATTATGACGGGTGATCTGCCCCTTCTAGGTAAATCTGCCACTTATACGTCCCGCTTCGGGAACTGACCAGCGCCTGGCCATGACCGAACGGAGGGGGGTTGCGTGCGGGCTGCGCATTCTCAGGTGACCGGTGGCGGGTACCCGCAGCTTGAGCCCGAGTGGGTTGACGAGGTGCTGCTGGCAGGCGCTACGGCGGACGTGTGCCTGCAACTGGACGAGCCGGTCAGCCGCGGCGACCTGCGGCGCCTCGTATCCGAACGCCGCCGTGCCCTGGCCGGCGCCGGGCTGCAGCGAGGCGGCTCGGTTGCGCTGTGCCTCGCGCCGTCGCTTGCGTTCATCACCAATCTGCTCGCCGCGTGGCAGATCGGCGCTCAGGCATCCCTGCTGGATCACCGGCTGACCCCATACGAGATCGACGTGGCGCTACAGCGGCTGCTGCCGCAGGTCGTCGTGGAGACCGAGCGTTCCGCCGGCGGCCCGCTGCGCGGCTTCGCCCAGATCACCGAGCGCGTCCGCGGCTACCCCGGCCGGCCTGCCGCGACCACTCACGCCGTCATCCAGCTCAGCTCCGGCTCAACCGGTCCATCCAAGATCATCGCCCGCGATGCCGCGAGCCTCGTTGAAGAGGTGAAGCGCTACACGATGATCGAGGGCGTCCCGGGTGCCGGCGAGCGCATCGTGTCGCTCGCGTCGATGGTGCACGTGCTGGGGCTGGTCGGCGGGCTGCTCTACAGCCTGCACGCCGGTCTCAACCTCACGATCCCGGAGCGAATGACCGCCGACGGCATCCTGTCCACGGTCGCCGCTGGCTCGCAGCCGACCACGCTGCTTGGCGTTCCCTTCCATATCGAACTGCTGGCGTCGGTGCACCAGCCGCCGAAGCTGCCCCAGCTCACCGGTATGACCACCGGTGGCGAACTCGTCCGGGCCGACGTCTACGACACGTTCGTCGACCGCTACGGCGTGCGGCTCGGCAACATGTACGGGATGACCGAGGTCGGGGTCATCGCAACCGACCTGTTCGGCGCGCACCGGCCCGCCGTACGGCCAGCCCCCGGCTTTACCGTCCGGGAAGAAGGCGGGGAACTGCATATCTCCTTGCCGGCCTCGCCGTACCTGGGCGACCAGGATCCGGGCCGCTGGTCGGACGGCTGGCTGCACACCAGGGACGCCGGCACCGTCGATCCCGAGACCGGGCTGGTGCGCGTGCTCGGCCGCCGGGACTCGCAGGTCTCGGTCGGCGGCCTCAAGGTGGACCTGACCGAGGTCGAGCACATGCTGGCCGCCCTGCCCGAGGTCACCGCGGCGGTCGTGGTGCATGACCACGCGATCGAGGCGTACCTGGTCCTGGCTGAGGGAGCCGAGACATTGGCGGTAGAGCGCGAGATCGCGACCCGGCTCGCCGCGTTCAAGCGCCCGCGGCGGCTCCACGTGGTCGAGCAGCTGCCGCGCACGGCTACCGGGAAGCTGGTCCGCGACCGCGCCGTCCTGCGCGACATCGGGACTGGCGAGTCACCGGCCCGCCCCGAGTTCAGCCCCGGGCCAGACGCCGCGGGACCACCAGCAGCTAACGCGCAGCAGAACCATCGCGACGAACCATCCTCTCCCGAAGGGCAGCCGCGGCCATGATCGATGAGATCCGCCAGTTCGTGCTCGATTCGCTGACAGATATGAACTACAGCATCGATGGCATCGACGACGACACCACGCTCGGCCCGGCCGGCGCCGACCTGGAGTCGCTAGCCCTGGCCGAGCTGGCCGTGCGGGTCGAGGACCATTTCGGGGTCAAATTTGACGACGACGAGGCCGAGCAACTCGCCGGCATGACCGTCGGCGAGTTCTGCCGCGCTGTCCTGCCGAGGATCCAGCCCGCATCGGCGCACTGACCGTGTCCGCACAGCCGCAGCGGGCGGACGTCGTGGCCATGCTCGCCACCTATGGTGACCGCCAGCCAGACCAGGTACCGGAAGCGATCGACTCCCTGGAGCTGGCCTGGCTGATCCACCAGATCGAGCAGCGTTACGGCGCCCTGGACCTCGACGACGCCGCGCTTACCCGCATGTCCACGGTCACCGGCGCGCTCGAGGTGCTGCGGGGTCTGGAGGTCGGGTCCTCCCATGACTGAGGCACCGGCCGAGACCCCGGCTACCGCGCCAGCAACGGGGCTGGCCGCCCGCCGGGGGCCGGGATTAGCGGTTGTGACCGGAGTCGCCGCCGTTTCCGCGTACGGCCCGGGTGCCGGGGCGCTGCTGTCGGGTGTGCTGTCTGGCCAGCCCGCGTTCGCGCCCGTCCAGCGGTTCGACGTGACACAGCGGCGGGTTCGGGTCGCGGCGGCCATGCCCGGGTTACCTGACCTGCTCACCGAGGTCACGGCCGCCGTCCGCGACGCGTGCGACGACGCGGGCCTGTCGCCGTCGCAGCGCGCCCGAACCCCTCTCTTCCTGGCCATACACGGCGACCCTGCGATAGCGCGGGCCAGCCGGCCCGACCAGCCCGCACACGGGCCCGAAGCGTTCACTGCCGCCGTCGCGGGCGGCAGCGGCCTCGCCGGGGAGCACATCCGCTGCTACATGTCGGCCTGCGTGTCCGCGAGCAGCGCGATCGCTGATGCCGCCGCGCTCATTGCCCGCGGCCAAGCCGAACGCGTCGTCGTAGCCGGGGGGTACTTCGTCGAGCCGGACCAGTTCGCCCTGTTCGACGCCGGCCGCGTGCTCGCCGACGACGGCCAGGTGCGCCCGTTCAGCGCCGGAAGACGCGGGATCCTCCTGGGCGACGGCGTCGGCGCCGTTGTCATCGAATCGCACCAGGTCGCGCGGGCGCGGCGGGCGCCGGCGGCGATCCGGCTGGCTGGCTGGGGTCGCAGCGGCGATGCCTACCACCCCTGCCTGCCGCACCCGGAGGGCCTGGGCCTGGCCCGCGCCATCACGGCGGCGCTCGACCGGGCAGGCGTCGCAGCGGGAAACCTCGGCTACGTCAATGCCCACGGTTCCGGCACGAGTCACAGCGATCCGGCCGAGACGAACGCGCTGCGGCTCTCGCTCGGTGACGCCACCGCCGAGATACCGGTCAGCTCCACCAAGTCGCTGCACGGTCAGGCACTTGAGGCGTCCGGCATCCTGGAGCTGATCGTCACGCTGCTGGCCATCCGCAAGGGCATGCTCCCGGTCAACGCCGGGTTCCTCGGCCCCGACGAAGGATGCCGCCTGAGCCTCGTCCTTGGCGAGGCACTGGCCACGACGGCGCAATTCGCGATGAGCCTTAACTCCGCTTTCGGCGGCGCCAACACCGCGCTCGTTATCGGCCTGCCATGACCGCAGCACCTGTCACTTCTGGAGACCTCACCGCGCTGCGGGCGGCTGCGGCCGCGGCGGGCTTAACCGTGCTGTCGTCCGCGTCCTGGCAAGAGGAGGAGGACGACGAGGTCACCCCGCTCGCCGGGTTCATCGACTCCAATTTCAGCCCGCTCGTCGCTGAGGTCGCCGGCCGGGCGCTGCGCAACCGGGCGGGCAGGCTCGCCCAGCCGCAGGCAGCAGCGGGCCTCACCGCCATCGTGCTGGTGACGGCGCTGGGCGACATCACCAGCGCGACCCGTGTCGCCACCGTCGTCGACGCTGGCACGCGAGTCCCCCCGCTCCAGTTCTTCCAGTGCGTGCCCAACGCCGTAGCCGGCTACCTGGCAGCGAAGTGGCACCTGGCCGGGCCGGTCGCGTGCGTCAGCGGGACCAGCGCCGGGCTGGACGTGGCAGCGCTGCTGATCGATGACGGGGACGCGGACGACGTCCTGGTGGTGCGGGCCGATCTGGCGGCGGATGCCGGCCAGCGGGACCGCGCCGCCGCCATGCTCGTGACCCGGCTGAAGCCCTCCGCCGAGGGCGGCTCTTAACACAGAAATTGGGGGAGAAGCGAGTGGACATTCTTGGCATCGACCACGTCGAGTTTTACGTGGGCGATGCGATGGCGGCCGCGGGCTCCCTGAACGCTGCCTACGGCTTCCGCGTCTACGGGTACGGCGGCCCGGACACGGGGCTGCCGGGGCAGCGCAGTGTCCTGGTTGGCCAGGGCGACATCCGGATACTGCTGACTTCGGGACTGCACAAGGACCACCCGGCCAGCCAGTTCGTGGCCAGGCACGGTGACGGTGTGGCCGTGACCGCGCTGCGCACCGGGAGCGCCGCTGCCGCCTACGCCGAGGCGGTGGCGGCGGGCGCGAAGGGCGTCCGCGAGCCACGAGCCTGGGAAAACGACGAGGCCAGCGTGGTCACCGCGGAGATCGCAGGCTTCGGCGACGTCGTATACCGCCTGGTCGAGCGGCGCGGCTCGGATGCCGTGTTCCAGCCCGGCGTCATCACGCTGGAGGCGGGGGCCGCCGACCGGGCCGACGATGACCTGCTGCGCGTCATCGACCATCTGGCCGTCTGCGTGCCGGCCGGCACACTCGATTCCACCATCGCCTTCCACGAGCAGGTGCTCGGGTTTGCGCTGATCTTCCAGGAGTACATCGAGCTCGGCAGCCAGGGCATGGCGTCCAAGGTGGTGCAGGACCCCTCCGGTGGCGTGACGCTCACCATCCTCCAGCCGGACATCAGCCGCCAGGCAGGCCAGATCGACGACTTCCTGGCCTGGCACGACGGCCCCGGGGTGCAGCACCTCGCGTTCCTGACCGACGACATCGCGCGCGCGGTCGCGACCTGCACCGACCGTGGCGTCGAGTTCACGGTGACGCCGGCCAGCTACTACGACATGCTGGCCGCTCGCCTGGGCGCGACCGATATCCCGGCCGAGGCGCTGCGGCCGCTCGGCATCCTGGCCGACCGCGACCACTGGGGACAGATGTACCAGATCTTCGCGAAGTCGACGCACATCCGGCGCACCTATTTCGTCGAGCTCATCGACCGGCACGGCGCGCGCACGTTCGGCACGAAAAACATCCCGGCGCTGTACGCCGCCAAAGAACGCGAACTGGCCGAAGTCCGCGACGCGGCAGGCACTCCTCGTGCCTGAACCGACCGCGCCGCCCGCAGGGCACGATCCGGCGCCAGCCAGCCGAGGGAGGGGTTGAACGGTGAGCCTTTCGGTCACGCCGTCATTCACGCTGACGGACGAGGAGCGCTCGCTCCTGCCGTCGCAGTCCGATATCGAGTTCTACGCCGAGCACGGCTGGTACCTCAGCCGGAAACTGTTCACCGACGACGAGGTGGACGAGTTCGTCGCGGCCAGCGAGCGGTACTACGCGGGCGAGCGTGACCACCCGCTGCCGGTGCGGCCGCCGAAGCTGGCGTACTGGGATCCCTCCCAAGGGGATGTGCAGCGCCACAATGACTACGTCCACTATGAGCACGACGGACTGGCCAGGCTGCTGCGCAAGCCACTGGTCGGGGCGGTCGCCGCCGTTCTGGCCCGCGCCGACGAGATCCGCGTGTTCCAGACGACGCTGATCTACAAGCCGCCGGTCCCCGCGGAGCCGAGCAACGTGGTGCCGTGGCACTTCGACAAGCATTACTGGTCATCGTCAACCTCAGACAACATGCTGACCGCCTTCATCCCGTTCCATGACTGCGGGGAGGAGATGGGAACGATAACGATGATCGACGGCAGCCACCGATGGCGGGAGATCGGCAGCAACGACTCGATGACCAGGCACTTCGCCGAGCGCAACGCCAGTGAACTGGACGGCGTGCTCGAGCAGAACGCGGCCTACAACCAAGCCGAGGTCGTCAAGGTCCCGATGGTCATTCCCAGGGGCCACATGAGCTTCCATCACTGCCGGATCTACCACGGCAGCGCGACCAACCGCAGCCCGCTTCCCCGCCGGGCCATCTCGTTCCACCTGCAGGACGGCGCGAACGCCTACCGCGAGTTCGTGCTGAGCACCGGCGAGGTCCTGGCCTACAACCACGACGCGCTGGTTCGGCGCCTTCCCGATGGCCGCCCCGACTACAGCGACCCCGACTTCTGCCCGGTCTTGTGGCGTAACCCGAACCTTCCGATCAGCGACAACGTCTCCGCGAGGTCTTGACATGTCCCGTTATGACTGGGGTCAGCGGCACCCCGAGATCGACCGCCTCGAGCAGCAGATCACCAAGGCCAGGGATGCGGTCATCGAGCACCCGATGTACGCCGCGCTGAACAGCACGCGCGCGATCCGGACCTTCCAGGAGCATCATGTGTTCGCCGTGTGGGACTTCATGTCGCTGCTGAAGTCACTGCAACGCAACCTCACCTGCGTGGAAGTGCCGTGGGTGCCCACCGGCGCGACCGGCAGCCGTCGCCTCATCAACGACATCGTGCTCGTCGAGGAGAGCGACGAGCGCGAAGACGGCTTCATCAGCCATTTCGAGCTCTACCTCGACGGCATGGCCGAGGCCGGCGCCGACACGTCGGTCATCCACGCCTTTCTCGGCAAGCTCCGGGCTGGGCGGCCGGTGATCGCGGCGATCGACGAGGCGAAGGTACCCGGGCCGGCCGCCGAGTTCGTCCGGCTCACCTGGGGCCTGATCGAGAGCGCGCCGGTGCACGCGCAGGCCGCGGCGTTCGCGTTCGGGCGCGAGGACCTGATCCCTGACATGTTCCAGCGGGTCGTCCGGGTCAACGAACGCCTCGGATCCCTCGACACCTTCGTCGACTACCTGGCTCGCCACATCCAGGTCGACAGCGAGGAACACACGCCGATGGCCATGCAGATGCTGGCCGACCTCTGCGGCGACGACCAGGCCAAATGGGCCGAGTGCGCCGACACCATCAATCTCGCCCTCGACGCCCGCGCCCGGCTGTGGGACGGCATCCTCGCGGCCGTCAGCAACCCGGTCGCGGTGGCGTAGCGGCGGCCGGATCGGCCGGCGGTCATGGCTGAGCCTGCCGACCTGTACCGGACCGTGCGGCTGATCCGCCGGTTCGAGCAGCGGGCCATCGAGATGGTGCGCAGCGGCGTCATCGCCGGGGGGATCCACCCGTACATCGGCGAGGAGGCGGTCGCCGCGGGCGTCTGCGCGGCGCTGCGCCCCGACGACGTCATCACCAGCACCCACCGCGGCCACGGGCACGTGCTGGCCAAGGGCGCCGACCCGGTCCGCATGCTGGCCGAACTGGCGGGCCGGGCCACCGGCCTGAACAGCGGGCGCGGCGGGTCGATGCACGCAGCGGACGTCAGCGCGGGCATCTACGGCGCCAACGCCATCGTCGGGGCCGCGGCCGCGATCGCGGCCGGGGCGGCCTGGTCTGGCCGGCGCACCGGGCTCGACCGGGTCGTGGTCACGTTCTTCGGCGACGGCGCGGTCAACCAGGGCGTGCTGCTCGAGACGTTCAACCTGGCCTCGCTGCGGCGGCTGCCGGTCATCTTCGTCTGCGAGAACAACGGGTTCGCGACGTCCATGCGGACGGCGGACACCACGGCCGGCACGATTACCGGCCGCGCCGGGGCATTCGGCATACCGGCGCTGACGGTCGACGGCATGGACCCCGAGGCAGTCCAGCAGGCGGCGTCGGGCGCGGTCACCCGGGCCAGGGCCGGGGACGGCCCGGCGTTCCTTGAGTGCCTGACGTACCGCTTCGATGCCCACCACACCTGGGAGCACAGCGTCCGCCCGCGCTACCGCACGGACGAGGAGGTCACCGCGGGCAAATCGCGCGACCCGGTGGCGATCCAGGCGGCGCGCGTGCCGGAGGCGGTGCGCTCGCGGATCGATGAGGAGATCGAGGAACTGCTTGACCGGGCGCAGCGGTTCGCCGAGGCCAGCCCGGAACCGGAGGTGTCCGGGGCGCTGGATTACCTGTACGCCAGCGGGCTGCGCGGGCGCGAGGGGATTGCCTGATGCCGATCCTGTCCTATCAGAAGGCGCTCAACCGGGCACTGGCCGCCGAGATGGAACGAGATCCTGCCGTCTGCGTGCTCGGCGAGGATGTCGGGATCGCCGTCAGCAACGTCACCTCCGGGCTGCTCAAGCGGTTTGGGCCGGAGCGGGTGGTCGACATGCCGATCTCGGAGCAGGCGTTCACCAGCTTCGCCACCGGGGCGGCGGTCTCCGGATCCCGGCCCGTGGTCGAGTTCCAGATACCGTCGCTGCTGTTCCTGGTGTTCGAGCAGATTGCCAACCAGGCGCATAAGTTCTCGCTGATGACCGGCGGTCAGGTCACGGTCCCGGTCACCTACCTGCTGCCCAGCTCGGGCTCCCGCGTCGGCTGGGCCGGGCAGCATTCCGACCACCCGTACAGCCTGTTCGCGCACGTGGGCGTGAAGACCGTGGTGCCGGCGACTCCGGTCGATGCCTACGGGCTGCTGGTCAGCGCGATCCGTGACGACGACCCGGTGATCGTGTTCGGGCCGGCCGGCGCCATGACCCGGCGGGAGGACGTCGACTTCACCACGCTGGCCCCGGTGCCCCTGGGTGTCGGCCGGGTCCACCGGCCGGGTACCGACGTGACGGTCGTGGCGGTGGGCCATCTCGTGCACGATGCGCTCGCGGTCGCCGATGAGCTCGAGGGCACGGTCTCGGTCGAGGTGTTCGACCCGCGCACGCTGTATCCGTTCGACTGGGCCGGCCTGGACGCGTCGCTCCGGCGCACCGGCCGGCTCGTCGTCGTCGACGACTCCAACCGGACCTGCGGCATCGGCGGCGAGGTCCTGGCCACCGCCGCCGAGCAGATGCGCCTGATCACCCCGCCGAAGCGGGTCACCCGGCCCGACGGCGCCGTGCTGCCGTTCGCCCGGGAGCTCGACCTCGCGGTGCAGCCGACTCGCGGCCAGTTGCGCACCGCGATCGAGACCGTGGCGAAGAGCCAGTGAACCCTCAGGGGGCGCCGTGCGCCCGGGCCAGGCCCGCGCCCGCCCAGACGCTGACCGACGTGGCGAACGGCTCCGGGCCAGCCAGCGCAACGGCCACGTGGTAGCCCTCGGGGGCGGTGACCTTGGCGACCCGGTGCGAGCCCGCGGGCTGGGCGCAGGTGACGATGTCACGGCCCCGGACCTCGATCGCGAGATTGGGCCACAGCCTGCCGCCGGCCGACTTGACGGCCGCCTCCTTGCGGACCCACAGCCGGGCGAAGCGGTTCGCGCGCTCACGCCGGCCGTGGCCCGCCGCGACGTAGCTGGCCTCGCCGGGAGGGAAGAACCGCGCGGACAGCGCGGCCGTGTCCAGGCCGGGCACCATCTCCTGGATGTCCACTCCGATCGGGCGGCTGGTGGTGACGGCCACCGCGGCCAGGTCCCCCGAGTGCGACACGCTGGTGTGCAGGCCGGACCACGGGGGCATCAGCTCGGGCTTGCCGTGCTCGCCCGGGATCCAGGTGAACGCCGCGGGCCGGGCGCCCACTTCGCGGCCGGCCAGCACCCGGACCGCGCCGTGCGCGATGGTGAACAGCCGCTGATCATGCATTTTCCTGAACGTGACGGCGCGGGCTCGCTCGCCGTCGTCGAGCAGCCCGGCGAACATGGTCATCGTCGTCGGCGGCAGGTGGCATGGAATGATCCATACCCGGACGACATCGGTCACGCCCGGACACCGGCGATGAACGCGGCCAGGCGGCGCACGCCCTCATCGATCTGATCGGTCGGCAGCGCGCTGCAGGACAGCCGGATCGCGTGGCTGCCGCCGCCGTCAAGGTAGAAGAAGCTCATCGGCGTCCACAGCACGCCGTAATCCCGCGCCGACAGCTCGAGCAGCTTCTCGTCCGCGCGGACCGGCACCTTGAGGACGGCGAAGAAGCCGCCGCTCGGCGAGTTCCAGGTGATCTCCGGATCGCTGAAGTGACGCTCGAGCGCGGCCAGCAGCGTGCGCAGGTTCCGCCGGTAGAACGCGATCTTCTCGCTGTTCGCGGCGCGCAGGCTGTATCCGCACGACACGAGCACACCGCCGATGACGGCCTGGGCGATCGGGGAGGTGTTGACGGTGACCATGCTCTTGACCGTCGAGAGCTCGTCAGCCAGCAGGCTGCGCTGCCCGTCGGCGCTGACCACGGCCTGGTCGGCGACCAGGAAGCCCACGCGGGCGCCCGGGAATACCGACTTGGCGAACGAGCCGAGGTACATCACCCGCTGGTCGGTGTCCAGCGACTTCAGCGTGGGGCTGCGGCTGTCGTCGAGGCCGAACAACCCGTACGGGTCGTCCTCGAGGATCAGCAGATCCTCCTGGGCCGCCACCTCGATCAGCCCGCGCCGCACCTCAGCGCTCAGCGAGACGCCCGACGGGTTGGCGAAGTTGGACACCACATACAGGGCCCGCGGCCTGCGGCCACTCGCCCGCACCCGGCGGGCGGCGTCCGCGACCGCCTCCGGCCTCAGGCCATGCTCGGTCTCGGGGACACCGACCACGGTCACGCCGAGTACCCGCGCCGCGCCGGTGAAGCCGACATAGCAGGGTTCCGCGGCCAGGACGACGTCCTGCTGGCTGGCACACAATCCGCGCAGGGCGATGATCATCGCCTCCTGGCAGCCCGACGTCACCATCACCGAATCGGCGGGAACGCGGATGTCCTCGTCGATCTCCAGGAACCGCGCGATCATCGGGCCAAGCTGGCCGTTCGTGCGGCCGTACTGCAACATGGCCTGCCGGATGCGCGCCTCGTCCAGGCCCTGGCCGCGCAGGTGCCCGACATAGGCCGACAGGTATCGCTCGACGTCCTCGACGGCGTAGAACTCATCGAATGGCCGGCCAGCCGCGAGAGAGATCGCCGCGGGAAAACGGCTGGCTACTTCATTAAGGAAGTTCATCGACGCCGCCACGGGGTCGGTCACCGAGGTATGCAGCGACTCCCGGGGCAACTCAACCATCGTCCGGCCAGCCTGTCTTAGCGGCGCGACCGCTTCCGGACATCGCAGAACTCATTCCCGGACGACCATTTTCCCACGAGATAGAATATCCTCAGCGAGACGGATGGCAATAGCTGATGTTGGCATGGCTAATGACTTGGCACGGCTAATGACAGAGCAGCCTACGATGGAGCGGCTCCGCCCCTCGAGCCGAAAGGGTGTCGAGCTGTGCCCCTCGACCCGCAGATACAGGTGATGCGCGATCAGCGCGAGCGGGAGAACGTTCCGCCGCTTTATGCCATGTCGCTCGCTGATGCGAGAGCCGCGGACCTGGCCGCGATCCGGGACAGCGGGGGTGAGCCGGAGCCGGTCTATGAGGTCGCGGACCTGACCATGGCCGGGCCCGGCGGCGACCTGCCGCTGCGGGTGTACCGGCCCGCCAGTGAGCGGCCGCTGCCCGCGCTGCTCTACTTCTTCGGCGGCGGCTGGGTCCTCGGCACCATCGACACCGCCGACGGCGTCGCCCGCAGCCTGGCCAACTCCTCGGGTGCGCTGGTCATCGTGGTGGGTTACCGGCTGGCGCCCGAGCACCCGTTCCCGGCGGCCATCGACGACTGCTACGCGGCGTTGCGCTGGGTCGCCGGGCACGCGGCCGAGATAGGGGCGGACCCGGCCCGCCTCGCGGTCGGCGGCGACAGCGCAGGCGGAAACCTGGCTGCGGGAGTGACGCTGCTCGCCCGCGCCGATGGCCCGCCGCTGGCCGGCCAGCTTCTCGTCTACCCCAATACCGACCAGCTCGCCGACGACGAGTCCATGCGCGCCGCGGACGACCCGTTCCTGTTCAATCGTCACTCGGTCGCCTGGTACCGCCAGTACTACCTGCTGGACGACGGCGACGCGGCCAGCCCGCTGGCCTCGCCGCTGCGCGCCGAAAGCCTCGCCGGGCTGCCGCCGGCCCTGGTCATCACGGCCGAGTACGACCCGCTGCGCGATCAGGGTGAGGCGTACGCCCGCCGGCTCGCGGACGCGGGCGTCCCGGTCGAGCTCAGCCGCTATCAGGGCATGCCCCACGGGTTCTTCACCATGGCCGGGACCGTGGACGCCAGCCGGGCTGCGATCGCGCGGGCCGCGGCGCACGTGCAGGCGTGGTTCGGGCGGTCTTGACCGGCGCGGCTGGCCGGGGGCCAGAATCAGCTATGTCCGATCTTGCCGGCACGGACCAGGTTGTCGTCGATTTCACCGCACCGCGGGCTGGCACCGCGCCGCTGACCTGGGGCCAGAAGGCGATCTGGCAGGACATGCAGGACAGCGGCGGCCAGTTCAGCATGGGCGGCCGGGCCCCCGTGCCCGAGGGCAGCACGGTGGCCGATGTGGCAGCGCTGCTGGGCAGCCTGATGGGCCGGCATGCCGCCCTGCGGATGCGGCTCGGGACCGACGACGCGGGCCGTCCCGGCCAGGTGGTGGCCGGGTCGGGGCAGATCAGCCTGGACATCATGACGCTCCCGGACGATGCCGAGGTGGTGCCGTTCGCGGTCCACCTCATGGACACCTGGCCGCTCACGCGCTTCGACTTCGGTCACGACTGGCCGCTCCGGATGGCGGTGCTCAGGCAGCGCGGCGCGTGCCGGTACCTGGTCTGGGTACTCTCCCACCTGGTGGCCGACGGCGGGGCGCACCTGCTGTTCCTGGACGACCTGATAGCGGTACGCGATGGCGGTGCCGCGGCAGGCCAGTCCCGGCGC
>Ga0335074_10003936_pt1 | contig 20449 bp, 27 predicted proteins | sample Lox_Sample_23_FD_206715 | JGI IMG/M metagenome (GOLD analysis project Ga0335074, IMG submission 206715) | Soil microbial communities from Loxahatchee National Wildlife Refuge, Florida, United States - Lox_Sample_2.3 | ecosystem: Environmental > Terrestrial > Soil > Wetlands | place: USA... | reverse complement strand
GATCGCAGTATGGCTTGGGCTTCGCGGTCGCGACCCTTGCTGAGGCAATCTCCAAGCTGCCAGTGCAATGTCCGGCTGGTGAAGCGGTTGCCAATCAGTCTCGAAAGCGCGTTCATGGGTCGAGGAGATGACGAGGCTACCGCGCACCTGGAGAGAGATCGCATTTCACCATGCCGTGCATGAAGCGGCTCACGCCGTGGTGGCCTGGATCATGACCAGGGAGAACAATGCCCAAGAAGAAGATCGCCGGTATCAGCAGGAGGAGCCCGGGTTCCGCAAGGTTTTTGTCAGAAGCATCGAGGCGTCCCGCACTGCACCCGGCCATGAAGTGGGCGCGGTAGTTAGGGTTGAAGCGTACGACCCCTTCGGCCGCTATGTCCCCGGCGATGCCATGCTGCCTCAATCGATACAGAAGCGCTCACACAGAAGAATGGAACGCGAGGTAATGATCGCGCTGGCCGGACCTCTCGCCGAAGCCCGCTATCGGAAGAAGTCGTTTGTGGTGATGGCGTCAACTGACAGCGGGTGCCAATCGGATATGGCCTTCATCCGGCGATGCGCCGCAGACTTCTCGCAGTCCGATCCGGAGCGAGAGGCGATAATTGACGGCTTCGTACCGCGGACCCGAGCGCTCCTCAGAATGCCGCGTGTATGGCCCACGATAATCGGGTTTGCTCACGTCCTTTGCGATCATCGCGAACTCAGTGGCGAGCAAGCTCTGTCCGCCATACTTGAATACTGGGGGGCGAAGGCAGTTGAAGACTAAGTTTGCAACCGGTTGCAACGCCAAGCCATAGGTACGGGTCGCAACCGGCCAGAACCGCTACCCTGCCGACATCCATCACTTTGCTGCCGGGACACAGTCGTCGGTGATGAATATCTGGCCCGGCGGCGCAAAGCGCTTGTTACGCGCCTCGGCTGCGTCCCGCAAACCCTGGGCCATCTTCTTACAGGCCTCCATGCTGGTATAGGGAAGCACTGAATGGAATGGGGGGCCGCTCGCCCATGAGATCGAAATCAACAAAAGCACAGTGGCGTTCATGTTCTCCTCACTGTCTAAGGCGACGTAACGCGGCCTGGACCTGCGCCTGCTGTTCTCGACTTTTGATGCATGTCCCAGAGAAACACCCCAGCCGTTGTTGCAATGCCAACTGCCAGCCGGGCTATTTCGACTGGCGGCCGCGGTGCGTCAGGGCTATCGCCATGCCCGGTGCCGAGTTGCCCTCGAAGCTCTGCAACGCCTTGAATGATAGTCGCCAGTGCCCGCAGGGTGCTTTTCAACGTGTCATCAGTCCGCTTACCGACATTGATGCCCAGCGTCTCGCGAACCAGATGGACGAGCCGCGGCAAGTCCTCTTTCCCGGTCAGTACTTGGCGGCGATCCGCCAAAATGCCCTTGCAGATTGACTCTATAAACTCTTTCGCGGAGCCAATAGCCAGCGCTGGGTCGCTGACGATAGAGGTTTGCATGCGAGTTATCTGCGCAGCAATATGATCGGACGCGAGGCTGTCTGCTAACTTTCTGGCTTCGTTTTGTCCATGCAGTCCCAGGGTCCGGGATGCTGCGAAGATGCGTCGTCCCGATACCACGTTTACGACGACAAGCTGAAAGCCATCGGTGCCCAAGTGTCGGTTGAAAAGCTCAAGCAGCCGATTAACCTCATCCTCGTCGTCGCGCACGATTGGATGGATCATCTCCGCCAGAAAGTTCAGCAGCTTATCGTCCGGCCCCCGCAAGAGGTTGAGGCGCTGATCGTCGTAGACCCAATCGTCATCCCAATCCAGGAAATTTTCCCTGTGCTGGCTTATGTCACCAAGCATGTTCGAGCGCCGATAATCTGTTGATGGCAACCCTTCCAAATCGAAGACCCTAGACAAAAATGCGGTCTCCGCTAATCGGCCAGCCCACCGAACCTTGGCAAGCCGAAGGGCGTCAAAGACATTTCTTCGAGTGATCTCCGAGATCGAGTTCGTCATGTGCGGGGCGGCATACTCGCGGCATCAAGTCGGCGGTGGATCAGAGATAGCAGGGAAAACAGGTCCTCCGCATCCTCTCGCTTCATCTCCCACAAGATGCGGGCTTCATGCGCAGTGACGTTCCTGAACATGCCAAACGCCCCCCGCACTAGGTTGGCAAAGCCCTTTTGCTCGCTGCGATGGCTATCGGTGGTCAGAGGATTGATCGCCAATATGGGAGGTTCGCCTGACAGAACCCGGTCAACGAGCACGGCGCCATCATCCGATAGGCCGGTTCGGTCCCTCATTTTCGTAGCGACGCTCTTCACCGCTTCAAGCACGGCGTGGAAGTAGTTATCTGCGACAAGCTCCGCTTTGCAGAACCGAAGCACGTCCGGGTGAACGCCGCGGCGCGTCAATCCCTCTCTTAGTTCGTTCGCTCGCCGCTCAGCCTCACCAATGGTCGCGGCGGCCTCGACCGTATGCAAGTTCCCTCCAGCATCGAAAGCTAGGCCCGCAAACGCCAGCGCCGTATTCAGGTTGGCGCGCATCGTCTCAAAGCGCTCCGGTCTGCCGAGGTGCCGCTCGGGCTTCATTGCGTTCCTCATGAATGCCAGGATGCCGCGGCGGTTGCCACGGCTGTTTTGGTCTGCGGCAAGCGCATTGTGAATGCGATGGCGTTTTGTGATCTCTGGTGTAGGGTCGCCCATCCGGCATATCGCCAGCATGTGCCCTATTTCCGAACCGGTCAGCCCGTAAACCGTGTCCCCAAGGGCCGCCGCAATTGCCTCAACCTCCTCCTGCCTGAACATGACAACCAGCCGATCCAAATCGCTGCGAAGTTTGCAACGGGTTGCAAGGCTACCAGAGCCGCACCGGCCGCACAGGTCTATCAGATTAGCGCGATGACTTTACGCTTTGCCTCGGCATCGCCTTCGATATACCGCGCCGTCGTCTGCAAGCTGGCATGGCCGGCAAGCTGCTGAACATCCCGGAGCGACCCACCGGCCTCGCTGATCTTGCGGGCCGCCCGGGTGATGAAGGTCCGGCGCCCGCTATGGGATGAGCAGCCGGACATGCCTAGCATTGCATAGAGCCGGAAGAACCACACCGCGACCGCACCGGGCGATAGGCCGTCATCGCGTTCACTGAAGATGACCGGGAAGTCCGGCCGCGCTTTGTCGCTGCGCTCTTCCTTGAGAACCAGGAGGGCAGCGCGTAACTCCGGGTGCATGGGGATGGTGCGGCCACCGCCCTTGCCTTTGCTGGCCCGGTTCTCCAGCGCGATCACGTCGCCCACATTGCCCTCGGCATCGGTGACCATGCTCCAGGTGACGGATGCCACCTCCTTGGCGCGCATGCCAGCCTTGGCCGAGAGCAGGAACATGGCACGGTCGCGCAGCGGATAGCGCGTCGTTTCCAAGTGCGCCAGGACGGCGCGGGTTTGCTTCTCGGTGATGACCTTGGCTTGCTTGCCCTGCGCCATGTGCGGCTCCCGACTGATAAGTTTAATCGTTCAATATAACATATTATTATCAGTATCCCGCCTCGTCAACCAAAAAACGCATTGGAGCCCGCAGATTTCCTGAACTGATAATAGAAGTGGCATTGTCTTACTAAGCCGATCGCGTGAGCGCTCAGCTTCAGATGCCCACGCATCGAATGAGGCCGGATGTGGCGAATATGCACTTGCCAAGTGTCTGTGGTTGTGTGATCCGGAATGGGACAAGCGCATTCGGGAAGCGTGAGGGCGCATGATCGGATCACCTGAGAGAGCCTACCTATTTCGTAAACCGAGCCTCTATGGGGTCAAGGAGTACCAGCAAAAGAAGATGCTGGAAGAGATAGGGCAGTTGCCTAGCGCGTTGCTGCTGAACGGCAACACCGACGAGATCGCGTCCGAGTTGGCGGAGAAATATTCGATCAACGTGCCCAAGCTGAACAAGTCCGGCATCCGCGGTCAGCAGGAGCCCGTCCAAGTCGACGTGTCGCGGGACCAGACGAGGGCAATTTTCGACCGATCCAGGCCGCTTTATATGGAAGGAACGCGCGTCGTTATCTTTGTGCCGTTTGAAGGCGACGCCGCGCTGTTTGAGATCAGGCCCGACACCTTCACTTCCGTCTTGCCGATGGGGCGCGTGGTTGGGCAGGAACTTCAGTTCACCAAAGAAGGCGTCGGGATCACGAAAGAGCAACTGGCTAAAGAGAAGGACGGCTGGCTAACCCAAATCGAACAATACCTTGAGTGGCATCGAAAGGGATTGGGTGGGTTTAATGAAAGTCTGAAGGGCGCCGCACTTCAAGCAATCGAGAAGCGCCGCCAGAAGTTACAAGCGGACCAGAACCTGCTTTCCGATCTTGGCGTTCCGGTAGGTCCCGCACCTGGGCAAACGATCGCTTCACAGGTAATGCCATCGCCTGCGGCGCCGCGCCGCGCAAAGACCGAGGCCGCATCCCCTAACCCCGGGAATTTCGATTTCTTCATCAGCTATGCCGGCGAAGACCGGGCTGTCGTCGCTGAGTTAGTTCCTGCACTTGAGCGGAAAGGGTATGCCGTTTGGTGGGACAAGGGGCAGATCACTATCGGCGACCGATTGAGCCAGAAAATCGACGAAGGACTTCGCCGCTCCCGGTTCGGTGTGGTCATCGTCAGTCGCGCCTTTATCGCTAAGCGCTGGCCGGATGCCGAATTGCGCGCTCTAGCAAATCGAGCGGTCAACAGCGGACACAAGGTTGTCCTACCGGTGCTCGTTGGGATCACGCACAACGAATTTGCTGAAGCCTACCCAATCCTGGGAGATATCGTGTCAGCGACTTTCACCGGCGATCACGCCGCATTAGTCGCCGAGATATCTGCCGCCGTCGGGTAGACTGCGTGGATCAGGGCTCCGCCGCGCGGGCGTGTAGGTTTGCAACCGCGTTGCAGCGATGACGAAGAGGAGATGACCCATGCCGCGTTGCCGTCCCACCGGAACCCTCGCCGCGACGCTCGCTCAGGCCGAAGCCGAGATGCGCGCCGAGTTCGAAGCTGAGGAAGAGGCGAAGCGGGCACGCCGCGCCGTCGTGGCCCGAGCCAACCTCGCCAAGGCGCACGCGAGGCGCGCGCGGCAACCCCAGCGGCCGGCGGAAGATGCGCGCCAGCGAGGCCCGCTGTTGATCGGGTGAGGGGTGGTCATCCGCCACCCTCCTCAAAGGGTGTCATCACAGGTGGCACCCATTCCGCGCTGGTCTTCTCCTCGGTCACCTCGACCTTGGGCGGCGGCTGGTTCATCCAAGACTGTGGATGCTTGACAACCAGACCGTGACGGGCGATGCGTTCTGCCTCCTGCCGGGCGCGGTCACCCATCCGCCGGTAAAGCTGCGCATGCTCGATGTCCTCGGCGCGCTTCTTACGGTCGATGCTGACCAGCCGGTCGGTGGCAATTTCTAGGCGCGCGGCCTCCGTGGTAAAGCCTTTGACGCGAAGCTTCTCAAGCTTCCGTTTCTCATGCGGCTGTACGTCTAACCACGTCGCCACGTCTTGCGACGCCCATGCGTCCAGAAACTCGTTCCAGCGCCACACCATGAACCCGATAGTCGGAAAATCCGGTCGCGGGACTTTCTTGATCCAGGCGCATTTGGTGAAAAGCACCTTGCGCCAGCGGCGGACCGCGAAGTCGATGAACTCCGGCAACCGCTTTCTGTCCCCGAAAGTGCTCACAAACCCAGTGAGCGTGCCGATTTCGCGCTTGGTCCATGGCGGACAGACGGCGCGGCCGGTTGGCACGCCATCGGCGTCCGCGCTGTACGTTTCAGCCCATGCCTTTTCCCAAACCGCGCGAAGCTCGCCGATATGGTCGGAGCTTGCATTCGATTTTTCGACCCGCGGGCGCAACGTGCGAATTACGTCCAGGGAGCGCCGCTTCTCGGTTTTGACCAGCAAGGGCTCGGTCTCTCGGTCGCTCGGTCTTTCTTCGCTGGTTGGCGCCGCTTCGCGGTCTCGGCCAGCAAGGTCTCGGTCTTTCCTTCCTTGGCCTTCTTCTTTCTTAAATCTCAGAAAGCCCTCTCGCGAGCGGTGTCTCACCGCGAGCGTCTCTCCGGAGGAGAGGTTATATGTTATGGATTTAGGTACTATGGATTTATGGGGTGCCATTTTGGCACCATCAAGGGTGCCATTTTGGCAGGGTGTGGGTGCCAAATTGCCGGAATTTCCGCCCTGCTCAGGCGTCCAATCGAAGTTGATGCGATAGCGTGTCTTGCGGCCCCAGCCCTCGGCGATCCCGACACACAGCAGCCCGCGGCGCTCCAGGGACCGCTTTACGCGGTGCAAAGTACGCTCGCTCAGGCCGACGCCAGGAATGCGAGCCTTGGGGATGCCTCCAAGGATTTGGGGATCGGAGAAGTCTCCGGACCAGCTATTCCAGTGGAGGGTTACACGGAGCAACCAGCGGAGCAACTTCGCTTCCGAGCCGGTGATCGCACCCAACCAGCCATCAACTTTCTCGGAGATTTCGAGCTTGGTCTTGGCATCGATCTTCCGGCGCTGGGATAGATCGACGATCTCGGCAGTCTGGGTAACGCTCTTGCTCATCACACACCTCAATTGTCGTGCGACGAGCGAGCGCAGATAGTATGATCGGAACCGATCACCCGGCGCTCGAACCGCCGCTTGGTCATTGATCTCGGCGCCGCAACCGCCTTGATCTTCTGAGACAGCGCCGTGTTCCCCAACATGGCGCTGTTTCCATTTAACGCGCTTAGAGCTTATCGATAGATGAAATTCCGTGGTCTTGATCATCGACCAGCGGGCGCCCCTTGTTGAGTATCTGTGATCGCCGGTCATCGATACGCTTCAGCGCGCTCTCGGGTGTCAGCCTCTCTGTGCGCGGCGCGACGCGCCGCTGCTTGCCTTCCTGCCCTTCGGCGCTGGGCGCAGGCTTCACCATCACGGGCCGGCGCAGGCGATGCTCGGCGAACCAGACGGCCATGGCGAGAGCGAGCACCAAGTCGTCATGCTCGCCAGCGGCGGCGCCGTAGGTGTCATTTCCGGCGGCCGTGACGTGACGCCGCATGGCTTGGAGTTCGCGCGCTAGCGTGCCGGCATGCTGCAGTTCAGACGCGATCTTGATCAAGCCGCCCTGGAAGATCACTAGCAGCCCGTTGACCAAGTCGCGCTTCGGCACCCCCAGCAACCGCGGGCGACCCGTGACACGCGCGCCGCCAGTGATCGTGATCCCGACAGGCGCGAGACCCGCGTCGCACAGCAGATCGAAAACGGGCGCGCCCAAGCCGGTGCGATCCACCACTAGAGTGGATGCGTCAGCGAACGGCGCCTTGACCATGAGAGCGACGATGGGCGCGACGAGTTCCGGGTATGGCTTGCCGCGCGTACGTGCGATCATGCCGACTTCGTAGCCGGCCGAGGTGGGCTCTACCGAGATCAGCGTCGAATAGTCATCGGCCTGCCCTAGGTCGAGCCCAAGAACGAACTGGCGCTTTGCAACGGGTTGCAAAATCGAGCCCGGCAGGGCACGGCCAGGAGGGCGCGGCGGGTTTGGCCGGTTCAAGTCGCGCTGCCGCTCGGGAACGTAAACAACCTGTTTGAAGTTCACAGGATCGTTCGGCGTGGTGATGATCTTCACAGGCACGGCGGCTCACCATTCGAACGGAGCGTCAAAGATCGGCTTCACGCTGGGCGTGATCGCGGCCTCAATTAGATCGCTGCCAAAGAGCGTCGCGTCGTTATCAACGAACTCGACCCCGTATTCCTGACTGATGCGCCATGCCGGTTTGCTCGCACGCTCCTGGGCCAGGAATGCCTCGGTAATCCTCGGTGTATCAGCCGCGCTGATCCTGATGCGCTGCCATAGGTCACCGCCGTTTTCCCATTGATCGAAAAACCACCCCTGGCGGCCGTTCGGCGTGGTCAGCGCGACCACCCGGCCGCCGCCAGACAACATCGGCGATGCCGCGTGCCAAAGCTCATCGTCAACGAATGCTGCTTCATCGATCACGATCAAGGCCGGCGCCGAATAGCCGCGCACGGTCTTCTCGTTGCCGCTAAGAGCGACGATCCGCGAGCCATTCTTGAGTTCCAGCCGCTGAAGGGTCTCGGCCTCGGGATCGTTGATCGCGCCCGTCAGGCGCGCAAAGGCCATGATCTTGCGGAACAGTTCCAAGCTCTGGCGCTCCGATGGTGAGATCACCAGAACCAATGCGCCGGGTTGATACAGAGCGGTATGCGTCGCCAGCGCGGCAACCACCGTACTCTTGCCAGCCTGCCGGCAGCAGAGCATCAGCGTGCGCATGGCAGTGCTGCGCAAGAACCGAGCTTGCCAGAGATCGGGCGTCATCCCAGCCGCTGTCATGAGGCGGGATGGGTCGAGCGCCATGGCGAGATCGCTTGCGAGGTTCACGGCGCGCCCTCTAGAGCAGCGGCGACGGCCAGGCGCGCTTCAGAATGGGGCGCCAAAGCGGCCAGGATTGCGCTGCGAATGCGCGTCCAATCGGGACTAACCAAGACGTTGACGGTGGCCCCGTCGCCGGGAAGCTGCCCTTCTACCTTGGCCAGAAGCTCGATAAAGCGGCCCTGCTGCGCGAGCACGGCGGCGGCGGCACGTATATCGCCCGCGTCCTTGGCGCGCTCCAGGAGCGCCGCCGCTTCGGCCTGGAGGTTTTGGATTTGGAGCAGCAAGCCGCTCGCGCTGGCGACCGCTTCGACGTGCTCGGCCTGCACAAGCTGCGCCGGGAGGTGGTCAATGGAATGTCGTTGGACCGCGGACGGATGAAGCCCGTACTGCCGTGCAATGCTTCGTCCTGAGGACGTGTTTGCAACCAGCGCCGCATCGATCTCCCGGCGGTGGGGATGATGACACACCGTGCAGCGGACGCCGCTCTGTCGCCGTGCACGGGGAGAAAGGGCTTGCTCGGTCTCCGGGACGATTGGTGCGGATAATGCGCTTGTAGCTGGTGCGGCATGAGCCTTGTGGCGCGCCAGCGCGCCGAGCGAGATGGAAGCGGAACGCGTATCGGAACGTGATGCGGAACAGGTATCGGAACGCGCGTGTTCCACTTGAGAGGTTTGATCGCGTTCCGCTTGGGGGATTTGCTCAATGATCCGTCGCAACGGCGTGCCGGCAGAGATCGCGGCGTCGATGCTGGAGCGCTGGGGATGGGCGCATATGCTGCAAGCGCGGGCCATTGTGGTGCTGCCTAGTGGACCGTGTCCAGCGAACCGGCCGCGGCGCGGGCGGCCATTTCGGTCACGGTAGCCGCGCCTTCCTGGTCAAGGAACGCGACAACGGCCCTGACGCCATCGGGCAGCACGTCCAGGACGAACGGATATCGGTCGGTCGCATGCCGCACGATCTCCGAAACGCCGCGCCGCTCGGCGGCAAGCATGGCCTCATGATCAAAGTGGACTTCGACGGCGAGCAGATAGCCGGTATGGGGGGCGTCCTGTTCCCATACATCGACCGTGACCTGTGCCAGCCCAATATAGCGGTCGAGCATCTGACGGGTGAGGCGCGCCGCAGCATGCGAGACGTGCATCTGGGTCGCCATCCGAGCGGCCACACGCGCGTAGTCGGCTTGGGTACGGCGCTTGCTCATTGGGACGCCTCTTGAGGTTTTGGAGCGCGGCGCTCGTTGGCGCCAAAGTGACGGCGCTTAGCCGGGGTGCGCGGTCCTTCGTGCTCGAATGTCGGCAAGCCGAGGTACCGGTGCGAACGGGGTGTGAAGGCTTCCGGCGCTGGTAGCTTTGCAAGAGCACGCAGCCGGGATACATCGTCCAAGGTGTAGTCTTGGTAGGAGCCACCCGCGGCGTGAAACTCAGCTATCGTGGCTTCTGATCGGAGATGACCAGGGAAGCGGTGCTTGAGTGGGTAAGTCGAAGAGGCGGTAAGAGGAGAAGTGCGCCGGCTGTCGAGGGAGCAACCTACAACCGGCGCGCCTTCAGCGGCGCTGCGACACGGGACGGACATGACGCTGCGCCCGCATCTCAGATGTTGACGCGATAGCGCGGCTGGACGCCTGGAAACCAGGAAGCCTGCTGACCGAGCGCGCCAAGTTTGGTGAGGGCTTCGACGAGAACGCGCACCTGATCGGCGCTGATCTTGTTGGGTCCCTGACCCGGAGCCGCATTCAGAATATCGGCAATCGAGGCCGGTGTAAGGGTGACATACACGTCGTCTGCCGCTTTCTGCGCGTTGCGGACGGTTTGGAGGGTGCGCGTGGCAAGGAGATTCAGGCGCAGCCGGCGCGCTACTTCGTTGACCTCCGGGTCGACCTCGCTGCGGAGCTTATCTACGGCGCGCTGCTTCACCTCGGCCGCCGGGATGGAATAGCTCGCGCGCTGGCGGCGCTGATCCTCCGTCAGGAGGTTCGGCGACTTGGACACAGGCAGCGCATGCCGATTTTCGGTGGCATCGGGTAACCGGCGCTCGGTGATCGCGGCGCGCACGCGACGCTCGGCGAGTTTGGCCTCGCCTTGGAGGACGGCGGCGTTGCGGCGCCGCGGCTGCTGCCGGGCGTCCAGAATGTCAGTGCTGCGCTGGTTGCTCATGGCTTTCCTCCTCGGCGCCGGTAACGGCGAAGCTAAACTTATCGAAGACCCGAATTTCTCCGTCGCCATCGTCTTCGCTGCGGGGCGGATAGTGCTTCTCTTCCCGCGCGTGCTGTTCGAGGTAGGTCCGCATCGCGGGCGTAACCTGCTGCGGCTTGCCGCGCCGGAAGACTTGCCCGTCACGGGTGATGAAAGTCTCGCCGCGGACCAGCGTGGCGGTGATCGTCTTGGGCTTGGACATGTCAGGCTCCTTCCTCAGGTGCTGATGGTTCGGTTTGCAACGGGTTGCAAGCTATGCCGGGCGACGGGACAGGAACTCGGCCACCGCTTGGCGGACAACCGCGCCCCGCATGACTACCCGACGAGGGTTCTTGGCCTGCATTTCCGCCACGATGCTGTCCAGTCGGCGCACTTCGTGGACAGCTAGGCGGACTTGGACGGCCGCCACCTCGGTGGCCGCGTGGGAACGGGGCATGACTTACTCCACAACCTATGCATGTGTGCAAGTCATAACATTGGCAGTCAGGTTAGATCAAGATTTTTATTGAAAAATCAACATGCTACCGATCATTAGTCAACCTGAGAGTGGGAGCGCGTGGCGCTTGATCCCCCTTTGACTAAGGATCGGTGCTATGCTGGGTTGTGGCGCCGGAGCGGAACGCGAGAAATCAGAACGCCTAAGAAGGCTGAAGAGGAAGGCCGGCCTCGAAGCCCTTTGTGGCAACGGCTCGTGATGAAGGCCGCGTCATACACTGTCCGTTTAGCCGCCGGCGCCTTGGCGGCGGGTAACCGTTGGGGTAACATTACCGTATAGAGGCAGGCGTTAACCTGCTGAAATACCAAGATTTGCGGGCTCAGCGGGGCGTTTCCCCTCCGCCATCTCCGGCCTAAGGGCCTGATGTTGCAGAAAGCCTACGTATGTCGCGGCCTTCCTCTCCGCTAGCCTCCGCAAAGACACCGCCGGTCCACGGTTTCTACATCTGTTGCGTGATCGGTTCTTCGTTATCGGGCATCTGAAAGAAGATCGTCATAAAACCTCGCCGGTCGAGATCATGCGCCCAGTTCTGAAGCGTCGCCATAACGACCTGGACTGGGGAAGACGAAATCGTCTAGGGGTCACCCAGGAACCGAGCATAGCCAGAGGCGCATTCTTTTCCTGGGCCACAGTTGTGAAGCCCAGTTGCTTGATCATGTACCTGAAAACGATAGCCAATAATCTTTGCTTTGATGGGGACGACCGGCAGCACCTGGTAGCAAGGCGCTGAGGAGGTGCGGGGTGTGATGGCTCGATCGAGCGCTGCGCCAACATCACCGCCAAGGTGGGAGCGAACCTCCTGTCCCACCTTCATACGGACGGGCGAGTGTCGAGAAATCTCCAGCCCACTTCTGTATGTCCGGTAAGTTCCGGTTCTTACCCACTTCCGCGATGAACTTCTCTATTGCGTCCATGGACTTGGGGTCCTGGCAGGTCGGGGCTGGTGAGGTATTTATCATGCCCGTGGCTGGCGCCGCGACGGAGACGATAGTGGCCCAGTACTCTTTACAATTTTGCGGTTCTGGCTTGACCGAGCATGCGCGCACGGTCTCTGCGCGAGAAGAAGCGGCGCACACTACTGCGCTTGTGGCGTACGACCGCCGTCCCAATGCCGAAGCGTGAGCGCATGGCTATCCTCATATTGGCGGGACAACATCATATACATGTGAGCCTCGAATTCCCTTGCACGTTGACAGTCGCTGTGACACCGTATAGTTGCGCCTGGGCGCTGGGGGGTCAATGCTTCGAACCCGATTTATTGTTTGGCCGCGTGCTCTCCGCGCATCGCGTACTATGCCGTGGACTCAGCTAATCATGACCCCCTGCGAAACAACGATTCCGGCGTTGGGCCTTCCTGTGGTGCTAAAGGGGTCCGAAGCAATGCCGTTCGGATTTGAGAACGATCCGACCACAGGAACTCAAAACGAAAGCCTGCGCCCGAACGGCTCGCTGCTGACGACGCTGGCTGCTGGCGACCGCTTCCAAATGCGCTAGCGCCTTTCCCAATCACGAGAGGCTGGCGATGAGATCAGGCCGATACAAGCGCAATTGCACACTTGCGTCACTGGGAGCCGTTTTAGTCGCCGTCCAGCCGCTGTCGTTCGCAAAGGCCCAGTGCACGGGAGGCGGCGTCTCCAACAATGCTGTCGCCGACAACCCGGAATACGTCCGCGGGCAGCCTTCGGTGGTTCAGATTGATGACGGTGGCACCATCAAGCACTTGTCATATGCCAAAGTCGGAGACCTCGCCATCTTTGAAGGCGACATTGTAATTGGAAATGCCAACTCAATCGAGTTTGCAGCACAAGCGGGGCCGATAACTCTTTATAGGCAGACTGTAACTGGATCTGAAATTACGCCCTTCGGCTATATGGCTCGGTCGGTGCTGTCGGGATCACAAAGGTGGACTAACAAAACCGTTCCTTACACAATTGATGCGAGCCTCGCGCCTCCCATGGTTGAGGACGTGCGCGACGCAATCAGAGCTTGGTCTGGTGCTACTACAATTAGGTTCGTTGAAAGGAACCGCCAAAACTCTGTGAGCTACCCAAACTACGTCGTATTCAAACAAGGTTCAAACCCTCTCGCCTGCCTCTCCTACGGCGTGGGAATGATGGGCGGATCTCAAACAGTAGAGTTAGTCGATGGTTGTGGTTTTGGGCAGATCGTGCACGAGATCGGTCACGTGCTCGGGCTGGATCACGAACAGAACAGATCGGATCGAGACAAATTTGTCCGAATCAACATATCGAACATAATTGACGGCTATGCGTACGCATTCGAGCAACGACCAAGCCTCTATCAGGATCTGGGCAGCTACGATTTTGACTCAATCATGCATTACGAACCAAATGCGTTCACCTGCAATGGAAGTCCTACAATAGAGCCCCTTGTTGCACTTCCCGCCGGAGTTAACTTTGGCCAACGGACTCACATCAGCCAAGGAGACATTGCAGCTATAAAAGCAGCGTATAAATAGGCGGGTCACATATTGGGAGGGTTAAATGGTATTCAAATGGTATGCTATTTGGCGGCTGCTCCTATGTGCGGGGCTTGTCTTGAGCAGAGTGCCATGTGTCTGGGCAGCAGGCGATCCGCTAAAGGGGAGCACCGTTTTCGTGCAGGTGGGCTATGTTGAAAACGATGTATTCCACCCTGTGGAAGAAGGATCCGGATTTATCGTCAATCCCGCTGGGTGGGTAGTGACATCGAAGCACGTGGTCAATCCCGCCAATTTTCCCGCTGGCAAGCAACGTATCATCTATGGAGCGGTATCGTCGCGAACTGCAGACAAACACGAACTGTTCGAGGTCCCGACGCCGGTGGTATCTGCAGATGCAGCCCTCTTGCGGTTCTCTCCAGATTTGCCTCAGACATGGACGTATCTCAAAATTCTCGCGAATCATCAGTTCAGCACCAGCGATAAACTGACAGCCCTCGGCTTTCCATTTGGAAAAGAAATCGAAGTTAGACCTGGGTCAGTAACGAACCTACTGGGTCAAAATGGATTGATAGGTGTAAATCCGGGGCTAGCGCCGGGTATGAGTGGTGGCCCAGTGGTGCTTGATTCTACGCGCTGCGTCATCGGAATCGTGGCGGGGGGAACCGGTTATCCGAATTTCGACTACATCGTTCCGACACAGCTTTTAAAACCACTTCTAGAAGTTCCTCCGGCGGAATTCGTCACGACTATCGTAAGCACCAAGGCGGGATCTTCATCGGCAGCGACCGCTCTATTCGACCGAAGCTATCGAGTAGAACAAGGCAAAGACGACCATCAGGTGGACGTGTCCTCGCAATACTACTCTTTCCCCTTCCGAGCGGATGCTGGCGCCAAAATTGTTTCTGCGCGTTTGGTCGAAGAGTCAGTCAATTTCGCCAGCGATAAGACGCTAAATATCGCGGGAGACGGATCTGAGGCGGTGTTTCGCTTCAAATTGCAGAGTGGCCCCTTATACGACCGTTGGCGCGGTTGGTGGAACGGCCAGGTGGTACTGACCGAGCGATACGCGACTCCACCTAAACAGGACGCCGGGACAGAATGTGACTGAAAAGATGACGGTACATCATACCAGCAGCACCAATCGACTGGTTTGGGTCGAATGGATTAACGCCATATTGCTCGTATCTCCATGTTTTGGCGATAGACGGGGCTTCGCTACGGCCGCCGCTCCGCGTCACAGGCTGCGAAGAGGCTGCGGAAAGCCCCGATTGAGGTCGGCGTTGCTGTTACAGCACAGGGCGCTGTCAAAGATTGCGATGCAGAATGCGCCAACGCTTCTTGTGTCCACAGTGGATCGCATCGCCGCTCAGGGTGAGAAAGGCATCGTTCATTCAGAGAGCAAATATCAGTCGTACTCGTCCATCGGTAAAAAACTCTTGCCCTCACAATCAAGCAAGTCCTACACACCCGTTCCGTTACCTGCCCCGGCAGCACCCGCGAGCCTTGCGCAAGCCAATGCGCAGGCAAACATTGATGTTAGCTGGGTCAACGCGATTCCTAACAACGTTCAATATCAATCGATCGCGACCGATCTTCAAAGCTGCGTAAAGAGTTCGAGTTAAAGAGCCCATTGCAGCATGGTCATGCATCAAGGAGGACTGGCTTGCGACAGCGACGATCAGGGAGCGAGGCTTGCTCACACGATCCAATCCAGTAGTTCCAATCACCGAGCAGCCGCCCCGCTTAGTGTCCTTAGCCGTGTCGCGACGGTGGGCATTGGCCTGCGCGCTGGGATTGCTTGTGCGCGGCGGAGCGGCGGCGCAAGAAGCCGGAACTGCTGGCGGCTTCCCGTACGGCGATCCGTCAGAGGTGATAAACTTCTTATTAGTCCTTCGCGCTACCGATCACATGTTCGTGTTGGCGCTACCTTCTCAGGAAGGTGGCAACCCGCGCATCATTGCGACACTGCTCACACGCGAGATTCCCAGCAAAGGAGACCTAAACTTTACGAGCCGGCTAAATGGAATGCGCGAAGCAGTCGAGCGCTCGCTACAGACTCTTGCCCCACGACCGGAACGCCTCTTTGGAGTGACGCGCGCGGTCGCTTTTACTGGACCTTCGGTCCGCGTACTTCTGCTGATTTGCGATCGCTGTGAGACGTTCACGCTCATGCGCCCCACACCCGCGGCCAGGACAGGCTTCGTCCAGTCACCGCAATACCCACTTTTCGCCATTGCCGAATATTTGCCGCCGCCCAGAGACGACGGCCGATGAGATGCCAAACGGGAGCCCAACATCACCGAAACTAGGGGGACAGGAATGATCGATCGTCTGCGGAAAGGGTTGCTTGCCGTGCTCGCGATGGTGACGCTCCTGGCTTGCAACGGTTCACCACCGGCTCATCTAGCCACGCAGGTAGCACCGCCTGCCCCACCGGCTGCACTACAGACGATCGCTCAGCCGAGCCCCGGCCACCTAGTCGTTTTGATGATCACGGACAATAGCGATCACATTTACGGTGGTACAGACGCTTCAATCGGACCGGGCGTGACCAACAACGCCTCCAAGATGTCCGCCTTCTTCAATCAGGTCGCTGCCGCGACCGGTCAGCAGCTCGTTTCGCTTTCGATCGTCGGCACTGCGGTGCCTCCGGATCCGTTCACATGCCCTAATATTAACGAAAAGCTGCGTTCCCTTGCGTTCGATAAAGACGATACGGTGGTTGTCTATTACGCTGGCCACGGCTTCAATCTTAATCCCCAGACCGTCCCTAACGTTGCGCAATACGCTGTCAAGGAATTTGCCAATACGAAGCCGACTGAAATGCCGTTCTTGTATTGCGGCGACCCGAACCTGAAGAACTCTGTGAACCTAGATATGATCGCAAGCTGGATAGCTCGGAAGCAACCGCGGCTAACCATCATCATCGCTGACGCCTGCAATTCCTTCCTGACGCCGACTCCTGCTCCGCCAAGTGGAGTTGCCGCCGCTGCTCCACCTCTTCCTCCCACAGGACCCGACCTGCGATACATCAGCTTATTCCTAGAGGCGCGAGGCAATGTGATGATAGCTGGCAACGCCGCTGGAGAGAAAGACTACAGCTTCTATCAAACGCCAAATTCAAGTCGATACCCGATGGGGCTCGCAACGAAGCAGCTTCTCGACATATTCGCCTCGATGCCGCGCGATGAACGCACAACTTGGCAGTCGGTTGGCGCAAGGTTTACGTCGATGTCCGTACTTGCAAAGGATCCAGAGGAACCGGCCACGGCTCCGGCGAAGCAATTTCAACAAAAACCGATTCTATGGGCCGGTGCACCTTTCTTGGAACCTTCCGTTGCGCAATGAGCAAATCGGCCGGTTTTACTGATGATGGGGTCCGTCAGGCTGGGGCAGGCGCGGCTGCTCGAGTATCAGCGGATCCGCGCCGGCTTTTAGGAAGCGCGTCAACTGCCCCATCTCTGAACCTTTTCAGAAAGATAGCCATGCCCACCCCATAGAAGCTTAGCACAGGAGGCTTGGCGATCGGGCGGGTTCGGGAGTTGCTCTTCCAAGCCAAATCTCGATGCAAAATGGAATGGCATTGACGCACGCCGTGAAAACGTGCGACCATCTACTGTTGAATGTCGGAAGTTTGACGATCGGCTGGCGGTGTTGGCAGCGCTTGACGGTGGTGCGGCCTCAAAGGTCTGTCTATGGTTCCGGCGCGACGAATCCATGTGCGTCTTGCGATTTTCGCTTTCGCAGTATGTCTAAATGCGAACTTTTTCGATGCGTCGGCAAATGCGCAGACTCGCCCTGATGTCATTCAACCTGATCCCGACCGCGGACCTGCGCGCGTTTTTTTGAGCGTTGGATCCGACGTCATCGTGCGCCTTCCAGCAAATCCTGGAACGGGGTACATGTGGTTTCCCAGAAATTTGCCGCGAAATATCCTAATCAATCCCGCGGGTGTCGTGCGGTCACCGCCCAGTCAATCGCCGGCGGTCGGCGGATGGGAGGAACAGTTATTCGAATTGAAGGCGACGTCAGCCGGTGTGACTTCAATCTTCTTTGACTATCGGCGGGCCTACTCGGACAGTCCTGAGAAATCTGTTCAGATCGATGTTACTGCGCAATAGGGGGAGAGTCTCATGCACCCATGGCGATCAGTCCCCTCCTGCGCATTTGTTTTATCGATTTTATTCTCGTCAGGCGCAGTCGCACAAACTCCGGAGGCAAAGACCTATCAGATAGGTCCTACCCCAGCGTCTATAGCCGGACTAAAAGCTGTGGCCGGTGCTGTGCCACCGCTTGATATTTCAAACCAAGCAGCAGCTCAGCAACGTGTCGCGATCTCAATTGCGAGATCAGTACCGGGACCGGGCGCAGCCCCGGGCAAACCAAAGAGCTTCGGTGACGCGCGTGATCAATGTCGAAGTACCCTCGGCCGTTGGGATTGGCGCGACCATGACGGCACCACGCCAATACGAGACCAAAAAACCTGCGGTGCTTGCTTCGTGTTCGGCGCCCTCGCTGCCTATGAAAGCAGCTATCGAATCATCAATCGCAAGGAGGTCGAAGTATCAGAACAGGAGCTTTTGAACTGCGCTAAGAGTGGAAATTGTACAGGAGGATGGCATTCAACCGTCTTCAATTTCATTCGTGACATCGGCGCGGTCGATGTCGCCGACATGCTGTACACGGCTAGATTCTCTTCCTGTTCGTCCCGCGCAAAAGGGCCTTACTCCGCGAAAAACTGGAGTTACATCGATTCACATGGCGGCGTTGCGTCGGTTAGCGCCATCAAGGAAGCGCTTTGTGACCATGGAGTAATCGTTTCGGCTGTTCTAGCAACTGGTGACTTCCTCCAATATAAGTCTGGTATATTCAACGAATTTGCCGAGGGTAACGGGTCTTCGGATGTCAACCATGACGTTGCCATTGTGGGCTGGGATAATTCTCAACAAGTCTGGATCGTAAAGAATTCATGGTCCAAAGGATGGGGCGAACAAGGGTATATGCGAATCAGATGGCATAGCAATAATATCGGGTATGGCGCGGCTTGGATCGACGCGGTTCCAATTCGACAATCGAATGCGGTGCGTGAAGCAACGCAACGATCGCTACGGGATGCGACGTCAGCTCTTCAACCCAAGGACATTCGGGCGTTGAATAACAACCGGTTCAGTCTCGGCCACTAATGAAGGGCGCTGATCATGGCAACTAACCTCGAGAGGATTTTCGCAATTTTGACTTCAGCACCCATGTTGTCGCTTCTTGCCTCACCATCAGCAATTTATGCCCAAACGCCGCTGGAGCCGACATACGAGACTAAAAAACTGGCCGCTCCCTCCGCAGGCGGACTGTTAGGAACAATCCCTCCGGACGATCTCTCAACCAGAGCGGCTGCCCAGCAGCACGTCTCCAAGATCATCAGTAAAGGTATCGCGGCACAAGAGCCAGCACCAGGGCCGGACGATGCGAGGCACCAATGTTCTGCCCAGCTTGAACGATGGGACTGGCGCGAACACGATGGTGTAACTGAAATTCGCAACCAAGGCCCTTGCGGCGATGCGGCAATCTTTGCTTCGCTCGCAGCATTTGAGGCCAGTTACCGAATCGTCAACAAACAGACGATCCACGCATCCGAGCAACAGATCCTAAACTGCGCTCCGCACGCGTGCCTAGGTGAATGGCACGGAGAGGTTCTTACGTTTTTGACTCAACGCGGCGTCGTGAGCGCCGAAGTGCTGCCCTATAATGGCTTTCCAAACAAGGAAATGTGCAAGATACCAGATAAGCCAACGTACTTGGCGAGTAATTGGGCCATTATCGATCCTCGAGGAGGACAGGCTTCGGTGGCAGCAATTAAGCAAGCGTTGTGTGAGCACGGCCCGATAGTAACGGCGGTCTCGGCAACTCGTGACTTCCTCGGATATGCGGGCGGAGTGTTTAATGAATTTCCTGACCTGAGCGAGTCGGATGTGAATCACGACGTGGTCATCGTCGGCTGGGACGATGCCTCTCAGTCATGGACAATACAAAATTCGTGGGGGCCGCAGTGGGGCGAGAGCGGTTACATGCGAATTAGATACAACAGCAATAATATTGGAGTTGGCGCGGCCTGGATAGACGCGGCCCCAACTGCAACCAATTTATCTCCTTCGAATCTGGAGGCGCTAAACCAGAAGGCATTCAAATCTCTGCCAGGGAATGACGCAGCGATTTTGCTAACAGACACGAATCAGAGTCAAATCGCGCCCAGAGCAGTGGTTCAGTTTGAGTGGAATGCGCTAGAGTTAGGCCATGTGGACTTGGGCGGAGTGTCCCTCAGTTATCGTCCGAATGGGAATAACGTTGGGGCACTAGCCCTCACCATAAAGGAGATTAGGCCTCTTTGTCCCCTTATTGGTGCCGATGGTGGGCGTGCTTACTTGGAGGCTCAGTTCGTACTCGATGGCGGAGCCACAAAAGCAGTTCGACTATTCGAATTTCCGGAGGGCTCGGCAGCCAGTCGCATTGGCGAAACGCTCTCGATCAGCAGTATCCCGCTTCCGACGCCGAAAGATGCTAAATTGAATTTTCATGGTAGCTGCAAGTGACGTGTGGGTCTCACAAAAATTTGTTTGTGGATCGAGCGCAATCTTAGCAGCAAGCAAAGTCTGGCGCGACTAGGCGTGCATGGGCTCTCGAACCGCCGCGTTGTCCTTGATCTCGGCGCAGTTAGGGCCGCAATTTCCTAACACGCCGCCACCCACGGGCGGCGCTGTCGTCTTTTCGGTCTCGTATGACCTGCTCCCCCAAGACTCCTCCAGAGTACGCGTCCGGTGAAGGCCGCCTTTCGGTCGGCTGCGCCGCGTGAGATGTAAGCATCCGGCCTGGGCCGCAGATGGGTAGGCTTTCTACGTCGGGCTTGAGCTGATCGGGGCTGTCTTTGTAGATCTTCACGAGCTCCCTGAGGTTCTCGATGCCGAAGTCGGTAAACGCCAGG
>Ga0335074_10003935_pt1 | contig 20450 bp, 17 predicted proteins | sample Lox_Sample_23_FD_206715 | JGI IMG/M metagenome (GOLD analysis project Ga0335074, IMG submission 206715) | Soil microbial communities from Loxahatchee National Wildlife Refuge, Florida, United States - Lox_Sample_2.3 | ecosystem: Environmental > Terrestrial > Soil > Wetlands | place: USA... | reverse complement strand
GTCTACGCCTTCATGCGCCACGCCGACGACCTCTCCGACGACGATTCGCTCTCTGTCGACCAGCGCCGCACGAATCTCAACCTATGGCTGGATGCGTGGCACCGCGCATCATCCGGAGAGGCGACCGCAGATCCCGTCTTCATTGCCCTGGCCGACGCGCAAGCCCGCTTTCAGATCCCGGAAAGCCTGCTCGACCATCTCGTCGAAGGCACGGCCATGGATCTTCATCGCGCTATCGAGACTGGTCAGTACGATACCTACGCCACCTTCGACGATCTCTACCGCTATTGCTATCTCGTCGCGTCCGTGGTGGGACTCGTCTGCATCCGGATCTTCGGCTACACCGACCCGCGCGCCGAAGAGCTGGCCGAGGAAACCGGCATCGCCTTTCAGCTTACGAACATCTTGCGCGACGTTCGCGAGGACCTCGAACGCGGCCGCGTTTATCTTCCTCTCGAAGATCTCGATCGTCACGCCGTCTCCATCTCCGATCTCGCCTCGTTGGCATCAGGCTCCCGCTCCCTCGCCCCCAACGAATTCACTCTTCTCGACGCAGAAGCAAAACGTGCCGAACACTATTACAAATCAGGGCATACCCTGCTTCCGCTAATCGCTGCCGACTCCCGGCCCGCCCTCTGGGTTCTGATCGCGATTTATCACTCCTTGCTCCAGCGCATCGAGCGGCATAATTACACCGTCTTCGCGAATAGAATTTCTCTCCCGACTTCTCAGAAGCTCTTCATCCTCACGCGAGGCTTGCTGCAAGTCTTCTTCAATCGCGTCTTTCGCCGCGAATCAGGAGCAGGGAAGTGAACGGCGAGCCTTCCCGCACCGTCACCGTCGTCGGCGGCGGACTCGCCGGAATCGCCGCCGCCTGCGCGCTTGCAGACCGCGGCCACCATGTTCGCCTTCTGGAGCGTCGTCCTTACGTCGGTGGCCGCGCTTCCTCTTACGAACATCCCGGCACCGGCGAGGTGATCGACAACTGCCAGCACGTTCTCATCGGGCGATGCACGAACCTCATCGATCTCTATCGCCGCCTCGACGCCCTCGACGCTATCCGCTGGTACGATCACTTCACCTTTATCGAGCCCGGCGGACGCCGCACGCTCCTCCAGCCGTCATCGCTGCCCGCGCCGCTGCATACCTCTTTGTCGTTTTTGCGGGCACCGGCATTCTCTGTCTCAGACAAACTGGCCATCGCCCGCGGCATGTCTGCATTTCTCACCGCCATCCCCGAAGATACCGACGAAAACTTCGCTCACTGGCTCTCCCGTCACGGCCAGACGCAGCGCGCCATTCAGCGCTTCTGGAACCCGGTGCTGGTCAGTGCGCTCAATGAGGATCTCGACCGGATCTCCGTCAAGTACGCCGGCAAAGTCTTCCGCGAATCTTTCCTGCTCTCGCCGCAAGCCGGATGCATGGGCATTCCCGCTATCCCGCTCAGCGACCTGTACGGACGCGCCATCGACTACCTCCATGCACGTGGCGGAGAAGTGCTCCTGCGCACCGGCGTCGAAGCTCTCGAACCGGTCGACACAGCGGAGCCCGAAACAGGCTGGATCGTCCGCAGCGGCGACCGGACCTTCACCTCCGATGCCGTGGTGCTGGCGCTTTCCTTTGAAGCCCTCGCCACCCTCTTGCCTCAGCTCCCGCGCAATGCCGAGAGTGAAGACCTCGCCGCCGATCTGGCCCAATTCGAACATTCGCCCATAACCGGCATTCACCTCTGGTTCGATCGCGATATCACCGAACTCGAGCACGCCGTCCTGCTCGACTCAACCATCCAATGGCTCTTCAATAAGTCGAAACTGCAGCCAACGCATCGCACGCAGCAGGGAAGCTACATCGAACTGGTCGTCAGCTCATCCAAAGCGCTCGTCCCCATGCAGCGCCAGGAGATCATCGATCTCGCCCTGCGCGAGCTGGCGCAGTTTTTCCCGGCAGTGAATTCCGCGAATCTCGAAAAAGCTGCCGTCGTGAAGGAGGTTCGCGCCACCTACTCGGTCCGGCCGCTCCTCGACCGCATCCGTCCCGACGCACAGAGCCCCTGGCCTGGTATTTATCTCGCCGGCGACTGGACCGCAACCGGTTGGCCCTCCACCATGGAAGGGGCAGTCCGCAGCGGCTATCTCGCCGCTGAAGCCCTCACCCACGCATCCGGCGAGCCAGGGCGGTTTCTCGTGCCCGATCTGCCGCATACCGGCCTGATGCGCATCTTTCGTTAATGCGGCTTGCTACGGAAAAGACAGAAGAATGCCAGTGAAGGCGCCGTGCCTTAAAGCGAGATGAGCGCCACACCGGCGCACACAAACAGCGCCGCAATCCAGCGTCGCCGGTCGACGTTCTCCTTAAGGAAGATCTTCGCCGCGACCGCATTGGTAACAAAGGTCAGCGAAGTCGCAGCCGGGGCGATCAGGCTCAGGTCCGCATGACTCAGCGCAAACAGCAGGGAGAAGAAGCTCAGGGCCATAAAGAACACGCCGGAAACAAACCGGGCATTCCCTAGGACCGCGGCAATGGCTCCGCCCATGCCGCTTCGAGCTCGAATCTCATCGAAGTCGCCAATCCCGCGCATGGCCGCCGCTATCAGCACATCGCCGATCGTCGCCGATATCACGATCGCCGCAATCATCGCTGCGTCGGTCAGACCTCGCCCATCAGCCCACGCGCTCACAGCTGTTGTACCTCCGCGCTGTGCAGCGGACGCTCGGTGGCTGTCTCCCTGCAGGTTTCCGTGTATGACGGGCCTTGCGTCACGAAACCCACTCCGGCAGTTATAAGCAGAATTCCGATCCACCGTCCCGGCGAAATCTGCTCATGCAGCCAGAACTTCGCCAGCAGCGCTACGATCACATTCCCGATCGACGTAGCCGGCAGCACAAACGTCAGGTCCGCCCACGATAGAGACGCAAGATATGAAGCAAAAAAGCAGATAAGCAATGCGATGCCCAGCAGGATCTGCGGTGTCGAAATCGCATAGACCAGGCTGGACAGATGATCGAGTGAAACCGGACCCACCCGCTTCATTCCCAGACTCAGCAGTGTGTCGCCCAGAGGAGCGGTGACGGCCACGATGCCCAACACCACGTATCTCCGGAATGTCATCGTCGATTTCGTCATGCAATGCGTCGGTAACAAGAGATTGAGAGAACAGAAACGGCCAGCATTTGTTGCTGGCCGTTCTGTCACGCTGAACGTGAATTAAACCCCAACGTTTGCCGGCGTCGTCGCCTCGGTCGTCCCCTGCGATTTCGCCTGCTTGACCACTCTGTTGCGTTGCGCGCGAAGCTTCAGAAACGACTTCGATTCCGCATACAGCCGCTTTAGATCGCGATTCACAATCGCCTTGCTCACCACGCGCCACGCTGCCTTCGGACGGAAGTAGTACTCATCGTAGAAACGATGCACCATCTCCAGCACGTATTCCTTGGGCAGTCCGGGATACTCGATGTGCGCAAGCTGATGGCCTTCCTCGTCGACCATCTGGCCGTTGTTGATGATGAACCCGTTCTCTTTCGCGTAGTCGTAAAACTCGGTGCCCGGATAAGCGTGCGCAATCGACACCTGGATGGTCTCGACGTCGAGACTCTTCGCAAAATTGATGGTGTTGCGAATCGACTCCTTGGTCTCGCCAGGCAGCCCCAGAATGAAGTCGCCGTGGATCGTGAGTCCGAGGTCGTGGCAGTCGCGCGTGAAATCCCGCGCCCGTTCGACCGTCGCGCCCTTTTTAATGTTCTTCAGGATTTGCGGATCGCCCGACTCATAGCCCACGATCAGCAGCCGGCACCCCGCCTCACGCATCGCCTTCAGCGTCTCGCGGTCCGTCGTCACGCGCGATGTGCAGGACCACGTCAGCCCCAGCGGCTTCAGCTTCGAGCACAGCTCGACCGTGCGCGCCTTCTGAATGTTGAACGTATCGTCGTCGAAGAAAAATTCCTTCACATGCGGAAAGAGCTTCTTGGCATGCGCCATCTCCGCGGCAACATCATCTGTCGAGCGCTTGCGCCACGCGTGCCCGCTCAGCGTCTGCGGCCAGAGACAGAACGTGCACTGTGCCGGGCATCCGCGGGTCGAATAGAGCGAGACGTAAGGATGCAGCAGGAACGGCACGTTGTACTTCGTCACATCCATGTCCCGCGCGTAAATGTCTGTTACCCAAGGCATCGCGTCGAGATCCTCGACCTGCGGCCGGTCGGGATTGTGCGCAATCTTTCCGTCCTTGCGGTAGCTGATTCCGAGAATCTGGTCGAGCGGCTTGCCGTTGGCAAACTCAACCACGGAGAAGTCGAACTCACGCCGACAGACAAAATCGATGACCGGGCACTCATTCAACGCGCGGTCCGGAGAAGTCGTCACCGGAGGCCCGACGAACGCAATTCGTATCGACGGGTTCGCCCTCTTGATCGCCTCGGCCAGCTTCTGGTCGCCCGTCCAGCCTGGAGTGCTCGTAAACAGCACCAGGAACTCGTACCCCTTCGCGATCGCAATCGTTTCCTCCGCCGAGACGTGATGCGGGGGAGCGTCCAGCAGTTTGGAGCCTTCCAGCATGCCCGCCGGATAAGCCAGCCACACCGGATACCAGTAGGACTCGATCTCGCGCGTGGCCGGCCAGCGCGAGCTCGCGCCGCCGTCAAAATTCTCAAACGAAGGGGGGTTAAGAAACAATGTTTTCAGTGGCATATATCTCCCTTCATTTTAACATCCGGAGGGTGTTGGGGCAGGGGAATTGACAGTATTCGAGGCGATACACCTGCGTCCCGCGCAGTTATGGGTGTGCAGGTGAGTGTACCCAGTTCTGAATGTTCCCCATCGACCGCATCAGCGTCAGTTCAGCCTTGACCATCGAAAATGTGGCATCCAGGGCATCGACGTATCGTTCGCGCTCCTGAATACGGGCCTGCTCTTCATCCTTCGGTGTCACCGCCGGGGCATTCGCCGAGCCGCTGCCGTTCTGCAGTTGAGTCTGGATTGCCTCCAGCTGCTCCTGTGCCAATTCACTTCTCAGCTCTGCGATGCGCTGTTGCGCGGCGAGTTCCTTTAGGCTGTGCTGCAGCGAATACACCTGCTCGCTGGTCTGGAATTTCGTCTGATCGGCCTCGGCTCCCGCCCGTATTGCCTCGGCGGCGGATTCGCGCGCTTTTGCCCGGCGGCTGGCGTCGAATATCGGAAATGTAATCTGCACGCCCACGTCGAAGTTGTTGTGCTGAAAGCGCAGATAGTAATTCTGATAATTGTTGAACTCGGCGTAACGGTTGTACTCAACGCCAAACGCAAACTGGGGCCGATAATTCTGCTTTTCGTCACCAAAAGAGACAAGCCGCTTTGACTTTGCGTTTGCGTAAGCCGCCTGAATGCCCGCATTCGTCTCGCCCACCGAGTTCTCGATCGAATCGTCAGCCGAAAACTCCGGCGGCGCAGGAATGCTCTTCGAATCGGTTACGAAACTCGAGCCGGGGAGCCCCGTGAGATGCGCCAGCTTCTGCCTTAGCTGATTCGCATCGTCTTCGAGATGCAGGCGCCTCTCATCCACCTGTGCCGCTGTCAACTCCGCTCTGGTCAATTCCATCCGCCCATCCACACCGGCCAGCAGGCGATCCCGTTCGATCGTTGCCAGCCGTTCCGCGTACCCCTTTTCCTCGTCCAGGGCCGCAAGCTGTCGCGTATCGCTGTCCAGTTGGATATAAGCGAGAGCCGTGTCGAGCGCCACTTGCTCTTCGTTGTCCTTCAGATTCAGTTGCGCTGAAGCCAGGGATGCCCGCGCTGCACGAATGTAATCTGGCTGCGAGAAGGAGTACAGCAGCGAGTTGGAGTTGATGTTATAGACTGACGGCTGGCCTACCGGGAAGCCGTACGTGTAGCCAACGGAGGAGCCCAACACGAAGCTCGGTAAATACGCGTCCTTCGATTCCTGAAGCCCCGCAGTCGCCCGCTGCACTTGCGCTACCGCCATCCTCACCGGTGCACTGTTCCGCTCGGCGAGGTCAACCACGGTAGAGAGCGACACCTGCCCGCGCGCCTGAACGCAGCCAAGCAACGCGACAGCTCCCGTCAATCTGCAGATTTGTTTGCGCAAATTCACTGTTCTCGCCAACCCGCCTCGCGTCGGGTAATCCTCGATTCTATCTTTGGCCCGCCGCCTGGTGTGCGACCTCCTGATGCGCCGTCTTCTCCATAGGCGGGAGTCCGACGTAGTCTTTCGCCAGCACCCTTGCCTCCGCAAATTCCTTCTGCGCGCCCCTCGAGTCACCCTGCTGGTTTAGCAATGTGCCCAGACGCACGCGCACCACAAATGCGGGAGCTCCCTCGCTCAGTGCATCCGACGCCAGGTAATCTCGCATCCAGTCGATCGCCAGCTTTGGCTCCCGTCCAGCCTTAATCAGGGTCGCAGCTCCATCCGCCAGGGCAGGCCCATGATCGCGATCTGCCGCCACCGCTCCGCTCTGGACCGCCGCCACCATCTCGTCCCAGCGTTCATGCCTGCTGTAAAAGCTCCCCAGGTCCATCCATGATTGCGCCGATGAGTGGGATGCCGAAATCGCCGCCCTTAACTCCTTCTCCGCGCCGCCGTAATCCTTTTTCTGTTCTGCGATTTCCGCCCGCAGGTCGTGGGCCCGCGCCGGGGCGAACGCGTCGAGCTGCTTCGCGATTCCTTCCGCCTTGGCATATCCTCCACCCACAATCCCCGGAGCCTCCGCGTAAAACTGGCCCAGATCCGACAGCGCTTCGCCGTTCTTCGCGTCCAGACTTGCTGCCGTCTCGAACTCGACCCTGATCTGCCGCGCCAGTTTGTAGGCCGCCATAAGCGCTACCTGCTGTGCCTTGCCCCCGTAGGCCCGGCCCAGCCACATGTGATAACTGCTGTTGCCGCCGTCGATCTGCACTGCCCGGCTGCAGGCTCCGATGGCGTCATCCCACCGCTCCTCGGCGTAGAAAACCCGGCACCGCAGATTGAGAGCCCTGGCATCGTTCGGATCCTCATTCAAGGCCGAATCCACCAGCTGCAGTGTTTCGTCTGCGCGTCCCCGGTTCCATGCCGACGTCGCCGCGTCTGCATGCTCGCGCGACATCGCCGCATGGCTCGATGCCGGTGCAGCTGCCAGGGCGCAAAGCAGCGCCGTCGCAATCAAAAAGGCCGACCTCACTTCTTTTTCACTTCCTGCAGCCCTATTTCACTTCCGTGACCGGCATGCCGGCGACAAGAGGCTGCGCATTTGTGCTCCCCAGCGCTACTACATCGCCTTCCTTGAGACCGGTCAAAATCTCTACCTGGGTCAGATTCAGATTGCCCACCGTGACCTCGGTACGGCGGAGTGTCCCGTTTACGACGCGGAATACATACGACCTGCCACGATCCGTATGCAATGCCTCGCGCGGAATGTTCAGAGCCTTTCCTTCATTTGCCACCACCACCGTCACACGGACATTCGTGTTCGGCAGCAGGGCCTCGTCAGCGTCGTCAATTGTGATCAGCACTTCGCCCACGTTGCGGGTACCGTAGCTGATGATCGTGGATGGAACGCGTTCCACATGCCCGTGCCACAGTTGTCCGGGCCGCGCATCCCATTCGATGGTGATCGGTTGGCCAACGCGAAGTTTGCCGATCTCCGGTTCGTCGAAGTATCCCCGCACCTGCATCTTGGTGAGGTTGGCCATCTGCAGAAGTCGATCGCCCTGCTGTACGTATTCAGACGTAGACACCGGGATCGAATAAACCGTGCCGGCGAATGGCGCTCGGACATTGGCTTGGTTCAGCAGCGACTGCGCCGCGGCATAGGCGACCTGTGCCTCCTCGAAGCTGGCCTTGGCGCGGGCGATATCCCCTGGGTCATAGCGTTCCGTCTTCCGCTGCTGAAGCAGTTGAAGGGATGCATTATCAGATTGCAGGCGCCGCTGAGCCGCCGCAACCTCATTGGCTGACGCAGCTCCCGTCAACTGCAGCTTCTTGAGGGCATCCACATCGTGTTGTGCCTGGTCCCGCTCCGTTTGCGTACGCTGGATGTCCCCGTTGAGGTTGATTCGCTCTTCCTGCGTGCCTCCCTGGAGCATCGCGTTGTACGTTTCCTGCGCGCTTCGCAACGCGGCCACCGCGGCCGCCAGCCTGCTCTGTGCCTCGGTATCGTCCATGGCAATGAGCAACTCGCCTTCGGTCACATGCTCGCCTTCGTGCACATAGCGCTTCTTGATCAGCCCGGCATACGGGGCATGTGCCTCGAAGTTCACCGTCGGCTCGACTTTGCCGTTCGTGGCAATCGTGCTCTCCAGTTCGCTGCGCTCGGCCGTTGCCACGCGAATCGGAGTACGGGTCCGCGTAGCCATCCGGACCCCATAGAAGACCAGAGCCAGCGCTGCGACGGTCGCAATCCATATCCATGTTGTGTTGCGCCTGCTTTTTCTTGCGTTCGCCATTCGTGACCGTTGATCAGTATATAAGACTCATCGCAATCCCCTTACGGATCACAAAGTTGCTGTACGCGTAAAGAAAGGGTCATCCCCCCGCAATCTGACCTTCCTCTGGACCGGCAATTTTTCCGGCGGGTTCTCGGATTCCTCATGTAAAACTTATCTCGTGCCTGCCGCCCCGAAGATCGATCCGGGAATTGCTGAATTTGTCGAGAAAGCTCTCGCCGTCGGCCTGCCGCATGAATCACTGGTGGGAGTCCTCACCGCCAATGGATGGCCGGAGAAGGAAGTCTACGAAGCTCTGGGCGATCACTACCGTCGCGTAATTGGAGTCGAGATTCCGCGCCGTCCCGGAGCCGGAGCATCTGCCAAAGAGGCCTTCTTCTACCTGCTCACCTTCGCCACGCTCGCCACATGGACCATCGGCTTCGGCTATCTCGCCTTTGCCCTGATCGACTGGTGGTTCGCCGACTCGCTCTTCTTGCGCTATCAACAGGTCTTCGAGACCTACACCGTCACCTGGTCCCTGGCCGCGCTCATCGTCGCCTTCCCGCTCTATCTGCTCATCTCGCGCATCGTCGTCCGCGAGACGGCCGCGCACCCTGACAAGCTCGATTCGCCCATCCGGAAATGGCTCACTTACATGGCGCTGGTCATCGCCGCCGGCGTTTTCATGGGCGACCTCATCACGGTGCTCGCATCTCTGCTGCGTGGCGAGGTAACTTCGCGCTTCCTCTCGAAAGCCTTCATTGTCCTGCTGCTTTCCGGAGGCGTCTTTTCCTACTACTTCGGCGGACTCCGCAAAACCGAAGTTGCAGCCGGCGCCTTCAGCCGCGACCGCCTCATGGCGCTGCTCTCATCAGCCGCCGTCCTGCTCATTGTCATTCTCGGATTCACGCACCTTGGCCCGCCACGAGCTCAGCGCGAACTTCGCGCCGACAGCCAACGCATCGCCAACCTTTACCAGATCGGCACTCAGATCAAGCTCTACTGGGCCTCGCACGGCTCACAGCTTCCACCGGACATCCCTTCGGTCGCCCCCGTATACGCCGATCCCGTCACCCACAGGCCCTACGAGTATCACGCGAAGCAGGGAAGTCAGTACGAGCTATGCGCAGTCTTCTCGCGCCGCAGCGAACGCAACGAAGCCGGCTCCGTGCCCGACCAATGGGCTCATCCCGCCGGGCACTACTGCTTCTCCCTCGACGCCTCCGTCGACCTGCAATCGCCGCCGATGTACCTTCCCGATTAACGCGTAGCGGCAGGGGCACCGCACTGTCCTAAAATGAATACATGGCAACTGCAACCGACACCGCCGCACCACGCTACACCGACGAGCACGCCAAAGCTGGCCTCGACTTCAAGTTTCCTGAGATCGAAACCTGGCAGAACCAGTTCCCGGCCTACGAGATCCTCATCGACGATCCCGAATTCACCTCCGTCTGCCCCAAGACCGGTCTGCCCGACTTCGGTGTCATCCAGCTCCGCTACATGCCCCGCGAGCGCTGCCTCGAACTGAAGTCCTGGAAGGAATATCTCTTTTCCTATCGCAACCTCGGCATCTTCCAGGAGAACATCGTCAATCAGATCCTCGAAGACGTCGTGAAAGCTTGTGATCCCGTCTGGGCCCAGGTGCACGGCGACTTCCGCCCGCGCGGCGGCATATCCACCACCGTCGACGCCCGCTGGCCCCGCCCTGTCGTGGATCAGAAGAAGTAACTCTGCCGACTAGCCGCTCGCGGTGGAGGCAACTCAAGAATGCTACGATTGCCCGGTGTTTAACTTCGGCCGACCAAAGACGGCAGGCGACTGGATCGTCCATGTCGTGGGCGCCGTCATCGCGTTACTTCTCGTCTGGTGGCTGCTCCGTGTCTACATTCTCAGGTAGATAAGCGTCTTTCCAGCGCTCATATTCCTCGAAAACAGGTGTGCTAAATCCGCATTGCCGGATATGGCAGCCAAAAACTTCCCCACCGATGTCATCCTCAGGGCGGCTCGTAGTAGAAGGACCTGCTTGCCGCGAATGGCTCCGCAAGGCGGTTGTCTCACATCCGAATTCTAGAATGTGGGTTTGCTGATCCCTGTTCCCTGATCCCTGACCCCTGTCTTTACGCTATCCTCAAACCACGCATGGCAGCGCCATCCCAGACCATTCAGCGGCTAGTCCCTCAGCGCACCGCAGGCATGGCGCTCTTTCTCCTGACCTCGCTGAACCTCTTCAACTTCATCGATCGCTACATCCTTCCCGGCGTCCAGCCCCTTGTTCAGAAGGAGTTCGCCGTCAATGACGCCCAGATCGGCCTGCTGACAACGGTCTTTTTCTTCGTTTACATGATCGTCGCGCCGCTCACCGGATGGCTCGGCGACCACTTCCCGCGCAAGCCGCTCATCATCGCCGGAGCGCTCCTCTGGAGCGTTGCCACCCTGTACACGGCCCGCGTCCACAGCTACGAGACTCTGCTCATCCGCCACGCCATCGTCGGCATAGGCGAGGCCACCTTCAGCATCTTCGCGCCCGCCCTCCTCGCCGACTTCTACCCTGAAGCGGACCGCAACCGCATCCTCAGCATCTTCTACCTCACCATCCCCGTCGGAGGAGCGCTCGGTTATCTCACCGGAGGCATCCTCGGCCAGCACTACGGCTGGCGCATGCCCTTCTTCATCGCCGCGCTCCCCGGAGTCCTCATCGCCATCGCCTTCTTCTTTGTCCGCGAGCCGAAGCGAGGCAGCGCCGACCTGCTCGCCCCCACCCTCAACCGCGCCACGCTATCTGGCCTCACCCGCAACCCCGCCTTCTGGTGCGCCACCCTCGGCCTGGCCATGTGGACCTTCGCCGTAGGCGGCATCTCCACCTGGCTGCCGACATTCCTCGTGCGTTTCGGCTCCATGTCGGTCGCCAAGGCGGGAACCGTCGCCGGCGCACTCACCGTGATCTGCGGCCTGCTCGGCACCATCACCGGAGGATGGCTCGGCCAGCGCTGGCAGCGCCGCGACCACCGTGCCCTCTACCTGCTCTCCGCCTGGGGATCCATCCTCGCCATCCCCTTCGCCGCCGCCGTCTTCTTCGGACCGCCCTCCGTCTTCATCCCTGGAGCCTTCCTGGCCGAATTCTTCCTCTTCCTCGGCACCGGCCCGCTCAACGCCGCCATCGTCAACTCCATCGCCGCGCCTATCCGCGCCACGGCCATCTCCGTCAACCTCTTCGTCATTCACGCCCTGGGAGACGCCTTTTCACCGCACCTCATCGGTCGAATCTCCGACGCCACCAACCTTCGTTATGGACTCAGCATCACGCTCATCACTCTCGCCGCCTCAGGAGCCATCCTTTTCGCCGGTGGCCGTTTCGCACCCGCCATCTCCCACGCCGCTAAACCCTCCGGCGCCAATTAATCGAGCCGCGACGGAATGCACATCCGGACCATCCTCCTTTTTCTCGATTGGCTCATCGTCCTGTTGTGGACCACCCGCATCCTCGCCGCAATCCGAGAACTGCCGCGCGTCCCCAATCTCCTCGACCCCCGCTTCGCCCAGCCACTGCCGCCGCAAGCGCAACCGCTGCTCTCCGTCATCGTCCCGGCCTGCAATGAGGAAGCAAAGATCGAGGCCACACTTCGCGCACTCCTCGCCACTGAAGCAATCCCTCTCGACATCATCGCCATCGACGACCGCTCCACCGACTCGACCGGAAGTATCCTCGACCGCATCGCCGCCGAACCGCACCCGCCGCAATCCCGAGCCAGCCTCAACGTCATTCACATCACCGATCTCCCTCCCGGCTGGCTGGGCAAGCCCCACGCCCTGGCACTCGCCGCCCGACAGGCCACCACGCCCTGGTTGCTCTTTACCGACGCCGACGTGCTCTTCGCGCCGGACGCACTGCTCCGCGCGATCAATCTCGCCCAGGCCGAGAACGCGGATCACCTCGTCCTCTTTCCCACCATGATCTTCAAAACCGTCGGCGAGCGCATGATGACGGCCGTCTTCCATCTCCTCGGCACTGTCTTGTCACCGCCGTGGCGCGTGTCCGATCCCCGCTCCCGCGACTCCATCGGCATCGGCGCCTTCAACCTGATTCGGGCCGAAGCTTACCGCGCAATCGGCGGTTTCGAAGCACTCCGCATGCAGGTCACCGAAGATCTCCGCCTCGGCGTCGAGGTCAAGCGTGCCGGATACCGCCAGCGCGTCGCTTTCGGTCCTGGCCTCATCCGGCTCCGCTGGGCAGAGGGAGCCCTTCACTTCATTCGCAACGTCACCAAAAACTTTTTCGCCATCTTCCGCTTCCGCGTCCGCCCGGCAATTATCGGCTGCGCCGTGCTCACCATCTTCTGTGTTGCACCCTTCGCCGGATTCGCCGCACCGCTCCCTTACCGCATCCCCGCGGCACTTCTTTACCTCATGCTCTTCTTGCTCTACCGTTGCCTGGGCCGTATGAGCGGACTCTCCCCGGCATACTTCCTCACTTTCCCCGTCGCTGCAGCCCTGCTCATCTACGCGCTGTTTCGCTCCGTCGTCGTCACTCTTTTCCGCGGAGGCATCCGCTGGCGCGGCACCTTCTACCCGCTCTCCGAGCTGCGCAAAACCGCCGGCCCGCTGCGCTAGTCAACTGCAAGGAATCGCGCCCGTTGATCACGGGCTTCTCTTCTTTATCACGCAACTGGCTAATGGCTATTCGCTGTGGGCAAGCCCCCCGCAATTTAGAATCGACAAAATGAAGAGGTTGCAAGATAAGGTCGCGCTCGTCACCGGAGCCGCAAAGCGCATCGGGAAGGGAATTGCCTTCGCCCTCGCCGAAGAAGGCGCGAACGTCGCCATCACTTACCGCGATTCAGCTGACGAAGCCCGCGAAACCGTCCGCGAGCTCGAAGACTTCGGCATTCGCGCCGCTGCCGTTCACGCCAACCTCCGCCAGCCGAAAAGCATTCAGGACGCTGTCGCCAAAGTCGCCGCCGACTTCGGCCGTCTCGACATCCTCGTCAGCAATGCCGGCCTCTTCGAGACCGCTGCTCTGGATAAAATCTCGGTCGAGCAGTGGGACGCCATGTTCGACACCAACACCCGCGCGCCCTTCCTCGTCGCCCAGGCCGCGCATCCGCACCTCAAGGCTGCCCACGGACGCATCATCAACATCGGCTCACTCGGCGGCTCGCACCCCTGGCCCACCCACGGACACTACTGCACCTCGAAGGCCGCGCTTCACATGCTCACCGAGGTGATGTCCAAAGCATTTGCGCCCGAGATCAGCGTGAACTGCGTCGCCCCCGGCATGATCGCCATCGGCGACCCCTCCGCCGAATACGAGCACTTCGCCCGCAAGACACCCATGAAGCGCAACGGAACCGTCGAAGAAGTTGCCGCCGCCGTCCTCTTCTTCGCCACCGGCCCGCACTTCATCACCGGACAGATTCTCGGCGTCGACGGCGGCCTCGGCCTCTAGCCGATCGATGTCATCCGTCGCAGGCGACTGAGCTTTGCATCAGCGGCACAAAAGCTGGTATTGAAAACATATAAGTCGCTGACTCTTCAATGCTCCGAATGCATGGAGAGCACTAGAAGCACAGGTTGGTCGCACAGAAACGCACAATTTCCGCACAGGACGGCTGCAATCTTCAGCCGAAACTTCCCAATTGCCGACAACACATCCTCAATACCACCCGATGCCTACACGTGGCAGACTGGAAGCTCGATGCTGATCGAATGGTGGGAGCGCCTGCGCGGCTATGACAAATGGACGCCAGCAGTCGCCACAGTGCAATCGACGGAGCTATCTCGTGTCGGAGAGATAGGCCATGACAACTCAAAGTCAGCGCTCGCGCTCGGATGGGAATCTGTCTGCACGATCAGATGGCAAGACCAGAACCAGAATGAACAGACGGCAGTATTTCGAGCCTATGAAGAGTCGCCGCTTTATCAGTTGTGCGAGGGGGACAAGGTTAACATCCGGTTCAATCCTGCGATGCCGTCCGAGTATTTTCTGCCCGGTTTGGTCCAATCGGGGCTTACTCGCAATTGGAGATTAACGGTCTATACGCTGATGCTCATCGTGCTCGGCGTCTTCTTCATCGTGTACCTACTTGCACATTAGGAGCTGCTGTGCGTGATTCGTGACGTATGACCGGCAATACGGAACTTTCGGGGTGCAGGAGATCATACTGACGCCGTGGCAGCTGCCCGCCGCACAATTCGCCCCGGAATTTCTCCGCAGCGCGCAGCACCGGAGTCGAAGGACCTGCTTTTAGAAACGATTCAAGAGAACAATCTTCCCAGCAGCCCCTTCGACTTCCGTCCCTGAGGAGCCCGGCTCTCCTCGTCGATGTCCTGCGCTTCCGGCTGCTCCGGCCACTCCTCGCCGAAGAACGCTGCCTTGGGATTCTTCACGCACAGCCGTTCCGCGGTCTCCGTGCCGAAGCGCTTGGCCACCACCTCGTACGCCTCGCGCAGAATCGGCGGACGCGACTCCGTATTGTGCGCATCGGTCGCCAGAAAATGCACCCAGTCTCTCTCCAGAAACTGCATAGCCAGCGACTGCGCTGTCCGCCCAAAGCGCCCGGTCAGCGACGACGCCGTCACCTGCACCAGGCAGCCTTCCCGCAACCATTGCTTCATCCGCTCCGGGTGCTTCTGGATCGTCAGGTTTCGCTCCGGATGCGTAATGACCGGAACCATACCGGCGACGATCATCTCGTAGAAGGCGTCATTGATGCTGGTCGGAATCATCAGGTCCGCAAATTCCACCAGCAGATACTGCTTCCCGTTGATCGTGTACTTCGTCCGGTTCTTCAGCGCATCTTCGATGTTGTCGTAAGAGAGGTGAAAATCGCACCCCAGCCCCAGCGTGACTTTGCCATTCACGCGCGCCTCAATCTCGCTCAGCTTCTGCCGGTTCACCTCCGGATCGAAGTTCCAGCGTGCATTCGCATGTGGCGTGGATACGATGTGCGTGATACCGTTCTCCGCAGCCATCTCGACCATGGCAACCGATGTGTCAATGTCCGAGGGCCCGTCATCAAGGCCGAACAGCAGGTGGTGATGAATATCAATCATGTCTGCACGACGAAATCCCTTGATCCTGGCCTCTTAACATTGAAGCTTTTCCTGTGCCCTGTGCCCTGTGCCCTGTGCCCTGTGCCCTATTGGCTAATGGCTAGTCTTCCAACCATCGACTGAAAGATCTTAAAACCATCCGCCGATCCCAGCATCCGTTCGCTCGACCGGTCCGGGTGCGGCATCATTCCCAGCACGTTGCGCCCTTCATTTAAGATGCCGGCAATATTATCTAGCGATCCGTTAGGATTCGCTTCCTTCGTTACATCCCCTTCTGTGGTCGCGTAGCGAAACACGATCCGATCCTCGCGCTGCAGCGTCTTCAGCGTCGCCTCATCACAGAAGTAGTTGCCTTCCATGTGTCCGATCGGAATCTTCAGAACCTCACCTTTTTTGAGCGTCTCGGTAAATGGCGAATCGACTGTTTCCGTGCGGAGATACACCTGCTTGCAGATATACTTCAGCCCCGCATTGCGCATCAGCGCGCCCGGCAGTAGTCCTGCCTCGCAAAGAATCTGGAAGCCGTTGCAGATGCCCAGCACCAGTCCGCCGTCCGCGGCGAACTTCTTCACCGATTGCATCACGGGAGAAAAGCGGGCAATTGCGCCCGTACGCAGATAATCGCCGTATGCAAATCCGCCCGGAACCAGGATCGCGTCGCAATTCTCAAGACTGGGTGAATCGTGCCAGAGGAGAGTTACAGGTTGGTGCGCCAGCTCTGCAATCACGTGGTACGTATCGTGGTCGCAATTCGAACCGGGAAAGACCAGCACGCCGAATTTCATATTTCTAGGCTAGCAGAATTCGCGTAGGCCCCACTCCTCCGCTGGTTAACCGAAAAGGTAAGCATCTACCGGCATCGAGGCCGCCCTGGCGGGCGATAAATCCTCCGCATACCACCTCGCCCGAGCATAGAATCGCGTCCAACCGGATTATGCCCGCTTTCGATCTCCGCACCCATACCCGCACCGCCCGCGATCACGCCCGCACAGCCGGTACAGCCTTAGTCAACTGGTGGCGCGCCGTCTCCATCGAGGCTCTCTGTGTCGCTGTCCTCTGGTGGATCGGCCTCGCGTTACTTGGCATACCGCTCGCTCCACTCTGGGCGCTGATTGGCGGCCTGATGACCTTCGTCCCCAACTTCGGGGGCGTCATCACGGTGATTTTTCCCGTGATGATGGTCCTCTTCAGCGGGCGCGACCTCTATCGCCTGGGCTTCGTACTTGGCCTCTATGCGATCATCGTCGTCATCGACCAGCTTGTCCTTCAGCCCTGGCTGTTGAAGCGCGTCACCAGGGTGCCGATCTGGGCTTCCATCTTTGTGCCCATCCTGCTCGGTATCGTCATACCCTTCTGGGGAGTCCTCCTGGGACCGCCCCTTCTCGCCATCATCTACGCCTTCCGCAAGCCGAAGCCGAAATTTGAGGCACTCGTGGCCGCCCCTCAACCGTTCCAGGGCGCTGCGCAACTCCCGCCCCAGAGCGCCCTCACGCGCACGCCTCCTCCGGCCGTCGAACCGCCAGGTCAGACCTCTGGCGACGCTTCCAGCTCCTCGCAATCACCGCCGGCTTCGGCCTGATCGTTGAGCAGACCCCATGCTCGTCAATCGTTCATGTATTGCTGCGCGCGCTTAAAGGCCGTATTGGCCACATGCACCGTCCCCTGGTACGGCCGGTTGATATCCGCAACCGCCACCAGCACCAGCGCAATCAGTAGAGAGAAAGCGAAAACTTGCAGGCCGTGCAGCAGAGAACTCTCTGCTCCGAACATGCAGCTCGACATGATCGTGACCATGCCGCCGATGACCAGTACGAACCACAGCACCGCAGGCAGGCGCGCAGAGCTTTGCAGTTGCCTGAGCCGCCGGTGCTCGGACATGGCGCTAAGTTCGTACAGGGCGTGGTCTTCCGCCGTAACCTCCGTCGGCGAAGCTCCCTTTACTGACATCAGAATCTGCCACATCTTCACCGACAGCGGATGAGTGGCCGTTATCCCCGCTTCGCCGCGCGCCATCGCCGGCCAGTCCTGGCTGATCACGGTGTCCACATATTGGCGTGCCGCCTGTTTCAACTCATCACGTTGTGCTGCGGGTAGTCCCTCCGCCAGTCGATACACATTCATGACTGAGCTCGCTTCTGCGTCGGCGTTTGCGCTGGCCCCCTGGAAGTCCGTCCACACCGTGTAGAGCATGAATCCCAAAATGACGGCGTAGGTCGTGCCCAGAATGCTCAACTGCCAGCCGATAAGGTCGTTGTGCATCCGGCGCCGCTCCGTCGTCCAGAAGCGATTGATCACCGCTTTGAAAAGAAGGGAGCAGGCAACGACCAGGATTACGAGAGTAAGGCTTTCCCATGCGCTCAGCATCTTCACAATCGTTCCATTGTCACAATTCGAGTACCGTCATCACTCTGCCAGAACCCCGGTGCATTTTCTACCGCTATCTGCGCCGAGGCTCGGGACTAGCCTTATCCTACTCGGCCCTCGTCGAGTCAAAACCTGTTCGCCGCGAAACCCCAGACCTCACCGCAACTAATTTTTCGAATTGCCGTCTAAATGGACGCAAGGCCGCCCTGCCCCTTATGCGCTTCGCCACGTTTTACCGCAATTCAATCGCGAAGATCCCCCCGCTAAAGCCGCTCCGCAACCCTGCGTTTTGTCGTGCGCAAGCGTCATTGGCTGCTCTCTTGACACGGTTCGTTCGATCGCTTACAACCATCGCATTCACTGGTTGTCGCTTTTTTGACTCGCTGCTGTTCTTAGCTCTCGATCCGTGGTTTTCTCCAATTCGCCTCTGGTCCGCTTCCCACGCATCCGGCGGGCACACTTCGAAGGAACGCATCCCCAGAATGCGGTTTATGCCAGATCACACTTCGAGCACCGCAATCTTCTCCACACAAATAGGACGGCCATGCTTCCAAAGATTCTCCGCTCCCTGAGCCCGATCCTCCTGGTCGCGGCAGCTTTCAACCTCGTAGCGCCCGCCCCGCTCGTCGCGCAGGCCACATCCTCTCTCGTCACTACGCGCCTCACCCAGCCCATCAACGACAATTCCCTCGTCACCCTCAAGGGAACCGTGCACCCGCTCGCCAGGGCCGCCAACGACCGCGGAGCCGCGCCCGACAGCATGCCCCTCGACCGCATCCAGATAGTGCTCAAGCGCAGTGACGCGCAGGAGTCCGCCCTCAAGCAGCTCATCAGCGACCTGCACACGCCCGGCTCCGCCAGCTACCACAAGTGGCTCACTCCCGACCAGTTCGGCAAGCAGTTCGGACCATCCGATCAGGACATCGCCACTCTCGAGGCCTGGCTGCAATCCAAGGGATTCAGCATTACGAAACTTAACCCCGGCAACCAGACCCTCGAAATCTCCGGCAATGTCGCCCAGTTCCGCGAAGCCTTCCACGCTCAGATCCACAAGTACATGGTCAATGGCGAAACCCACTACGCCAACTCCACCGACCCGCAGATTCCCGCCGCCCTTGCCCCAGTCTTCGGCGGCTTCACCTCACTGAGCAATTTCCGGGGTAAGAGCTATATCAAGGTTCTCGGCAAGGCCACCTACGATCCCAAGACTGACAAGGCCACTCCGCTGTGGACGACCGGGCCCGGCACTCCCGCCTATGAGAACAACTACATCCTTGCGCCCGGCGACTTCGGCGTCCAGTACGATCTGCCTAACTCGAGTCTGAATTCCAAATACAGCGGCACAACCTATGACGGAACCGGCCAGACCATCGCCATCGTCAACGACTCCAACATCAACATCTACCTGGTCAACCAGTTCCGGACGCTCTTCAATCTCCCCGCCAACCCGCCGCAGGTCATTATCGACGGCAACGATCCCGGCGTCGACGGTATCAACAATGCGGATGGCCCCAACTTCGACTCCGTCGAGGCCTACCTTGACGTTGAGGAAGCGGGAGCCGTCGCTCCCAAGGCCACGGTCGATCTGGTGATTGCTTCCGACACAGCTCTGCAATATGGCCTTTTCCTCGCCGCCGAGCACGCAGTCTATGGCAATATCGCGCCAGTCATCAGCATGAGCTTCGGCACCTGCGAGGCAGCCTACCCATCCCTGACGACAGCCTTCGGCCTTCTGTGGGAGCAGGCAGCGGCACAGGGCATTACCGTTATGGTCTCCTCGGGTGACAGCGGTTCGGCCGCGTGCGATGGAAGCGCGCAATACGCCGTGAATGGCCAGGCCGTGACCGGCTGGGGCGAGTCGCCGTATAACGTGTCGGTTGGTGGCACCGACTTCTATTACAGCACCTGGAATTCAGGAAACTCCTCCGCCATCGACACCCAGCTTGGCAGCTACTGGAATACCACCCCCAGCAATAATTCTTACTCCGTCTCGATCCAGGGCAACATCCCCGAGCAACCTTGGAACGACAGCCAGTACGGCCTCAATATCTTTAGCTACTACAACGCGACCGGAGAAACCCTCGTCGCGGGCGGAGGAGGCGGAGCCAGCAATTGCGCCACCTTCACCTCGGCTGGAGCCTGCGCCGCCGGTTACCCCAAGCCTTCCTGGCAAACGGGCACTGGGGTGCCCGCAGATTCGGTTCGCGATGTGCCGGACGTCGCCCTCTTCGCTTCGAACGGGCTGAACGCCACTTATTATCCCGAGTGCTATCAGGACGGTGACTGCCAGCCGGTATCGAGCGGTGGTACGGTGCAAATCACCGGCATTGGCGGTACCTCGGCCTCCTCGCCTGCCTTTGCTGGCATCATGGCCTTGGTCAATCAGCAATATGGCCGTCAGGGTCAGGCTGACTTTGTCCTCTACCCCCTGGCCAAGCAATACCCCGCTGCCTTCCACGACGTAGCTGTTGGCACCAATTCCCAACCCTGCAACGTGGGCACCACCAGCACGGGAATTCCTGCCCTTGACTGCATCGCCGTCTCCAACCCCATCACTGTTGATGATTCCACCTATGGCACGGCCGTCGAAGGCCAGATAGGAACCGGCACGACACCCGAGTACAACGCAACCGCGGGATATG
>Ga0335074_10003934_pt1 | contig 20452 bp, 22 predicted proteins | sample Lox_Sample_23_FD_206715 | JGI IMG/M metagenome (GOLD analysis project Ga0335074, IMG submission 206715) | Soil microbial communities from Loxahatchee National Wildlife Refuge, Florida, United States - Lox_Sample_2.3 | ecosystem: Environmental > Terrestrial > Soil > Wetlands | place: USA... | reverse complement strand
TGACAGGGATGGTCTGCAACCGCCTCAGGGGCTCCGGGCGGCACCGCCGCTTGTCCCGCCTGCTGGCGGGGAGCTGGCTCGTCGTCGCGCTCTCCCCAATCAGCGCCGGGATCTCGCTCCTCGATGCCGGCTCCGCCCGTGCCGCGGGGACGTTCTACATCCGGGGCGCCGGTGACGGGCACGGGATCGGGATGAGCCAGTACGGCGCGCTCGGCTTCGCTCTGCACAACTGGAGCTACCAGGCGATCCTCGGCCACTACTACGAGAACACCACGCTCGGCACGACGAACCCAGACCAGATCGTCAGCGTCCTGCTTGCCGACGGCTCGGCCACCTTCAGCGGCGCCAGCAGCGCCAACGGCAAGAAGATCAAACCCGGCACCACCTATACCGTCCGCCCCGCGTCCGGAGGCGATCTCGAGCTCGTCGCCGCCGGCAAGAAGGCCGGCACGTTCTCCTCGCCACTCACGGTGAAGGGTCTCGGCCCGCTCGATCTGGCCGGCCACGGCCTCTACCGGGGATCGTTCGTGTTCCGGCCGGACGGCGCCAACCAGATCCAGACCGTCAACGCGCTCGACCTGGAGGACTACGTCCGCGGCGTGATCTCGTGGGAGATGCCATCCAGCTGGCCGATGGCCGCGCTCGAGGCCCAGGCCATCGCCGCTCGGACCTACGCGATCACCGCCGGGGCGGTCGGCTCCGACTTCGACGTCTACGACGACACCCGCTCGCAGATGTACGGCGGCGTGGCGGCGGAGACGCCGCGCACGAACGCGGCCGTGGCCGCCACCAGTGCCCAGGTGGTCAGCTACGACGGAACGCCGGCCACGACGTACTTCTTCTCCAGCTCCGGGGGCTACACGGAGAGCATCCAGAACGTCTGGTACGGCGTCGAGCCCGAGGCCTGGCTGCACGGGGTGCCCGATCCCTATGACGATTCCGGTGGCAACCCCTACTACCGCTGGAAGCTCAATCAACGCCTCACCGCCGCGGAGAGCAAGCTGCACGGCCTGTACCGCGGAACCTTCGTCGGGATCAAGGTGCTCAAGCACGGCGTCTCGCCGAGAATCGTCAGCGCGTCGGTGGTCGGCACCAAGGGGAGCACTACGGTGACCGGCGCACAGCTGCAGCAGATCTTCAACCTGATGAGCACGTACGTCTCGTTCACGACGATCAGCTCGAAGGCCAAGTCCTCGACCGCGCCGGCGCCCAACACCGGTGGCTCCACCGCCTCCGGCACCGAGGCGACCGACGCCCGCAGCGCCGCGGTGAGCCGGGGCAGGCGCGAATCCTTCGCGCTGACCGGAACCGTGTTCCCGGCGCGGCCCGGCGTCAGGGTCGCCGTCCAGGAGCTCGCCTTGCGGGGTTGGACGACGATCGAGCGCGTCAGCACCGGCAGTGAGGGCTCCTACGCGCTGGCCGTTCCCGGACCGGGTCGCTTCCGCGTCTTGTATGAGGGCATGCGCGGCCCCGTGGTCACCGTTTCCTAGAAGCGATCCGGCGGCTAGGCTGCCGCCGTGCCCGCTGCGCTGCTCGTTGTCGATGCGCCGTTCCTGCTCTACCGCTCGTTCTTCGCGCTCCCCGAGTCCATCACCGGCGTCGACGACCGTCCGGTAGGTGCGCTCCTGGGTGCAGCCAACGCCCTCTTGAGGGTGGCGGCCGACCGTGGCCCGCGGGCGATCGTGCTCTGTTTCGGCGCGGAGGCGGCGCGCTACCGGGTGGAGCTGTTCGCGGGCTACCACGCGACGCGCCCGCCCGTCCCCGATGCTCTGGCCTGGCAGTTCGACCAGGCTCCGGACTTCTTCGCTGCGTTCGGCTGGCCTTCCCACGGATCGGACGAGCTCGAGGCCGACGATCTGCTGGGCGCATTCGCTCGCGTCGAGGCCGCGGCGGGTGGGCGCACGTTGATCCTGACCGGGGATCGCGACATGTACCAGTGCGTCGGCCCGAGTGCGACCGTGCTCTACCTGAAGTCGGGCACGACCGGATTCGAGGAGGTCGACGCGCAAGAGGTGGTGCGGCGCTACGGGATCCCCCCGGAGCTGGTCCCGGACTTCATCGCCCTGCGCGGCGATCCGTCCGACGGGCTGCCGGGAGCACCGGGCATCGGGCCCAAGACGGCCGCCGAGCTCCTCCAGCGCCACGGCTCGCTGGAGGCGGCCATCGCCGCTGTCGGCTCGCCCGACCACCCCAAAGTGGCCCACGGTGAGCGCCCCCGGGTGGCGGCGGCGCTGCGCGACCACGCCGACCAGCTCCGCGCCTACCGCGAGATCGCCCTGCTGCGCCCGGTGAACCTCGACCGTCCCCCGGACGCGCCCACCGATCTGCCCGGCGGTGCCGCCGGCGCCCGAGCCCTGGGGCTGAACGCGCTGGCCAAGCGGCTGGAAGCGGCCGGCTCGCTGTCGGACCTCTAGGGCGTGAACTTCACCGTGATCACGTCGCCGTCCTGGACGACGTAGTCACGTCCCTCCAGCCGCAGCGCCGCTCGCTCCCGCGCCCCGGCGTACCCCCCCGCCTCGACCAGGGCGTCCCACGAGACCACCTCGGCCCGGACGAACCCGCGCTGGATGTCGGAATGGATCATGCCCGCCGCGTGCCAGACCGACAGCCCGTGTCGCAGGTGCCACGACTGCGCCGGCTTGTCCTCGCCCGCCGTGAAGAAGGCGACCAGGGCCAGTAGCGCGAACGCGCCTCGGACCACCGTCTGCAGTCCCGATTCGCTGCGCCCGAGCTCGGCGCGCATGGCCGCCGCGTCCTGCGGCTCGAGCTCCGCGAGCTCGGCCTCCAGGCGTGCCGACACGGCCACCGCCCGCGCTCCCTGGGCCTCAGCGTGAGCGACGATCTCGGGCGGCACGTCGGCGTCGCCCTCATCCACGTTGGCCACGAACAGGACCGGCTTGGCGGTCAGCGACCCCAACAGCACCTGCGCGTCCGCCGCTTCGGCGGGCGGGGGCACCGTTCGCGCGGGCCGGCCCGCCTGCAACGCCTCGATCAGCGCTCGCAGCCACGCCGCCTCCGCCTGCGCTCGCCGGTCGCCGCTCTTGGCCGTCTTCGCCACCCGCTCCAGCCGCCGCTCGGCCTGCTCGAGGTCGGCGTACACGAGCTCGGTCTCGATCGTCTCGATGTCGGCCATCGGATCGACGCGCCCCTCCGGGTGCACGACCCCCTCGTCGGTGTGAACCCGGACCACGTGGATGATCGCGTCCGTCTCCCGGATGTTGGCCAGGAACTGGTTGCCGAGACCCTCGCCCCGGTGAGCGCCGGCCACCAGCCCCGCGATGTCATGGAAGGAGATCGTGTCGGGCACCACCTTCGAGGCGCGCACGGTGCGGGCGACGGCGTCGAGCCGCTCGTCGGACACGGGAACGACGGCGATGTTGGGCTCGATCGTCGTGAACGGATAATTGGCCGCCTCGGCCGCGACTCCGGTGAGGGCCGAGAACAGCGAGGACTTGCCCGCGTTCGGCAAGCCGACGATTCCCACCTTCATTGCGGCCACACCGCCGCCAGCACGCTCCCCAGCAGCGCTCCGGCGAGGACGTCGCTCGGGTAGTGGACGCCCAGATAGGGCCGGCTCCCCGCGAACAGGCAGGCGGCGCCGAACAGGAGCCACGCCGGCGCGAGCCCGCGGTAGGCGCCGGCCGCCGCGAACGAGGTCGTGGCGTGGGCGCTGGGGAACGACAGCCGCGAGACGACGGGGCTCAACGGCGCCAGCCCCTCGATCTCAGGCCGGGGCCGGCGGACGACGAGCTTGACCCCGTAGTTGAGCGCGTAGGACGCCGCGGTCACCGCGAGTCCGCGCCGCCACGCCGCGCGCCGCGCGGGGTCGCGGTCGAGCGCGGAGCCCACCGCGCCCAGGGCAAACCAGCACGCCGCGTGCTCGCCCAGCCGGGAGAACCGGGCCGCCCCCTGTTCCAGGCGATGGGTGTGCCCCCGGGTGCGGAGGAACAGGAGGGCTTGGCGGTCAAGCTCGAGCGGGCGCATCGGCTCGGCACTGTAGGGACCCACCGCCCGGCGCCCCTACTCGGAGACAGGACAGGCGGTGAGCCGGCCCGGCCGTCGTAAGAATTACGGAGTAATACGGGTTCAAACTACCCTGGCTGGGGGGGAATCGGTTCTGCATCATTCTGCACAGCCCTTATCCGGGGGCTGCATAGGACGGTCCGATAGTGACCACCTCATCCGGGGAGGCACTGTGAATCGTCCTGGAGCGTGCGTCCCGGCGGGCCCGGGACGCACGCCCACCAACTTGAGCGTCCACCAACGGGCCAAATTGGGGGAGCCCGGTTCTCGCCGGAGGCGGGAGCCGGGCGTTTGCTCGCTTACAGGCTGTCTCAGAACCCGACGCGGTGCTCGTCGTGGTCGACGAGCACGTAGTCGATCCGACCCAGGTCAAGCGCGATCGTCCCGTCCTCGGCGGTCAGCTCATGCCAGCCCGTCGACCCGAGCGCACCTCGCAGGCGCGAGAGCTCGGGCGGCTTCACCCGCGCGGTCAGGACCTGGCCGCCGTGAAATCCGATGCTGATCTTCTGGGGCTTCTCGCTGGTGCTCATGAAGGAAGGCTCCTGGTCAGACACGACATTAGTGGGCGGCCGGCTCGACGATCTCCGTGAGGACGCCGCCGGTGGACGACGGATGCAGGAAGGCGACTCGCGAGCCGCGGATTCCCGTGCGCGGACGCTCGTCGATCAGGCGCACGCCCGCCTGCGCCAGCGACTGAAGCGCCTGGTCGATGTCCTGCACTCGGTAGGCGACGTGGTGCAGTCCCGGGCCCCGGCGAGCCAGGAACTTCGCGACCCCGGTCTCCGGGCCGAGCGGCGCGACCAGCTCGACATGACCATCCCCGACATCGAGTAGTGCCGCTTCCACGCCCTGATCGGAGACCGTCTCCCGGTGCACGAGCGGCATCTGCAGGACGTCACGGTAGAAGGGCAGTGCGGCGTCGACATCCTCGACGGCGACGCCGACGTGGTCGATGGCGGACAGCATCGCCGCCGGAGGCTACTCGACCCGCTCCAGGCGCGGATTGGGCGCGTACTCCCGCCCCGCCTTCGCGCGCGGCGTGCCGTCGACGACCACGACGTCGGCGGTGAAATCGTTCTGACCGCGAATCAGGGAGGAGCCGACGCCGTAGGCATCCACCGGCACCCCGGCCTGCTCGAAGATGTTGATCCGCTCAGCCGTGAACCCGCCGCTGACCACGATCCGAACGTCCGGGAATCCGGCCACGTCCAGCGCGGCGCGCACCTTCTCGACCAGCCGGGGGTGGACGCCGCGCAGCTCCTTGGCGTCCGGTTCGTCCTGGAGTGAGCGGTCGACAAGCGTCTCGGAGGTGTCGAGCCGCACACCCCAGAGCCTCGGGCCGAGTGCCTCGGACACCGCCAGCGCGGTCCGCACCGAATCGTTGTCCCAATCGACCAGCACGGTGATGTTCATCTCATCGTGGAAGCGGTCCGCAAACAGCTGTGCGGCGCGCACCGTATCGCCGCCGTAGGCCGCGATCAGGCCGTGGGGCACCGTCCCGATCCCGCGCCCGCCCCACCAGGAGGCCTGGGCGTCGGTCGAGACACCGATCGCGCCGGCGACATGGGCGGCCCAGCCATCGCCGGTCTGCACGAGCCAGTGGTCGTGCCGGGCGGGGAAGTAGAAGATCGGCTTCCCGCGCGCCGCGTGAACGACGGCGGCTACGTTCTTCATGATCAGCGAGCGCCGCGCCATCGACCCGAGGTAGACCGTCTCGAGGTGGGCGAACAGGCTGTAGTCGCCCTCGATCGTCATCACCGATTCCCGCGGGGCGATCTCGTCCCCCTCGTGCAGCGCGTCCACGATCAGGGAGTCCCACCCGGGGATCCAGGCGCCCCCCTCCTCGTGGCCCGAGCACAGCTTCAGCACCGCGATCCCCTCGTCGATGCCTCCGAGCAGAGAATGCTGCTTCTGGAAGACCTGGAGGATCACCCGCGGGTGGTGGTTCTGCTCCTCCAGTAGGCGCTTGGTGTGGACAAAGTACGCATCCGAGTAGTAACCGGCGCGCAGGCGCTCCACCGGCAGCCGGAACACCTCGGGATCGAGTCGCGGCATCGCGCCAGTCTATTTTGGGGGACGGCTTTCAAAGCCGCCCCGGTTTTCGCCGGCGAGAGACCGACGTGGGTGGCGGCGGGCATACAGCGTTAGGAGTCCTCTTGGTAGGTTGGCCCCGACCATGGGCTCCGAGCGCGACTTTCCCCACGCTTCGCTCGTCGAGGGAATCCGCTTCACCGCCCAGGTCGCCGCACCCAACATCATCCAGGGCCTGTTCCGCCGCCGCCGCCAGGTCACGGCGATAACCCGCCGGATTCCGGCGGACGGCTTCGGGGTCGGCTTCATGGCGGGCCTCAAGCGCTCCTACGGCAACGGACCGCTGTGGATCCGTGCCGGATCGGCCGAGGCGCTGCTGCTGCTCGGGCCGCACGCGATCCGGCGCGTGCTCGAGGGCTCACCCGAGCCCTATGCCTCCGACCCTGAGCCCAAGCGCAGCGCCATGGCCCACTTCCAGCCCGATGCGCTCACGATCTCGCGGCAGCCCGAGTGGAAACCGCGCCGCGCCTTTGCGGAGGCCGTCCTCGAAACCGGCCAGCCAAGCCACAAGCTGGCTGGCCGGTTCGCTTCGGTGTGCGTGGAGGAGGCCGGGCGCCTGGACGGCCCGCTCCAGTGGGACGGTTGGAACGCCGCCGTGCGCCGGGTGACCCGGCGGATCGTCCTGGGCGACGGCGCGGCCGACGATGAGGCGCTGTCGGAGATGCTGGCCGAGCTGATGGACAAGAGCAACCCGCCGGGCGGCGGCGACGACGATCTCTACCAGCGCTACCTGCGCGCGCTGCGCGAACACGTCGCCGCAGAGCGGGAGGGGAGCCTGGCCGGGCTGATCCCGCAGGCGCCGAAACCCGGCGGCGATCCGGCCGGGCAGGTCACGCACTGGCTGTTCGCCCTGGGCGACACCCTGGCCATCAACGCGTATCGCTGCCTCGCCCTCCTGGCCAGCCAGATCCAGGTTCGCTCCCGGGTCCTCGAGGAGCTGAAGGGCGCACGGCTCGCGACCGCCAAGGGGCTCGCCGGACTCGAGCTCCTCGACGCGTGCCTGCAGGAGGCCATGCGGCTGTGGCCGACCACGCCGATGCTGGCGCGGGAGACCACCACCGATGTCGACTGGGATGGCATCCCCGTGCCCGAGGGCACTCAGTGCCTGATCGTCAACAACTTCAACCACCGCGACAGCGCCCGCTATCCCTGGGCCGATTACTTCTCGCCGGACGAGTGGATCACCGGCGACGGCGCCGACGACTGGTCCTTCAACCATTTCAGCCACGGACCCCAGGGTTGCCCGGGAGCCGGGCTCGCGCTGCTGGTGGGAAAGGCGATGCTCGGCACGCTGCTGCGCGAGCACGAGATCGCGTACGAGGGCCCCGCGCTCCAGGCGGGCAAGCCGCTCCCCTACAACCTCGATTTCTACGCTCTGCGGTTCACGCTGACGCCGCGGGCCTAGCCGGCGCCCGATCAGCCCAGCAGGTCGACGGCCAGGTCGCGGAAGCAACCGGCCGCGAAGCCGAGATCGCGCACGTCGATCCGCTCGTCGGCGTTGTGGACCAGCGGCGCTGCCTCGAGCAGGCTCTGGTAGCGCTGAGGGAAGAAGCCATAGGCGATCAGGTCCGGGAAGGCGGCACGGAACCAGCTCGAGTCTGAATATCCCGGAAGGAGCACGGGCACCGTGCCGGCCTCTGGGTCATTGAGGCCGATCCACCGCTCGATCGCGCTCATCAGTTCCGTCTCGGCCGGGGACACGTAGCCGAGCACCTTCTCGGTGAACTCGATCTCGAGTCCATCGGCCGTATCTCCCAGGACCTCGCGAAGGCGTTTCAGGGCCACCTCCTCACCCAGGCCGGGGGGCACCCGGCAGTCGACCTTGAGGTAGGCGCGAGAGGGAATCACGTTGATCTTGTCCGAGGCGTGGGCCATCGTCGGGGTCAGGGTCACGCCGAGCATCGGCTCGAGGAAGATGCGCAGGGCCGGCTCAGTGGCGCCGATCCGCTCGAGCGCCCCGACCGGATCGCCCGGGTCCTCGCCAAGACCGCTCAGGAGCAGCCGCGGCGCCTCGGTGATGTCGTACTCGGGCTGCCCGGCGGCCATCCGCGCCAGCACCGGGGCCAGCTTGAGCAGAGCGTTCTCGCCGGTGCGCGGCAGCGAAGCGTGCCCGGCGATGCCTCGCGCGGTGAGCTTGAGACGGAAGATCCCCTTCTCCCCGCAGCACACGCCGTAGCGCCGCTGCCCGCCGTAGGCGAACGACTCCCCGCCCCCCTCGTTGAGGAGGAAGTCGCAGCGGACCTTGTCGGGGTGGCGCTCGGTCAGCCAGCGAGCGCCGACGTCGCCGCCCGTCTCCTCGTCGGGCACGAACACGAGCTGGAGCGCCCCGCGCTTTGGCCGCCAGCCCTCGCGGGCCAGGGAGACGGCGGCGACCGCCTCGGCGGCGACCTGCGATTTCATGTCCAGCGCTCCGCGGCCCCACAGGTAACCGTCCGCGACATCGCCTGACCACGGATCGTGGGCCCACTCGTCGGCGGCGGCCAGCACGGTGTCGACGTGGCCCAGGTAGGTCATCACCGGGCCTTCGGCGTCCCCCGGAAGGGTGGCGACCAGGTTCGGACGCGCGTCCTCCACGGCCAGTATCTCGGTCTCCAGGCCGGCCTCCCGCACGTAGGCCTCGAGGTACTCGATGGCGGGGCGCTCGTTGCCGGGCGGGTTGACCGTGTTGAAGCGGACGAGCTTCTGGAGGACCTCGGTCGTCTCCTGCTGTAGATCGGGCACCTGGCTCAGCCTAACGTGCCCGGGCCTGGGTACGATCGGCCCCACCGTGGCCGGTTCCTACGAGGATGACCTGAGGCTGGCGCTGGAGCTGGCCGACATCGCCGACGAGATCACGCTCGCGCGCCACCGTGCCAGCGACCTGCGAGTCCAGACCAAACCGGACCTGACCCCAGTCACCGAATCCGATCAGGCGGTCGAGCGAGCGCTGCGCGAACGTCTCGCCCAGGCTCGACCCGATGACTCGGTCGTGGGCGAGGAGTACGGCGTGCGCGAGGGCTCCGGTGGCCGGCGCTGGGTCATCGACCCGATCGACGGCACGGCCAGTTACGTGCGCGGAATGCCGACCTGGTCGACGCTGATCGCCCTGATGGCGGGGGACGAGGTGGTCCTCGGGCTCAGCTCGATGCCCGCGCTCGGTCGCCGGTGGTGGGCGCATCGTGGGGGCGGCGCGTTCGCCAACGGCGAGCCGATCCAGGTTTCGCGCGTGACCGGCCTGGCCGACGCTCAGATGACGTGGAGCGGGATGGAGGACTGGGACGCATTTGGTCGGCTGGACGACGTGATCGCCCTCGGACGCGCCTGCTGGCGAACCCGGGGGATCGGCGACGCGTGGCCGTACATGATGGTCGCCGAGGGGGTGGCCGACATCGCGTGCGACCCGGCGGTCTCGGTCTGGGACATCGCCGCGGCCAAGGTGATCGTCGAGGAGGCCGGGGGACGCCTGACTGACCTCTCGGGCGCGGACACCGCGACCGGGGAGAGCGCGCTGGCCACCAACGGACTGGTGCACGAGGCGGCGCTCGGGTTCATCGGGCTCTGAAAGAGGTTTCTAAACCCCCGCTATCATTTTGTTCGAAGTGGATCGAACAATCCTCCCATGAGGACGCTGAGCCACCCCGAGACCACGCAGCTGGCGCTCCCGGCCGTGCTCCACGCCCTGAGCGACCCGGTTCGGCTGGAGATCGTCCGGGCGCTGAGCCACGGCGACGAGGTGTCCTGCGGGCACCTGAGCGTCCCGGTTTCGAAGTCGACGCTCACGCACCACCTCAAGGTCCTGCGAGACGCCGGGCTGACCCGGACCCGTTGCGAAGGGGTCCAGCGCCTCGTCTCCCTGCGCCGCGAGGATCTCGACATCCGCTTCCCGGGTCTGCTCGCGTGCGTGCTGGCCCATTTCGAGGGCGACACCGGCGTCGCCGGCTTCAAGGCTTCTCTGGCGGCAACCCGTTCCTCGCCGGGTCGCCGGCCATTGGGGGTCGGGTCAGCCCCGTCGCGTCTGGTGTGACGCCGATCACACAGTCTGTCTGAGCCCATCTTCTCCGGGTAGCTCGTCGGTGCGGGCGTCTGCGAGGGAGTCGACTGAGGTGGCCTTTCGGGGTGGCCGGGCGCCTCAGGAGCGACTGCCTGCGGGGCGGCCGAGCAGCCTCCCGAAATGCCTGCCTTTGGGCGTGGCGAGCTCTTGACGAGAACGCCCGTTCGCCTTATAATTCGATCATATTCGAACTAGCGAACATTGGATTTCACTTGAATACTCGTACCCCTAAGAGCCGCGCCCGCGGCGAGCACGCCGGGGAGCCGGCGAGCCTCGCGCGGACGCGTGCTGCCAAGAGCGGCGATCGCCGCCGGCGGGGATCAGGGAGCGCGGCCAGCGAGCTGCGCTCACGCACTGAGGCGACGGTCGACGGATCGTTGGACTCGCTGGAGCTCTTCTTCCGTCAGGCCCGTACTCACAGCCTCCTCACCGCTGAGGAGGAGATCGATCTCGCCCAGCGGATCGAGCGCGGTGATCTCGAGGCCAAGGAACGGATGATCAACGCCAATCTGCGACTGGTCGTCGCCCAAGCCCGCCGTTACCAGGGACATGGTCTGCCCCTGGAGGACCTCGTCCAGGAGGGCATGCTCGGCCTGATCCGCGCCGTCGAGAAGTTCGACTGGCGCAAGGGCTTTAAGTTCTCCACCTACGGAACCCTGTGGATCCGCCAGGCCATCCAGCGCGGCCTCCAGAACTCTGGCCGCACAATCCGCGTGCCGGTGCACGTGGCCCAGCGCCAGGTCAAGGTCCGGCGGATCGAGGGCGAGCTGAACCTCAAGCTCGGCCGCGAGCCGACGGATGAGGAGATCGCGACGGTGGCCGAGCTCGACGTCGAGCAGGTGGCCGAGATGCGGGAACTGGCGCGCGGTCTGAGCAGTCTCGATCAGCCGGTCGGAGAGGACGGCGAGACCGCCCTCGGTGATCTGCTGCCGAGCGATGGACCGGCCCCGGCCGATCAGGTCGCCCTCGCCCAGCGGGACAGCCGCCTGGCCGAGGTGGTCTCCCAGCTCCCCGAGCTGGAGCGCGAGGTCATCGAGCGACGCTTCGGCCTCAGCGGCGATGAGCCGCGGACGCTCCGTCAGACGGGCACCGACCTCGGCATCACGCCGACCCGGGCCAGCGAGCTGGAGGCACGGGCGCTGGCGCGCCTGGCCTCGCACCGCGAGCTCGAGTCCCTGCGGGACGCAGCCTAATCCCCTTCGAACAAGCCGCTCACCGCTCCATACTCTCTGGGTATGGAGCGGTTGTTCGGCGACGAGGCGGGCGTGACGAGGTCGGCACCGGCGGATGCCCCGCTGGCCACGCGGATGCGTCCCGCCACGCTCGATGAGTTCGTCGGACAGCGGGATCTCCTCGGTTCGGAGTCGGCGCTGCGCCGCTCGATCGAGAGCGGGCACCCCCATTCGATGATCCTCCACGGACCGCCGGGCAGCGGCAAGACGACGCTGGCTCGGCTGGTGGCCACCGCGGCCGATGCCGCCTTCGAGGAGGAGAGCGCGGTCCAGGCTGGGCGCGCCGAGGTGCGGGCGATCATCGCCCGGGCCACGGAGCGCCGGCGGGTCAATGGCACCGGCACGGTGTTCTTCCTGGATGAGATCCACCGCTTCAACAAGGCCCAGCAGGACGCCCTGTTGCCCGCGGTGGAGGACGGGCTGATCACTCTGATCGGCGCGACCACGGAGAACCCGTACTTCGAGGTCAACTCGGCGCTGCTCTCCCGCGCTCGCGTCTACGAGCTTGCGCGCCTGGACGCGGACGATGTGCGAATCCTGCTCGCCCGCGCCGTGGCGCGCGGGGAGTGCGGTGACGCGGATCGGGTCGATCCCGAGGCCTTGGCCTACGCCGCCGAGTGGACCGGGGGCGACGCGCGCGCCGCCCTCAACGGGCTCGAGCTGGCCTGCGCAGCGGCCGGTCCGGACGGGCGCGTGACCGTGCAGCGCATCCAGGACGCGCTGCAGCGCCGTACCGTGCTCTACGACCGCCAGGCCGACCAGCACTACGACACGATCTCGGCCTGGATCAAGGCCACGCGCGGCTCGGATCCGGATGCGTCCCTGTACTACCTCGCGATCATGCTCGAGGGCGGAGAGGATCCGCGATTCATCGTGCGGCGCATGGTGGTGCTCGCCTCGGAGGACATCGGCAACGCCGATCCCCAGGCGCTCACGGTGGCCACCGCGGCGGCGGCCGCGGTCGAGCACGTCGGGCTGCCTGAGTGTCAGTTCGCCCTGGCCCAGGCGGCGATCTACTTGTCTCTGGCTCCCAAGTCCGATCAGGCCAAGCGCTCGATCTCGGCCGCGCGCTCGTATGTGCGCGAGCACGGGGCCCAGCCGCCTCCGCCATACCTGCGCTCCTCGACGCGCAGCGACGGCGGCTACGACAGCCCGCACGGTCATCCGGACCACTTCTCACCGCAGGAGCTGCTGCCCGCAGGAGTGGCGGGGGCGGGTGGCGGGGCGGGGGCGCGGTTCTACGATCCGGACGACGCCGAGGCTGGTTTGCGAGCTCGGCTGCAAGAGATCTTGCGCGCCCGCGGGCGCTAAGCCTGGCTGAGCCGGCCCACGGACCATTGCTACTAGCCTGTAGCTTGTGGTCCCCCACTCTGACATCGCCGCCCTCTTCGCCCGCGGCCATCGCCTGCCGGCCGGGTTGCTCCTGCGCCTGCGCCTGGCCCGGCCCGGAGACGAGCTCCTGCTCGCCGAGCTTCTGGCCGAGATCGGAGTGCAGGCCGGAGAGCTAGACCTGGCCCGCCTGGTGCGCTTCGATCCCCGCCGCCGGTTGGTCGTCTGCGCGACCGTGCTGATCGATTCGACCGAGTCAGCGGTCGGGTTCGGCACCATCACCTCCGGCCGCGGCGACCCGGCGCCAGACGCGATCGTCGTCCATCCCGAGCACGACGAGGTCGTGCGCGAGCTCCTGTCGCGGGCGCTGACCGGGTGGGGCCGGGCCCGCGAGGCCGGAACCGCCGCCTGAGCCCTCAGCGGGGATCCAGGCTAAGCTGCGGGAGCAGTGACGGCGACCCTGGCCAGCGCCCAGCTCGAGTCGTTCTCTCCGGCCGATGGAGAGCTCATCGGCTCCGTGCCGATCACGCCGGCGGACGAGGTTCAGGCCGTGGTCGATGCCGTCGCGCAGGTGCAGCCGTTCTGGGCCCAGCTGACCCTGACCGACCGAGCTCGCTATCTCCAGCGCGCCGCGCAGGTCCTGATCGACGAGTGCGACAGCGTCCGGGATCTGCTCGTGCGCGAGCAGGGCAAGCCGCGCAACGAGGCCTTCTCGATGGAGGTTCTCCCCACCATCGACGCGCTGCGCTGGATCGCCACCCAGGGCCAGAAGCTCCTGGCCGACGAGAAGATTCCGATGTCACAGGTGTTCTTCAAGAGCAAGAGCTCCGCGTTCACCTACGAGCCGCTCGGCGTCATCGGCGTGATCGCGCCGTGGAACTACCCGTGGAGCATCCCCTTCGGCGAAGTGGCGCTGGCGTTGATGGCGGGGAACGGCGTGGTGCTGAAGCCGGCCACCCTCACCCCACTGATCGGCGAGCGGATCCGGGCGGTGTTCGAGCGAGCGGGCGTGCCCGACGGGCTCGTCAGGGTCGTCCACGGGCCCGGCACGGGGAGCGCGCTCGTGCGCTCCAGCGTGTCCAAGATCTTCTTCACCGGCTCGGTCGAGACGGGGCGGGGGGTGGCGGAGGAGTGCGCCCGCCAGCTCAAGGGCTGCGTGCTGGAGCTGGGCGGCAAGGACCCGATGCTCGTCCTGGCCGACGCCAACGTCGACCACGCCATCGCCGGCGCCCTGTGGGGCGGCTTCGCCAACGCCGGTCAGACCTGCTCTGGGATCGAGCGCGCGTATGTCCTGCGCGAGGTGTCCGAGCGGTTCATCGCGGGCGTGGTCGAGGGCGCGCAGCGGCTACGGATCGGCGACCCGATGGGGTGGGATACCGAGATCGGCCCGATGGTGTCCGGCGAGCAGTACGAGCTGGTGCGCGAGCTCGTCGACGACGCCGTGTCCCGCGGAGCGGTGTTGCGGTGCGGCGGGCCAGTGGATGGCCCGGCCGGTTTGGAGGCAGGCGCCTTCTACGCGCCCACGGTGCTCACCGACGTGCGACCGGACATGCGGATCATGCGCGAGGAGATCTTCGGCCCGGTCCTCCCGATCACCGTGGTCGACTCCGAGGATGAGGCGATCGCTCTGGCCAACGACTCGGTGTTCGGCCTCGGCGCCTCGGTATGGACCGCTGACCGCAGCCGGGGCGAGCGCATCAGCCGGGAGCTGGAGTCCGGCATGGTGTGGATCAACGACCACATGTTCAGCCACGGCGCCTGTCAGTGCTCGTGGGGAGGCGTGAAGGAGTCGGGGTTGGGGCGCACCCACTCCAAGTTCGGGTTGTACGAGTGCGTCAACATCAAGCTGCGGGTGTGGGAGCCCTCCAAGGTCAAGGACCCGTGGTGGCACCCTTACGACGAGACGCTCGGGCGCGCTCTGCGCCAGTCGGCGATCATCCTCTACGGGCGGCCGTCGATCCGCGCCCGTGCCCTGCGCGACGGGATCGCCCCGCTCATGCGCCTCGGCGCCCGCATCGCCCGCGACGCGTTGCGTTCGTAGACGTGCGTCGCGGGACCACTGTTGCCGGTGGCCCTGAACGCGGTGGGTTGGGGCTATTGCCAGAAATAGTGCCGCAATCGTCCCAGCGCCAACCTGATCGGCCGGCAACCCGGAGCCTCTACCCTTATCCCCATGCCAGCCCAGGCCTATGCCGGCAAGGAGTGCGTGTGTCAGTTCCGTCGAGGCGTGTGTGACCAGACGTGCGTGCAGGACATGCTGGCCACGCCGTTCTACATCGCCTGCCTGCGCCTCAAGGGCCGCCGCGCCCTGGTCGTCGGCGGGGGGGACGTCGGCCTGGAGAAGGTCGAGGGCCTGCTCGTCTGCGATGCGTCGGTGACCCTGGTTGCGCCGCAGGCCCATCCGGAGCTCGTCCAGTACGCGCTGGAGGGCTCGATTCGCTGGGAGCGGCGCGAGTTTGAGCCCACCGATCTGGAGGGTTGCCTGATCGCCATCGCGGCCACCAGCGACACCGACGTCAACATCCGCGTGTTCGAGGAGGCCGAGCGGCGGTCGATGCTGGTCAACGTCGTCGACGTGCCGCCCCTGTGCAACTTCATCCTGCCGGCCATCGTCCGCACGGGCCCGCTGGCCATCGCCATCTCCACCGCCGGCGCGTCGCCTGCCCTGGCCAAGCGCATGAAGCGCGAGGTCTCCGACCTGTTCGGAGAGCCGTACGCAATCCTGGCCGTGCTGCTCAACGACGCCCGGGGCTGGGCGAAGGCGACGCTGGCCACCTACCAGGACCGCAAGGAGTTCTTCGAGGGGATCGTCAACGGCGATCCCGATCCCATCGAGCTGCTGCGCGAGGGCAACGTGCAGGCCGTACAGGACCTGATCGCCGCCGCGCAGCGCGTCCACGCCCCGGCGTGAGCGCCGACGCGCCGCGCCTGACCCACCTGGACAGCGCCGGACAGGCGCGCATGGTCGACGTCGGCGAGAAGCCCGCCTCTGACCGGCGGGCCCTGGCGCGGGCGGTCGTGCAGGTGACCCCGGAGACGGCGGCCGCTGTGCTCGCGGGAGACGCGCCCAAGGGCGATGTCCTCGCCGTGGCCCGCATCGCGGGCATCCAGGCCGCCAAGCGCACCGCCGAGCTCATCCCCTTGTGCCACCCGCTGCCGCTGTCGTTCGTGGGCGTCGAGGTCACCGTCGATGCCGACCGGGGCGAGATCGCGCTGATCGCCGAGGCCCGCACGACCGGTCCCACCGGCGTCGAGATGGAGGCGCTGACGGCCGCCTCCGTCGCTGCGCTGACCGTCTACGACATGGTCAAGGGGCTCGAGCGCGGCGCCCGGATCGTCGAGGTCGCACTGCTGGAGAAGTCCGGCGGCCGGTCGGGCACCTGGCGCCGATAACCTCCGCCCGGCCATGAAGGCCGCGATCCTCACCGTCTCGACGTCGGTCGCGGCGGGCCTAACCGAGGACGCGTCGGGTGTCGCGCTGGCGCGGCTGGCCCGAGAGGCGGGAGCGGAGGTCTTGGTGCGTGAGGTGGTCGCAGACGACGCGGACGCGATCGAGGCGTGGCTGCGCGAGCAGGTTGCGGCTGGCACGCCGCTCGTCTTCACCACCGGCGGCACCGGCTTCACCCCAGACGACGTCACTCCTGAGGCGACCCGCGCCGTGATCGAGCGGGACGCGCCCGGCCTGGCCGAGGCGATGCGCGCCGAGTCCCGCCGGCACACCCCGATGGGGATCCTCAGCCGCGGTGTGTCCGGAATCGCCGGCCGGACGCTGATCGTCAACTTCCCCGGCAACCCCAAGGCAGTGCGCGAGCTGTTTCCGGTGATCGCGCCGGTTCTGGGTCACGCCGTCGGGACGCTGCAGCGTGAGCCCGGACAGCCCAGCGGCCATTGAGCTGCGGGGGCTGATCCGCCACTTCGGTGAGCGGACCGTCCTGCGCGAGGTCTCGATCCAGGTGCCGGCCGGGGCCACGCTCGCCGTGCTCGGCCGTAACGGCGCGGGCAAGTCGACGCTGCTGCGGATCCTCGCCACCTTGCTGCGACCGCACGGCGGCGAGGTTCGGATTTTCGGCGAGGCACTGCCCCGTCGCGGGTGGGCGGTGCGCGGCCGCCTGGGTCTGCTCGGGCATGAGCCCCTCCTCTACCGCGACCTGACCGGTCGCGAGAACCTCGTCTACCACGCGCGGCTGCACCGGGTCGAGGGCAGCCGCGTGGAGGAAGTCCTGCACGCCGTCGGCATGGAGCGGCGGGCCGAGGACCCGGTTCGCCTCCTCAGCCGCGGCATGGTGCAGCGCCTGGCCGTGGCCCGGGCCGTGCTGCACCGGCCTGAGCTCCTGCTCCTCGACGAGCCCCGGTCCAACCTCGACCCGGCGGCGGGAGATCTGGTCGAGCCGCTGATCGGGCGGGCGTCGGGCGCCACGCGGGTGATCACCAGTCATGACCCGCAGAGCGCGCTGGCGGAGGCTGACGTGGTGCTGGCTCTGAAGGACGGGCGGGCCGTCTACTCCGGCCCGCCTGCCGGTCTAGCCGCCGAAGCGCTGACGGAGCTCTACCGATGAGGACGGCTGTGGCCATCCTGCGCAAGGACCTGCTCCTGGAGCTCCGTACGCTGGAGACGGTCCCGGCCATGGCGCTGTTCGCGATCACGACCTTCGTGATCTTCCATTTCGGACTGAACCGGCCCTCGATCTCGGGTCAGCTGGCCGCTGGGGTCCTGACCGCGACGCTGCTGTTCGCCGGCATGCTCGGGATCAACCGGCTGTTCGTCGCCGAGCGCGAGCAGGGCGGGTTCGACGCCTTCCTGCTCGCCCCCGTCGATCGCAGCGCCATGCTGGTCGCGAAAGCGGCGGCGCTGTTCATCTACCTGGCGGCGCTGGAGGTGATCGCCGTCCCCGCTTTCGGCCTCCTGCTCCTCGGTCGCTCGCTCGGACCCCCGCTGCCGGCCATCGTCCTGATCCTGGCCCTCGCGGACGTGGCGCTGGCCGTGATCGGGACGCTCGTCTCAGCGATCGCGGTGCAGACGCGGGCCCGCGACCTGATCGGTCCGATCGTCGGCCTGCCTCTGCTCGTGCCCGCCCTGATCGCCACGGCGCGGGGGCTCGGCCCGGTCCTGACGCCCCATGGATCTGTTTCACCGCCAGGCAAGTGGCTGGCCGTGCTGGCGCTTTATGATGTGATCAACGCACTCCTCGCCTACGCGGTGTTCGATTTCCTGCTCGAGGAGTAAACGCATCCAGCCCTGGAGTACCCGCCCTTGACCCCGCACGTCCGCCATCTGCGCGGCTTGTCGATCGCCACCGCTCTGGTGATCACCGTGGCGTTCGTCCTCGTCTTCTTCTACGCGCCACTCGACGCCCTGTGTGGGTTCGTGCTCGGCGGCGTGTTCGCCGTCGGCTACCTGCGCACGGGCGAGCGGATCTGGGACATGCGCTCCTACTGCGCGATCCACATCTCCCTGATCTTCTCGATCGGTGGCCTGCTGGCCGGCTCGATCTGGGCCAAGGCATCCTGGGGGCATTGGTGGGTGTGGCAGGAGCCGACGCTCGTCTCGTATCTGATCGTCATCCTCCTGTTCGCGACCTATCAACCTCTGCGCTTCTCGATCGAGGACCCCGAGCGCCAGTCGCGCTACGCGGCTGTGTTCGCGGTTGTGGCGGGCGCCTTCGTGCCGATCAACTTCATCGTCGTCAGACTCTCCGCCGAGTACGTTCATCCGCGAGTGCTGAACCTGGAGGGCGGCAACCTGCCGGGCCCGATGAAGCTCACCTTCTACACCGCCCTTCTGGGGATCGCGCTGCTCTTCGCCACCCTCATGAAGTACGAGATGGCGGCCAAGGCGACGCGCATGGAGACCCGCAGGCTGCGCCGGGCGCTGCTCGGCGACGATGCCCTTCGCCCCCTCGGCCGCAGCGCGGCGCCGTCATGACCGCCCTCGTCCTCTTGGCTGAGGCTCCAGCTCTCCCGCTGCACGCCGCCGGCAAATACGTCGCCGGGGCCTACATCGTGTTCGTCGCCATCATCCTCATCTACGTCGCGATCATGGCGCGGCGGCTGACCCGCAACCAGCGGGAGATCGCCGAGCTGCGGCGTGAGCTGCTGGCGCGAGAAGCGGCGCAGAGCGCCGCCGACGACCGTCCGCCGGTGGCTGCCGAGGAGGTCGCTCCGCGATGAGCGAGCTGCTGGCCATCGGCATCTCGCACAAGACCGCGCCGGTGGCGGTGCGAGAGCGTCTCGCCCTCACCGAGGCCCGGTCCGAGGAGTTCGTGCGGGATCTCCTCGGTGCCGCCGAGATCCAGGAGGCCGTCTCGATCTCCACCTGCAACCGGACGGAGCTCTACCTGGTCGTGGGGGATCCCGTCGAGGCCGAGAGCACGGTTCTGACGATGCTGGCCCGGCAGGCCGGGATCCGCCCCACCGAGCTGGCCGGCGCCATCTACGCCCACCGCAACTGTGAGGCGGCGCGTCACCTGTATCGCGTCACCTCCGGACTGGAGTCGATGATCGTCGGCGAGGCCGAGATCCAAGGCCAGGTCAAGCGTGCCTACGAAGCGGCGATCGAGCGCGAGACCGTTGGCCCCCTGTCCAACCATCTGTTCAGAGCCGCTTTGCTCACCGGGAAGCGCGTGCGGACCGAGACGGCGATCGGCGAGCGCTCGCTCAGCCTCCCGTCCGTGGCGGTGTCGCTGGCGCGTGAGCTGCTCGGCGACCTGCGCGGGCGACGCGTGATCGTCATCGGCACGGGCGAGACCAGCGAGCTGGCCGCCCAGGCGCTGTCCGACAGCGGGGGTCACACCCTGTTCGTCGCCACGCGGCGGCGTGATCGGGCGGTCAGCCTGGCTCGCCGCTATGGCGGGGAGAGCATGAGCTTCGACGAGCTGCCCCAGGCGCTCGAGCAGGCTGACGTGGTGGTCTCGGCCACGGCGTCGCCGCACCTGCTGATCGAGCTGCGCGAGCTGGCCGAGGTGCTCAGCTCGCGCGGCGGACGTCCGATGCTGATGATCGACCTGGCCGTGCCGCGCGACATCGACGCGCGCTGCGGCGAGCTTCCCGGCGTGTCGCTCTATGACATCGACGATCTCCAAGCTGTGATCGCGCGCAACCGGCGGGTGCGCCAGGGCGAGGCGCGGCGGGCCGAGGGGATCATCGAGGAGGAGATCCAGTCGTTCGCCGCCTGGCTCGGATCGCTCGAGGTCCTGCCCACGCTGGCGGCGCTGCGAGCGCACGCCGATGAGATCGCCACCGCTGTGGTCCTCGAGAACCAGGGGAAGTGGGAGAGCGCCTCCGAGCGCGACCGCGAACGCGTCGAGGCGATGGCGCGCGCCATCGTCAACCGCCTGCTCCACCACCCGACAGCCCGCATGAAGGAGCTCCGCGACGACCGCGTGCACGTTCGCATGGCCCTCGTCCGGGACCTGTTCGGGCTGAGCGTGGACGAGGGCGTGGCCGCTGCCGGTGAGCTCCCGGAGAGCGACGAGCCAGACCTCGCCGAGGTTCGCTCGCTGCCGCGCCGGCGCGCCTGATGCGGCTCGGCACCCGGGGCAGCGCCCTGGCGGTGAGGCAGGCGCTATGGGTGGCCTCGCGGCTTGGCGACGCCGGCATCGACGTGGAGCTGGTCCGGATCACGACTTCTGGGGACCGCGGCGAGGCCCTGGCCGACAAGTCCCGCTGGGTCTCGGAACTGGAGCAGGCGCTGCTCGAAGACCGCATCGACGCGGCGGTCCACTCGGCCAAGGACGTACCAGCCGAGCTC
>Ga0335074_10003932_pt1 | contig 20456 bp, 15 predicted proteins | sample Lox_Sample_23_FD_206715 | JGI IMG/M metagenome (GOLD analysis project Ga0335074, IMG submission 206715) | Soil microbial communities from Loxahatchee National Wildlife Refuge, Florida, United States - Lox_Sample_2.3 | ecosystem: Environmental > Terrestrial > Soil > Wetlands | place: USA... | reverse complement strand
GCCGCAGAAATACCCGTCTACCAGGCATTATCTACAGACGACTTCAGATAACCGCCGTTCTGATCGGCTGTTCGCTCGATCATTGTGGCCGTCCTTGCAGTACCGAAGGATCGATCTGTGTATTAGAGGCTGTTCGCGGCGCCGAGATCGCGTGCTTCTGCGACGACACCTCGCCCTTTCCGGCGTGATGCTCGCCGGACAAGCCCGGTTAGCGGCAGGATCGATGCCGGCCTGCCACGAAACCATCGACGGCGGTGAGGGTCTGGTGCATCGCTGGCGGGTGACCCAGGTCACGCGTCTGGGGATCCCCGGACTGCTGGCGCAGGCGGCCAGCGCGAGCGTCGCGCTGGTGCCTGACCGCGCCCGGCGAGGGCTTGCTCGATCTGTTGCTGCAGCGCGCCTGTCCCGCATCATGGTGGCCCGGTCGCCCATGGTCATGGCTTGAACCTGCTCGTGGGTGACGTAAAGGGTTGGAGACCCGCCGGACAGCCGGGTCAGCCTGCGGCCCAGCTAGTCGGTCAGGCCGAGGATCTCGGCTGCCGAGCCGCTAACGGCCAGCTCGATCGCCAGGCCGTCTCGTTGGGAGTGCCCATTGGCGCAATGGAGCCGACTAGGTACCGGATTACGGTCCGCGATCAGTCTCATCTGTATGGCGTGCTGGACAGGGTGCGCGGGCTAGGGCTGGACCTCGTGGGCGTGGAAAGGAACTGGGGGCGTCCGAGCCCGGCGATGAGGAGGGCGCGAGATGAACCGGATAGTGCGGGCTGCCGAGCCGTGACTGTCTCTACGAGTTTTGCTCCCGCGCCTGCGCGGGGCCGCGTGCGGCACACGCTGCAGCCGCTGCAGCCGCTGCCCGCTCTTCCACCAAGAAGCGATGCCCATCGGGCCCCGCTACCAGGGCGGCACGCATGCCTCCGCGCAGGATCATGAGGTCATGGGCGGCCAAGGGTGTGCCGCGGCGCGCGAGCGCTGCGGCTGTCGTGTCGAGCGACGCGACCCGCACGACGCAGTGTGTGGCCACGATGTCGTTACTGGCGGTGTCGTGCGGGATCGGACGGCGTGTGCCGACATGGTAGTGGAGCAGTTCCAGTCGTGGCGCGGGCAGATCCGGCGATAGCCGGGTGACGCTGACGTGCACGTCGTCGACGTCGTCGAGGTCGTCTTGTTCGGGCCCGTGGTTCTCGGTGCGAGTTCCGGCGTTGAACCCGAATACAGACCTGAAGAACCCCGTGCTCCTGGCTGTGTGGCGAACCGCGATGGCGGTGTGATCGACGCCGAGGAAGGGGCCGGTGCCGTTAGCGGTGCGCCATGGTCCCGGGACATGTCCTTCGGGGAATGCGAGCAGTTCCAGCGGGTGGCCGTCGTGATCACGGAACTTGAACGCGGTCACGCCTCCGGAGCTGTCCGGCAGCCGTACCGGCCCATGGCGGCTGATGGGCCGGAAACGCGGGTTCGCCATGACCCGCTGATGCGCGTCCTTCATGTCGTTCACGATGATCGCCATGTGCTGGAACCACAGGTCGGTGCTCGTGCTGTCGGGTGGGTAGGGGCGTCCCGCCGAGTCGGTGAACTCCAGGAGTTCGATCCGCTCGCGGCCCAGCCGCAGTAGTGAGCGCCGCCCGCGCGCGGGCGCGATGCACAGCACGCCGGTCAGCGCGGGTTCGATGTCAGCCCGGTGCTCGACGCTACACCCGAAGGTCCCGACGTAGTCCTCTTCGGCCCGGTCAAGGTCGGACACGATCAAGGTGATCCGGTCGATCACCACGTCCGGCATCGTGATCATGTCTGCATCGGGTTGTCGCTGCGGGCCATGCGGCCCATGTGCAATTGGAGGGCGCTGACGACTAGGGCGAAGTGGCTGAACGCCTGAGGGGTGTTGCCCAGCTGGCGCTGGGCGGCCGGGTCCCATTCCTCGCTCAGCAGACCGACGTTGTTGCGCAGCAGGAGCAGGCGCTCGAACAGGTCTACCGCCTCCCGCCGCTGTCCGGACGCGCCCAGCGCGTCCGCAAGCCAGAACGAGCAGGCGATGAACGGGCCCTCGCTGCCCTTGAGGCCGTCGTTGGTCTCGGTGGTCTGGTAGCGCTTGACCAGGCCATCGTCGCTGAGTTCGCGACGGACCGCGGCGATGGTGCCTATGACCCGCGGGTCGGTGGCGGGGAGGAAGCCGACACGCGGGATCAGCAGCAGGCTGGCGTCGAGTGCGGTGGACCCGTAGGCCTGGGTGAAGGTGTTGCGTCCGGCGTCGAACGCGTGGGTCACGACATCGTGGTGGATATGCTCGCGGAGCTGTTTCCAGCGCAAAACTGGGCCGGGGAGGCCGTGCGCGCGTACCGATCGGGCCATCCGGTCGGCGGCGACCCAGGCCATGACCTTGGAGTGGGTGAAGTGCTGGCGGTCGCCGCGCACCTCCCACAATCCGTTGTCCGGTTCGCGCCAGGTTGATTCGAGGTGATTCATCAGGGCGACCTGCAGCGCCCATGCGTCCGGGTCGGCGGGCAGGCCTGCCTGCCGGGCCAGGAACAGAGCGTCCAAGGTCTCACCCCAGACGTCGAGCTGGATCTGATCGGATGCGGCGTTGCCGGTGCGGACCGGGCTGCTGCCTTCGTAACCAGCGAGCCAGGGCAGCTCGACTTCGGGAAGCCGCCGCGCACCGTCGATGCTGTACACGATCTGCAGTGCCTCCGGCTGACCGGCTATAGCACGCAGCAGCCAGTCACGCCACGCTCCCGCTTCGCGTCTGAAACCGGCCGCGAGCAGGGCCTGCAGCGCGTAGGTGGCGTCGCGAAGCCAGCAGTAGCGGTAGTCCCAGTTGCGGACGCCGCCGAGTTCCTCCGGCAGCGACGTGGTCGCCGCCGCCACAATCCCGCCGGTCGGTTCATAGGTCAGGGCCCTTCAGGGTAATGATCGACCGGTCGATGGCGTCGTTGTATGGTCCGGTCTGGTAAGCGGCATGAGCAGACCACTCAGTCCAGAAGTCCGTCGTCGCGGACAGGGCCCGCTCGGCGTCGACAAACGGCATCTCAGGCTCGTGGCTGGGCGCCCACGACATGACGAATGAGACCCGATCGCCCCTGCGCACGGTGAAATCCGCGATCGTTTCCCACTGATCGCCGCGCAGCGGGACCGCGGATATCAGCCGGACGCGATTAGGCCCGGCGATGGCATGGACTTCGCGGCCCACGTGCCGGACCCAGGGAACTTCCCGGCCGAAGTCGAACCGCAGCCGCAGCGCCGAACGCATCGCGACCTCGCCGTCCAGGCCCACCGCGATGCGAACGAGGTGCGGTGTGTCCGCCCGCGGCGGCATGAAGTCGATGACCCGTACGACGCCTTCCGCGGTGACCCAGTCCGTCTCGAGCACCAGGGTGTTGCCCGCGTAGTGGCGGGTGGTGCACGTGCCGCCCGCCGCGGGGGCGAGCGTCCAGTGTCCGGCCTCGTCATTGTCCAGGAGCGCGGCGAACGCGGCGGGCGAGTCGAACCGGGGCAGGCACAGCCAGTCGATCGACCCCGCGGTGCTCACCAGAGCGGCCGTGTGCAGGTCGCCCAGCAGGGCGTAGTCTTCGATTTTGGGCATGGCCAGAAACCTCTCACGGGGCGGGCGAGGACTGCGTGGGGACGGTGCCGGGCTGCGGGTTGCGGGTGGTTCCGAGGCGCCCGGCGATGTGGTCGAGGACCGAGGTGGCCGGGTCGGTGCCGAATCGCGCCGTGCCTGCCTGGTGAGCCCGTCATGGTCAGACGAATCCGCCGTTGGCGTAGACGACCTGACCGTTGATCCAGCGCCCCGTCGGCCCGACCAAGAACGACACGACGTCGGCGATGTCGTCGGGACGGCCGAGACGGCCGAGCGGCGGCAAAGCGGCCAGCTGTTCTTGCTCCTCGGCCGGGGTGCTGTCCAGGAACGCCGCGGTCGCGGTGGGCCCCGGCGCCACCGCGTTGACGGTGATGTCGCGGCCGCGCAGCTCCTTGGCCAGGATGCGGGTAAGCGCGTCGACGGCGGCCTTGGACGCCGTGTACGCGCTCAGCGCCGACGGCGCCAGCCGCACCACGTGCGAGGACACGTTGACGATCGCGCCGCCGCCGCGCACCCGCCGCGCGGCCTGCTGGTCGACCACGAATGTGCCTCGCACGTTGACCCGGTGAATCTCGTCGAAGTCCGCCAGGTCAAGGTCCGCCAGCGCGGCGCGGCGGTTGATCCCGGCGGTATGCACCACCACGTCGAGATGCCCGAAGCGGTCCTCGATGGCGTCGAACACCGCGGAGGTCGCCTCCTCGTCGGCGATGTCCGCCGCGAACGCCGCACCGCGCCGCCCATGCCCCGCGATCTCCTTCACCGTGGCGTCGGCCAGGTCGACGCTGTCGGCGTGCGCCACCGCGACGTCGAACCCGTCCGCGGCCAGCTTGGCGGCTATGACCCGGCCTATACCGCCGGTCCCCCCGGTTACCAGGGCCGCCCTTATGCGGTCTCCCGCGTCACCACCTGCAGTCATGATCCTCACCTCTCTGCGGCCGCTCATCGGCCCCTGATTGCGTGAGAGCCCAGTGTTGCCGCGTGATCCGCGCCGCCATCGTCAGGTCAGTTAATTGCATGGCACCGCCGCCCAGGGTCCGGATCGCAGGCTGAGGAGACGGCACGGAAACCACCGCCCGTTCCGGAAATCAAGCGACCGTGCAGCATGATCTTCAGTGGCATCGGGAACATCCTCGGGCTGCGCCATCGGGCTCAATGGAGCTCGCCGCGCGAGGCATGATCGAGGGAGCGGGTCACCCTGCAATTCATCGGCGTCGATGCCGGCATGCCATGAGCCGTGCACAGTTCGTCCATGCACGTGGCCTGCGCGGTGTCGGCGAGCGTCGTCTCCGTTGTGCCAGCTAGCTGGTCCTGCCCGGCCGCGCGAGGGGCCGCTGCTTTCTGCGGCCGGATAAGGATGGGGGCGGCGGCCAGGATCACCAGGCCGACGGCCACGGCGAAGATCAGCAGTGTCACCCGGGGACTGAGGTGCTGCAGGATGATCCCGACCCCGACGACGGGCACCGACACGCCGGCGTAGCCGGCGGTGAAGAACGTCGCCAGGGCGCCGGCCCGGTCGTCCGGGCTGGCGGTGGAGATCACCACGGTCAGGCTGCCGCGGATGATCGCGCCGATGCCGGTGCCGGCGACGATTCCGCCGGCCAGGAACAACGCGAGGCTGGGCGGCGATGTCCATGCTGAGACGACCAGCAGGCACAGGCCGGCGAGCATCGGCGCGATCCCCGCGGCGAGCAGGCGGCGGGCCGGCCAGCTCGTGGTCGTGGTCTGCACGAGCACGCCGGCGCCGAAGGTCAAGAAGATCGTCAGTCCGGTCAGCGCGGGAGAAGGCTGGTGCAAGGGCCCGGCCAAGAACGTCCCCGCGAGCCCGGCGAACAGCCCGCCGACAGCGAATGCCGTGCACACCCCGGTCGTGGCCGCCAGGAACTGGGTGCGCCCGTTCGCCGGCGCCCTGAGCCGCTGCGGGCGGTACTTCGGCCGCGGATGAAGGGCCGCGTGGCCCTCCGGGGCCACGATAACCAGGCCCACCGCGGCTAGGAGGAGGGCGAGGAAGACGATGAACGGGAGCGTGAGGCCGTGACCCGCATAGCGGGCGAGCAGTCCGGCGATGAGCGGCCCAAGTGCCAGGCCGCCGATGTTCGCGATCGTGGCGACGATCCCGGCCCGGCGCGTGGCGACGCCGCCGGGGCCCGCGTCCAGGTCCGTGACGAAGGCGGTGGCCGTGGCTACGGCGGCGCCGAGAGCGAGGCCGGTGAGCACACGCGCGACGATAATGCCGGCGAGAGATCTCCAGGTCAGGAAGATAACGGCCGCGGCAACGGCGACGGCGAGGGCTGGCAGCAGCACCGCACGCCGGCCATACCAGTCAGATACGTGCCCGGCGAGCAGGAGGCTCACCACGATCCCCAGCGCGTAGACCGCGTAGATGATCGTGATGGTGAGCGACGACAGATGTTCTTGTCGCTCGTAGAGACCGTAAAGGCTGCTTGGGGCGGTCGAGAACGCCGCAACGGCCAGGAATGAGAAAGCGATCGCCCAGAAGCCCGTGCGACGCGACAGCCAAGGCAGCGTCCCTCCGGTCACCAAGGCAGTCCGTGTGGTCCCTCCGGTCACCAAGGCAGTCCGTGTGCGGCCTCCCGTGTCATTGCCTGGAGTCATGAGTCCTCACCTCTCTGCGGCCGCTCATTGGCCTCTGATCGCGCGAGAGCCCAGCGTTGCCGCGTGATCCGCGCCGCACATCGTCAGGTCAGGTAATTGCCAGAGCGCCGCCCAGGGTCCGGATCGCAGGCTGAGGAGGCGGCACGGAAACCACCGCCCGTTCCGGAAATCAAGATCTTTTTCAGAACGGACCGTGGAGCTTGTTACCCGCGAACCGGTCAGCCAGCGCATCGGCCGCCCTAGCGGACGGGAGCCGGGTCGTCCGCGGGCGGTGCGGAAGGCTAGATCAGGCCACCTTCACGGGCGCGGATCACCGCTTCCTCCCGGGATTCGGCGCCGAGCTTGCGATAGATCGCCCGTAGATGGGTCTTCAGGGCCGGGACCTTCTGGTTCCTCGGGTGGCATGTGAGCGATGATGGTCGTGCGTCGCCCTGTGGGCTGGGTCGCCGGGCCGCGGTGGCCGGGCCTGTTGCAGTCGGGGCGGGAGGGCTGAGCGATTAGCGAGTTGCTGGACCGGACCACGGAGACCTCCGCGCTGGAGGGAGTGCTGGCGGCGGTGCGGGGCGGGCTGAGCGGGGTGCTGGTGCTGCGGGGGGATGCGGGCATCGGCAAGACGGCGCTGCTGGAGTGGGCGGCCGAGCAGGCACTTGACATGCAGTTGGCCCCGCTGGTCGGGATCCAGGCGGAGATGGGGATGGGGTTCGCCGGGTTGCACCAGTTGCTGGTGCCGTTCCTGGGCGGGCTGGATGGGCTGCCCGGGCCGCAGCGGCAGGCGCTGGGGTCGGCGTTCGGGCTGGTGGACGGTCCACCGCCGGACCGGTTCCTGGTCGGTTTGGCGGTGCTGACCCTGCTGACGGATGCGGCGGCCGTGCGGCCGGTGCTGTGCCTGGTCGATGACGCGCAGTGGCTGGATCAGGCATCGGTGGAGGTGCTCGGGTTCGTCGCCCGCCGCCTGTACGCCGACCGGATGGGGATGTTGTTCACCGTACGGGAAGGGGAGGGGCAGGCGGCAGCGCTGGCGGGGCTGCCGGAGCTGATGCTCGGCGGGCTGCCGGAAGAGGCAGCGGGTGAGCTGCTGGCCACGTCGGCCGACGCCCGGGTGGACAGGCGGGTGAGCGCTCAGATCGTGGCCGGGGTAGCCGGGAACCCGCTGGCGCTGGTGGAGCTGGCCGGGGAGCTGACCCCTGACGAGCTGTCGGGGGCGGTGCCGCTGGGTTGGCCGCTGCGGTTCGGTGGGCGGCCGGAGGAGCTGTACCTGGCCCGGGTGCGGGCCCTGCCAGCAGGCACCCAGACGCTGCTGCTGGTGGCGGCGGCCGACCCGACTGGGGAGCCTGCGCTGGTATTCAAGGCGGCCAGGCAGCTGGGGACCGGCCCGGAGGCAGGCGAGGCCGCGGGGACAGATCGGCTGGTGTCGTGGCAGCCGCGGGTGCGGTTCCGGCACCCGCTGATCCGGTCGGCGGCCTACTATGCGGCCCCGGCCGCCGACCGGCGCCGTGCGCATGCTGCCCTGGCGGCGGTCAGCGACCCCGGCGCTGAACCGGACCGGCGGGCCTGGCACCTGGCCGAAGCGGCGGCCGGGCCGGACGAGCAGGTCGCCGCCGAACTGGAACAATCCGCCGGGCGGGCTCAGGCGCGTGGCGGCCTGGCCGCCGCCGCCGCGTTCCTGGACCGCGCGGCCGCGCTGACGCCGGACCCGGGGCGACGAGCCGAGCGCATGCTCGAAGCAGCGCAGGTCAACGTGCAGGCGGGCGCGTTCGGCAAGGCCCGCGACCTCCTGGCCACCGCGGAGGCCGGGCCGCTGGACGAGTTTCAGGCCGCCCGAGCGGATTTGCTGGGCGGAAGGGTCGCGTTCGCCTCCGGCCTGGGCAGCGATGCTCCCGCGCTGCTGCTGAAGGCCGCTAAACGGCTCGAGCCGCTCAATCTCGACTTGGCCCGCGAGACCTACGTCGACGCGTGGCAGGCAGCATTCTTCGCCGGGCATCTGGCGGGTGCCGGCCATCTGCTCGAGGTCTCACGCGCCGCCCGGCTCCTCCCCGCGCCGATGCATCCGCCGCGTCTGGTCGATTTGGTGCTGGACGGTTTTGCGCTGCTGGTCACCGACGGGCCCGCCGCTGCCGCAGCGACGCTGCGGCAAGCCACGAGCGCCTTTGCCAGCCCAGACATCGCCGAGGAAGAAATACTCCGCTGGGGCTTTATCGCCACGGTTGCGGACGAAGCTCTGTGGGACGACGAGGGCTGGCGCGTGACCGTCAGGCAGGTTCAGCTCGCCCGCGACCTCGGCGCGCTCGACCAGCTCTCGTTCCTTCTGAACCGTATGGCTGTGGAGACCGTGTGGAGTGGTGACTTTGCGACTGCCACTTTGCTGATCGCCGAAGCCGGTGCGGTGTGCGAGGCGACCGGGTCTCGTTTCGCGCCCGTCGCCGCTATCATGCTGGCTGCATTCCGGGGAAGGGAAGCCGAGGCCGTCCCGCTGATCCAGTCCATCATCGAGCAGGCCGCAGCCGGGGGCCAGGGAATCTCGGTGACAGTCGCGCACTGGGTGGCTGCAGTCTTGTACAACGGCCTCGGCCGTTACGAGGAGGCGTTGGCGGCGGCCCGGCAAGCCAGCGAGCACAAGCACGTGTATATCTCGGTGTGGGCGTTGCCCGAGCTGATCGAAGCCGCTGCGCGCACCGGAAACCCGCGCATGGCCGGCGGTGCCCTGGATCTGCTCGCCGAAATGACCGGGGCCGCCGGAACCGACTTGGGGATAGGGATTGAGGCGCGCTCCCGCGCCCTGCTGAGAGAGGGAGTAGCCGCCGAGGGACAGTATCGGGAGGCGATCGGCCGACTCGGCCATGTCCGGCGGCGTCCCGAGCTTGCCCGCGCCCACCTGTTGTATGGCGAGTGGCTGCGCCGCCAGCGCCGCCGCCGCGACGCCCGGGATCAGCTGCGTACCGCCTTCGCCATGTTCGACGCGATGGGCATGGAGGCTTTCGCTGGCCGGGCCCGGTCCGAGCTGCGCGCCACTGGCGAGCGGGCCCGCCTGCGCGGCCCCGGGGCCCCGGAAGTGCTCACCGCGCAGGAGGAACAGGTCGCCCGGCTGGTTGCCGAGCACCTTTCCAACCGGGAGATCGCCGCCCGGCTGTTCATCAGCGCCAGCACCGTCGAGTACCATCTGCGCAAGACCTTCCGCAAGCTTGGTGTCAGCAATCGGATCGAGCTCGCCCGGACGCTCCGGAACGACAAGGGAACAGCCGCGCAGCAGGACTGACGGTGAGCTATGACCTGCTCTCGACTCGGATTCGGTTGTCGACCTGGGTGACGCCAGGCGCGGACCAGGCGGCGGCCACCGCGTGATCGTGCGCAGCCAAGGAGCTGACCGTGCCGGACAGGATCACCAGCCCGTCACCGAAGGTCTCGACCGAGAGCCCGTCCGCCTCTAGGGCGGCATCGCGTCGGAACGCGGCGCTAATGGCGTCCCGTGTCGCACGGGCATCGGGGGTCTGGGTCAAGGTGATGGCGTTGTCAATACCGGCGACGCCGGGCACGTTGGCGGTGCGGAACTCGGCTGCCTCGCGCTGGTAGTGCCACTGCGCGGTGCCGGTCAGGATAACCAAACCGTCCCGGGCCTGCGCATCGACGGTCATCGGAACCGAGCTGTCCAGCATCAGCGCTTCCAGCACGTCCCCGCGCAGGTCCTCATCGTCCCGCAGGTCTGTGTCCGGGATCTGCACCCGCAGCTCATTGGCGACCCGGGTAACCCCCCGGACGCGCGCGGCGGCCTCGCCTCCCGCCCGCTTCAACCGGAGGCTAGCCACGATCCCCCGCAGCGTGACCGTGCCGCTGGCGGCCGATACCTCGATCGCGTCGCTGTCCACCCGTGGGTCCCAGGAGAACTCGGCGGCGACATGGCTCTTCAGGTCATCGTCTTTCATCGCTACCTTGTTCCGCCTCCGGCGTCGGCATCTCCTTGATCACTGGCTTCTCCCAGGGCAAGACGTTACGGCCAGCCTGCCGGACGCCGCATCCATGAAGATCCTTAGTCATTCCGAGGCAAGGCCCCATGGGGTAGCGGCAGGACTAAGGGCCTTCCGGGATTCGATCCGCTTACCAGATCCCTACCGTTTGGAGCAGACCGGACATGTAAAGCCTGGATGCGCCATGAACCAAGCAAATTCCGCCCGCCGCGCCTGCCAGCGGCGGACACCGGATGCCATCGCCGGTGCCATCGCCGATGGCACCGGCGCCTGGGTGGTGCAGGAGATCTGCTATCGCCCAGGACCGATAAGTGCTGCCGAGGAGGCTGATGATGCCGGTGATGGCTTACCTCAGCATCAGTGCTGTCAGGGCTGATGCCGTCTTCGTGTCGGAGCTGCAGCCCTGCGACGAGCCCAGCGCCGGTCAGGTCCGGCAGGCGGTCGCCACGGCCGTCCGGGCGTTCAGCTGCTCGGGCTGTGCCGGACGGGTGGCACAGGAGTTCGGCGATCATCCGGAGACGGCGGCAACCCGGATGCGCTGGGCGCGCAGCGTGGCCCGCGAGGCGTTCGCGGATTCGCCGCCGGGCCCCCACCCGGGTGCCGATGCCGGTGGGTTGCTGGTCATCCGTCCGCGGCTGCCCGCTGAGCGGGCGTCAGCCTCACCAAGTACTGAGCGGCGTGAGCCAGCCCGGTCTGCTGCGGGCGGGGAAGGCTGATGGAGGAGGGAATGATCCAGGCGCAGGCGATGGCGGCGCGTATTGCCTGCGCTCGGATGACCATGATGCATCTGACCGCGTTGCACAACAGCGTGGAGCGGGCTTGCGGCCTTTCGGGCAGGTCCAGTGGGGCCGCAAGGCGGCGATCGCAGGCGAGGTGGTGACATGACCGCAGTGATCAGTGACTCCTCCCGGGGAGCGAGCGGGAGGATGACGCCACGGCAGCGATCTGTCGGCCGGAAGGTTGTGCGCGGGCGTGAGGCGGAACAGAAGGTGATCCGTGACCTGCTGCGGCGCGCTCAGCGGGGTGCTGGCGGCGTGGTGCTGGTGGACGGGGAGCCGGGCATCGGCAAGTCTCTGCTGCTCCGCGACGCCATCGACGAGGCAGCGGAACAGGGCTTTTCCCTAGCCGCCGGAGCAGCGGACCAGCTGGGCCAGGCGATCCCGTTCTTCACACTGCGCGCGGCCCTGCGCGAGCCGTTCGCCGGGCTGACCGCCGATGATCCCGGTCGTGATCTGCCGGATGCGGCTGCGTGGTGGATCGCCCAGATAGGAGCGCACCTGCAGCAGCGAGCCGCAGCGGCTCCGGTCCTAGTCTGCCTCGATGACCTGCACTGGGCCAGCCCGGCCACGCTGGCCGCGCTGCGGGCCTTGTCAATAGACCTGAAACGGCATCCGGTCGCCTGGCTTCTCGCCCTGTCAAGCACATCCCAGGGCGCCGCGGACCATCTGTTCGGCCAGCTGGAGAAGGAGGGTGCCGCACGGGTCACCCTGGCGCCGCTGGACCACGATGCGGTGGCGGCCATGCTCACCGACACGTTCGGTGCACCGCCCGACCAGGCCCTGGCCGACCTGGCCCGCGGCGCTGCCGGCAACCCCTCGCTGGTGGCCGAGCTGATCGGTGGCCTGCGTGATGATCACGCGGTGCACGTCACCGGCGGACGCGCGGTGCTGGCCTCGGCCCGGCTGCCGCAGCGGATTCACCGCCTCGCGCGGGGGCGGCTCGAGGGCCTCAGCCAGCAGGCCCGGCACCTGCTGGTGACGGCGGCGGTGCTGGGCCCGGCGTTCCGGCTGGAAGACGCGGCCGAGATGCTCGGCCAGACCCCGGCTATGCTGCTGCCCGCGGTCGAGGAGGCGATGGAGGCCGCGATTATGACCGCCGCCGAGCACACGTTCACATTCCGTCACCAGCTGCTGCGCCGCGCGGTCGGCGAGATGATCCCGCGTCCGGCCCGTAAGGCGCTGCACCGCCAGTATGGCGAGATCCTGCTGGGCCGGGGCGAACCGGCGGCCCGGGCCGCCAGTCACCTGCTCCAGGCGGCCCATTCCGGCGACCCGACGTCGCTGGCCGGCCTGGACCGGGCGGTGGCGCGGACGCTGCGCACGGTGCCGCAGACCGCGGCCGACCTGGCGCTGCGCGCGCTGGAGCTGACACCCCCGGCCGATCCGGCCGCGCTGTCCCGAGCGGTGGCCGCCGCAGAAGCCATGACCGCGGCGGGTCGGCTGGACCAGGCCGCCCGGCTTGCCGGTAGCCTGCTGGCCAGGCCGCTGCCGTCGGCGGCCGAGGACCGGATGCAGTGCGCCCTGTCCTTTGTCCTGTGCGCGTGCGGCCGGGCCCGGGACGCCGCCGACCGGGCCCAGCTGGTCCTGGCCCGGCCGCAGCTGCCTGACGACCTGCGGGACCAGGCGCTGACCGCGCACCTGCAGGCCCTGGCCGGGCTACGCGACGACCTGGCCGGCCGGGTCGCCGACACCATCCTGAACTCGCCGGGCCAGCACGACAGCCACGCCGCCGCGGCGGCCCTGATCGCCCGCGCGGTCATCAGCTGGGACAACGGCCAGATCAGCGACGGCCTCGAGCTGTTGCGCGATGCGGCGCGGCACGGCACCGGGATCTCCGCGGACGCACGCCAGGTCCAGCCGCTGCTTGCGCTCGCCGCCGCCCTCGTCGACCTGCGCCAGCTCGGCGAGGCGGAGGACATCCTCCGCGCCGCGGACAATCCAGCGCTGGAGAATATCCCGGCGCAGGCGGCGCTGTCCCTGCTGCGTGCCCGCATCCACCTGGCCGGCGGCCAGCCGGCGGAGGCCGCCGCTGCAGCCCGGGCGGCGCTGGCCGGCGCCCGGACCCTCGGCGCGCACGGGTACGCCGCGGCCGTGCACGCCGTGCTGGCCGTGATCGAGCTGCGCCGCGGTGACCTCGCGGCCGCGGCCCAGCACCTCACCTCCCGCCCCGCCGCGGGCCCGCAGTTCGCGGACCTCTACGCGCGCGCCGAAACCACCATGGCCGAGGCACAGGTCACCGAGGCGCGCGACGGGGCGGCCGCCGCCCTCGGCCAGCTCCGCCAGCTGTGCGCCGATCTGGAGGCCCGGCCCGGGCTCCTGGTCGGCGACCCCGCCCTGGCCGCCTGGCTGGCTCGCACCGCCCTGGCCGCGGGCGACGGCGGGCTCGTCGCCTGCGCCGCCCGCGTCGCCCAGGCCCTGGCCGACGCCCACCCGCAGTTCCCGGCCCTGGCCGCCGCCGCGGCCCACAGCCGGGGCCTGGCCGGCCGCGACCCGGACCGCCTGGCCCAAGCCGCCGCGCAGCACCCCGATCCCTGGGCCCGGGCCTCCGCCGCCGAAGACCTCGGCGTCCTGCACGCCAGCCAGGGCGACCGGGACCAGGCCATCGGTCACCTGAAGGACGCACTTGGCGGATACTGCCAGGTCGGTGCCGACCGTGACCAGGCCCGCATCCGGCGGCGGCTCCGCCTGCTCGGCGTCCGCCGCCGCCACTGGAGCACGGCTCCCGCCCGGCCCGTCACCGGGTGGGACAGCCTGACCGGCACCGAGCAGGCCGTGTCCGGCCTGGTCGCTGAAGGACTGAACAACAGCCAGGTCGCCGCCCGCATGTACATCAGCACCCATACCGTCGCCCATCATCTCCGCCAGGCCTTCCGCAAGCTCAGCATCGCCTCACGCTACGAACTCACCCGCATCGTCATCGAGCAGGCGGCGGACGGCCCGGCGCAATTAGCGCTGCTAGCGGCCGGCGGTTCCGGGTGGTTCCGCTGCAGGGCCATCCCGCGGCACCGCCAGCGCCGAGACGGTCGTCTACCTACGCGACCGGTGACTATGGTCTTTTGCCGCAACTGCTCCGGCATGCTCATGGTCATCTCGCAAATCCGCGGGGTGAACTGTGCCGACCTTGGTGGCTTGACCGCGCTCGACCTCTGGCTTTCTTGAGCTGGCCCCACTTGGTGGTGGGGTCTGTCGCGCTGTATAACGTTTGCGGGTGGCGGACATCGTGTGAGATCCGCCGTCGCTGGCGGCCCGGTCGTGGTCTGGGAAGGCGCTATCGCTACTGTTGCGAACTGGATGATAGATGCGAAGCATGCGCGATAGGGTTCTTCCGGGCCCCGGACGTCCGTCGTGTGTGGCGCGGGCCATATCATCTCCCCGCACGTTACGATGATCTGGTGAGCGCCCAGCCTGCCGAGCGCGAGGACCCGCTCGACCCACAGCGGATCTTGGACCGGCTGTCCGAGGACGAGCGTAAGTCCTTCCTGGAGCAGTACCAGGAGGCGGTGGAAAATGCCCGTGACCCGGCCGGCTGGAAGCAACTGCGGCGCGTTCTGCGGCTGTGGAGATTCCATGCCGACGCTGCTGGAGAGCCCGGCTACCGAGAGGCGCTGGATGCTGCTCGCGGGCCGGTCAGCGACGGCATGCCGCTGGAGGAGGTAGTCCGTGTGTACCGCCCGGCCTCGTGACCTGGCGGCCGTGGCTGGAAGGTCACGCCCTGCGCCAGATGCAGGGCTTGCCGTCTGAGGCCTTCGACATGCTGGTCCGGACGCTGGCCCGTGCCCCCATCGCAGGGCCCGGGGTCAACCCCAGACTCCTCGGGACGGTGACCCGCACCGACCTGCCCGGCCTGCAGCGTGTGCGGCAGGTGACCTACGCCGGCCTGCCGTTGTACCGGTTCTTCCTGGACGAACCGCCGGGGGATATGGCGGAAACGGATGGGCTAACTTGTTCGACCCAGTGACCAGTCCCACGGGCATCTGGTATCTGGTCCAGCCGAGGCGGGGCCTCCCTGCACCAGGTCAGGCTCAACTCTGGCTTGAGACCGCGCCGGTCGGCGGCACTGGGCCCGACAAGACCGTACTGGCCGCGACGATGAACGATGACTTCAGCCTCCTGCCCCAGGCGCCCTTCCCCGTCTACACCTTGAGCACGGACAGGCGCCACACGAGCGCCTGCCAGGGGAAGTGTGCCCTCGACTGGCCACCGGTCCTCACCTCCAAGCGGCCCGGAGCCGGGCCCGGCGTTGACCAGCACGCCCTGGGGATCATCGTCAGGCCCGACGGCACCTACCAGGTGACCTACAACGGCCGGCCGCTGTACCTGTACATCGGCGACGCCTATATCCCGGGAATTCCGGGCATTAGCGGGCCGGCCAGCATCAACGGAGCGGGTAAGCACACCCCGTGGGGCGTGTTCAACACGATCCCGCCACTGCCCTAGCTACGCAGAACCACCGGTAGGAAAGCTGCCTCCGGGGGCAAGGAGAATCTGGGCTGTCGAGATCCAAATCCCTTGCCCCAGGAGGTACGCCCGAGGTCAGTGTGTGCGTTGAGACGACCGACCTGGCGGTTACCCCGTTCGGCGGTGCCGAGGACCTCGTCGGGCACAAGGGCACCAACACGACCGAGACGGTCTACCAGAAGGTGATCGTGCCCGAACTCCGGCGCGGCGCAAGGCCAAGCTTGCGGCACTCCACGGGCGGTTTGTTAGCGATGTCCTTGCTCGGCCTGCGGAGTTTGGTCTCCTACTGTTGCTGTCCGGGAGCTTGATAAGCCGTGCTGGCTTCCTTGGCCCGCACCAGCATCTGGCCGAGTTGATCTTGGCCGAACAGCTCATGCGTTTCCAGATGTTTGAAGGAACCAGTACTCCCCACTGCAACGCTCAACGCAGCAGCGCCGACCGAGTCAGGGACATCGGCGATGAGGATGCCGTCATATGGGCCGAACATCCAGTAGATGGATTCAACCGAGCCGCCCAGCACGCTGGCGAGCTGGCGCACTGCGGCGGTGCGGTCGCCAGGGCTCTGAACCATGCGCGCCCATGTTTCGCTGGAATAGGTAAAGAAGAACGCATACTTCGCCATGGGTGTCCCCCCTTCAGCTGGTGATGACCCTTTCCGGTAAGAGGCCCCGCATTCTACAACCGACGATCTGTGACGTCTACCCTGCTGACGGGAGCTCCATGTCGAAGCCGGCACTCTTGCCGGGACGTCGACTGGCCGTGGTCCCATGGATCATGGAACGGGTCGCCACACTCGGGCCTGCCGGTTTCGGTGAATCAGGTCAAGCTGATCGGACGAATCACGGTGCACGGCCTGGGTCCGCTTCGGCCGAGATTCGCCAGTTCCGTCTCTGTTCCGTCAGAGCATGAAAGACACGGAACCTGATGAGAAACCGTGAGAGATAAAACTCCAGGTCAACCGGCATTCCGGAGGAGTGCTCCCTGGTCACTAAGCGAGGGTGACAGAACCCGGCCTACAGGCCGACTCGTATGATCTCGCGCCCGACAAGGCCGGGCTGTCGGGCGCCGGGCGAGCCGCCAGGCCCCAACTCGCTCAGCGACGGGTCAACGTCGACGCGGTGTCGGGCACGCTCCCTGCCCGTGCCGGGCTACGGTGATTTCCGGTGCGGCCCCGGGAACCACTTGCGGGAACCACCGTGCAGACTTTCCCAGGCATCCCGGGGCATTTCAGGGCATGGTTTCCGCAGGTCAAGCGCATGAAACCGGCTCTGTGAGCTGGAACTTTTTGTGGGCTGTTTTCGCCTTACAAGCGAGGGGCCGGTGGTTCGAACCCAGTTGCGCCCACCAGGTTTCTGCAGCTAGATAGCATTTTTGAAACGCTAATCGGAGACCCGGTAACCGCAGCCGGGAACCACCGGTGCATGCTCCCAGACGGGAAGTGAGGTGCCCAGGGACCATACAGCGTCCCCTTCGGCCACCAGGGCGCGCTGTGCGCCGACGGCAGGCACCACCGGCACTGAAAGCGGCAGGCAGGGCTGAAGGATTCGCGGCGCCTGGCCTCGCTGCTGCACGCCTACATCGTGGTGAGCCTGATAGCTGGCGTGCGCCCCGAGGAAGCCCGGGCGATCGGGTGAGAGCAGGACGTCGACCGCCTATGGATCTCCTGCATTTCGCCCGCGCTGGCGCGTCCTGGCCAGGCTTGCTTATTTGGGATTCGGTGATCCTCTGCCACCCCAGTAGCCGGCCTCTGGGAGCCGTCTACGGTGTGGACCAGCACAGATCTGGGCCTTTGCCAATTCCCGGCTGCCGAAGCCACCGCCAACCCCGGCACGTCGCTCGGCCAGGAAGTGTGAATGCCGAGGTGGAGCCCTTGCCAGGGAGACTCGCATCTCGCGGGTTCCCCATGTTGCCGCAGCTATCGGAGCCCGGGGTCCCCCGTCCGGGGCATTGACGTACTGTCAGCTTGGGAAGTTGACCGATCATGGCCGGGTGAAGTCGCTGACCAGCCGACTCAGGGAACTGGAGTAGCCGTGATTTACCGCTGGCCACTCTCGTAAACCTGCACGCTGATTGCACGCGGCCGGGTGCTTGGTGATCCCCACTGTTGGCCCAACGGCTGCCATCTCTCAGGTCGTGGCCGACGTGTCCCCGCCTGTCTGCGTGTGGCGCCTCCTCAACTCTTAACCCGCAGGTACCCGACCCGCCGGCCCTGTCGTCGCCGGTGTAGCGTCGATTTCTAGAGGGCGTCCCGCCGATGGCAGCCCGATGGCCGGGAGGTAGGCAGATGGCCAGGACCGTAGCCGAAGGCATGTGGGAGATGCTGGCGTCGGTGGGGGTGCGGCGGTGCTACGGGATCGTCGGCGACGCGCTGAACCCGGTGATCGACGCGCTGCGGCGCAACGGCTCGGTGGACTTCGTCCACGTGCGCCATGAGGAGTACGGCGTGTTCGCCGCCGTCGCGGAAGCGCGGCTGACCGGCAACCCGGTCGCAGTGTGCGGCACCGCGGGGCCAGGCGTGACGCACCTCATCAACGGCCTGCTCGACGCGCGGAAGGAACGCGTGCCGGTCATAGCGATAGCCGGAGACGTCGAGTCGTCGCTGCTGGACTCGGGCGCTCTGGAGGAGCTGAACCCGTACACGTTCTTCGGCACCGCCGCGCTGTACATCGGGCGGCTCGTCAACCCGGGGCAGCTGCGGTCCCTGGTGAGCACCGCGATCACCACCGCGGTGGCCGACCGCGGCCCGGTGGTGATCTCGCTGCCAGGCGACGTAGCGGTCGCCGACGCGCCGTCGGTCTCGCTGCGGGTGGCGCTGCCCGCCACGACCATCGGCGCGGCCTCCGCCGCGGACCTGGCCGCCATGGCCGGCCTCATCAATCAGGCGGAGACGGTGGCCATCTTTGGCGGGGACGGCTGCGCGCAGGCGCAGGACGAGGTGCGCGAGCTCGCCGCGCGGCTCAAGGCACCGGTCGGCTACAGCTTCAAGGGCAAGCCGTGGCTCGAGCACGACAATCCCAACGCGGTCGGCATGACCGGCTTGCTCGGGTACGGCGGGTGCCACGGCGCGATCAACAGCGCCGACGTGCTGCTGATGCTCGGCACCGACTTCCCCTTCACCGACTTCCTGCCGCACAAGAAGGTGAAGACCATCCAGGTCGACCGCGACCCCGGGCACATCGGCCGCCGGGCGCCGCTGGAGCTGGGTGTGGTCGGCGACGTGGCGGCGACCCTGCGCGCCGTGGCGCCGATGGTCCAGGACAAGCACGGCGATCACTTCCTGCGCGAGCACGTGACGCAGACCGAGGACGCGCGGCGCCGACTCGGGCACTACGTCACCAAGGGACCCGGCATCAAGCCGATCCGGCCGGAGTACGTCGCGGCCGTCTTGTCCGAGCTGGCCGACGACGACGCGGTCTTCACCGTGGACACCGGTACGCCCTGCATCTGGGCTGCCCGGCACATCGAGTACGGCCGCGACCGGCGGATGTTCGGCTCGTTCACCTGGGCGTCCATGGCCAACGCCTCGCCGAACGCGTTCGGCGCCGCGCTGTCCTTCCCCGGGCGGCAGGCCATCGCCCTGTGCGGCGACGGCGGCTTCACCATGCTAGGGCTCGGCGACCTGTTGACCCAGGTCCGGCGCAAGGCCCGCGTCGTGAACGTCATCTTCAACAACGGCATGCTGGATTTTGTCAACCTCGAGCAGCAGGAGGCCGGTTTCGTCCCGTTCGGGACTGATTTCGTGAACCCGGACTTCAGCCAGGTAGCCACGGCGCTCGGCGCCCGCGGCATCCGCGTCGAGGAGCCCGGCGACGTGCGCGACGCCCTGCGGGCAGCGCTCGCTCACACCGACGGGCCTGTCGTCGTGGACATGGTGGTGGACCGCTACGCGCTCGCCCTGCCCTCCCACGTCCCGGCCGCGACGGCCAAGGGCTTCACGCTCAGCATCGCCAAGCAAGTGCTGACCGGGCATCTGGACGAGGTCATCGAGACCGTCGAGCATAACGTCCGGCTGGTGTGACCAGGGCACCTCGCTGACTGGGCCAACGCCGATCACCGGCGGGCGGAAGGTCGATATTCCGCCCGATCCTTGAGGCGATCACGAGGTAGGACGGGGGAGAGTCCTGCGCAGGCCGTCGCGGCCCGCGGTGGTTGTCCCGCTGAAGCCCTGCCCGGCGCGCTGCGCCCAGTCCGCATCCGTGATCGCGTCCGCTTCGGCCGGGAGGTAGTGGCTAAGGATGAGCTCGCTGACCTGGGCGCGCTCGGCGACCCCGCCGACTTCGCTGATATCGGTGTGCAGCGCGGCCATCCGGGCCAACTCAGCGGCGTCGGTGCCGTGCCGTTCGAGGTAGCCGAGGTCGGCCACGTGATGGATGAGGATGTCGGCCCCTTGGGCCAGGGCGATCAGGTTGTCGGTCACCGCGGTATCGCCGGAGAACACCACCGAGCCGTCCGCGGTGTCGAACCGGTACGCCAGCGCCGGGACCGCCCGCCCGTGCATGACGGCGACGGCAGTGACCCGGACCGCCCCGTCGTCGACAACGACGAGCGGAACCTGCGTGCTGTCGGCCGTCCAGGCCGGGACATTGATGTCAATTCCTCTGACGAGCGCGCCCGCGTCTGGCATCCGCGCGTCCAGCGGCATGATGTTCAGGTGGTAGGCGAAACCGGCCAGGATGATCTGGACCAGGTCCGCCGTGCCCGGGGTCGGCAGTTCGGGGGAGATCGTGGTCTGGCGGTGGAAGATGGCATCACCGGTCGGCAGCGCGTCGGGCCGCGACGGCCCGTAGACGCGGATGGGCGCGAGCGGGCCGCCGTTATCGGCCACCCGGGCGCCCCACGGGTACAAGAGCATGCCGGGCAGGTCACCGACGTGGTCGGCGTGAAGGTGAGTGAGGAACACCGCTTCCAGGCGCGGGAAGTCCATTCCTGCGCCGGCATAGCCGGACGGCGACCCGCGACCACAGTCGACGACGAAGACGCGTCCGTCGATGATGAGTGCCGACGAGATCCCCGCGCGGCCGGCCACGGGCATGGGCGCGCCCGCCGTGCCAAGGAGGACCAATTCGGTTGTCATGC
>Ga0335074_10003931_pt1 | contig 20462 bp, 26 predicted proteins | sample Lox_Sample_23_FD_206715 | JGI IMG/M metagenome (GOLD analysis project Ga0335074, IMG submission 206715) | Soil microbial communities from Loxahatchee National Wildlife Refuge, Florida, United States - Lox_Sample_2.3 | ecosystem: Environmental > Terrestrial > Soil > Wetlands | place: USA... | reverse complement strand
CTTAGATTTGAATAGTCGGCGGCGCCTGACGGCGGCGCCTTAGCACACTCGGACCGGAAGACCCGGAGGATCTGATCTACATGGACACGTTTCCCGACCTCGGCTCACTCACCGATCAGGAGCTCAAGGAGCTCATCAAGCAGCTGACCGATGAGGAGATGGAGATCTCCTACCGCCGGCGAATCCTTCACGGCAAGATCGACATCCTGCGGGCCGAGCTCGTCAACCGGCTGCGCAAGAAGGACGAGACGGGCGAGCTCGTGATCACGGGCGCCGATGTGCAGCAGCTGACCGACATCCTCGCCGGTCGCGTCCCGGGGTCCGAGTCCGAGTAGCCGGCGTCGGTGGCTCAGCACTGCCCAGAGTGCGGCTTTGCCAACGACGACGGAGCCAACTACTGCCAGCGGTGTGGCGCGTTCCTCGCCCATTCCGACCCCCCGCCGGGCACGACCACCGCGACGTACAAGCTCGGCGAGACGGGGGAGCTCGAGGAGATCGAGTTGGACGATGTCGTCGAACGCGGGCCGGCGCTGGTGATCCGGTCGGGGGGCGGCCGCGGCGGCGAGGGCTTCCCGCTCGGCGCCGGGCGGGTGACGATCGGCCGCCGCCCGATCTCAGACATCTTCCTTGACGACGTGACCGTGTCGCGCGATCACGCCATCCTCGTCCGCCGCGGGAGCGAGTACTACCTCGACGATTGCGGCTCGCTCAACGGCACCTACGTCAACCGTCGCCGGATCGAGTCTCACCGCCTGACCCACGGCGACGAGCTTCAGATCGGCAAATACAAGCTTGCGTTCCTGTCCCGCTGATGGCCACTCCAGACACCCGCGACCCCGCCATCGAGCTCCCGAGCCCGGCCGAGCAGGAGGCCGAGGCCCCGCGCCAGAAGGCGGCCACGATCGGGACCGTCTGCAAGGCGCTCCAGCAGGAGTTCCCCGACATCTCGATCTCCAAGATCCGGTACCTGGAGGACCAGAAGCTGCTCGCCCCTCGGCGCACCCAGGGCGGCTACCGGCTCTACACCCAATCGGACATCCAGCGGCTGCGCACGATCCTGCGGCTCCAGCGCGACGAGTTCCTCCCGCTGCGAGTGATCCGCCAGGAGCTCGCCGGAGGCCGTTCCGAGCGCGAGGTCAGCCCGCCGGCCGCCGGCGACGGACGCTCGATGCGACGCGCGCTCGTGTCGACGCGCGACCCCGGCGCCCTCTACTCGCTGGAGGACGTCGTCGACGAGACCGGGGCCGATGCCGGGCTGGTGCGCGAGCTGGTCGACTACGGTGTGATCAAGGGCGACGTTCGCGCCGGCGTGCGCTATTTCGACGAGACCGAGCGCGAGATCGTGCGCGCCGTGTCCGAGCTCGCCCGCTACGGCGTCGGGGGCCGCAACCTGCGGGTGTTCCGCAGCTCGGCCGATCGCGAGGCGCAGCTGCTCCAGAGCATCCTCGCGCCCGCCCTGCGCTCGCGCAATCCCGAGCGCCGCCGGGAGGCGATCGAGGCACTCGAGAACCTGGCCTCGGTCACCACGCATCTCAAGCATCTGCTTCTGATTCGCGATCTGCGCAAGATCGCGACCTAGTGAGGATCGCTCCGTGGGCGGCGGCCTGGGCCCGGACGACCTGCGCGCGCTGATTCGCGACATCCCGGACTTCCCCCAGCCCGGGATCGTCTTCAAGGACATCACGCCGCTGCTGCTCGACCCGGCGGCGCTCGACCGCGCCGTGTCCGCGCTGGCGGCCTTCGCGCGCCCGCTGGGGATCGATCTGGTCGTCGCGGCCGAGGCGCGCGGGTTCATCCTCGGCGCCGCGCTGGCCCGCGAGCTGGGCGCCGGGTTCGTCCCCGCCCGAAAGGCCGGGCGCCTGCCCTCCGAGACGGTGCGGGTCGAGTACGTGCTGGAGTATGGGATCGACGTGCTCGAGGTCCACGCCGACGCGTTCGCCGACGGTGCTCGAGTGCTCGTCCACGACGATCTGCTCGCCACCGGCGGCACGGCGCGAGGAGTGTGCGACCTCGCGGCCGGACGGGGGGCTGACATCGCCGGGTGTGCCTTCTTGATCGAGCTGAGCTTCCTCGGCGGCCGGGAGCGCCTGGCGCCTTATCCCGTCCACGCCGTGCTCGACTACGCGTCATGAGCGGCCGGCGCACCCGCGTGGTCGGCGCGCCGGTGGCGGACGTGTGGCAGGTGCTCGAGGACCCGTACCAGATGCCGCGCTGGTGGCCCCGAGTGGAACGAGTGGAGGGGGTGCAGGACGATCGCTTCACCCAAGTCTTCCTGTCCAAGCGGCGGCACACCGTGCGCGCGGACTTCCGGCTGCTCGCCTCAGAGCCTCCCGAGGCCGGACGGGGCAGTGGTCACCGAAGCTGGACGCAGCAGGTGATGGGCACGCCGTTTGAGCGGGTGCTCCAGGAGTCGACCACCGACGTGCTCGTCGAGCCCACCCCGGAAGGGGGCACGCGGGTGACGATCGCGCAACGCAACAAGCTAAGGGGCACGAGCCGCTTGGGCGCCCTGCAGATGCGTCGCGCGACCGGCAAGCGCCTGGACGAGGCGCTGGATGGTCTGCGCCGGATCCTCGGCTGATCTACGCCGGCGTCAGCCCGTGGCCGGGATGCCCTTGAATGCGCCCTCGAGGATGATCTGGCCGGGCGTCTTCGGGTTGCTCGACGTTTCGAGCGTGAGCAGCAACTCCTTGTAGTTCCCGGCGTTCGACGGGAGCCCGCTTCCGACCTGGAGCTTGCCCGTCTTGCCCACGGCGGGATTGACGAACCCGAGCCGGACGCTCTGGCTAGGCGAGTTGGACAGCCACGCCGCGTACGCGTTGTGGTTGTTCGGCGCGACGTCCTGGGCCTCGATGATCAACCCGTATGCCTTGCCGTCCTTGACCACAAGAGCGATCCCCTTCGTCGAGCCGGTGCCGCTCGGCGGGTTCAGGTTGATCTGAGAGACGATCTGGGCCTTGCCGGTCGTGCCCGTCGTCGAGCCCGCGGTCGTGGCAGTGGTCGTGCCAGTGGTCGTGCCCGCCGTCGAGGTTCGCGCGGCCGTCGATGAGGACGCGGCCGCGGCGTTCGTCGCCGGCTTCTTCTTGCTCGACCCGCCACCCAATACGGCCAGGAGGACGACGACGACCGCCACGACGACGAGCGCTCCCACACCGAGCATGATCGCGCCGCCCCGTCGCGAGCTCGGGCGATCTGACAACCGCGGCGGCCGGCGCCGCCTGGGCTCTTTGGGTTGTGTGTCGGTAGCGGCGGTCGTGGCGGCCGGTGGGGCTCCCTCGGCAGATGTTGCGCCGGAGCGCCCGCGCGATCCGTTCGGAATCTCTGGCAGCGGTTCGGCGGCCAGCGGCTCGAGCTGGGACGCGACCATCCGGGCCCAGGCGCGTTCGTACGGGGAGTCCGCGAGGCGCTCGCGCGTCTGCTCGGCCACTCGGTCGGGGAGCTGGCCGAGAAGGTAGTCGGTGACCAGCGCGCGGCTCTCCGCTGAAATCCCGGTTTCCGGTCCGATAGCGTCGAACGCGGACAGCGCCCGGGCTCGCACCGCCGCCCGGTCGATCGCGAGCAACCGCGCGATGTCGTCGTAGCTTCGCCCCCGTCGCAGGATGAGATCCAGGACGGCGCGTTGATCCGGCGTGAGAGCCTCGAGGTCTGCCATCGAGACGGACTAGCGTAGATGAGCCGGCGAAGAGTTGCGGAAGATCCCGGAGCGGTACGCGGAGCTGTAAGGTGCCGCGCCCGATGGGCCTGATGTCTTTCACCGACGTGTCCGGGTTCGACGCGTTGTACGGGCTCGAGCTGATCGAGTGCGGCGAGGAGCTCGCGCGCGGACGCGTGCCGGTTCGCGACGAGCTCAAGCAGCTGGGCGAAGTGGTTCACGGCGGGGTCTTCGGCGCACTCGCCGACGCGCTCGCGGTGCGCGGGACGGCGGCCGGCGTGGCGAGTCAGGGCGAGCTCGCGATCGGTCTGGCGACGCACACCACGGTGCTGCACCCGATCGCCGCCGGCGTCATGCACGCCACCGCGATGCGCCGGCACCGGGGGCGGACGACGTGGGTGTGGGAGGTCGAGATCGCCGACGATGCGGGGCTTGTATGCGTCGTGGCCCGCGTGACCGTCGGGGTGCGAAACCGCCCACCAAGGGCCAGCGGGCACTGAAGCCGGGTAGCGTTTGGAGAGTGTGGGGAGCCGTCCACCGGGCCCGCAACCTGCGCCGCTGCGTGCTGGCGGGGGTGGTGGCCGTTGCGTTCCTCCAGGTGGCCGGCGCGGGGGTTGCGCTCGGCGCGTCCATCCCGCCAGGCTGGCCGCACCACCTCGCCCTCGGGGCCGCCGACTCGCCGGGTGACGCCCAGACGCTGCGCGGGCAGGCCGGGGTCGACATGCGCTACCAGTACCTGTCCGGGGGCGTGAACACCGGCCACGGCTGGTCGACCTGGAATCCAGACGGCAGCTTCGTCTCGATGTACGTTCGAGAGTCGTTCGCCGCGCACATGACGCCGGTGTTCACCTATTACCAGCTGCTCCAATCCTCGCCGTCCGTCGGGTCGAGCGAGGAGGCCAGGGACCTCTCGAATCTGCGCGACCCGGCGACGATGCGCGCCTACTGGGCCGACTACGAGCTGCTGCTTCGGCGCGTGGCGCAGTCGGCAGGCTCGCGGATGGTGGTGATCCACGTCGAGCCGGATCTGTGGGGGTATCTCGAGCAGGCGCACGCCACCGGGCTCGCGCGCGCGTTCGCCCGGCGTCTGATCGCGCTCCGCAACCGGCTCGCGCCCCACGTCGTGCTCGCCTACCACTTGAGCTCGTGGGGAACCGATCAGGACGTGACCTCCTCCCAGTTCTCGCTGGCGCAGGTCGATCGCCTATCGGCCGTCGCCGCGGCGTTCTACGAATCGCTGGATGTCCATTTCGACCTCGTCTTCACCGACGTCACCGATCGCGACGCCGGCTACTACCAGTACGTCGAGGGAAATCCCAACACCTGGTGGGGCCCGGCGCAGTTCGCCCGCGAGAACCGCTTCATCGCGGGCTTCACCCGCCGCACGCATCTCGGGGTGGTCCTGTGGCAGCTGCCCGTGGGGGACACGCACCTGAACAACACCTGGGAGCACTACCAGGACAACCGGCTCCAGTGGTGGCTGGGCGCCGACTCGGCCGCCCATCTGCGTGCCACCCGCGCCGCGGGCGTGATCGGCCTGCTGTTCGGCGCCGGCGCCACCGGATGCACGACCCCGCAGACCGACGGCGGTTTCTTCTTCCGGCTCGCCCGGCGTTACGAGGCGCACCCGCTGGCGTTGGGCTGAGGTCGCCCGGCGCCACTGCCGGCGGGCACGGCGATCGACGAGTTGGGTGAAGCGGGGGGTCGGCGAGCTGGCGGGGGATGAGCCGCCGGGGATGACCTGCCGGGGATGACCTGCCGGGGATGACCTGCCGAGGATGAGCCGCCGGGGGATGAGGTACCGGGGGATGAGGTAGTGGGGCGTGGGCCGCGGGGCGAGCTCCCGGGTTTCCGGATAAGTGGACATTCGCGGCGCGGCGTCCGGCGAACGCGACGTTAGCCGTGCCCCAGCCGGGTGAACGGGCATTCACCGGCCGGACAAGCGGCGAGTGCGACGTTACCCGTGAGGGGCCTCGCCTCGAGCGATTGACGCCTCGCCTCGAGCGATTGACGCCTTGCCTCGAGCGATCGAGGTCTCGCCCGATCGATGTACGCGAATGGTTTGCGTACAGAGCGGCCGGGCCGGCCGAGGCTGCGACGATCAGGAGGCGGGCAGCGAACGCCGCGACGGTGTCCCGCTGCGCACGCCGGGAGCGCCCCGTCCCAGCCAGTAATCCATGAACTGGCGCAGTTGCGGGTCCGCGGGACCTGTCACATGCAGGAGGTGGGTCCAGGCGGCCGCCACCAGCCCGGTCGTGCCCGACCGCGGCGCGATGATCACGGTTTCGCCGACCGCAGCGAGCGCCGGCGTGAACGGTGGCGCCACCGAGAGCGCGAGCTGCCTGACCGCGGCCGGCGGTTGGCGGGTGCCGTAGAAGATGACGACGTCGCCCACCTCGAGCGCCTGCAACAGCTGGTCATCGCTGAGCGGGGCGGCATCCCGCGTGACCGCCACCGGCACGTGCGGACCACTCGTAGGCGGGTTCGAGTTGTACGCGGGCCGTGACTGGCCCGGGCGCAGTACCCCATCGCCGAGATCCGCGAACGCCTGCCCCGGGCCGCCGCCGGTGCCCGACACGCCCGCCTGGTCGCGGTTGACGAAGAAGCCCGAGACGACGACGATCAGGCCGATCGACAGTGCCAGCGACGCGAGCGCGATCGCCAGCACCTCGACCACCCTGACCACACGCCCGCCGCCGCGCGTGGCGCGTCGCCTGCCGTGGCCTGAGGAGCGCCGCTCCGCGTGGCCGCCGGCGTGGCCGGCCGGGCGCCCACCGACCTCCGGCGCCGGCATCAGCGCGCGGAGGGTGTCCGGCGGCGCCGGCCGCGGGGCGAGGCGCCCGGCGACCCGGCCACCGCGGCGGCCGCCGAGAGCTCGTCGATCGAGGATCGCAGCTCGTCGGCCAGCACCTCGACGTCGGCCAGCGCGTCGTAGTCCGCGACCAGGCCGAAGTTGAGCTGCCCGTTGTAGCTGAGGATCGCGATACCGAGCGCGGTGTTCTCGGCCAGCGGGACCATCGGGTACACCGCCTCGAGCTCGCGACCGAGCAGATAGAGCGGGAACTGCGGCCCGGGAACATTGGTGACGACGAGGTTGAACAGGCGCTGGCGAGCCTGCAGGCGCGCCGCCTGGGCCATGATCGTGGGCGGCGCGAACCCCGACAGGTGGGTCAGGATCTCTGCCCCGACGGCCTGTCCGGACTGCTTGACCGCGTCCATCGCCTGGCTGATCGCGCTCAGCCGCTGCACCGGATCCGTCGTCCCCACGGGCAACGTGACCCACATCGCCGCGACGCGGTTACCGAGCGCTCCCCGCTCGATGTCGGCGCGGACCGATACCGGGACCATCGCCCTGAGTCCGACTCCGTCGGTCGGGTGCCCGTGGAGGCGCATGTAGCCACCAAGAGCGCCGGAAACCACGGCCAGCACCACGTCGTTCACGGTGCCGCCGAGCGAGTTCTTGATCGCCTTGAACTGCTCTAGCTCCGCCCCGACCCAGGTGAACCGGCGGTGGGGCCCGATCCGGACGTTGAACGGGCTCGGCGGAGCCGCCTGTAGTCCCGTCCAGGCCAGCGCGCCGACGCTTCCGGCTGCCTGGCCGAGCCGATTCGCGACGGTCCGCGGCCCCCGAAGCGCAGCCCGCATGCCTCGGAACACCTCGGCGGGAACGGTGGCGCGCTCGAGCAGCGCGTCGGCCAGCAGCTGGGCCGAGCTGGGGAGGGGGCGCGGGACCCACTCGTGGTCGGGTGGCGCGACCGGCAGGGGGTCGGGCGAGGTGTCGAACAGCACGGTGGCGATGTCGACGCCCGAGACGCCATCGACCAGGGCATGGTGGGTCTTGGTCAGCAATGCGAAGCGCTCGTCGGCGAGCCCTTCGACCAGCCAGAGCTCCCACAGCGGGCGTGTCCGGTCGAGCGCCTGCGAGAACACCCGCCCGGCCAGTCGCTTGAGCTGTGCCTCTCCGCCGGGGCGTGGCAGCGCCGTGTGGCGCACGTGATAGCGCACGTTGAAATGCGGATCGTCCACCCACACCGGCCGTCCCTGGTTAAGCGGAACGAAGGCCAGCCGCTGCCGGTAGCGGGGAACCAGATGGAGCCGTGATTCGATCGCCCGGATCAACTCCTCGTAGGCCGGCGCGACGCCGGCGAACACCGAGCAGCCCGCCACGTGCATGTGGGCCGAGTCCCGCTCGAGGTGCAGAAACGAGGTGTCGAGGCCGGTCAGCCTGTCCTTGTTGGCCACCGTCGAGATGGTAGTCCCACGGCGGGTCGGGACCATCTGCTGACGAGATCGTGAGGATCGCCACGTTAGGGGCTCCTGTGAGCGATGTCACAGCGAAGGTGTAAAGAACCCTTCTAACCTGCCCGACTCATTGATTGACCTGCCGAATCGGGCTCGTCCGGAACGAGACCGAACGGGGGACCCATTGCCAGGTGCCGTGAGCCGGCCAACGCCGGAGACCTCATTCATCTGGCCGGGGCGAATCGACTTGCCCGTCGCCTAGCCGGCCGCAGTCGTAGCGCCCAGGACAGCGCGCCAGAGCGTGCAGTCATCGGTCCGCGAGCCCGACAGCTAACCCCGTAGGCCCCTGGTCGCAGACAACAGGAGGTCCTCAGTTGAGGCCTGATAGAGGCAAGAGAAAACGGCGACGAGCCCGCCCGGGCGTACGTGCGCTCATGATCGGAATTCCCGCTTCCGCGGCGGCGCTCGGCGCCGGTCAGGCGCTCGCGCATCCCGCGCCGGCGCCGGTCCATATCAACCCCGGCTCGGAGCACGTCACCTACGGTCACGACCTGGTCGTCAGCGGCGCCGAGGCACCGGCCGACGCCGGGAACACCGTGGTGCTCCAGTTTGCCGCCCACGGCGCGAGCGCGTGGAGCGACGTGAGCTCGACGACGGTCGGCGGCGACGGACGCTTCCGCCTGAGCGCGCTGCTCGGACGCTCCGGCGAGGTTCGCGCGCTGGACACCTCAAGCGGCGTCTTGACCGCATTCGTCGCCGGCCCCGACGCCGGCGCGACCGAGCCGATGAGCAGCACCGTGCCGGTCGACGTCGAGGCCGCGATGCGCGTCCGTGCCCGCCGGATCGCGGTCCTCGCCGGCCAGACGGTGCGGATCCGCGGTAGCTTGCTGCCCGCCGAGGCCGGCCGCCGAGTCAGCCTCCAGGCCCGACAGAACGGCGCCTGGCGGACGCTCACCACGGCCCGCACGGGCTCCGCGGGCAGGTTCGTCCTGCGCTATGTCACGGGCAGCGCCGGCCACGAGCCGATCCGCGTGCGGTTCGCCGGAGACCAGTTGAACGGCCGGGTCACGGTCCGTGCCGGCGACATGACCGTCTACCGGGAGGCCGAGGCGTCCTGGTACAACGACGCCGGCGACACCGCGTGCGGCTTTCATGCCTTCTACGGCGTGGCCAACCGGACGCTTCCGTGTGGAACCACGGTGTCGTTCCGGTACAACGGACGGTCGGTCACCGCGACCGTCGACGACCGCGGGCCATACGTCGGCGGTCGCGATTGGGACCTGAACCAGAACACGGCCGGCGCCCTCGGATTCGGCGGAGTCGGCACCGTCTGGTCGAGCCAGTAGCCTCGCTCCTCGAGGACCTAGCCGCCTCGTGTGACGTCCGGGCCGCGCTCTAGCGTGCGGGTCGATGACGGACCGTTGCGTGGCGCATCTCGACATGGACGCGTTCTACGTGTCCGTCGAGCTTCGCCGCCGGCCTGAGCTGAAGGGACTTCCGGTGATCGTCGCCGGCACCGGGCCCCGCTCGGTCGTGACCACGGCCTCTTATGAGGCGCGACGGTTCGGGATCGGATCGGCCATGCCGGCGGCGCGAGCCCGGCGTCTGTGTCCCGGGGGCGTGTTTCTGGCACCCGACTTCGCCTACTACCGCGAGACATCGCGCAAGGTGATGGCGAGCGTACGGTCCACAGTCGATGTGGTCGAGGTGGTGGGCCTCGATGAGGCCTACCTCGACCTGACCGGGTTGCTGGCGCCCCACGCGGCGATGCGAGGCTTGGCCGTGCGGATCGAGCAGACGACGGGACTCGGCTGCTCGATCGGCATCGGCCCGAACAAGCTGGTGGCCAAGGTCGCCTCGGACGCCGACAAGCCGCGGGGGTTCGTGGCGCTGACTCGCGAGCAGGCATGCGAGCGGTTTGCCGCCTCGCCGTGTGCTCTCGTGCCCGGCATCGGGCCGAAGACGGCGCAGCGGCTGCAGGCCCTTGGCCTGGACACGCTCGCCGCGCTCGCGGCTGCGCCGCCCGAACGACTGGCCTCGCGGTTCGGTCCGCGGTTGGCCGCCGAGCTCCAGCAGCGGGCGAGGTTCGAGGACGCGACACCGGTGAGTGAGGAGCGCAAGGTGATCTCCGAGTCGCGCGAGATCACCTTCGACGAGGACGTCCGTGACCCGCAGCGGCTCGAGGCGATCCTCGGCGATCTGGTCGAGCGGCTGTGCGCGGCGCTCGTGGCGCAGCGCCGGCGCGGCCGCACCATCGGCATCAAGGTGCGGCTCGACGACTTCTCCACCCACACCCGCGCCCGGACCCTTCCCGAGCCGGTCGGGTCAGCCGACCGGGTGGGGCCGGTCGCGGTCGAGCTGCTCCGGCGATTCGCGCCGGCACGCCCCGTCCGTCTGCTCGGGGTCCGCGTCGCCGGGCTCGACCTCTCGCGGGGCGCTGCCGATCGGCAGCTCGCGTTGGTTTTGTGAAGTCGCGCGACGGATAACGGCGTCGGTTCGCACGGAGTGAGAGGATCTGACGAGTGGAGGGCAAGAAACAGCGGCGAGCCGCCGCCAACGAGGCGACGATCCGCGACGTCAACGAGGGAATCGAGCGCGGTCAGTGGCCGGGGGAGGAGGACACCCCGGTTGCGTTCCGCTGCGAGTGCGCCCGCTTGGGCTGCAACCAGCTAATTGAGCTATCGGTCCGCGAGTACGAGGACGTGCGCGCCCACCCGAAGCGGTTCGTCGTCGTCTCGGGGCACGAGCTTGAAGAGCTCGAGACCGTGATCGAGACGCGACCGGGCTACGTCATCGTTGAGAAGCGAGATCAGGCTGGCGAGGTCGCGGAGCAGCACGACCCTCGTGGTTGATCACCGGGGAGCTCAACCCGGACTTCGTGAGGTCGAAGCGCATCTGGACTTCTGTGCCGCCGGTGGCGCGAGTGACGATCGCGAAGTCATCGCTGAGCCCCGAGATGAGGGCCAGGCCGATGCCCAGCCCATTGCTGTCGTTCCACGCGTGCATCCCGCGCCCGTCGTCCCCGATCAGGACCCATAGCTCACCCGACGCAACGGCGGCGGTGACGTGGAACCGGCCCGCGGCGCCGTTTCGATAGGCGTGGACGACTGCGTTGGTCAGCGCCTCCGATACGGCGAGGCGGATTTCCTCCAGCCGTTCTCCCCCTGCTCCCGCCATGGCTGCCACCGAGGTCAGCGCCTCGCGCGCGACCGGCACCGCCTCCGGTAGAGCCGGATAAGACTCGTTCAGAGCATCACTGCGCGCCATTTCGGTTCACCGGATACCCACATGGAGCCGAAGTCATGCGTAGAAAGTTGCAGCTTTCGGGGGTGGAAACGGGCGGCGTGGCGGCCGGAAGCGGTCGGGGGCACCGGCCGGAGTCGGCTCCGAACGGGTGGGATCAGTAAAGGGCGGAGGCGAGCCGCCGGCGCGCATCTCGGGCCAGCGGATGCTCGACGCCCAACTCGTCCAGTACGCCGACCACGACGCGCCGGACATCGTCGCGTGAGCCATCGGCGTTCGGGATCGCCGCGAGCAGCAGATCGAGAGCGCGCTCCTGGTCGCCGGCATCGAGCGCGGCGAACGCCTCGCTCAGATCGGGCACGGCCGGCCGGGCGGAATTCTCGCTCGCTCGCTCCAGGCCGATCCGCGCGGCCAGCCCATCCGCCGCGAAGCTCCCGGGCACGCGCGCGAGCACTGCGAGTGCCTCGTCGATCTCACCCCGACTCTTCAGGATCCGAGCCAGCGCCACCGCGGCGTCGGCGCGCGTCGGCTCGAGCTCATTGGCGCGCCGGAGCGATTCCTCGTCTCCGCTCTCCACGAGTCCATCGGCTTCGGAAGGAAGCAGCGAGTCGAGAAACTGGTCGACGGCCGCCGGCGGCTGAGCGCCGGTGAACTCGGCCGCGAGCCGGCCGTCGCGGAACGCCTTGACCGCCGGGATGCCCTGGATCCGGAATGTCCGGGCCAGCGCGGGGTTCGCGTCGACGTCGACCTTCGCGAGCTCGAGCTTGCCGGCCCGGGCTGCCACGGCGCGCTCGAGCACCGGTCCGAGCTGCCGGCAGGGGCCGCACCAGCTGGCCCAGAAGTCAACGACGACCGGGACCGTGTGTGAGCGGTCGAGGACCGCGGATTGGAAGGTGGCCTCGGTGACGTCCATGGCTCTCATGGTAGCGGCGCGTCATCGTCGGGTAACCTTACGTCCACGTCAAGTTCGCGCACCCCATCCGACGTCGTGGAGATGTAGCGCGGCATGGCCGAGATCGTGGTCCAGCGCGCCGGCCTCGAGCTGGCCGGCGACGAGACGGGGGAGGGGGTTCCCGTCGTGCTGCTCCACGGCCTGACGGCGACCCGCCGGTACGTCGTGATGGGCTCGCGCGGCCTGGAGCGCTCGGGCCATCGGGTGATCGCCTATGACGCCCGCGGCCACGGAGCTTCCTCGCCGGCGCCCACGCGCGGTGAGTACACCTACGACGATCTCGGCCGCGATCTGATCGCCGTCCTGGACGACCGAGGCATCGAACGGGCCGTGCTCGCCGGCGCATCGATGGGAGCGCACACGTTGCTATGGCTCGCTCTGACCGCGCCCGAGCGGGTCGCAGGGCTGGTCGTCGTAACGCCCGCGTATGACCCCGCAACCCAGGACGATCCGAAACGTCTGGCCCGCTGGGACGCATTGGCGGACGGACTCGAGCACGCTGGGATCGACGGGTTCATCGCCGCTCAAGGGGACCCAGACGTACCCGAAGCCTGGCGGGAAACGGTCGTGAAGGTCACGCGCCAGCGGCTCTCACAACACGAGCATCTCGACGCGGTGGCCGATGCGTTGCGGGTGGTGCCGCGTTCCCGGCCGTTCTCCGCGGTCGAGGATCTGACGGCGGTTGCCGTGCCGACGGTCGTGGTCGCGAGCGCCGACGGCCCCGATCCAGGCCATCCTCAGGCGGTCGGAGAGGCCTACGCCGCCGCGATTCCAGGCGCCCGGCTGGTGCTGGACGAGCCGGGCAAGTCCCCGATCGCGTGGCAGGGAAGCCAGCTCTCGCGACTGATTGCCGAGCTCGCTGCCGAGGCGGACGCACGGTGAGCACCCCGTCGGCCGCCGGTTACTCGGGCACGCCGCTGGTTCGCAAGCTCGGGATCAAGCCCGGAGCGCGACTTGGCCTGATCGGCGCGCCCGAGGACTTCGGCGCCGCGCTTGGAGAGCTCCCGCCCGGCGTGAGCGTGCGCCGGCGCCTGGGCGCCGGGCCGTTCGACGTGATCGTCGCCTTCTTCACGCACGCCGCCGCACTCGAGCGTCGCCTGCCGGCGCTCGTAGCGGCGCTCGACCCGTCAGGCGGCCTGTGGCTGGCCTGGCCCAAGCGCGCCTCGGGAGTGTCGACGGACATCGCCGACCACGTCGTCCGCGAGCTCGGTCTCTCGGCCGGGCTGGTCGACAACAAGGTGTGTGCGATCGACCCGATCTGGTCGGGCCTTCGGCTCGTCTTTCGCCTGCGCGACCGCGCGGCCCGAGCCCGCGGCTGATCTGCCGTTCGGACCGTTTGGCGTCTAGCCGGCCGCCGCTGAGCCCACCGTGACGCTCGGTTTCGGGAACGAGTGCAGGTGGCGCTCCCGCTGCAGTCCGACGAGTCGCTCGAGCTGCTCGTCGCGCCGGTGCTCCTCTCGCCTGGTCCGATCGCGCTGGTCGCGATAGCTCTGTTGCCGGTCGCCTGCTCGTTTAGCCACGTCTCAACCCCCCGTTATCAGCCCTCGGCCAGCGGCTTGCCGGCCGCTCTAAATAACGGAGCAAACGGCCCCGCACTCGCGCGCTGGCGATCGGAGCGGGCTAACCCGCGCTGACCGTTTCGGCCGCTGCGCGCCGCGGCGTCAGGTATCCGTTTCCGGCGTAGCGCACGCGCACCGTGAGTACCGCCGGGGACGCGCTGCCCGGCCGGCGCGGGAGCACCGTCTGTCCGGAGAACCGGCATGTGGGGCGGAGCGGCAGGAGCGTGAAGCCGACCTGCCGGCTGCCGAGCAGGAACCGAACGGTTACATCGCCGCGGCAGTCGTACGCGCTGGGAATCCACTTCGGGCCCTTGACCGATCCGGAGGTCGTGAATACGAACGGCTTATGCGGCGAGCTGGCCGGCGTCGTCCGGGCCTTGATGCTCGGCACAGGACGATGCCGGGGAAGGGTCATGAACGTGGCGTCGCCGCCCGGCTCTTGGGGGCTGTTGCCGTGGTAGGCCACGATCTGGAAGTGGAAGATCGTCCGCGCCTCGAGTCCCTGAAGCGCCGCCGCGACCGTCACCGGCGCGGCCCCCGCGGCGACGGTGGCCGGTGCGGTTTGCAGGCCGTACGCGGTTGAGGTTCCGTACTCGAAGTAGTAGGTGGTGGCCTGCTTGTTGGGACTGATCACCGCGGTCACCGTCGCCGAGTTCTTGCCCACCTGGCTCGCTGGTCCGGTGGCAACGGTGGGCGGGGGATTTCCGGTCGTGGTGAACGCGTGGTCGGCTCCGACAGAGGTGCCCGCCCCGTTGGTAGCGACGAGCCGGTAGTGGTAGGTCGTGCCAGGGAGCAGATCCCCCGCCGTCGTGCTGACCGCCACCGGCTTGGTCCCGTGTCCTGCCGCGTGGGCGTTGCTCTGCAGGCCGTAGGCGGTCGTCAGCCCCCACTGGAAGTAGTAGGTGGTGGCGCTGCCGTTCGGATTGATCGTGCCGTGGAGCAGGGCGCTCGAATCGGTCACGTGCGTGTGAGTACCGGTGGCGACCGTCGGTGACGACGCCGCCACGGCGATCGCGGTCACCACGAGCACCGACGACGCCGCGGTGACGCCCAACAGCATTGCGAACATGCGCTTCATCCCTGCCTCCCTTTAGGCCGAATCTGCACGCTGTATACCCGCCTTAGCGTGGAAGTTGCGCCCGGGGTCGCGTCGGCTGATCGCTGGCCGGCGGATCAGCGAGCTCTGTGGAAGTGCCAGACGTGGCCGATCGGGCTAAAGCCGATACGGGCGTAGAGGTTCTTGGGCCAGTCGTTGTCGTCGGCCACGATGAATGTGAGCCCGGCGCCGTCCTTCTTCGCGAGCTCGACCGCCCGGCTCACGAGCGCTCGGGCGTATCCGCGCCCGCGCGCCTCGGGAGCGGTGTAGACATCCTCGACCTGCGCGGTCAGGCCGTCGGAGCGAAGCTTGGACATGGCCACCAGACGGCCGGCGCGGCTCCTCACGCCGAGCAGACGGTCGCCGTGAACGCTCGCCTCACGCCGGTTGTAATCGAGCAGCTCGACGCGCTGGACCGGGGTCGGGCCGGGATCCTCGGAGTACCAGCGGTCCATCAGCTCCATCAGCTCATCCTCGCCCGCCTCGACCACGGCGCTGGTGTCGGCCGCTCGGTCGGGAGCGGCCGACAAAGCCATCACCACGTCGCGCTCGACCTTCCACCCGGCGGCGCGAAACGCCCGCTCGAGCGCCGGTCCGGACGCTTGGCCCTCCACCGCGATGTCTACATAACCCAGGGCGTCGCGTTCCTGGTCGACCAGCCCGTTCAGCTCTTCCAACTCCAACCTCTCGATCACCCGGATCTGGTTGGCAGCCCACACCGCCGGCAGCGACGGCGTCCGCACGATCAGGCCGGCGGGAATCGGCCGGACTTCGTCCGCGGTCCGGACGAGGACCGCGCGCATGAACTCAAGCGTCCGCTCGAGCGAACCTGCCGTCGGGTAAGCGACCGATCCGCTCATCGCCGCGGCCATCTTGCCAGCTCAAGATCGCCTGATCCCGACGAGCGGCGTCCTCGCCACGTCGCGCAACCCGAAGATTGCGTTTCTGCGGAAACGTTTTCCCTGCCGCTTCGGGCTAGGGCAGAAAGCCGCCCCAGAATCCCGCGATGTTTCGCTGCCGCTCCTTCACTTCTTCCCACTGCTTGGCCGCCTGGTTGCCGTCCGGGTCGACCTTGCGGAGCGCGCGTGAACGGGTCAGCGCCCGGAACCCGGCAACGGTCAACGCAAGGACCACAAGGAGCGCGATCGCTGCGATGAAACCCATAAATCCAGTCTATCGGTCGGGCGCCGCAGCCAGAAAACGGAATGCGACCGCAATGAGCGCTCGATCGTCGATCTCTCAGCTTGGGAGATAACTCCCTTATAGCGACAGGTATCTCCCACGGGACTTGCGATCTTCGGCGTGCCGTTGGCGGGGCGGCCGTGCGGGCGTCTCCGGCCATGGGCGGACGTTGGGAGTCCCGACGGGCATCCGGTGGGCCGAGCCGCTTCAGGCGAGGGTCACGTTAGACAGACGGGTAGCTCTGAGCAATGTCAAAGTCGCCACCGTCGCGAAGACTGCGGCGGATCGTCGCGGGCGTCGCGTTCGTGGTCGGGCTCGTCTTCCTGGGGACAGTCGGAGTCGGCTTCGTCGTGAACGGGCGCTCCCGCGACGCGACGGGAACCGTTCTTGGTGTTCTACTCGTCGCCGTTGCGGTTCATCAGTGGCTTCGCGCGAGGCGGTGAGCCCGACCCCGCCTCGCTGATGTGGCTCCTGTGGTCCGCTGGCGCGGACTGCGCCTCGTGGGCGCCGGATCACGTGGGATCGACGGTGTGCCGTGGGCGGGGCGGTAGTGCGGCGGTGGCCGCGCTGCGGGGCTGCGCCCGCGCCGCGCGCGACCCTCCGGCGCGCTGTGCGGCCGTCTCCGGGCCCGGACGGCCCTCCGGGGTTCGACTACACCCGGAGCCTCAGCTTCGACGCGACGCTAGAACCCAAGAGCGCCACGCAAGAAAGATGAGGCTCAGGCCGATGAGGAAGGCCGCCGCCGCACCGCCTCGGTGATCGAGTCCTCTCTCGATCCCGCGGCCAATGACTAGGAGTCCCAACCCAAAGAACCCGATCAGGATCACCTTCCACCAACGCACAGCCCGGATCCTAGATGGGGCGTCGACTGCCACGGGCCAGTTCACCCGCGGCGGTTGCAGCTTGCATTGAACGCTCGATAATCGATCTTATGTCGACCTGTGCAAAGAAGCGGGCGGTTCGGGCGGTAGACCGTGTCGATACGCTCCGAGCGTGACGCCGGAGGAGCTGGCGAATCTGGCGCATCTGCGCCGCGCCCGGGATCGGATGGATCGCGAGTACGCGAGCGCGCTCGATGTCTCGGGGCTCGCGCGGACCGCGCTGATGTCGACCGCGCACTTCTCGCGGCAGTTCCGCGCCGCGTACGGCGAGACGCCGTATTCGTACCTGATGACGCGACGGATCGAGCGAGCCAAGGCGCTGCTGCGCGCCGGAGATCTGTCGGTGACCGAGGTCTGTCTGGAGGTCGGCTGCACCTCGCTCGGTTCGTTCAGCGCGCGCTTCACCGAGCTCGTCGGCGAGACGCCGACCGCCTACCGGGCTGGCGACCACAGCGCGCTGGCGAACGTGCCGGGCTGCATCGCCAGGGATATGACGCGCCCGAGCCGCAGGCCGAGCAGGATCGAAGAAGCGCGCATGGTCCTGGCTCCGTAAGGTTCGGGCCATGGCAATCAGCGTTTCCCAGTGCTTCGTCCTGGTTCACGACCCTGACCTCGCGGTGGGTTTCTACCGCGACACGCTCGGCCTGGAACTGCGGAACGACGTCGCCCGCGACCGGTTCCGCTGGATCACCGTCGGCTCCGCGTCTCAGCCCGAGGTCGCGGTCATCCTCACGAACTACCTGAACGGCAGCCCGGCCGACGCCGACACGCTCGCCGGCCTTGTCGCCAAGGGCGCCGTGAACGGCGTGTGGTTTCACAGCGACGACCTCGAGGCCACGTTCGAGAAGGTGCGCGACTCGGGCGCCGAGATCGTGCAGGAGCCGACCGACCAGCCGTGGGGCACGCGCGACTGTGCCGTGCGCGACCCGTCGGGCAACCTGGTCCGCATCGACCAGCTGCCCGGCGCGTAGCCCTCGAGCATCGGGGGCCGAGCTAGACTGCTGCTGCGATGCCCAAGCAGCAGCGAGTCGTGCGCATGGAGAATCGCGGCCAGCTCGCCGCGATGCAGCAGCTTGAGAGCAAGTCCGACGAGGAGCTCGAGGCCGAGACCAAGTACAAGGCCGCGGCCCAAGCGATTCTCGGCTACCGGGCGGCCGAGCGCTACGACGCGAAAGCGGCTCGCGCTCACTTCCAGAAAGCGCTGGCGGCTTCTCGCGGGCCGCAGGAGCGCGCCGGCATCCGCAAGATGGCCGACGCCTCGCTCGCCCTGGCCGAGCGGCGCGCCGACGACCTGAAGCGCGCGACCGAACGGCTCGGCGTCGAGGCGCCCACGAACCGTCAGCTGCGCAGCCTGCAGTTCATCGGCCTGATCGCGCCGCCCGCGAGTGCCGGTCTGGTGGCGCGCATCCGCGGCATCCTGCTCGCGATCGTGCTGGTCGTCGCGATTCTCGGCCTCGGCTTCGGGATCGTCTATGGCGTGTCACAGCCGCTCGGCGGAATGTCCATCGACCTCTCGATCTTCTGGGGCTTCGTCCTCGTGGCGATCGTCATCGGCGCGCTCGCTTTCTTCGGACGCCGACGGCAGAAGCGCGCGCAAGCCAAGCGCGCGGAAGAGATCGCCGCGCGTTCGCGCTGACGCTCGCCGTGTGCGGGCGTTACACGCTGGCGGCGCCGAACCCGGCCGAGGTTCGAGACCGCTTCCCGATCGGCGAAGCCGTCGAGGTTCGCCGTCGTTTCAACGTCGCCCCCGGTGACGAGGTGCTCGCGGTAACCACCGACAAGGAGGGCCAGCCGCGCGGAGAGCTGCTTCGCTGGGGGCTGGTCCCCTCGTGGGCCAAGCAGCCCAACACCGGGCTCAAGATGATCAACGCCAGGGTCGAGACGGCGGCCGAGCGGCCCGCGTATCGCCGCGCGTTCGAGCGCTACCGGTGTCTCATCATCGCCGACGGGTTCTATGAGTGGCGGCGCCTGCCCGCCGGGCCCAAGCAGGCGTTCCACATAACCCGTGCCGACGGCGGGCCGTTCGCGTTCGCCGGCTTATGGTCGATCTGGCATGGCGAGGACGGCGTGACGCTGCGCACCTGCACGATCCTGACCACGGGCGCCAACTCGGCGATAGCCTCGCTGCACGACCGCATGCCGGTGATCCTGGCGCCCGAGGCCGAGGCGGCGTGGCTCGAGCCGACCGATTCGCCCGTGCGGCTGCGCCGGCTTCTCGGCGGCCTCGACCCGGCCGGCACGGCGCTCCGTCGCGTGGGGCCGGCGGTCAACGACGCTCGCTACGACGGCCCCGAGTGTCTCGCGCCGGCCCTGGACGAGCGACAGCCGGCCCTGTTCTGAGCATGGCGCCGCAAGCGCCCTCGTCGGAGCTTGCCTTCGTCCTCGGCGGTGGTGGCGTACTGGGCGCCCACGAGGTCGGCATGCTCCGCGCGCTCGCCGAGCGCGGCGTGAAGCCCGACCTCGTCCTCGGCACTTCCGTGGGCGCGGTCAACGGCGCCTTCTTCGCCGCCGACCCGACGCTGGCCGGCGTCGAGCGCCTAACCGAGCTGTGGCGCGACCCGACCTGGTCCGAGCGGTCGGCCGGAGCAGCGCTCCGGCGGCTGGGCACGCTGGCCCGGAGCGGGACGCACGTGCAGTCGCTCGGTGAGATGCGCGCGCAGCTCGCGAAGCTGCTCCCGGTCGATCGTGTCGAGGAGCTTCAGGTCCGGTTCCAGTGTGTGGCCGCGTCGATCGAGCGGGCCGCCGAGCACTGGTTTCAGACCGGCCCGCTGGCCGACGTGGTGCTCGCGTCATGCGCGGTACCTGGTCTATTGCCGCCGGTCCCGATCGACGGCGAGCACTTCATCGATGGCGGGATCGTCAACTCGATCCCGGTCAGCCGCGCGGTGATGCTCGGCGCCCGCCGGATCTACGTGCTTCAGGTCGGCCGCGTCGAGCAACCGCTGAAACCGCCGCGCTGGCCGTGGGAAGTCGGGCTGGTCGCGTTCGAGGTGGCGCGCCGTCATCGTTTCGCGCACGACCTGCATTCACTGCCCGATGGGGTCGAGCTTCACGTCCTCCCCACCGGCGGCTCGGCCGCGCCCGCCTACAACGACCTCACCGGGCCGCTGCGGCTGAGGCGAATCGTCGGCACGATCGAACGCCAGATCGATGCCGCGTACGAGGCCTCGCTCCAGTACCTGGCGCAGAGCTGATGCCGCCGATCCCGCTGCGCCGGCCGGTCACCGTCACGGTCTGGTTGGTCGTCTCGGTGGCGTGCCTGGTTGCCTCTCCCCTCCTGCTTGGCTTCGCCGTGGCCGTTCAGGCGCTCACCGGCCGCCGCCAGCCGCTGATCGCGGCGCGCCTGGCCATCGCCTACTTCAGCCACGAGCTCGTGGCGCTGATCGCGTGCGGGTTGCTCTGGCTCGCCGCGGGCGCCGGACGGCTGATCGGGACGACCCGCTTCCAGCTCCTCCATTGGCGGCTGCTGGGCTGGTACATCGACGGGCTGGCGGGCGCGGGACGCCGCGCCCTCGGTATCGACGTGGAGCCGGCCGTTTCCTCCGACGCCGCGCTCGCCCTCGACGCCGACCGTCCGCTGATCGTGCTCAGCCGGCACGCCGGACCCGGCGACACGATCTTCATCACCGATCAGCTGATGTCGCGCTTTCGCCGG
>Ga0335074_10003930_pt1 | contig 20464 bp, 22 predicted proteins | sample Lox_Sample_23_FD_206715 | JGI IMG/M metagenome (GOLD analysis project Ga0335074, IMG submission 206715) | Soil microbial communities from Loxahatchee National Wildlife Refuge, Florida, United States - Lox_Sample_2.3 | ecosystem: Environmental > Terrestrial > Soil > Wetlands | place: USA... | reverse complement strand
ACTTGGTCACGCGCTGAGTCACATCCGCGCTGCGCGCGAGGAGGCGGGGCAGGCCAAAAATCATCCGACACTCGCCGCCGCGTGGAAGGCCATCGACAGCAAGCCCGCCAATCCTGCCGGGTTCATCAAGTGCCTGAAGGAGTACATCGGCACGGCGCGCAACGTTGACGCGTTGTCGGAGTCGATCGATCGCGCCCAGCACGCGATTCGGCTCGCGCAGCGCCACCCGGCCTACGCCAAGCCCGCCAAGCCCACAGCGGCGAAGGTCGCCAGACCGCGGCCTCCAGATGTAGGTGGCGGCGCGGCGCCGCCCCGGCGACCTCCGCTCGTCAGCACCCCAGGGAAACGAGGCCCCTACCGCCCGTGCCGGGAGCTGGTCGAGATCCTCGCGCCCGCGCTTGAGCCCTGTCGTCACTTCAAGGGGGCCTGCCACAAGCTCAATCACGGATGGCACCCGGATCGCGGGCACATACCGCGCGGGTTTACCGGAGCGTTCGGCGAGCTCGGCGAGATCGAACTGGTGCTTGTGGTTGGTGAGCCGGGCAAGCCGTTCGATGACGAGCGTTACGACCCGAAAGGCTCGCCCCTCGAGCTCATCGACAGGATCGCAGACTTCTCGTTTCATGCCCTCGCGCGTCGCGACAGCCATACACGCGTCTTCAATACGAACCTCTGCGGAATCCTCGATGACTGCTGGCCGGGTCTGTCTCGTTACGACCAGATGCGGCGAACGTGGAAAGCCGAATCGTATTTGTGCTCTACACCGCGCGAACTCGGCGACGTACCAAAGTCATCGTGGTCCGTGTGCGGCCGGTGCTACCTCACGCCTCAACTACGGCTGCTAGCAGACCAGGGGGCGGCGATCGTCGCCTGCGGGGATAAAGCCCGGAGGCGCATCGCGGTGTCCGGCTTCACGGGAGAGTTCCGAACCTTCCCTTCGATCTCACCGCCCGAGGGAAACAAGCCGCATGCGCACGCTGCCCATCGCAAGATTGCGGCGTACGTGGCGGAGTGCAACGCAAAGCGCGGGCGTCGGTAAAGCCCGAGGCGGGACTCCTACGTAAGAAAGGTTGCTGATCCGCCAGCGATTGCTCGACCCCGGGGCGACCGCCAACGTGCCTGCTGGAGCGGGCTAGATTCGACAGTCTCGGGTAATCGAGCGGTCGGGGTCCAAGAAGTTGTCACGACGGAAACTACGGGGTCCAACTACGTTTCATATGGTCAACTTCGCTGGGCGGCAACAGTTCCGCGGCCAGCCGGTCGCGCAGCTCGATGAAGCCCCGGCCCTTGGTGCCGGTTAACCACAGCGCCGCGGCGAAGTCGTAGATCGTGCCGCCCTGCCGGCAGGCCCCGAAGCAGTACCAGCTTCCGTCCTCGTAGAGCTGGAGGCTGGCGGTGCGGTCTTGATGTAATCCGTAGGTCCTGCGGGGGCGTCCGCAACGGCGATCAAGGGGCGCCTGAAGTCTCCGATTCCTCTGTTGCGTACGGGTTATCGGGGAGGGATTGTCGACGGTGGCTGAGGGGGATGCGGCCAGCCGCGAAGACCGGCGAGCCGTAGGCGAGCAGGAATTCGTGGCTGGCGGCGCGGCTCGTTCGTGCCATCGACGGCAGATCTGCGCCGTGGCTCTAATTGGCTACCCGGACGTCTGGGCGGAAGGGTCCGGCCCGTGGGTTTCTGGTAGTTCAGGGATCACTGCGCGCTGACTGGCTGTTCTTGGCGGGTAGAAGTGCGTGGGTTGGTCGTGGCTGGTGCGGGGATCGGGAAGCTGATGTTGATGCGCAGTCCGCCGTGGGGGTTGGGTTGGATGTCGAGGTTCGCGTGGTGGGCGGCGGCGATCGCGGCGACGATTGAGAGGCCGAGGCCGTGACCGGCGTTGTCGGCGGTGCGATCGGTCGCTAGCCGGCGGAAGGGTTGTATGAGCCGCCGGATCTGGTCGGGGGGTACGTGAGGCCCGGTGTTCTGGATGGTCAGCGTTGTGCCGTGCGGTTCGGCGTTGATGTTGACGCGGGCTTCTCCGCCGGGGTGGTTGTGCAGGAGCGCGTTGTCGAGCAGGTTGCCCGCGAGTTGGCGCGTGAGCCGCGGATCGCCGGAGATCGTCGCGGTGTGGAGCGCGCTGTGAAGCGTGATGTCGTGCGCAGCCGCCTGCTGGCGACGGGCATTGATGAGGTCTTGCACGATCGGGGCGAGGTCGAACGTCTGGTGCTGCTCGATTCGTTGCTGGCTGCGCGCGAGGGTGAGAAGCGCGTCGAGGAGCTGCTCGTGCTCGGCGCCGGCGTCGAGGGCGTCCGCGCAGGCGGCCTTGAGCGAGTTGAGGTTGAGCTCGGGATCGGCGAGCGCGAATTGCAGCGTCGCGCGGCTGAGCGTGAGCGGCGTGCGGAGCTCGTGCGACGCGTTGGCAACGAATGCACGTTGAGCTCCGAAGGAGTCCTCGAGTCGGGCCAGCAGCGCGTCGATCGTGTCGCCGAGGTCTTTGACCTCGTCCTGCGGTCCTCCGAGCGCGAGCCGACGATGGAGGTTGGTGGCGGAGATCTCGCGGGTGGAGTTGGTGATCGTTCGCAGCGGCCGCAGCGCACGCCCGGCGACGATCCACCCGAGCAGGATCGACAGAAGAGACATGACGGCGAGCGCGATGCCGGAGTTGAGCAGCAGCTGGTGGAGCTCGCGGTTGTGCTGGCTCTCTGACTGCGCTTGGAGCGCCCGTACCGAGACTGGCTGCCCCCGAGGGGTCTTGGTTCGCGCGTGGGGCGGCTTGGTCTCGCCTTGGGCGAATAGCGGGTGGGCGTCGTGCACGCCGGTGACGATCGTGTCGCGGCCGTGTCCGTGATCGGTTTGGGTGGTGAAGATGAAGCCGCTGGTGGCGTTGACGACCAGCAGGTAGGTGATCGCCAGGAGCGCCGCTCCGGAGAGGAGGAAGAGTCCGCCGTAGAGCAGCGTGAGCCGCAACCGCAGCGTCCAGCGCGGGAACCGGCGGTGGGCTGCCAGGCGGATCAGCGGGTCGCTGAGCGGCACCTCACCCTCCGATCCGGTAGCCGGCCTTGGCGACCGTGTCGATTATCGGCGGGTCGCCGAGCTTGGCGCGCAGTCGGCTGATCGTGACCCGGACCGCGTTGGTGAATGGGTCGGCGTTCTCGTCCCAGACGCGCACGAGCAGCTCCTCGGACGACACCACCGCTCCCTGGGCGATTAGCAGTTGCTCGAGCACGGCGAACTCCTTGGGGTTGAGCGTCAGCGGCTTTCCGCGTCTGCTGACCATCCGGCGCGCGGTGTCCATCGTCAGATCGCCTTGCGACAGGATGGGTGCGGCTCGTGGCCTGGCGCGACGCGCGAGCGCTTGGATGCGTGCGACCAGCTCGGAGGCGTTGAACGGCTTGGGGAGGTAGTCGTCGGCGCCGAGGCGCAGCCCGTCGACGCGGTCCTCGACCGTACCGGCGGCGGTGAGCATCAGTATCCGGCACTCGCGCCGCTTGGCCACGAGGCGGCGGCAGACCTCGTCGCCGTGGATGCCTGGCAGGTCACGGTCGAGCACGACGACGTCGTAGTCGATGATCGTCGTCTTGGCCAGCGCGTCGTGGCCGTCGAAGGCGACGTCGACCGCCATCCCCAGTCGCCGCAGACCAGTGGCGACTGTCAGGGCAAGTCGGGCGTGGTCCTCGACCAATAGCACTCGCATCGCGTTTCTCCTCGCCGTTGGCGGGACCCAGAGCGCTAGGGCCGCCTCCGGCATGTACCCAAGGATGAACGATCGTGCGTTACAAAAACATAACTGCGTTACGCGCTTGCAACGGTGGCTCTCGTACAACAGACGGAATGAGCAGCAACCAACACGCGCAGCTGGTGATCGACTACCGCCCCAGCGAGTACACCGGATGGGAGTGGGGCAAGACGCTCGGTGGGCATACCTCATCCGCGGAGTTCGAGCTCGCCGACCGCCACTACCGGATCGGCCTACTGGCATTCGGTCAGCTGGGCAGCTCCCCGGACCCGGTGTACGAGCCGGTGCCCGCCGATTCGGCGATCGCGTTCCGGCGCACGCTGGAGCGCAGGTTCGGCGCCTGGTTCTCGTTTCGCTACCGCGGCGGGCTGAAGGCCCAGGACGCGTTCAGGGTGCAGTGCTACAGCGTGTTCGCCGAGCCCGAGCAGTCCAGCTTCGGCGCCCAGCTGTACGTCGTCTACGAGCCCGACTTACGCGCCGGCGATCCCCCCGCACAGGCGCAGCTGAAATGGATCCAGGTGGCGCACTGGACGGGGGCCGGATCCCCGTCCCCGGCCCCGTACGTGGACACCACGAACTGCCCGAACCCGTTCTTCATCAGTGGCGGGCTGATCTCAATCCACGGGACCGCGGTGTTCAACTTCGATAACCCGGTCACCGCCCAACCCTCCAAGGTCAACCGCGTCCTGTCGGCCCGGTACCTGGCCGAGACGTTCCTCGCCCGCGACACCCTGACCACCGACCGGGCGGGCAAGGACGTGATCGAGATCTACGGCGGGATCAAGTACGGCTGGCAGCTGCAGGAGGCGACCGGATGAGCGCGCCCGCATCCCCAGACGGGCCGCGGATCTCCCGCCGCGCGCTGCTCAGAAGCGCCGGGGCGCTCGGGCTGTCGGCCGCGGGGAGCAGCCTCCTGCGTCCCGCGTCGGCACTCGCAGCTTCTGCCGGTGGCGTTCGCAGCGCCGTAGGGGCGCCGGTTCTCTCGGCAACCCATCTCGTGACCAACTATCAGCCCAGCCAGCCGACCGGCTGGCCGGGACAGGCCGGGCACGTCGGCAACGGCGTCGGGGTCACGATCGGCGGGCACGTCGCCTCAATCCCGTTCACGATCCACCGCACCCCGTACGAAGCCGCCCTGCTGTCGTTCGGACAGCCGGGAAACGCTCCGGACCCGGTCTACGAACCAGAGCCCTCCGACCCGACGATCGACTTCAAACGCACCCTGCAGACAGCGTGGGGCGCCTACTACACATTCCGCTACGTCGGCGGTCTGACTGGCAACAGCGCGATCAGCGTGCAGTCATACAGCGTCTTCGTCACCGAGCCAACCGCAACCCACGCGGAACTCACCTACGGCATGGACGTGTTCCTCGTCTACGAGCCCGACCCAGCCTCCAGCGACCCGCCGATCACCGCCAACCTCAGATGGATCCAGGTCAACAACTCAGGCGGAAGGTCGAGCACCGAGTTCGCCCAGCGCGCCTGCCCCTACTACTTCCCCGGCGGACTCACATCCGTCTACGGCAACCCGGCCTGCAGCTACTACGGCGGCAGCACCGGAGGAATCGGAATCGGGCCGCCGCGCACCGGCAAGGCCGAGCGCGCAGAGATCGACCCCGCCGGCCTCAACGGCACCATGGCCGAGAGCTTCCTCGTCCACGACACCGGCCACAAGGACCGCGCCGGCAAGGGCATCATCGACATCCTCGGCGGCGTCAAATGGGGCTACCAGGTCCAGGCCGTGCCATCGTGAGCCACCACCCACGGCATCGGTTTCGGCTCTGCCTGGCGCTCGTCGGCTGTGCGATGACGATCGCGGCATGCGGCTCATCGAGCCCAAACTCCACCGCAGCGGCTGCCGGGAACAGCGGAGCAGGCAGTGCTTCAAACACAATCGCCACACTCGACAAGTACTCGGCGTGCATGCGCAACCACGGCGTCACCGGCTTCCCCGACCCAAGCACGACCGAGACCCCAAACAGCTTCGGAATCGACGGTTACAACTTCGACCTCCCGACCAACATGGACACGCAGTCACCTGCGTACGAATCCGCGGCTACGCTGTGCGGCAAGCAGAACGACGTTGGCGCCGGAAACGGGGGCAGCCACGGCATCCCGGAGGCAGCCAAGCTGGCCGCCCTCAAGCACGCCGAGTGCATGCGCGCCCACGGCGTGCCCAACTACCCCGACCCGACGTTCTCTGCCGGCGGCGTGTCCCAAAGCAGCGGTGGCCCCAGCAGCATCAACCCCCAGGCCCCCGCATTCCAGCAAGCACAGAAAATCTGCGAAGTCCACTGAATCGTCGCACACACTGCCGAACCCAGCGCGTCTCGATACCCGACGGCGAGCGCACGTGGACCGTGCTCGATGGCGATCATCGCGTGGTAGTCCCGGTCGAGCAGTTTCTGGAGTATCTGCGGATGATCGGCCGGTCGCCGAACACAGTGAAGTCCTACGCGCGGGCGTTGGCGTTGTGGTGGCAGTTCCTGTCGGTCTACGAGCTCGCATGGGATGCGGTGGCGGTCGAGGACCTCGGCCGGTTCCTCGGCTGGCTGCGCACTGGTGACTCGCCGGCGTTGGTCTCGATCGAGCGCCGGCAGGCACGGGTCAGCGAAGGGACGATCGCGTTGCGGCTGCAGGTGGTGTGCTCGTTCTACCGCTACCAGCACTTCAACGGGGTCGATGCCGTATCGCGTCTCTACGAGCACGTGTTCTCGGGCCGTCACCCGTACAAGCCGATGCTCGAGCACCTGGCGCGAGGCCGCGGTCACGACCGCCGCGTCGTGCGCGTCACACGACGCCGACCGGCGACGCCACCGACCCTCACGCCCGAGCAGGTGAGGCTTATTCTCGACAGCTGCGCGCGATGGGATGAGTGCAAGCGCGAATGGGATGGATCGGTGCGAGACCGGCTGATGTGGGCGCTTCTGGCGGAGACGGGGATGCGGCTCGGGGAGGCACTCGCGATCAAGCACTCCGATTGGCATACCGGCCTGGGCGACACCCCGTTCCTGGAGGTGGTGCCGCGTGAGGATCACCCGCACGGGTTGCGGGTCAAGAATGGCGGCTACCGCAAGCTGTTCGTCTCCGACGAGCTCGATCGCCTCTATGGCGAGTACCTGTGGCGGCTGTGCGACGCCGGTGCCGAGGAGGCGGTCGGCGATCTGGACTCGTGGTGGGTATTCGTCAACGAGTCGCGGGAACCGCGCTTTCAACCGCTGCGGGCTGAGACGATCGCGTGGCAGGTCCGCCGGCTGCGCCGCCGGTTCCCCGGTCAGCTGCCCGCGGACTTCACGCCGCACTGGCTGCGACACACGCACGCGACCGCGCTGCTGCTGTCCGGGATCGCGGAGCATGTCGTCAGCCGCCGTCTCGGACATGCGGACATCCAGACCACGCAGAACCTCTACGGCTGGGTGTCCGAGGAGGCCGAGCAGCGCACGGTCGCGCAATGGCACGCGCTGACCGCCGGCTGGAGGGCCAGTGAGCCAAAAGGTCGCTAGCGCCGGTCTGGTCGAGGCGCTGGATGGCAGCGGCCTCTACACCGAGCAGCGCAACCTTGAGCTGTGGCAACAGCTCCCGCCGGAGCTGCGACTGACCGAGTTCTCGCCACGGACGCTGCCGGATCATCCGGCGTTCCGGTGGCGGCTGGGGAGCCGGCCGGAGTGGCGCGGTTTTGATCTCGGTCCGCTGCCGGAGCCGATGCAGCGCGACTTCGCCTATTGCGTTTGGCGGGTCGTTGATTCCGGGTTGACGATCAACCCGCCTTACTGGCAGCTGGTGAACTGGTTCATCCACCTAGTCGAGGATCGCGATCGCGCCGGACGCCCGGCGTTGCGCTCGCTGATCGATTGCTCGATCGCTGAGTGGGAGCACGAGCTGATCAAGGAGCGAGCGCGTCGCCGCGGCAAGCTCGGTTGGCCGAAGTTTGGGACCGGGACCTTCCGCCGCTCTTACCGGCATCTGCTGATCGCGTATGACCCGCGGGAGTGGTGGCAGCACGACGCGTGGAGCCCACATTTTGACGCGCGCATCCCGTTGCGCGAGCACGAGCCGGCCGTCGCGCGCGCCGGTTATGACTTCACCGTCATCGCGCAGCCATGGCTGCGCGACGCGCTGAAGTGGCAGTTCAAGATCGCCCTTGAGACCGGGCAATTGCGCTGGACGTCAGTGCTCGCGCGCCTCGGCTCGTTGACGGTCTTCAGCCGGTTCATCGCCGAGCGCGGGATCGACGAGCCGCGGCTGTGTGGCGATCGCGCCGAGCTGAGGCTGCTCGCGCTCGACTATCTCGCGCACGTCAAGCAGCGCCGCGCGCGGTGCGGCGCAAACCGCGGGCAGCTCGTGACCAACGGGACCGTCCGCCTGCAGATGAATCACCTCGAGCGGTTCTACGCGTTCATGGTCGACCACAAGGAAGAGGCAGCTCACGCACTGCGCGAGCCGCGCTGGCAGGCGCTGGGTGACCATCACGCGCGCCTCTGGCGCCCCGGCGAGAAACCGCTCCCGCGACGGTTGCCCAACGAGGACGTCTACTTCGACGAGCACACGATGGCGCAGGTCATGCGCCACGCCGGACGGCTCGGCGCGCCACCTGAGGAGGGAGGGATCGGTGACGAGCAGGCGATGCGGATCCTGATGCTGTTGGCCCGCACCGGCCGCAGAGCCAGCGAGCTCTTGTTGTTGGACTTCGACTGCCTGCTACCGATCCCCGGGATCCCGGCCCACGAGCCCGATACCGGCCCGGACTCGGTCGTCGCGAGGCTGCGGTTTCAGCAGACCAAGATCGAGGGCGCGCCGAACACGATCTTCGTCGACGGCGAGGTGGTCGCGATCATCCGCAACCAGCAGCAGTGGGTGCACGACCACGTTCGAACCCTGCAGCGAGACCCGGGCGCGCCCCCACCCGGCTATCTGTTCCTGGCAGCCACCCGCAACCACCACGGCCGCCATTCCTACCCCAAGACCACGCTCACCCACCGCCTGCACCAGCTCGGCGAGCTGGCCGACATTCGCGATAGTCAAGGCCGACGGCCGCCGCTGTCGCACGTGCATCGCTTCCGGCACACCCGCGCGACGAGCCTGATCAACGCCGGTGTGCCCGTGCATGTGGTCCAGCGCTACCTCGGGCACCTCTCGGCCGAGATGACGATGCGATACGCCCACACCCTCCGCGAGACGCATGAGCGTGAGTTCCTGCGCTTCAAGAAGATCACCGCCGACGGCGCCGACCTCGATCTCGACCCGCGCGCCCTGTTCGCCCTGGTCGAGCTTGGCAACCGCACCGATCGGGTGCTTCCGAACGGGCTGTGCATGCTCCCGCCACGCCAGACATGCAACCGCGGCAACGCCTGCCTGACCTGCGACAAATTCACCACCGACGCCAGCTACCTACCCGAACACGAACAGCAGCTCGAAAAGCTCGCCGAGCTAATCGCGCAGCGCCAAGCCGCGTTCCGCATCCGTACCGGGGAGGACATGGCCCCCAGCAACGTGTGGCTCGAGCAGCGCCTGACCGAGCAACGCGCACTGGAGAAGATCATCACCGTGCTCAAGCAGCCCGAGCTCACCGAGCACCCCGACCAGGCCGTCCGCGGCCCGGGCACCAGCGCCCGCCCCGCCAACCAACCCGTCACCGACCACGCCTGAGATGGCACGCGGGAACCCGGAGAACCTGCGAGCCGCCGCGCAGCGCAAGCACCAAGCCGCCGTCGCCCGCGCCACCGCCGCTCTCGACGCGCTCGATCGCGATGGCAGCGGTATTACCTTCCGCGGCCTGGCCAGAGCCGCCGACGTCTCAGTCGACTTTCTATATCGCTCGCCATTGCGAGAACGGATCGAGCAGCTGCGCGCAGAGAGACACAGCGCCCCGCCGCCCTCGCGCTCGGTCGAGCTCAGCACTGCTTTGACGCAAAGCAACGTCGTGCGCGCGCTCACCGCACAAATCACCGAGCTGAGGCAGCGCCACCGCGCCGAGACCGAGCGTCTACAGGCCGCGCTCGCCGCCGCGCACGGCGAGAACCTCGAGCTACGACGCCAGCTCGGGCGTTCGCACCGCACTACGGCCACGTGACGTGTTTCCCCGCCGCCGGCCGCCTCCAACCCGTCGCTACTTTGCCGACGAAGCGTTTAGCACTGAGAGTCGCAGTTTGCGTTCATAGCGAAGGATCTCCTCATGGCCTGGCAGGTGCTTGACATCTCCGGTCACGCCATAGCCATTTCCTTCATAGAGCCGGCGCGCGCGCTCATTACTGGAACGTGTCCACAGAGAAGCCGTGTTCCAGCCGCGCGCACACATCTCGCTGTGCATGACCGCAAGCACTCGCCCTCCGACCCCGGAACCCCATCGACCGGGATCAACGAACACCATCGACACGTGCCCGACGCCGCTCACGATCGACCCGGCGCCGTCCTGCGCGCGATAGGCCTCGGCAAGCGCCATCGCGACCACGCGTTCGTCATCGCGCGCAACGACCAGGCATGCTCCGGCGTCAGCGAGCTTCTCCCGAACACGCTCAATCCTCTCCGGTCCCGGCGCCCGCCCACGGGCTGCGTTCGCCGAGCGCCATACCTCCAACGCGGCGGATCGATCTTCGGGCGACGCGATGCCAGCCGTCAACACGATGAAACACCCTAAACGCAGCGAAGCTCTGTCGCGGAACCGACGACGATAAGACCAGCGAGGACTACACCCGGCGATCTCCGCACTCCAGCCAGAGCCTCCAAGCACGTGTCACGACGGAACCACTAGCTTCAGCCGCGCTTCGCGTGGGAAGCCGAGCTGGTCGCCCTCAGGAACAAGTCCTCGAGTTCACGACGCAGCTCCAAGAAGTCCCGACCCCGAGTCCCGCGCCCGGAAAGCAGTGCCGCGAGGTCATAGATCGAGCCGCCGCGTCCGCACCCGAAGCAATACCAGCCGCGGCCAGGCTCCGGATACACGTGCAAGCTGGGGTGCCGGTCGTCATGAAACATGCAATGCAGCTTGCCTGACCGTCCGACCCGCAGCCCAGTCAGCCGCTCGAAATACACCGGCGGTGGCACCAACAGCACCGGATCGGGCGAGACGCGATCACTCGAAGACGCGTCCGCAAACGAACGAGCAGGCGAAACACCGTCCGTTGTTGCTTCCCCTACGGATAATTCGTGGAATGGGCAGTGGATCTTGCCGGCGCGGTCGGGGGAGAGTCCGGTAAGCGCTCGCACATACTGCTCGGCCGGGATCCCGAGCAGCGTTTCATCGAGCGGATGCTTCAGCTCGCGCACGCGAGCCCGTGCGGCCTGGCGCGCCCTTACCGGTGGATCCGGCAACCCGTCGAGGAGTTCGGCGAGTTCGTATCGCCTTTCTGAGTGGAGGTCCAGCAGGCGGACCGGCTGGCGGGGGTTGTATTTCCAGTTCCATGAGGCCGGGGGTCTGAGCAGGCGGCTGGCGTCGACCGCCACTGGGTCGGCATCGAGCCGGTGCGTGAGTTGACGGTTGGCGCGCTCGCACTCGTGCGGCCCAACGGGGGTGCACAGTTCCCAGTAACTGTGCCGCCGACCATCGCCGCCCGAGGAGATCGTGGCAGTGGCCGGCCACGGGAATTTGTCAAGCCGATCCTGCGCGTCCGGCGTATCGATCTCGACGAACAGGAGATGACAGCGTCCGATTGCGTCACGGCCGCCCGCGCGACGGTCCCGGAGCGCGACGCCGACGTAGACGTCGGTCACCAAGGCGAGGCGCCGGATGATGATGCCCGCGGCGCGCGCGCAGCTTTCAGCTGGGACGAACTCGCGGCCCATCCCGCCGCCGCGCAGGCGGAAGCGGATCTCGAGCAGCCGTCCGTCCGGCTCCGTGCCGGCGAGCAGGCGGAGATACCGCTGCAGATCGTCCGGGGCCGGGGTCGGCGCTCCACGAGGAGCCAATGCGGTCATTCGGCGGCGGCTGTAGGAATCGAAGGAACATGGCCACTCCGACTGGGGATAGATGGCCAATCGGAGTGCGCGGCGTCGCTCCGCAGGCGACCTGCGTCGGGGATACATGGACAATCCCGCGCGCTCGGCCCGGTGGGCCAGCCCCGCGACCGTGCCTGATCGGCCGTCTTCTCGTGGGATTGGCCAACTACCCCGTCCGAGTGGCCAGGCAGTGTCCATCTATGGTCGACGTTGGCCATCTTCAGTCGATCCCTTCAGCGGCCTCCGGCGTCTTGGCGATGATCCACTCAAACTCGCCATGCAAGATCGGCACCTGCTTCGGGTGCCGGGCGCTCCACGCGGCCAGCTGCTCGTAGGTCAGCTCGCCACGGCGCATCGCCGCGATCCGCTCCGGAACGCTCAGCTGCCACAGCGACCGAAGCCGCGCAGCACGCTCGCGCTCGGCGCGCTCAAGCTGCTCAAGGAACGTGGAAGGTGGCTGGGATTGGTCAGGCATCGGTGCGTGGTGTGGGTTGGGGACTCGGCGAGCCACCTACGCCGGCGCCCGTATTTCCGGTCTTATCTCCAGGTCGCCAGCATCTCGGGGCTCGCATCGCTGGGCGCCGGCGAAAATTGGCGGGGCCGAGTCCCCAAGCCACCGCTTCGCTGCGCATGCGGGGGCCGTGGCCTGCGCCGCACCGGGCGAGCGAGCGCTCGAGCGCCGGCGGTGTGCCCGCCGGCGCTCGATGCAGGAGTCAGAACGTGTTGGCGTCCTCACCGTCGGATCCGTTTCCGTCGGGCTGATCGCCATTCGGGCGTCCGCCGAACTGCACCCGGCCGACGACGTGGTGGCGGCTGCGGCGGGTGCCGTTGTCGTCCCACTCGCGGTAGACGAGCCGGCCGGTGACGGCGATGGACCGTCCCTTGGTCAGGTACTTCGCGCAGGCCTCGGCCTGGGCGCCGAAGGTGGCCACATCGATGAACATCGGCTGGCCTGGCTGGTCGTTGACCGCGAGGCGCAACTGGCAGACCTTGCGGTCCTCGTCGATCGGCTTGAGGACCGGGTCGGCTCAGTGAGGTTCCCGACCAGCGTGATTACTTGGAATTGGCCGCGGGTCGGCCTCGTGTCGTCTGGTATCGGGCGCGGTGATGGAGTTGCTTGGGGCTCGGGTGGCGTTGTTTGGGGGTGGTTTTGAGGTGGGTGCATGATGTGTTGTGTGGATCGGGTTGATGTGGACAGCGCGCCACGTCGGGCGTGGTTGAGTGCGATGCGGGCGCATGTGAGGGCTGGGGCGAAGCATGGGGAGGCGGCGGTGGTGCAGGCTCGGTCTGGCCATCCGGAATTGGAGCGGCTGGCGTTGGCGCGGGCGGCGAGGCAGCGCGAGGGGTATGACGCTGCGCTTGGGCAGCATCCGGAGTGGGCCGGTGACGCGCCCGACTGGCCTCGGGGCCGGGATTCCTGACCGGCTCGGTGAGCACCGGCGGTGGATAGTCGCCGGTGCTCGGTGAGCAGCTTAGAAGCTGGCATCGTCCTGGTTGGGCTCGTCGGCGTCGGCGGGTTGGTCGCCGTTGTCGGGGCGGCCGCCGAACTGGACGCGGCCGACGATGTGGTGGCGTGAGCGGCGGGTGCCGTCGTCGGCTTCCCATTCGCGGTAGACGAGTCGGCCGGTGACCGCGACGGCGCGTCCCTTGCTGAGGTATTTCGCGCAGGCGTCGGCTTGCGCGCCGAAGGTGGCGACGTCGATGAACATCGGCGGCTGGTCCTTCTGGTCGTTGACCGCGATTCGCAGGTTGCAGACGCGGCGGTCGTCGTCGAGTTGCTTGGTGACGGGGTCGGCGGTCAGGTTCCCGACCAGGGTGACTTGGTTAACGGCGGGTGCTGTGGCGCTCATGTTTGGTTCCCTCCTTGTGGGGATCCGGTGGTTGACAAAGCCCGAACTGCCGGCCGGGCGGCCGCGCGGAACCGAGCTTGTGAGGGGAAGGGAGCGATGCGACCTTGAAGCGGCCCGGCCGCCCGGTCGGCGAACATGGGCGATGGCAACCAACCGGAACCGGCCACGGGAAGGGGGCCCAGGATGAACGCCAGCTGCGGGCTGGTTGACCGCAGCCCGAGACGTCGACTGACCTGCCGGCTCTCCGCCGAGGATGGCGGGCGGTGGCTGGGGTGGTTTAGCGCTCGGGTGAGCCCGAGTCTTTGCGGTGCGCGCAGTGGCGGTGCATGACTTGTTCGGTGGCGAGCATCGGCTCGTTGAGCAGTGAGGTGTGTCGTGTTCCTGTGTTGCCGAGTGCGACGATCGGTTCGTAGAAGCCGATCACCTGGTTGCAGACAGAGCAGCGCAATTTGTGATCGGGCACGCTCACGAGTTGTAACCGTCGTGTCAGCGGTTTCGGCATGCCCGGTTGTTCGCAGCCTGGGTGTGTGGGTCCTGCTGGTGGTCGCGATCATGCCCGCCCTCCGGGGTCGGCCGCCGTGACTTGGGGGTGGGCTGGTGTTGGTGGGGGTGTGTTCGCGAGCCCGTCGATCAGCCGGTCGATCGCGGCCTGGTCACCTTCGACGGCGGCGCGCTCTGGCTCGGTGAGCGTGATCTGGAGCAGCATCCGCTGCAAGCCGTGCTTGGCTTTGAGCAGCTGCGCGTGCGATGACTCCTTGGGGATGTAGAAGTCGCAGCGGGCGCACGCCATCCGGTGCGGGCATTGCTCGAAGAAGCTGTAGGAGCAGTAGCCGTGTCCGAGGTCGTAGAACTCAAACGGCGCGCCGTTGCCAGTTTGGCCGTTGGTGATGGCGTCGCGGTCGAGGAGCACCTCGATCGTGCGGAGGTTCCGAGCGAAATACCCGGCATCCTGGTAGGCCTTGGTCAGGGTGGACGGGGTGATCCGAGCGTAATGCTGGGTGGAGTGCGGTGATGAGTGCCCAAGCCACGCCTGCAGCTCGAACAGCGACATCGGGTCCTTGGCGTTGTAGAGCTGGGTCGCGATCGTCGCTCGGGCGCGATGCCCGGTGATCTGCCCGCGGACGTCCTCGCCGGGGACGCCCGCCTTGCGACAGAGCATGGGCACGAGCACCCGGTTGATGTAGCGGGGGCTGAGTTGCTGACCGCGGAAGCAGAACAGCATGTCCGCGAGCTCGCCGGTGCGGCGGTCGATGAACTTCGGATGCGGCGGGCGGACCTGCTGCCATTGATCGATCGCGTCGCCGAGGATCGGGTCGACCGGTTTGGTGAACGCGGTCGCGGTCTTGCTGGTCGGCACGTCGAGCAGACACACCCGCTCACCGCCTGGCTCGGTCTGTTGCCAGCGGATCGCGCCGACGCGCAGCCGCAGGATCTCGTCGGTCCGCAGCCCGGAGAACAGCCACACCAGCGCGCGCGCGAACGAGCTCGAGTGGATACCAGGGCGTGCCATTCCCGCCGCGGTTCGCGTGCAACGGGAGATCCGCGCCGGTCAGGTTCAGGCCGGCCCACATCAGTTTCGCCCACACGTCGTCGGCGATCACCCTGGGCTCGGGTCCGATCAGCGCAGCGATCGAGCGCGGCAGCCGGAACGCGCGTCGAGCGTCGAAGCGCCGCTCGATCCACTCCCACTCCTGGATGTCATTGAAGAACCGCCGCGGCGCCCAGATCAGATGCGCCTTGGTGCGCGGCAACAGCTCCCCGCCCGAGCGGCGGCGCATATACGCGGTGTTCTGCCCGTGCGAGTATTCGCCGACGAGCATCCGGTCCACGCGCGCGACCCACGCAGCGGCGAGCTCCCGCGTCCACGATCCAGGGTCGGCATGGTCGGGCTGCTCATGGTTGATCCAACGGCCGAGCTTGATCAGCGCGAAGTACGTCTGCGAGCGGCTTGAGCGCGTCAGCGTCGAGGTCTGAAACCACCGCTTCGCGTAACCCAGCCACAGCTCCGGCACGTCCAAATCGCCGGCGCGGCTGCGAGCCAGCCACTCATCACGCGTCAACCTGGCCGGAAACGGCAGCGCGTCCAGCACGCCCATGTCAACCATGGTTCGGGCCAACTGTTCCACCCCGGAGCGACCCGGGTTATGCGCCGTGCGATCCCGAATCTCACCCAGCAGCTCAGGGCGCTCAGCGAGGTCCTCCAGCAGCGGACTGCGCGCGGCGAGCATCAGCTCATAGAGCGCGCGCTGCAAATTCGGGCGGCGCAGCTGCGCCGCATACCCAAGCGTGTCCAGATGCGCCTGGACCCGACCGACCGACTCCCGGACCGCCGCGTCGCCGAACACCCGCCGGCAGAACAGCCCGCACTTGAACCCGCGGATCCCAGAGTGCAGATCGTTGATCGCGCACAGCTGGTAGGCGACCGCAATCACCAACTGGCGCACGTCCACGTTGGCCCTCTCGAGGGTCCGCTCCCACGCAGCGTGATCCCACCCCCAGAACGCGGAACGCTCCCGGCCCATCGCCGCAAGCAGATCCCCGCGGGTCGGCGCCCCGGCCCACGACCCAGGCGTCAGCCCGGCGACAGCGAGCACGTCATTGATCGGCACGATCAACCGCGACAGCGCCTCGCCCACGCCGGCAGGCCAGCGGCACGGACGATCCTCGATCGACTCCAGCGCCCGGCATTCCTCGCCGGTAAGCGGTCCGCGGTCGTAGGCCCGCGCCGAGATCAGTGGCTCCCAGCGCCGCCCAGACTCGAGCGTTCTCACGGCATTCACCGCAGTCATGAACGCACCGCCCTCGCGGTAGGGTCCACACCATCAGCGAGCCCGATCAGCCCCACACCACCCCCCAACCACCGCTGCAGGCGCTGCGCTGCTCGTTCTGCGGCAAATCGCAGACGCAGGTCAAGGACGTCGTGGTCGGCTGGGGACCCAACGGACAGGTCGCGATCTGTGACCAATGCGTGCGCTTCTGCACCGAGGTCATCGCGAGCCGCGCCACCCCCGGACGCGGATAGAGCCAACCCCGCTCGACTCAAGCCACCGCTCATGTCAGCACCTCGCCAAGCTGGGCGATCCGATCGGCGTGGATCTGGGACATCCCGCGCGTGAGCCGCTCGGCGAGATCGCGGACCGATAGGTGGATGTAGCGCTGCGTAGTGTCCGTCGAGCGGTGCCCGGCGAACGTCGCGATCTGGTGCAGCTCCCACCCGGAGCGGGCGAGATCGGTCAGGCACAAATGTCTGAGCGTGTGCGTGCTGAACCTCTCGACGCCGGCACGGACCGCGATCGAGCGCACGACCTTCGACCAGGTCCACGGAGACACTCCGGCGCCACGGTTGCGCGGCGACTCCGACACGAACAACGCTCCCCGCGCGCGAGTGACCAACCGGCGATGCGCGAGATACGCGGCCAGCAACCCGCCGCTGACCGCCGAGTAGGGCACCACCCGCCCACGGCCACTCTTCGTCGTCTCCGGCCGGATCCGGATCGTGCGATACGCCGGATCCAGATCATCCGTTGCGAGCAGACACAGCTCCTCGCGACGCAACCCGGCGTCATAGGCCAACGCCAGCAGCAAACGGTTGCGCAACGACTCGCCGGCGGCGACCTCCAGCACCGCGCGCCACTGCGCATCCGTCGGGACCCACGGCAACGGCCCAACGCGGGCCACCAAGCCGCGCCGGCCGGCCCGGTCGTCCGAGGACCGGTAGCCGCGCCCGACCGGGCTGCGGTCCCTCACTCCCTCCTCGACCAGGTAGTCGTAGAACAGACGCACGACCGTGACCCGCAACTGCAGCGTCGCGTTCGCCAGCCCAGCGCCCGAGTCCAGCGCCACCACGTTCACGCCGTACCGACCCGGCCGCTCACGCAACTCGGCTACGTACCCAGCGATCTCGGCCCGCCCGGCAGCGAGGGCATCGACGCCAGCCCGCTCGCAGTAGCCCCAGGTAGTCGACCAGCGACCGTGCGTACACCTCGACGGTCCGCGGCGAGCGGCCGACGTTCGCCTGAAGCTCCAGCCACCGCACCGCGAGTGGGCACGAACCGAGCGCCGGCCAGCGCTCAACCAGCCCGCCCGCGGCCTCCCTACCGGCGCGCCCGCGCCACCGCGCGGCGCTCCTCGCCTCCGGCTCGTCGCTTCGCGCGATGGCGCGCTCCTCAGGAACCGAACCCATCCCAACCACCTCCCAGATAGATGCCGTCATCAGCAGCGGCATCTACCTGACCCAGAGCCAGTCGAGGAACACAAGGACCCAACCGAGTGCGCTATCTGGAAGCAATTCCAAATAACACACACTGAGTTGACGGCGGGCGCTGAGGCGCTCATCTTGGGTTCCCTCCTTGGGGATCGGATGGTTGACGAGGCCGGTGGCGCCGGCGTGGGCGGCCGAGCGGAACCGAGCGCAGCGAGGGATACGTTGCGCGCAACGTATCCCTCGCTATGTTGCGCCCGAGCCTATGGTGCGTTGCGGCGAGCTCGCGCTGGAGGTGGGCGCCGGGGGCTGGCCGCCAGGTCGCCGGCTGAGTGTGAGCGCAACATATTTCCGGCTAGGTTTTTTGATCGAGTTCTGCCTCCTTGTTGATTCGTTGAAGGAGGCTTCATGTCAGACCAGTCGCCGGAGTGTGTCGGGGTGAGCGGGCCGTTGGCGAAGTTCGCCGACGGTTTTCGTGTTGATCTGCTCGAGCGGGGTTACTCGCGTTCGGGCGCGCGTGGGCAGCTGTATCTGCTTGCCCATGTGAGCCGGTGGATGGAGGCCGAGGGGCTTGAGCCAGCCTCGTTGACCGCGGAGAGGCTGGAGCGGTATTTCGCCTGGCGGCGAGGTCAGGGGTTTCGCAAGTGTCACTCGCCGTTGAGCTTGCGGAGGATGCTGGGCTACTTGGATGGGTTGGGTGCGCTGCCGCCGGACGACGCCGTGACCTCGCCGGTTGATCGGCTGGTTGAGGAGTTCCGGGATTATCTGCTGCACGAGCGGGGAGCGAAGGCGAGCACGGCGGGGAAGTACGAGTCGACCGCGCGCATGTTTTTGCCGGATCGCTCCGAGCCGCTTGAGGATGGGCTCGCCCGCGTGTCCGGCGCAGAGGTCAGTGGGTTCGTGTTGCGCGAGTCGCGGCGGCGCTCTGTGTGTTCGACCGAGCTGGTGGTCTGCGCGTTGCGCGCGCTGCTGCGGTTCTTGCATGTGCGGGGGTTGATCGCTGAGCCGCTGGTGGGGGCGGTGCCGTCGGTCGCCCGCCGGCGGGAGGATCTGCCCCGCGGGCTTGGAACCGGACAGGTGAAGGCGCTGCTTGAGAGTTGCGATCGCTCAACACCGACGGGCCGGCGTGACTACGCGATCCTGGTGTTGCTCGCTCGGCTGGGGCTGCGCTCCAGCGAGGTGGCTGCGCTCCAACTCGACGACGTCGATTGGCGGGCGAGCGAGCTGGTGATACGCGGCAAGGGGTCGCGGCTTGACCGGCTGCCGCTGACAGCCGACGTCGGCGAGGCGCTCGCCGATTACCTTCGTCACGGTCGCCTGCGCGGGTTCGGGCGGAGCCTGTTCTTGACCGCGTGTGCGCCGATCACCGGGATCACGCGTCGCACCATCAACCACGTGATGCGGTCCGCCTGTCGGCGGGCGGGGATGACTCCCGTCGGGACTCATCGGCTGCGTCACACGGTCGCGTGTGAGTTGTTGCGCCACGGCGCTGGGCTTGTCGAGATCGGCCAGGTATTGCGCCACCAGAATCTCGCGACGACCGCGATCTACGCCAAGGTCGACCGCCAAGCGCTGTCGCGGCTGGCGCTGCCGTGGCCCGGGAGCGACCGATGATCGAGCTCTCTCAGGCAGTCGATGACTATCTTGCGATGCGCCGCGCGCTTGGGTTCAAGCTGGCCGATCACGGGCGGGTGCTGCCACAGTTCGCCGCGTTCCTCACTCAGCGCGACGAGCCGCTGATCACCACCGCCCTGGCGCTGGAGTTCGCGACGCAGCCCGTGCCGGCGAGCGTCACTTGGTGGCATATTCGGCTGGCGATCGTGCGCGGCTTCGCCCGCTACCTGCAGGCGTTCGACACCCGCCACGAGGTCCCGCCTGTGAACCTGCTGCCGGCCAAGTCCTGCCGCGCGGTCCCCTACCTGTTCTCCGAGCCCGAGATCGAGGCGCTGATGCGGGCGGCGCGGTCGATGCGACCGCCGCTCACTGCCGCCAGCGGCGCGGCGGTGATCGGGCTCTTGTCGGTGACGGGCATGCGCGTCTCGGAGGTGTGCGCGCTTGACCGCTCAGATGTCGAGCTGGGTGACGGGTGGCTCACTGTTCGGCACGCCAAGCACGGCCGCTCGCGCGAGATCCCACTTCACCCCAGCACCGTCGTCGCGCTTGAGAGCTACGTCCGCGCGCGCGATCAGCTGTGTCCGCATCCCGCGGATCCAGTCGCGTTCTTTCTCTCCGGCCGGGGAGCGCGACCGTGCCGGCAGACCGTCGGGCGCTGGTTCGATCGGCTGCGTCACGTCACCGGGCTTGACCGCGAAATACTTGGGCGCCGAGCCCGGCTCCACGACATCCGCCATGCCTTCGTGCTGCGCACGCTCCTGCGCTGGTATCGCGATGGCGCCGACATCGAGGCACAACTGCCGCTGCTCTCAACCATGCTGGGCCACGTCGACCCGGCCGACACATACTGGTATTTCGAGGCCGCGCCCGAACTGATGGCGCTCGCGTGCGAGCGACTCGAGCGGACCGGGAACGGGCTGATCACACCAGCGCCCGAGAACGGACACGACCACCTGCCGCTCTCCTGGAAGCGCTCCAGACGGACACGACCAGGCCGCCGGCGGCAACGAAGGGGCCAGCGGTGAGCGCCCTCGCGCCGTTACTGCAGACGTTCTTCACCGAGCGTCTGGCCCGCCAGCGCGACGCCAGCCCACACACGGTCGCGTCCTATAGAGACAGCTTCCGGCTGCTCCTGACGTTTCTTCACCAGCAGACCG
>Ga0335074_10003929_pt1 | contig 20466 bp, 14 predicted proteins | sample Lox_Sample_23_FD_206715 | JGI IMG/M metagenome (GOLD analysis project Ga0335074, IMG submission 206715) | Soil microbial communities from Loxahatchee National Wildlife Refuge, Florida, United States - Lox_Sample_2.3 | ecosystem: Environmental > Terrestrial > Soil > Wetlands | place: USA... | reverse complement strand
CCGCCTGTCGGAGGCGTCCGATGAGATGGAGCGCGCCCGGGAACTTGATCCGTCGTCGCGATCGATTATGGCGGACCAAGGCTTAATGCTTTTTTATCGAGGCCTGGACAAGAAAGCGGTTGAACTCCTCCGGCAGATTGAAACAGCGGAACCGGCGTTTCTCTCGCCGCATCGCTATCTGGCGGACATCTATTTCGTATCCGACGACTGTCAAAGCTATTTGTCGGAGTCGCGAAAAGCGGCAGAATCATCCAAAAACCCCGTAGAACTCGCGATCGTTGCCGAAGCGGAGAAGGGCTTTGCTGTGGGCGGCGAGCAGGGCATGTTCGAGAGTCTCCTCAGGATTCAAGAGACGTCTGCAGGCCAAGGACGCTATCCCGCATTCCTGGTAGCCAAGACCTGCGCGCGCATGGGCAGAAGGAAAGACGCTCTGGACTATCTCGCGACCTCCTATAAACGACGTGAAGAGTATGTCGTGGCTCTCCCCGCCGATCCGGCGTTCTCGAGTCCACACGCTGAGCCGGCTTATCAGAACCTCCTCACCCAGCTCGGGATAGACACGCACAATCGACAAATTGCGCTTACGCCTGCAAATTAAAGAACGCGAGTTTCCGAGCAACCAGATTCGACCGAGCGGGAACCGCATGTCCACGAGCATTGCGTATTGGTCGCGAAAGTACCGCGGTTGCTAAGATCCTTTGTGCGAACGTGGGATTCGTTCGGTGCGATGATTGCAATCGGCACTGCGCGGAGGATCCGGTGAAAATTGAGGGTAAGAGTGGGACACAACAATCGCCTTTGCAAAGGAAGAGGCGAAGACACGGTTGGACCGGCGTGGATCAGGGGCCGTGAGCGCCGCGGTGTAGCGCTAGATAGAATGTAAAGATTCGAAAGCGGGCGATCGAGCTCTTATGAACGGCGAGGTTGAGGAACTTTTCCACGAGCTTGCGGATCTATCCGTCGAACAACGCGAACGTTATTTCCAACAGCGGCGCGTGCGGGACGATCTGCGATCCGAGGTCGAAGCCCTGCTCCATTTTGATACCACGCCGGACGATTCGTTAACCGAGCAAGTCGCCTCGTCCGCCGAGCAGCTTCTGGACGCAAACGCCGGTCTTGCGAACCTCCGCTGCGGACCCTATGAGCTTCTGCGGGTCCTCGGACAAGGCGGCATGGCCACCGTGTACCTGGCGCGCCGCGCCGACGGCGAAGTAGAGCAGTACGTGGCCGTGAAGCTCATTCGCTACGAACGAAGTGAAGCCAGTTTTCGCGCCCGCTTCTTGCGTGAGCGCCAGATCCTGGCGCTGCTCAACCATCCTGCCATCGCTCATCTGCTCGATGCCGGGCGCGCCAGCAACGGCCAGCCTTATCTGGCCATGGAGTATATCGATGGCAGCCCCATCGACGCTTACGCCTCGAAGCTCGATTTGCGTAGCAAGCTGGACCTTTTCCGCCAGGTGTGCGATGCCGTCTCTTACGCGCATCGCAACCTCGTAGTTCACCGCGACCTGAAGCCATCCAACATCCTGGTCGACGGCGATGGCCATCCCAAGTTGCTGGATTTCGGCATCGCCAAGCTCCTCGACTCGGCTCTCAGCCCGGAGCAAGACCGCACCACGACCATGTTTCAGCCGCTGACGCCCCAGTATGCCAGCCCCGAGCAGGTACGCGGCGAAACCATCACTACGACCACCGATGTTTATTCGCTCGGAGTCGTGCTCTACAAACTGCTGACCGGAAGGCTGCCGTACGAATTCCCTAATCTGACGCCCGCCGCCGTGGATCACACCATTTGCACTGTGGAACCCGCGCCGCCCGGCGTTTCACGCGATCTCGACAATATTATTCTCACCGCGCTTCGAAAGGAGCCGGCGCGCCGCTATCCGTCGGTGCAGCATTTCAGCGACGATATTCAGCGGACGCTGACGAATCGTCCAGTGTCGGCACGGCCCGATACCCTGGCGTACCGCGTGTCAAAATTCATCCGGCGCAATCATATCGCTTTGGCCGCCGCGGGCCTGGTGGTGATTGCGCTCGTTACCGGCTCGGCAATAGCCATTCGGCAAGCCCGCATTGCGCAGCAGCGCTTCGAAGACGTGCGAACGCTGGCCCATACCTTCGTATTCGACCTCCATGATGAGGTCGCGAAGCTGGAAGGTTCAACGAGAGTTCGCGAGATGATGGTGACCACCGGGCTCCAGTATCTGGACGATTTGGCAAAAAACTCGGGCGATGATCTCAAACTGCAAGCCGAGATCGCCAGCGGCTACATGAAAATTGGCGATGCTCAGGGCTATCCAACCAAGCCTAACCTGGGGCGCCCTGCCGACGCGGTTTCGAGCTATCGCAAAGCGGGTGAAATCTACAAGCGAATGGCCGCTGCCGATCCATCCTATTTGCCCGACCTGGCCGAGTACTACCGCAAATTCGCGGGACTGGTTCGCTTTACCAGCGGCGCGAAAGACGCGCGCGATCTGGCCGAAGCAGGTCTGGCGACGCTGGACCGCATCCGTGCTCAAGCAGCCGTCGATTCTCAATTCCGCCTGAAGTACGCCACCGCGTTCTGCACGTTGGGCGATATGGACGAAGACCTGGGGCGATACGAACTGGCGCTGCAGGAATTCTCCCGGTGCGGCGATCAGGCCCGTTCTGAGCTGAAGGCCGGCGCCTCGCAGGAAGCCATGTCCACGCTGGGACAGGCGGAGGAACGCATCGGCACCGCAGCAGCCGAAAACGGCATGCTGAACGCATCCAAGCGCGCCTTTGATGAGGATGAGTCCCTGCTTGCACGGTTGACCGCGCTCGAGCCGCACAATCCCGATCTGCACCGGCGTGAGGCCTTGCTCCATCAATTTCGTTCCGAGCTTTATTACGACGAGCGCTACCCGAATTTCGGCGATCCGAATCGCGCTCTAGAGAGCGCGCGAAAGTACCTCGCGGTTTCGACGGCAAGGGTTCGAAGCGATCCAAGTAACACCTCGGCAAGATTCAGCGAGGCGATTGCAACGTATATGGCCGCGTTCGATCTTACCGAGATCGATCCCCGCGCGGCCGTCGCGATGGCGCGCGAATCGGTCGAAATGTTCGATCAAATGAAGGCTTCCAATCCTTCCTATTTGGTTATTTCGCGCCGAGCGATTGCCTTATACCATCTGGCGGCGGCATATTATGGAGCCGGCCGCCTGGAGGAAGCCTGGCGCACGTCGCAATCGGCTTTGAACGAAGAGCGCGCTGTGTCGCCCCAGGGTGCCGAGAATATGGAAGAACAGATTCAGTTCGTGCAGTCGTTGATTTTGGCGGGCAAAATCAACGCGAAGCTCGGGATGGGGGAGGGGGCGGAGAAATTTCTGCTCAAGGCCTGCGACCGGGCAGCGGCCATTGCGCGCTCCGAAGAGCTGACTCGACAGATCCCCCTGGCTAATTCCGAAGAAGCTTTGGGCGAATTCTACACCAGCCGGCATAAAAGGGCCCAAGCCAAAGAATGCTATCAAAAGATGGCTGCGCTTTGGCAGCGCTTTCCCGAATCGAACGAGTATGTTGCTCTGCAACGCGCGGCGGCTGCGAAACTGTTGGCTTCTGTTGCTAAGTAGCCGGGGGAGCATCGGCTCCGGAGACGGCCAGTTCCTTGCGAAGCCAGGCCTTCGCCACGCGAAGCTCGCGGCGCACCACGTGCACCGACATCGCTAGATGCTCGGCGCACTCCTCGGCGGTCATTCCGCCGAAATAACGCATCTCGATGAGCTTGACCTTCGTGGGGTCGGTCCGCGCCAGTTCATTCAACGCGTCGTCCATTGCAATGAGCACTCCGTGCGGTTGCGTGCCAAGATCGGGCATTTCGGTTAGCGCCACCTCCGCAGCGGCGTTCCGCTTTTCGGTTGCCCGCGCACGCGCGGCATCCACCAGGATCTGGCGCATCAAACGGGAGGCAATACCGTAAAAGTGCGCGCGGCTGGCATAGGATGGTTGCCGCGAACCAGCCAGCCGGAGGAACGCCTCGTGCACCAGTTCTGTGGTCTGCAAAGGTTCCATCCTGCCCTCGCGCCGCAGATGTGCCGACGCCAATCGCCTCAGCTCGTTGTAAACGAGCGGAATCACCGCGTCGAGAGCTTCGCGTTCACCCGCCTGGATGCGCTGGAGTAATTCAGTTAGCTCGATGCCGATGCTCCTGAGCGCTGTAATCGACGATTGCCAAACGACGTTCTAGTACTTTTTCGGCCCTTGAGCGAAAAAATATCCCGCCATCGCGCCAATTTGGCGATCGATTCGCGCATATCTTTGTAGATCCCCTCGGAGGGACAAGAGGCTGAGACTCCCCGGCGGGACCCGGATGTCGCTGGGGTCTCTCAGTCCGCCATAACCGTTGGTGCGACAACTGCTTCAGTTTATCAATTACTGGAGGAAAGGGACGGCGATCTCAGCCTCACAGCCTCAGACCGATCGGTGAGAGGCCATTTCGCCACTGGAGGAAGCTAACTTGACACAAAAGATCTTAGCGGATCTTCTGGTGTCTTCATCGCTGTTTCACGAAATCACCGCGGCGGCCCTCGGAGATCTGGCAGAAGGCATCGACGTTCTGCGGCTTAAGGATGGACAAATCCTGGTGCGCCAAGGAGATCTGAGCCAGTGTCTCTACCTCGTCATCGAGGGACGGCTGAGGGTAAGCGTTTGCGATACGAATAATCAACCGCGTTTAGTCTTCGACTGCGAGGAGGGGGAAAGCGTGAGCGAGATGGGAATTCTGTGCGATGACCCCGCTTCCGCCACCATCGTCGCTCACGGCGACGTTCAAATCGCGGCCCTTTCGAGGACCTCGTTTGCGAGATTTTCAAGTTCCCATCCCTACGCCGCGCTCCAGATCACCGAGGCGGCAAGCCGCAGGCAAAAGAGACACCGCATCTCCGTGGCGCTACACATCAGCGATCTGTTTCGGACCCTCAGTGCCGATGCGATTTCGCATCTGGAAGCCGAGTTAGAGATGTTCTCCCTATACGGAGGAGAGGTTCTGTTTCGCAAAGGTGACCCCGGGGACTTCGTCGGCATGGTGATCAGCGGACGGCTTCGGGTCTATCAGGACAGCGTCGAGGGCCGGGAAAGCGCCGTTGTCGAAATTGGCCCAGGAGAGTTGGTCGGCGAGATGGAGGTGATGAGCGGTCAAGCTCGCAGCGTGACGGTGGAGGCCGCGCGCGATACGCAACTGGCGAAACTGACCAGGAGCGCCTTCGAAGGATTCGCCCTCCAGTATGGCAAGGCAGCCGTAGAGATGGTCAGCCGCAAAATCTCCGAACGGATGAAGGAGCGCAGCAGCACCAGCGCACGTTGGCATCGATCGGGAGGCAACATCGCGGTGATCCCTGTCCATGCGTCCTCGCCCAAGAGCGAATTCGCCGCCTCGCTGACCGCTGCCCTGACGGTCTTCGGCGAAACCATGCATTTGACGAGCGCCGAGGTGGACCGCCATCTGGGCCAAGCCGGCATCGCCCAGACGTACGAACGGGCGGGCGGCAACATCCGGGTAGTGGAATGGCTGAACAAGCAGGAGTTCGAGCACGCCTACGTGGTTTATGAAGCCGATCCGTCCCTGTCTCCATGGACGGAGCGTTGTATCCGCCAGGCGGATTACATCATCATCGTCGGCGAGAGCGCCGAAGATCCCACCATTGGTGAGATCGAATCGGAACTGCTGAACGCCGAGGCGGAGCGGATTCGAGCGCGGCAATGGCTGGTGTTGATGCATCGCGAGGGGAATCCTACGAACACCGGGCGGTGGCTTGCCGAGCGTAAGGTGGAACGTCATTTTCACGCCAGATTCGGAGACGCCGCGGCCTTCGCCCGCTTGACCCGCGTGATCACGGGCCGCGGTATGGGACTTACCCTCGGAGGAGGCTTCGCGCGCGGCCTCGCTCACGTTGGTGTATTCAACGCGTTTGAAGATCTTGGGATCGGCATCGACGTGATCGGCGGCGCCAGCATGGGAGCTTTGGTCGGCGCGCTGTGGGCCATGGGGTGGAGCAAAGAGAAGATCATCGCGGAAACGTGCAGTGCCTGCTCTGAGATCTTCGGCGACTTGACCTTTCCATTTATCGCCTTCAAGAGCGGGCGCAAATTCAGTACCGCGGTGCGCCGGCTCTTTGGCGACATCCAGATCGAGGATCTCTACCTGCCCTATTTTTGTATCTCCGCCAACTTGAATCGCTCCGAGCTTCGGGTACACACGCAAGGCCCGCTGGCCAAGGCTGTGCTCGCCGCAACTCGCGCGCCCGGCGTGTTCCCGCCAATTGTTTACGAAGGCGAGCTGCATGTGGATGGCGGCGTGATCAACAACGTGCCGGTCGACCTTATGAAATCGTTCAGCAACAACGGAATCGTCGTCGGGGTCGATGTCTCACCGCCTCACGAGCTCAATGCGATACCTGATTACGGCGATAACGTCTCGGGATGGAGCGCGTTCTGGAAGCGATGCAGCCCGTTTTCAAAGAACCGTGTGTACACGCCGAGCATTCTCCTGGTGATGATCCGAACGCTGGAGTACACAGGCATCTCACACAAGAATCTGCGGGTAAAGTTTGCCGACGTTTACATGTATCCCGAGCTGCTGAAATTCAAGCGAACCGACTTCCATCTGGTCACGAACATCGCGCAGGCCGGCTACGACTGCGCTCAGAAGAATCTGACTCAGTGGCTCAGCACGCCGGATGCAGTTAGCCGGCGTCCGGATCTTGCGCGGGCCTTCGATACGTGGTCCGCGTCCGAAAGTCTGAGTCAGGCAGGGACGATGTAGACCGCGAGAACACCTCGCATAAGCCTGAGATGAATATCGGAGAACATCCCGTTGTTGTCTTGACCGGCGCGACCGGCGCTGTGGGTCGCGAACTGCTGGTGCGCATCCTGCGCGGCACTGCGACGCAGGTCGTGTGTATCACGCGCGCCGGCAGCGACGACGAGGCTTCCAATCGGATTCACACCACGCTCGACGAACTTCCCCATCATGCGCTGTCGGCCGAAGAGCGATCCCGGGTTTTGGCCCTGCGGGGCGACATCCTGCAGGAGCGAATCGGTTTGGCGCCCGCGCAATGGGACGCGCTGGCAGCGAACACAACCCGCATCGTGCACGGCGCCGCAAACGTGAGCTGGAGTCTGCCGTTGGAAGACGCGCGGCGCATCAATGTGGGCGGCACAGCCGAAATGTTGCGTCTCGCCGAGGCCGCCTGCCGCCGCGGAGCGTTACGCGCCTTCGATTACCTGGGCACGGTAATGGTCGCCGGCCGCCGCCAAGGACTAATCGGCGAAGAAGAGCTCGATGAATCCGCCGGGTTCTGGAGCACGTACGAACAGAGCAAGGCAGAAGCTGAGCGATCGGTTCGCGCCCGACGCGGAACGCTTCCGGTCTCCATCTTTCGCCTGAGCATGGTGGTGGGCGATTCGAAAACCGGCCACACCTCCAGCTTCAACGTGATGTATTGGCCGCTGAAGATGCTATCGCGTGGAATGTTTCGCGTGGCGCCCGCGGACCCGCACGGCGTGGTGGATGTGGTGCCGCTCGACTTCGCCACTGACGCTGTCGAAGCCATCAGCGCCGACGCTGCACAGCGCGGAAAATGTTTTCATATCGCCGCCGGCCCCCAGGCTTGCTGTACGATTTCCGAATTTCTGGATCTGGCTGTCGAAGCCCTGGGTATCCCTCGCCCCGTCCTGATGAATCCCCGGCTGTTTCATGCCTTGGTCAGGCCGCTGATCCTCGCGCTCGTATGGGGCAAGCGCCGGGAGAATTTCCGCAAGGCCCGCGTCTACTTGCCCTATCTTTCTTACCGCGCCACGTTTGACGATGCGCAAGCGCGTGCCGCACTCGCCCCTCGAGGCCTTGCTCCACCGCTGGTGCGTGAATATTTCCGGAAGTTGATCGAGTTCGCCGTCGCCAGCGATTGGGGGAAGCGGCTGCCCTCTTCGGCCAAGGCGCAAGGAGCCGCGCGATGAATCTGTACGATCTCGATCCCGCCCGGCAACAGGAGCGCGTTCTGCAGAACTTGTTCCGCTACTTGCGCCGCTACGTCGGGCCCTATCATCCTTTTCTGCGGCGCCTCTATCGCGAGAAGGGCATCGATTTAAACTCGCTGCGCGCCCACGCCGATCTGCTGTCGCTGCCGCTGACGCAAAAAGATCACCTCCGCGCGAATCCCGCGCTGTTCGTCATGCAGCCGCATGCTCCTGGCAATCCCCCGTTGCCCGATGGCTACGACACAGAGCATCTCGCCGCCGGCGCGATCGCCAAATACGTGTTCCAGGCCGCTCTGAACTACCCGCGGGATCACAGTCAACACGTGCGCCACCCCACCTTCCGGCAGAAGATCGAGCGACGCGGCAAGTTCGAATGGCTGCCCGTTCATTATCACGCGTCGACAGGTTCAACCGGCGAGCCAACGCCCGTGACTTTCACGCTTTTCGATGTGCGCCGGCCGGTGAACGAAATGGCAGCGCTGGTGATCCAGGAAAAGCGTCCCAACCCCAATTTTGTGCCGTATGACTGGAGCGACCGTTGGATGTCCCTCATGCCGGCCGCGCCGCACGTCGCCTTTTACTCGGTGATCTTGGGCAAACTCGCGGCAGGAGCGCCGAGCTTTGAAACCTGCGGAGGCTCGGTGATTCCGACCGACCGCCAGGTAGAGCTGTTCGTGCGCGGCGGATTCGCGGGCGCGATCGCCATCCCCTCCTACATGACGCATTGGCTGCGGCGCGCACAACAACTGCAGAAAGAGGGACGCGTCGGGCCTCTCAAGAATCTGCGGCGCTTGCTGCTGGGCGCAGAGCCGATTAGTGAGGCCTTGCGTGAATACATCCGCAACCTCGCGCACCGGGCCGGCGCCGATCCCGCACTGAAGGTGATTCAGACCTACGGAATGACCGAGCTCAAGTGGGTTTTCTACGAGTGCAGCGAGGGCGCGGGCATTCATCTGAATCCGAAGTATTATTACTGGGAACTGCTGCATCCGGAAACCCGCCAGCCCGTCGGGCCCGGCGAACCCGGCGTCCTCGTGTTCAGTCACATCGGCTGGCGCGGCACTGTTTTGATCAGGTATTGGACTGGCGATCTCATCAAAGGCGGAATGCGCTGGGATCGCTGCGAACACTGCGGCTATACTTTCCCGCGCATCTATCCGCCGATTTGCCGCGCCGACAAGGATTTCACCAAGCTGAAGGGCACCCGCGTGGATTTGTCGCTGCTGGTCACTACCGTGCAAGATACTCCCGGCGTCCGTCGCTTCCAAGTTTCGCTCGAGAGCGAAACCGATGAGTTCTCGCGCGATATCGTCGCCGTCCACGTTTTAGGAGAGCCCGGCGTCGGCCGCGAGAATCTCGAATTGACGATCCGGCAGCGCATGAAGAGCGCGGTTGAGGTCGCACCGGACCGTGTCATTTTTGAGGAAGACGAAGTCGAATTCGAAAAGCGATTGTTCGCCAAGAATGGCGTGAAGGCGGACTATATCGTAGAGCGGCGGCAGCATGCCCTGTGAGCAAAACTGGTTTGGGGACCTGATTTCCCATCCTCGAATCGTCGTAGAGGCGCATTCGGTGGACGACATCATCCGCATTCTCAAGGACCCTGTTCAATTCCCGTCCCCGGTTCGAGCCGTCGGGTCCAACCACTCGACTTCGCTGTGTGGCGTGGCCGAGGGCGGCACGCTGATCAAGATGAAGATGAAGCGGATCCTCAATGTCGGCGCGGATACCGTCACGGTGGAAGCGGGCGCTGAATATATCGACATCGCGAAGGAATTGGAGCGCCACGGACTTCAGTTTCACGTGAACACGGAAATCGGCAATCTCTCGGCGGGAAGCGCCGCCTGCGCCGGCACGAAAGACGGCTCCATGCCGGGTGAGTATGGCCAGGTCGGCTCGTACGTAATCGCCATCAAACTCGTGCTGCCGAATGGCGAGCTGTTGGAAGTCACCGAAACCGGGCAGCCGGAACTGATGCGGCAGGTGCGCTCGAGCTACGGAACGTTTGGCATCGTCTACGAAGTTACCTTTCGCGTTCGCCCGCTCACGCCCATGAAAGTTTATCACCGGACTTTCGATCTCGATGAATTCTCCCACAATTTCGCAGATTTGAAGAAGCTCAACACATCGATGATGATGTACCTGTTTCCGTTCACCAACAAAGTCACTATCGAGTTTCGCGAGTACAATCCGAACGCTCGCGGGAAACCGCATCGGCGTGGCTGGGCCATGCGCAACGATTTTTGGGCCGTTTCTGGGCCCCGGGTGGCGGACTTGGTCGATCGTTTCGTCTTCCCGCGCTGGTTGCGATACAAGATCGTTGACGGACTGAATGCGCTGTGGCGCGTGATCCTGCACTATCTTGTCACGAGCGATTACACGATTCCTCCAGACCAGATCATTCGCTATCCGCCGGTCGGCGGTGTGAGCCGGTACACCTTCAGCTTATTTGCCTTTCCGGAAAATCAATATCCCGATGTGCTGCGGGCCTTCTATCAATTTTGCATCGACTACTACCGCAAGACGGGGTATCGCATGAACCTGCTGTGCGTCGGCTACGCCATCGCCCACGATCAGCATGCGCTGCTCTCGTATTCCTACGACGGGCCGGTGATGACGATTGATCCAGTCTCGACCGGAAATCCCGGCTGGAAGGAATTTCTCGCCGAGTTCAACTATTTCTGTGCCGATCGAAACGGCGCGCCGTTGCTGAATCAGACTTGGGGCTTGACGCGCGAGATCGTCCGGCGTGCCTTTGGCGAGCGGTTGCAGGTTATCGCCGACGTGCGCCGGAAGTTCGACCCGGAGAACCGCCTGCTCAATGATTACTTCGCGGAGTTGTTCGCGTGATCGCGCTCGACCAAGTAGTGAAACGGTTCGACGGCAAGCGGCAGGTGACCGCGCTCGAAGGCGTATGCCTCAACATTGAAAAAGGGGAATTAGTCTCCATCGTCGGACCATCGGGCTCCGGAAAATCGACGCTCTTGAATCTCATCGGCGGCCTGGATCGGCCGACGTCCGGGCAGGTCTCGGTCGATGGAGCGAACCTCTCGGGGTTGGACGATAACGATTTGACGCGTGTCCGCCGCGACAAAATCGGTTTCATCTTCCAATTCTTCAATCTGCTTCCCACGCTCACTTCCGTCGAGAACGTCTCGTTGCCGCTTCACCTGCGGGGATGGTCCCGCGCCAAAGCGCAAGACCGCGCACACGAACTGCTGGATCTGGTCGGATTGGCAAAGCGCCAGGAACATTTGCCGGAAGAGCTTTCGGGCGGCGAGCGGCAGCGTGTCGCCATTGCGCGCGCCCTCTCCATCTACCCGCCCATCCTGCTTGGAGACGAGCCCACCGGCAATCTTGATACAAAGACCGGCCGCGAGATTCTGGCGCTCTTACAGGACCTGCATTCGCGGCTGGGCTCCACGGTCGTGATCGTTACGCACGATCTCAGCGTCGCAGCCAGTTGCCCTCGCATCGTGCACATGCGCGACGGCCAGATCAGCCAGGACGTTCGGCAAATGCAGGACGTGCGCTTATGATCCTGTTCCGTCTGGTTAGCTGGCCGTATGTGCGCAAACACGCGCTGCGAAGCCTGCTGACGATCGCGGGCATCGTCATCGGGGTCTCTGTTTTTTTCGCCATGCACGCGGCCAACGAATCCGTCTTCAACGCTTTTCAGGAGACGGTCCGCCGCATCGCGGGAGCCACCGAGCTACAGATTACCGCGGGCGATCCGGGATTCAGCGAAGATGTTCTGGATCGCGTGCAGTCACTCCCGCAAGTCGCCGTTGCCGCGCCCGTGATTGAAGCCGTCGCGAACACGGGTTTGGCCGGACAGGGAAACCTGCTGGTTCTGGGTGTCGACTTGACCGGCGACCGCAGCCTGCGCGATTACCAGTTCGACAGCGGCGATGCAGCCGTGATCGACGATCCTCTGGTCTTCCTCGCGCAGCCGGATTCCATCATCCTGACCGCCGATTACGCCAAGCGCAACAATATCCGGATCAACAGCAAGATCTCATTGGTCACTGCCGACGGCGTAAAACACTTGACGGTGCGCGGCTTGCTGAAAAGCAGCGGCTTCGCCAGCGCATTCGGCGGCAATCTCGCCGTCATGGACATCTACGCTGCCGAGCAAGTCTTCGGGCGGGGTCGCCGGTTCGACCGAATTGATATCGCGCTCACTCCCGGAGTCTCGCTTCACAACGGGCAAGCGGCGCTGCGTACGCTCCTCGGGCCGGGCTTTGAGGTGCAACCGCCGGCCTCGCGCGGGCAAAGCTTTCAGTCCATGCTGCGGATCTACTATTTCATCCTGAACTTCTCGAGCGCCTTCGCCCTTGTGGTTGGGATGTTCATCATCTACAGCTCGTTTTCGATCGCCGTCACGCAACGCCGCAAGGAAATCGGCATTCTTCGAGCGTTGGGCGCCACGCGCCGCCAAATCGCGATCCTGTTCCTGGGCGAAAGCGCGGCCGGCGGCTTGATCGGTTCCGCGCTTGGCGTTGGGCTCGGATACTTCGCGGCAGGCGTGATGGCCCGAACGATCGACGGGATTTTACAAGGTGTCTACGGAGTGGTGCAGGATGGACTGAGTATCACGCCCAGCCCCGCCTTGATTGCGGTGACCATCGCGGTCGGCGTAATCACCAGCATGATCGCGGCCGGGATTCCCGCTCGAAATGCGGCCGGGATCAATCCGATTCAGGCCTTGCAGAAAGGCGCGATCCAAAACTTGTCGTCCAGCGAAAGCCGCTGGAGGATCGTTCTGGCCACCGGTTCGGCCGCGATCGGCGTGATCATTTTGGCGGTCACCAGTTCGCTGGCGTGGTTCTACGCGGGCTATTTGTTCGTCATGCTGGCGGCGGTCCTTCTCACGCCGATCCTTTCGCAGCAGTTGGCCAAAGTGCTGCGCGTCGTATTGCGATGGGCGCGGCCTGTCGAAGGCGCTTTGGCCGCCGACAGCTTAATCCGCTCCTCGCGCCGCACCGCGGCAACCGTTGGCGCATTGATGCTGTCTCTCGCTCTGGTCATCGGATTGGCCGGTACGGCTCGCGCCAGCTACAACAGCATCATGGGATGGGTGTCGAGCGCGCTGAACTCGGATTTCTTCGTCTCCAGTTCGCCCACGCTCACCGGCAATAACTACCGCTTTCCGGATTCGATGACGCCGCAGCTCGCAGCGATCGACGGAATCCAGAGCATCTTCCACATGCGGACGGCCCGCATCAACTTCCAGGGCGATCTCATTCTGCTGGTCGTCCCCGATAGCGAGAAGCTGGCGCAGCTTTCGCCGCCGCCTGTGGTCGCGGGCAATCCCAAGGAAATGTTTCGGCTGCTGGCCGAAGGCAAGGCCGTGATCGGATCGGAAAACCTTGCCTCTCTCCGGCACCTGAAGCTCGGCGACCAGGTGGGTCTTCCCACGCCCAAGGGGCTTCTGCGGCTGCCCCTGGCAGGCCTCGTCCGCGAGTACTCGGACCAGAACGGAGAAATCTTTCTGGATCGCAAGATTTACGAGAAATATTGGAACGATAATACCGTCGATCATTTTCGCGTTTTTCTCAAGCCCGGCGCCGATCCCGCGCAAGTCCGCCAGGCGATCCTCACGAAATTTGCAGCCAACCGGCAGCTCTTCGTGCTTTCCAATCGCGAAGTCCGCAACTATATCGCCGGTCTCACCGATCAGTGGTTCGGAATCACGTGGGTCCAGATCTCCATCGCGATCCTGGTCGCAATTTTGGGGATCATCAACTCGCTCACAGTCACCATTGCGGACCGCCGGCGCGAGCTCGGAGTGCTGCAAGCCGTGGGCGGCCTCCGCAGCCAGATTCGCCTCACCATTTGGATCGAAGCAGCCGGTATCGCGTGCATCGGCCTGATCCTGGGACTCGCGCTCGGCGCCATCCATCTTTACTACGTTCTGCAAATGACCTATCGCGATTATCCCGGCCTGCGATTCGACTACAGTTATCCATCCGGCGTGGCCTTGCTGTTGCTTCCCATCATTCTCACAGCGGCACTCGTCTCCGCGTTTGGTCCCGCTGAAGCCGCGGTTCGCGGTTCCCTCGTGGAGGCTTTGGAATATGAATAAGCTCGCTCTGTCCCTTCTCTTGCTGGTTTGTTCTTACCCGTTGGCGGCGCAGGATCCGCGACAAATCATTAGCGAGGTTCAAAGGCGCTCCCACGCCGAGTCCGAACAATACCAGGGACAGCTCCAGGTGAGCGAGTCCGGCGGCAAGATTACCGACAAGCGCTGGACCTACGATCGCATCGGATCGCACGGCAACAGCAAAGCGATTATCCGTTTCACGGAGCCGGCCGAGGTGAAGGGCGTCGCGTTGTTGATCGTGAACCATCCCGACCGCGCCTCGGACCAATGGATGTGGACTCCGGCCTTGAATCGCGACCGGCGCATCGCCCAGCAAGACCGCAGCACGCGCTTCTTCGGTACGGATTTCAGCTTCGAGGATCTGGAGGAACGCGATGTCGATCAGTTCGAGTATTCCTACAAGGGCGAAGAAACGCTGGACGGCGAACCGTGCTGGAAGATTGAGTCCAAGCCGCAAGCCAACCACCGCTCGCAATACACTTCCTCGATGTTGTGGATTCGCAAAAGCAACTACACCTACGCCATTATCGAAAATTACAAGGGCGATAAGCTCATCCGGCGTCTCAAGTACCGAAACATGGAAAACGTGCAGGGGATCTGGACGGCGCGTTTGCTGGAGATGCAGGACCTCACTCGGAACAGCCGTACCGTACTCAAACTGGACTCGCTCAAGTACAATGCCCCGCTTAAAGAAGACCAATTCACGCTGGAAACTCTTCGGCGCGGCTAACTTGGGCACGCGAGCCGGACTTCTTTCGCTGCTGATTCCAGGTCTCGCGGCGGCGCAGGCGTTCTCGCAGCAGGGCTTCTTCGAGACAGAGTTCACGGTCTATCCGCAAACCGCTCCCGACGATAGCGGCCAAGCCATTTCCGCTTCAGAAGTTGAGTGGCAACCCGCCGTGAAGTGGGGGGAGTGGCGCTTCAATGCTTCCTTGGGAGCGGATTTCGATTCGCACCGCATGGCGGAACGCAAGCTTGCGGTCTCCTATTGGGATCGCAGCGTGCAACGTCCGGCCTTCGATATTCAGCGGCTGAGCATATCCTGGGCGCATGGACCGGTCACCATCGAGCTGGGCAAGCAGTTGGTCCGCTGGGGAAAAACCGACATCCTCATTCCGACGGATCGCTTTGCACCGCGCGACTACTTGAATGTTATCGATCCCGAGTACCTGGCTGTCACGGCCGCGCGCATCACGGTGGCCAATTCCACCGATTCGCTCGATTTCGTATACACGCCGCGCATGACGCCCAGCCGCATCCCATTACTCGACCAACGCTGGGTGATTACACCGCAAAATGCCGAGGGGATTCCTTTGATCGACGGCGGAGCACAATACCCGGGCGGCGGCCAATATGGAGTTCGCTGGAATCGTCTCGCGAAATATCTGGAATATTCGTTCTCATATTTTCGCGGCTATAACAATTTGCCTCTATTGCAGGCCGTTTTTATTCCAGAATTGGGCGCCATTGATGTGCGCCGGTATTACGTGCAATTGCAAAGCGTCGGCGCCGATACGGCTATTCCGCTGTCGTGGATCACACTGAGGGGCGAGTCGGCGTACTTCGGCAGCGACACCCCCCAAGCGGATGAATATGTTTTATATGTCCTACAGGCCGAGCGGCAATGGCAGGAATGGCTGTTCATCGGCGGCTATACCGGCGAATACGATACCGTGGAACGCCACGAGCTGGCGTTCGATCCCGAGCGCGGGCTCGCCAAATCCATTTTCGGCCGCGCTTCCTGGACCATCGATACCCGGCGCAGCCTGGCGGTGGAAGCGGTCGAGCGGCAGGACGGCGCGGGTTTCTACGGCAAGTTTGAATACTCGCAAATGCTGGGCGAGCATTGGCGCGTCACCGGTCAGATCGGAGTGATCCGCGGATCGGACAGCGACTTCCTTGGCCAGTATCACCGAAATTCTTTGGGAAATCTGATTTTCCGTTACAGTTTCTGAATTGCATGGGCCAAATAGAACAGTCCATATCGCTTAACGCAACGCCCGAAGCCGCGTTCGACTACGCGACGAACCCAGGCCACTGGCGTCACTGGTACGCGGGAACCGTGGCGGTGGAAGGACACACTGGCGTCCCTCTCGTTGCCGGCGACACGTTCACCGAGCGCGTGAGGACGCTCGGCGTGCTCGGTAAGTTGCGCTGGGTCACGGTTGAATCGGCGCGGCCCTGGCGCCTGGTGGTCGAGACCACGTCCGTGGATATGCCGTTGATGCGCAGCGCGCGCATGAGGATCACGTATTCATTCGAAACACCGCCATGCACGCCCGCGCGCTACACGCAAATGGTGCGCAAGTTTGAATACGAGTTCACCGGGGTGGCTCGCGTCCTGGACCGGGTCTATCTGCACGAACACTTGAAGCAGAAGAGCGCCTCCGCGCTGCAGAAGCTTCAGGGGCTCGTGCTTGGGGAAGCGGTCCAGTCGCCAGCCAGGCGGCCGAACATCTTTCAGAAATTCGGACGTGCTGCGATTTCGTTCGTTGCGGCCCTGCTCTTTGTGCCCGCATTCACCCTGGCAGCCGTGGTACGCGCGCTTTTCATGCGGGTGGTTCACGGCAAGGCCAGCGATATCTTACGAAATCGCCTGGCTCCCTTCCGCAGCGGCCGTTTCTACGTCGCGCAAATGGTTTTCGATCGGCCGCTCGATCGATCGAAGCTGGGGCAAGTCTTCTTCGAGATGGTGGACGAAGCGGGAATCGATCGAGCGAGAGCGCAGGTGGACTTCGAGCGAGACACGCCCCGCCCCATCCCCGCAAGCGGCCCGGTGGACGCGGACCACTATGCAGGAAGACGGCGGACCAATTGGACGCGCTGGAAGCGGGTCAAACACCTGGTGCTGTGGCTTCGGGTTTTTGGAGGAGCACCCGGCGGACCCACCGTGCTTCGCGCAGGGCTGCCGGTCCGCTCCTGGGACGGAACCAGTTGCTTCAATTTCATGAAGGAGCTCGTGTCTCGATGTCACGATGGACCACGATGCGACGTGTTCCTGGCCAAGAATCTTACCTTGCGGCCCGTATCGGCAAGGACGCTCGACGAAAGCTCGTTCTTGAGGTTCCTTGGCCGCCTTCCCTACAACGTGGCCATGAACACATGGAGCCTGGTTTGGAATTGGGTTGGCGCAGCCCGGGCGCTGGGCGGCCCGGGCCCGAGGCCGGAGGTCGTGCTGCTCAACTTCGACGAAGCTGATAGCGCCCGGCTGCAAGCTGGCGTCAAGATCTGCGGCGTGAAGCCATACGCAGCTTTCGCTTTCGCAGCAGTCGACGCGTACCGGGCCGTACTCGGCCGGAATCCGCACGCGATCATTCAACAATCGTCCCTGCAAACGCGGCACTATGAGCCTGAGCTCGAGCGAAACCTGGTTGGCGATTGGCTGATTGGCCCGATCCAGCGCATCCCGAGAGATCGGTATACGCTCCAGGACGCGCAGTTGGGCTATCAACGGCTGGTTCACGATCTCGACAATTTGGGCGAGGATGCGCGCCGCGCCTTCGATGCCAAGGCCTACGGACTGTCCACGGAGGCCGGCCGGTTCGAGGCGCTGCCCACCTACGGACTCGACGCCCGAACCTGGGATAGCATCTTCTTCAACAATTACGGTCCGCGCTCGGTCTGCCCGGAAGCCGGTTGCATCTCGTGGAACTGGCTCGCCCCATTCAAGCTGGCTTTCAACACCATCCAACTGAACGGACGGACGTGCATCACGCTGGCGTCGTACGTGCTCGGCCCCGAGACCCTGCGAGCGGTCCGAGCTCAGGTCGAGACCACGCTTCGTGATCTCATGGATCTTGCGCCGCCGGCGGTTCGCGCAGGGCTGGAGCGCGAGCCATAAGCCTGGTTACTCACGCGGATCTTCGAAAGAACAGCGCTAACGCCAAACGCCGATTCGACCCGCTTCAGACTTTGGCGGCCTTCCGCAGCGCCACGGCGTTCATGCAATACCGCAAACCGCTGGGCGCCGGGCCGTCCGGGAACACATGTCCAAAGTGGGCATCACACGTGTTGCAAATGGTCTCGATGCGCTTCAAGAACGCCGGCCCGTCGAACCGGTAAGCGATGACATTAGCCTTGATCGGCTGGGTGAAAGAGGGCCATCTTTTTAGCGGTCTGAACGACACGATCAAAACGGTTGCAACGATCGATATCGCCCACAGCACGGCGGATTTGCTTCAGGTGGCGAAAAACTTCTCCGGAGCATGGCAGATGCTGCCCTCAGTTTCTCGGATGAGCGTCGTCGAACCTCTCTACTCGGCTGCGACGTACCCCGGTCTCGGCGCACTCCAACGACCGCTCGACGATGCTCGCAGGCTTCATCAGGAAATGATGAGCGGCGCCATCGACACCACGCGTATGATTTATATTGCCGGATACAACCGACGTACAGCGAATGGCATCTCGGATTTCGCACGCCTGAACGATCTGCACAGCTACACGATGACGATGCGCGGCGATGGCACTGTGCCTCACTCGTTGGGGCTGCTCGACGGCGTGACGGCATTTTACGTCGATGAGGAACACTCGAAGCTTCCATCGAATCCTAATGTGCTTCAGGCGATGAACAGCCTGCTGTCGACCGGGGCTGTGGCCGAACCGCTGCTCTGGCACGGATTGAGCCCCAACATTCCAGCCCTGGTGCTGGGACCCGAAGCAACAGATCTGCAGGATGCATCACTGCGAGAAATGGAAACTCACCAGCGAGACGTCCAGGCTTTGCGAGACTCGTTACGGACGCGGGGCGTTGTGTCCGCAACAACAACCCCAACGATAATCACACCCGAAGAGAGCCGCCTTCAGACTATTTGTTCCGCGGCATGAGTCTGAATTTCGACGCGGAGGAAGGGGGAGCAAAACCCGCGGCCACGGCGTCGGCTCGCGGCCCTCCCGGTCTTCGAAGACGCTAGGGTGTCGTGCCAGGCACGACTGCCACCGGAAGACGCTCCGGTGGGTGGGCCCTGCATTGATTGAGCTTGACAGGAGGTAAGTGCGAGGGCATGCCGGAAACGGCCAACACCCCCAACGAAAAAGTACGACAACTCCAACGCAAGCTATGGGTGTGCGCCAAGCAGAGTAGGACGCGGCGGTTCCATGCGCTGTACGACCGGATCTACAGAAGTGACGTTTTGTGGGGAGCGTGGAAGCGAGTCCGCAGCAATAAAGGAGCGGCGGGCGTGGATGAAGTCACGCTGCGATCCATCGAGGAGCAAGGAGTAGCGGAGTTTCTCGAAGGGATACACGCCGATCTGAAGACAGGCCGATATCGACCTCAACCAGTGAAGAGGCGATGGATACCGAAAGCAGACGGGAAGCAGCGGCCACTAGGGATACCGACGGTCAGGGACCGAGTGATCCAGATGGCGGCGAAGATGGTGATCGAGCCGATCTTCGAGGCGGATTTCCAACCGAGTAGTTAAGGAAGAACCTGGCGAGTTTGAGGGAGGGGAGCTCGCGGCCTGAAAGGATCATCCCCAGTCACGAGAACTTGACGTTCCACCTGACAGGAGTATTGTTGACGATAATGGCCCCCAAGAAACCAAAACCGAAAAAGAAGCCACTGACGCTCGACGACTTCGCCGTCTTGATCCAGAAGGATCTCGCGCACATGGCGACGCAAGACGATATCAAAGCGATCCAGGAGGATATGGCGACAAAAGAGGACTTTCGGGCACTTCGGAGCGAGATGCAGATCGGCTTCAAGAACCTTAACGACGACGTAAAGATGATCACCGACACTATGGTGTCGAAAGCGGACCTTGCAAACACGCTCGCCGAAGAGCTCGCCAAATCCCCCTACGGGCGACAAATTGCGGATCTCCAAACCCGCGTGCACATCTTGGAGCGCAAGCTCGGCGTCAAGCCGAACCGCCGCGCAGCGTAAGCCATTTTTGGCGTGCAATAAGTCACACCCACCACAGTCGCGGCTTTCGACTTGTAAACCAAGGTCATATGGCTGGAGTACGAATTTACCATTGCGCGGCAGCCGGATCGCCTCAATACTTTGAACATGTCTCGGGTTGAAGAGCGATGTTCACGGGAACGACGGGCAGAGCCGAGATATCCGATCAACGAATTCTCGGTGCTTAGGAGCACCGGAGACATAGCTGCCGTGAGGGTGCTCGACGTTTCTGCCGTTGGCCTTCGCGTGACCTCGCTTGGCCCGATGCCGATCGGATCAGAAGTGGAAGTCCGGTTCGGCGGCGTAAAGGTCTCGGGATTAGTAAGGAACTGCCGGTGCCTCCGGGCAGCGGAATTCCAGTTGGGAATCGTTTTGGCGTCCCTGGGTGCCGCTCAGAATAACGTTCCTGGACGCGTGGATCACCTCTCCCTTCTTCGCCGAGCACAACGGGTTAACAGGTAGGTGC
>Ga0335074_10003928_pt1 | contig 20468 bp, 18 predicted proteins | sample Lox_Sample_23_FD_206715 | JGI IMG/M metagenome (GOLD analysis project Ga0335074, IMG submission 206715) | Soil microbial communities from Loxahatchee National Wildlife Refuge, Florida, United States - Lox_Sample_2.3 | ecosystem: Environmental > Terrestrial > Soil > Wetlands | place: USA... | reverse complement strand
CGTGCCTTTCCAGCCTTTCACTAATTGTTCCGACGCGCGATACGCGTTCGCCATAATAGTCAGCGCGGGATTGAAACCGCCGTTGGTGACGTGTACGCTGCCATCGATCACGAACAGATTATCTATGTCATGCACCTGGCAATCGCGATTCACCACGGAGGTCCGCGGATCGTTGCCCATACGGCAAGTGCCCGCCTGATGTTGTCCGCCGGAAACGCCGCGCCATCCCAATCGTTTCCATGTGCGGATCGCGCCCGCTTCCTTTAACCACTCTTCAGCCTTGCCCGCGGCGAACGCGCCGATTTCTAGCGTGTGCGGATGCTGTTCGCCTGAAAGCCGCGCCACCGGAATGCCCCAATAATCCCGCACCTGTGGCTCGAGTTCCACTCGCGCGCCCCACATGGGCATCTCCTGCGTCGGACCTATAACCGAGATGGTGCGCCGGTAGTATTGGCGGATGAAATCCTTATTGGCCTGGCCCCATCGCGGCACATCCGGCGGCAACATGCCGGTGAATTGATAAGGCAGCCGGATGAATTCATTCGCCAGCATGGCGCCGCCTGTGAGTCCCGGATTGCCGTGATTGTAATCGCAGATGGCGATGGAAGCGCCCGGACCCAGATCGTCGTACACTTCGTCTGGCATAATGCCGATCGCGCCCGTGTAACAGTGGCCCTGAAGATTCCGGCCGACCCAATCGTGTCGGTTGCCGAGCCCTTTGGGAAATAGCGGGCTCCCCGAGTTCAAGAGCAAGCGCGCGGATTCCACCGCCGCGCACGATACGATCACGATATCGGCATCCTGCTGTTGCAGGCTGCCGTGGCTATCGAAGTATTCCACGCCGGTGGCCCGCCCGCGCGCATCGGTCAAGATCTTGCGCGTCATCGTTTCGGTGCGCAATTCACAATTGCCGGTCGCGAGCGCCTTGGGGATCACGGTATTCTGCGTGCCGTTTTTGGCGTTCACTTCGCAGGCGAAGCCCACGCACCAGCGGCAGCGCATGCATGGACCGCGCCCGTTATAGGGCACGCTGTTGCGCAGCATCGGAATATGGAACGGGTGCAGGCCCAGCCGCTTGGCCGCTGGATGCAGAATCTCGAACTCGCGATTGGGGGCCAGCGGCGGCATGGGAAGCGGCTTGCGGCGCGGCGCGCGAAATGGATTGTCCGAATCATCGCCCGAAACGCCGATTTCCCATTCCGCCTTTTCGTAATAAGGTTCCAGATCGGCATAGGAAATCGGCCAGTCGTCGAGGGTGCTTCCGGGAACCTGGCCGTACGTGGACCGCATGCGAAAATCGCGTTCCAGGTAGCGCCACGCCATGGCGCCATAGCTCAGCGTGCCGCCGCCCACGCAGGCCGCATTGTTACGCGCGGGTTGCGCTCGTCATCGGGGCCAAACGCGTTGCCCAGCACCGAGGTCCGCTGATTACGCAGATCGTCCTTGCGGCAATCGAAGGCCGTGTACGATCTGCCGCGTTCGAGCAGCACAACGCCGAGCCCGGCTTCCGCCAGTTCTTTGGCCACGATCCCGCCACCCGCGCCCGCGCCCACGACCACCGCATTGGCGCGCTTCACGCCCGGCCTCGCAGCGGCGGAGAGGCTACCCCCAGCATCTTCCAACTCGCGCGTTCGCGATTGCCGCCGTGCCTCGGATCGCCATAAAAGCCTTGCATGGTGTGCGCGACTAGCAGATCGAAGAACGGCTTGCTGCGTGGATTATGCTCGGCGCTCCGCAACGCTTTCAATTGCGCGGCCGCGGGCAGATCGGCAAAACCCGGTCCGAGATCGGCGATGCCTTGCCGGTAGATTTTTCGGAGCGGCTTGTAGAATCCGGCGAGTTGGCGGTCGATGAAGACCACCACACCGGCTTGGGTTGCGCCGGCGTCGCGATCTTCGGGGATGATGTGCGCGCACGCGGCTTGCACCATGCGGGCTTCTTCAGGGGTGAAGAACCGCCAAGGGCTCCGGGCGTGACCGCATCCGGCAGCCGTACTCGCCAATCCCACCGCGATGAATTTCCGGCGATCCATCCTACCGACAGCGTAGCGGGATGCGAAATGTTTTTCAATACAACAGAATCCGGAACTCTAAAAGGCCGCCGCCCCGGCCGATCCCCTCTCGGGTGGACCCGTTGCGAGTTGCGTGTTTCCTTGGGCAGCTACGGAGTGGGGAGTAACCATGGCCGGCTCGGGGAGCGCAGCTCGCAACGAACGTCCACATAAATATAGGCGGCAAATGCCGTGAAAATAGGTCAAACTTTTTGGGGGAAGTTTTGGGAAGAGGTTGCAATTGAGTGAACGCGTTACGAGCTGCGTGTTTCCGAGGCAGCTACGGAGTGGGGAGGAACCATTGCTTGCTTTAGGGAGCGCAGCTCGCAACCCGCGTTCACATTGATTAGTGACGTGGGGCGGCGAAACGTTTCAAAAGCGCCCAATTTTTTTGGCGGGCCGCGTGGCCACGTTCCATAAGTACTAGAATTGTTGGTCTTATACAACCATAAGGACTTCAGCGCAACAACTGCGGCGTGTGGCGTGTCACAATACGCTCATGAAAATCCGCAAAGCGGTGATCACGGCCGCCGGACCTAGCCAGCGGAGCCTTCCGCTGCAGACGTTGATCGATCGCGATGGCGCGGAGAAACCCGTCCTTCGGATCATCCTCGAAGAAGCGTTGCGCGCCGGTGTTGAGGAAATCAGCATTATTGTTTCGCCCGGCGACGAAACACCGTACGCGCGCGTGGCGGGCGACCATGCGGGCCGCCTGCGGTTCATCCCCCAGCCCGAACCGTTGGGTTACGGCCACGCGGTTCTCTGCTCCCGAGATTTCGTCGGCCAGGACCCCTTTCTGCACTTGGTCGGCGATCATCTCTACATCAGCCGGACCGAAAAGAGCTGCGCGCAACAGTTGGTGGAGCTGGCTGAAGCTCAGGCGTGCGCGGTTTCGGCCGTACAAGCCACGCGCGAAAACCTGCTGTCGCGCTATGGCGCGGTGGGCGGACAGCGAGTGGCGGGCAGCCAGGATCTCTACCGCATCGACACGGTAATTGAAAAACCTACGCCCACCGAAGCCGAACAGCGGCTGGTGGTACCGGGACTGCGTGCCGGACATTATCTCTGCTTCTTCGGCATGCATGTGCTCACGCCCACGGTATTCGATTTCCTCGGCCCGCGGATCAGCCTTTCCGTCGCGCTTGCGGAACTGGCACGCCGCGAGCAATATCTCGCGCTCCAACGCGACAATCGCCGTTACGATATCGGCGTGCGGTACGGCCTGCTGATTGCCCAATTGGCGCTGGCGCTAAGCGGCCGCGACCGGGATGAAGTGCTGTCACAACTAATCGAATTGCTGGCGATGCGCGAGATCGCGGCAGCCGCGAGATGAGTGCCATGAGCCAACTTACCGGCATCATTACCGCGGCCGATCTGGAGATCCGAAATCGCTCGCTCGACGCTTTCTGCCGCGCCGCCACGGTGGCAGATTTGCAATCGGAAGCTGCCGCGCTCGATCGTTTTCGCCGATCCAGCGAGAATCTCTACGAACGCGTGCGCGCGCTGTTCTTCCTTTACGCCATCCACCGTTTTCATTTGCCGTTCAAAGCCGGCATGGCCGCGCAGGCATTGATTCCGTTCCGCGGCTACGAGCATCTGCTGGCGCGCCGTTTTGACGAAGCCATCGATATCTTCCTGGCTGCGCAATCCGCGAACGGTCCCAGCGCCGCGATCTCCAGCGCGTTGGCGGCTGGCTATCATGGTTTGGGCTTCCAAACTTTGGCCGGGCAAGTCCGCCGCAGCGTGCGCACGGTGCGCGGCAATCAATGGATGTTCCGTACCGGTCATCCGGCGGATTATCCGCTGCGTCTGCGTCCGGAGCTCTTGGCCGAAACGGATGGACTGTTTCCTATCCTGCGCGAAACCACGCCCGTCCGCATGGACCTGACGCATAGCGGCTGGAGTGACATTTTCTTCCTGGGCATGGATTTTCCCGAAGGCGCGCGCGTGCTGAATGTTTCCATCGATTTGAGCGTCGCGGGCGCGGGTTCGCCGAAACCGCCGGTGGAGGCTTGGCTGCGCGTGATCGACGAACCCGTGCTGCGCCTGGCCAGCGTCGATTTAAAGGCGTCGGCAGAGATCACCACGCTGGCCGAGGTTTTCGATTTCGCGCGCGACTACCTGGGCCTGGTCAAAGCCGCCGTGATCGCTTCGGGCATTGTGCCGCCGGGCATGGAAGGCGCCGGGCAACCGCTTGCGGATGTGCTTGCGGCGCTCACTGGCCGTCGCGGCCATGGCATCGAAATCGTCAGCCGGGTGAACGACATTCCTAAAGGATCGCGTCTGGCGGTTTCGACTAACCTGTTGGCCTCGCTGATTTCGGTATGCATGCGCGCCACCAGCCAGGCACATGCGCTCACTGGACCATTGGCCGAGGCGGATCGCCGGTTGGTGGCCGCGCGCGCAATTCTCGGCGAATGGCTGGGCGGATCCGGCGGTGGTTGGCAGGATTCGGGCGGATTATGGCCGGCCATCAAGCTGATTGAAGGCGTCGCGGCCGTGGAGGGCGATGCCGAATTCGGAATCAGCCGTGGATGCTTGTTGCCGCGCCATCGGATCCTCGGCAGCGCAGAGGTATCCGCCGAAACGCGGGACAAATTGCAATCGAGCCTCGTGCTGGTTCACGGAGGCATGGCCCAGGATGTCGGACCCATTCTGGAAATGGTCACGGAGAAGTACCTGTTGCGCTCGGAGGCCGAATGGGAAGGGCGCCGGCAGGCCATCCGCACGCTCGACGAGATCCTCGGGCACTTGCGCGCGGGCGATGTAGCCGCGGTCGGCCGGGCGACCCAGCGTAACTTTGAAGGGCCCATTCAAACCATCATTCCATGGGCTTCGAACCTCTATACGGAAACGCTCATCCGCCGCGCGCGCGCGGAAATGGGCAATGGATTTTTAGGTTTTTGGATGCTCGGCGGCATGTCCGGCGGCGGCATGGGATTCATTTTCGACCCGGCGATAAAGCCGCATGCGCAGGGCCGCCTGGAAGCTATCATGCGCGAGACCAAGCACGAACTGGCGCGCGCCGTACCCTTTGGCATGGAACCGGTGGTTTACGATTTTGCCATCAACGCGTGCGGCACGCATGCGGAAATGCTGCGCGGGCCCGCCGCGCTCATGCCGCCCGGCTACTACACACTTGCCGTGCCGGCGCTTTTGCGCACGGAAACGCGATTGCTCTCCGCCGCCCGCCGCGCCGAATTGGATCGCTTCGCGGCGGCTTGCCGCAATGCGCCCGAGCTTTCCGGCATGGTGCAAAACCTCTTCGACCATATGCTGCCGCGCGCGGAGTCAGCCGCGGACAGATCCGAGAGCCTGGCGTCGCTGCTCGATCTCCACGGCTTCGACCGGCTGCAGCATGCGCAGATCCAGGCCGATCTGCGCAGCGGCCGCGTAGGCCTGCGGCAGAATCGATTGCCGTCTACCAGCAAAATCGAAGATGCCGGTCCGGGCGATGTTTTGCACGCCACCGCGCCAATGGGCGCGCGCTATCTCGACCTAGGCATGCAGGCGCTGGCAGATGGCATGGCCGCCGTGGTGACCTTCGCCGCCGGCGCGGGCAGCCGCTGGACCCGCGGTGCGGGCGTGGTGAAGGCGCTCGATCCGTTCGCCAGGATCGCCGGCCGGCATCGCAATTTCATTGAAGCGCATCTGGCCAAGAGCCGCCGCGTGAGCCGTCTGTCCGGCTTGCCCATTCCGCATGTGATCACCACCAGCTATTTAACGCATGATGCCGTGGCCGATTGGCTCTGCCGCGTGGACAACTACGCTTACCCCGGTCCGCTGCTTCTTTCGCCGGGACGCAACATCGGCCTGCGCCTGATCCCTATGGTGCGAGACTTGCGCTTCGCTTGGGAGGAGATGCCGCAACAGCTTCTCGATGAGCAAGCGCAAAAAGTGCGCGCGAGCTTGCACGCGAGCCTCATCGCCTGGGCGCAACATGCGGGCGAGGCGAGCAATTATACCGACAATCTGCCCATGCAGTGTCTCCATCCGGTGGGTCATTGGTATGAGCTGCCGAATCTTTTGCTGAATGGCGTGCTGGCGCAGTTACTCGACATGCGGCCTCGCCTGCGCTATCTCATGATGCATAATATCGATACCCTGGGCGCGGACTTGGCGCCTGACTTACTGGGCCTGCATATCGAGTCCGGCGCGGGGATGACCACCGAAGTGATTTCCCGCCAGCTCGAAGACCGGGGCGGTGGATTGGCTCGCGTGGATGGCCGCTTGCGTTTGGTTGAAGGCCTGGCATTGCCTGGGGAACAGATCGAGTTCGAACTTAGTTACTATAACTCGGCAACTTATTGGATCGATCTGACTCACTTATTATCGGTATTCTCGCTAACTAGGGATGATCTTACTAACCAGGAGAAGGTAGCGGCCGCGGTCAGATCGCTGGCCGCCCGCATGCCTTCTTATATTACCCTGAAGGACGTGAAGCGGCGATGGGGAAAGGGCCAGGAAGATATCTTCCCCATCGCGCAATTTGAAAAATTGTGGGGAGATATGACCGCATTGCCCGAGTTAGATTGCCGCTTCGTGGCTGTTTCCCGCCGCCGCGGGCAGCAGCTCAAAGAGCCGGCGCAGCTCGACGGCTGGCTGCGGGACGGCTCGGCGGCATATCTGGAATCGCTGGGAGATTGGTAGACTTGTGACATGGCGGTTCCGGAAGAGGAATTGGCAAGACTCATCATTGATGTCAAGGAAAGCCTGGAGCGGGAGATCCACGGGGGCTTTGCCGAAATGCACACGCGCTTCGACACCCAGGCCGCGCGGCTTGACCGTCACGCCGCCATGTGGCAGACGGGACGCCGTTGGAGCGCTCGCATGGACGACTGGGCCGAGAAGATCGACGCCGCGCTCGAAGCTAAGGATCGCGAGCTCAAAGACCTTCGGGCACGGCTCGACAAGCTGGAAGGCCCAAAAGGCAACTGAATTGGCCTGATCCGCGGCTTGCGCACTCCGCAAACAACTCGGAAGCCGTTGGCTTCCCAGTCCAGCGCGGCCAAGTGCCAACGCCAGAGGGGCCAGATATGGCAAGGCATAGCAGCCACAAAGCGTATTCGCAACTTGTTGAGTCGATTTTTAGAGAAAAGTACGTTGGAGGAGGCGCCGAGGTCGAGTTCGGCCGGGAAGAGTTGTGTTCCTACGCGGAGAAGCTTGGTATCCCGGCGCCTAAGAACCCGGATGACGTGCTCTGCTCCTTTCGGTACCGGAAAGATCTGCCGGATGCGCTTGCGAAAGAGACGCCAAATGGCAAAACATGGATCATCCGCTGGACTGGAAGAGACAAGTACAAGCTCGCCCGCGTTCGGTTGAATCCTATCATTCCCAATCCACAACGGATTCTCACCAACTTAGCCGGCGCAATGCCGCCGATCATCGTCCGATACGCGTTGAATGACGAACAAGCGCTGCTGGCGATAGTTCGGCACAGCCGCTTGATAGATATTTTCACGAGGACCACGTGTTACTCCCTGCAGAACCACCTGCGGACCACCGTCGCAGGAATGGGACAGCTTGAGACGGATGAGGTGTATGTTGGTGTCGATCACAAGGGAGCCCAATACGTCTTTCCGGTTCAGGCCAAGGGGCGCAAGGACAAACTCGGCATCGTCCAAATTGAGCAGGATATGGCCATGTGCGAGGACAAATTCCCGAACCTGATCTGCCGGCCCATTGCCGCGCAGTTCATGGACGAGGGTGTCATCGCTTTATTCGCGTTCGAACAGCCCACCGGCGATCTGCCGAAGATTATGGACGAAAAGCACTACAAGCTCGTCCCGTCCGATAGCCTATCTGACGACGAACTCGCCTCCTACGGGCTTCGCTAGCCGTCCGCTAGCCGGTTTCACCGCGCCAGCGCATACTACCGTTTGGAGTCATGCGGATCGGCGCCGATTTCAACCAGCACCCACGCGACTTCATGGCTTCGAGCCGCGTCAAGGTCGCGCGTTCGCCCTTCTTCAAAGCCGCGCCAGTCCGTTCGGCCGCGCGCTACCATGAGCACATGGCGCCTGTCATTCGCGCGCCACGCGGCACTTCCCTGCGCTGCAAGGGCTGGAAGCAGGAAGCTGCGTTGCGCATGCTCATGAACAATCTCGACCCCGACGTGGCCGAGCGTCCCGCGGACTTGGTCGTCTATGGCGGGGCCGGAAAGGCCGCACGCGATTGGCCGTCGTTCCACGCCATCGTGCGCGAACTCGAATCGCTAGCTTCCGATGAGACGCTGCTGGTCCAATCCGGCCGTCCCGTGGGTGTGTTTCGCACGCACGAAGAAGCTCCGCGCGTCCTGATTGCCAACGCCAACCTGGTTGGCCACTGGTCGAATTGGGAGCAATTCCGGGCTCTCGAAAAGCTTGGCCTGATCATGTACGGCCAGATGACCGCCGGAAGCTGGATTTATATCGGCACGCAAGGTATCCTGCAAGGCACTTACGAAACTTTCGCCGCCGCCGCGCGCAAACACTTCGGCGGATCGCTCGCCGGGCGCCTGGTGGTTACCGGCGGACTCGGCGGCATGGGCGGAGCTCAGCCCCTGGCCGCCACCATGAACGGCGCGGCGTTTCTGGGCATCGAGGTCGATCCCGCGCGCATTCGCAAACGCATCGACACCGGCTACTGCGACGCGATGACGCATAATCTCGATGAAGCTATAGTGATTCTGCGCAAAGCCATGGCGGCGGGCGAACCTAAGTCAGTGGGCCTAGTTGCCAATTGCGCCGAAGCGCTGCCGGAATTGGTGCGGCGCAGCCTGGTGCCCGACTTACTCACCGATCAGACCAGCGCGCACGATCCGCTGAACGGTTACATCCCCGCCGGACTTACCGTTGAGCAAGCTGCGGAGTTGCGCGCACGCGATCCCCAACAATATCTCGACCGTGCGCTCGATTCCATCGCCGCCCATGTGCGCGCCATGCTGGAGTTGCAGCGCGCCGGCGCGGTCACATTCGATTACGGCAACAACATCCGGCGCTTCGCGGCCGACCGCGGCGTGGCCGATGCATTTCAAATTCCCGGCTTTGTGCCCGAATATATCCGCCCGCTCTTCTGCGAAGGACGCGGCCCATTCCGCTGGGTGGCGCTTTCCGGCGAGGCATCCGATATTGCCGCCACCGATCAACTCGTTTGCCGCCTCTTCGGATCGAACCCCACGATCAGCCGCTGGATTTCGCTCGCCCAGCAGAAGGTGCATTTCCAGGGACTGCCCGCGCGTATCTGTTGGCTGGGCTACGGCGAGCGCGCGCTATTCGCGCTCGAAATGAATCGCATGGTGGCCTCCGGCCAACTGAAAGCGCCTATCGTCATCGGTCGCGATCACCTGGATTGCGGCTCCGTGGCATCGCCTTATCGCGAAACCGAAGCCATGCGCGACGGCAGCGATGCCATCGCCGATTGGCCGATTTTGAACGCGCTGCTCAACACGGCCTGCGGCGCAAGCTGGGTTTCGGTGCATAACGGCGGCGGCGTGGGCATCGGCTATGCGCAGCACGCCGGTCAGGTGACAGTGGCTGACGGCACGGATCAATCCGCGCGCTGCCTGGAGCGCGTGATGACCTGCGACCCCGGTATCGGCATACTGCGCCATGTGGATGCCGGATATCCGGAGGCGATTGAATTCGCCGCCGGCGCGGGATTGCGTGCGCCAATCCAAAGCACGCCGCGCGATCGATGACCACCCTCGTCAGAGGCGCGCGCCAACTTTTGACTTTGCGCGGCGCGCGCCATCCGCGTCGCGGAGCAGCGTTGAGCGATCTAGGCATCGTGGCCAACGGCGCGCTGCTTATTGAGAAAGGCGTCATTGTAGAGGCCGGTCTCGCGCGCCGCGTCGAAAAACTGGCAGCCTCGCGCCGCATCCGTGAAATCGATGCCACGGGCCGCGTGGTAATGCCCGGATTCGTCGATAGCCATACGCACCTGATCTTTGGACGGCCGCGGCTCAAAGATTATGAGATGCGCCTGGCGGGTGCGACTTATGCGGAAATTGCGGCTGCCGGCGGCGGCATTTCATCAAGCGTAAAGGCTGTCCGGGCGATGACCGCGACGCAACTGGAAGCCCAGGGCCGCGCCGCGCTCGCGGCCATGGCGCGGCATGGAACCACCACCGTCGAAGCCAAGTCGGGCTACGCTCTGGACGGCCCGGGCGAATTGAAAACCCTTCGCGTGCTGCAAGAACTTTCGACCCGCGGACCGCTTGATATAATGCCGACGTATTTAGGCGCGCATATTGTGCCACCCGAGTATCGCGGGCGGCCGGACGCTTACATCGAGTGGATGGCGGCCGATATGATGCCGAAGATCCGTCGGCGCAAACTCGCCGAGTTCGTGGATGTCTACTGCGACGACGGCGCATTCACGCTGGATCAATCGCGCTGTTATCTGCAGCACGCCCGCGATCTCGGTTTCGGTTTGAAGATGCATGCCGAACAATTCGCCCGCACCGGCGCCGCGCGGCTGGCGGTGGAACTGGACGCGGTCAGCGCCGATCACCTGGAGCAGGCGAACGAAGAAGATATCCGCGCCCTGGCGCAATCGAACGCCATCGCCACTCTGCTGCCCGGGTCCGTGTTTCATCTCGGCCTCCGCACTTACGCCCCCGCCCGCGCCCTGATCGATGCCGGCGCAGCCGTGGCGCTCGCCACCGATTTCAATCCCGGCACCAGCCCGACTTACAGCATGCAGATGATTCTCTCGCTGGCCTGTACCGAAATGCGCATGTCGCCCGCCGAAGCGATTACGGCCGCGACCGTTAACGGCGCGCATGCCCTCCGTTGCGCCGATCGCGTCGGCTCGCTCGAACCCGGCAAGCAGGCCGATCTGCTGATCCTCAATGCGGAAGACTACCGCGAGCTACCCTATTACTTCGGCACAAACAACGTCCATTTGACTATGAAACGAGGCGTGATCCTTTCATGAGCAGAACCATCGTCGAAGTCGTTCCCAATTTCTCGGAAGGACGCGACGCCGCCAAAGTAGATGCCATCATCGAGGCGATCCGCACGGCACCCGGCATCGTGATTCTCGACCGCGAATTGGATGCCGATCACAATCGCTCGGTGGTCACTTTTGCGGGTCCGGCCAATAAGGTTGTCGAAGCGGCATTTCGCGGCGCGGAGCGCGCGATTGCCCTGATCGATCTACGCCATCACCAGGGCGTGCATCCGCGCATCGGCGCGTGCGACGTCGTGCCGTTCGTGCCGGTGGAAGGCGTCACACTCGACGATTGTGTGCGTCTCGCTAACGAGCTCGCCAAACGTTTGTGGGAGCGGCTCAGCGTTCCGGTGTATTTGTACGAAGCCGCCGCGCGCCGCCCCGATCGCGCGAATCTGGAAAACATCCGTAAGGGACAGTTCGAAGGGCTGCGCGAAGAAGTGCGCACCAATCCCGACCGCCGGCCCGATTTCGGCGAAACCGAATTGCATCCGAGCGCCGGCGCCACGGTTGTGGGAGCGCGCAAGTTTCTGATTGCTTACAACATCAACCTGAACACCTCCGATGTCGAAATCGCCAAGCGCATTGCCAAGGCCATCCGATTTTCCTCGGGCGGCTTCCGTTACGTGAAATCGATGGGGGTGCCGCTCGCATCGCGCAATCTGGCGCAGGTTTCGATAAACCTGACGGATTTCGAACAGACGCCCATCCATCGCGTGTTCGAAGCCGTGCGTGCCGAGGCCGCCCGCTACGGCGCGTCAATCGATGGCAGCGAGATCGTCGGCTTGATTCCCAAGCGCGCGCTCGAAATGACCGCCGAATGGTATTTGCAGGTGGAGAATTTCCAACCGCGCCTAGTATTGGAAAACCGTCTGGCGGAGGCCACCACCGCCGGTGGATTGAACGATTTCCTGGACGAACTGGCCGCTCCGACTGCGACTCCCGGCGGTGGAAGCGCGGCGGCCGCGGCCGCGGCCATGGGTGCTTCTTTAGGCGCGATGGTTTCGGGTCTCGCGAAACTGCCGGTGGACGCGTTCGAGGCGGATCGCAAATTCTTCGCCGAAGCCGTGAAGGCGGATGCCGCATCCTATGAAGCGGTGCGTGCGGCGTATAAGCGCCCTAAAGAAGAGCGCGCGCCGTTTGTGGAGCAGGCTTTGCACGAAGCCGCCAAAGTGCCGCTGGAAGTCGCCGAGGAGGCCACGGGCTTGCGGGACAGATTGCGCACATTGGCCGGCACCGCGCCCGCTAAGTTCGGCTCGGATGTCACGACGGCGCTGGCGCTGGTCGAAGCCGGCATTAGCGGCGCGCTGGCCAACGTGCGCATTAATATCGAATCGATGAAGGACGAATCGCTGATCGCCGATCTTCGCGCGCGGCTCGATAAATTGTCATGAGCGCGGCGCTGGTCTCCATCACCCCTACGTCGCCGCCGCGTCCCGCATGGCTGCGTGCGCCCGCGCCGGTTGGCCAAAACTACCGCGAGTTGAAGGCGCTCATCGAAGGCCTGGGACTGCACACGGTTTGCGAAAGCGCGGCGTGTCCCAACGTCGGCGAATGCTGGAATCATCGTACGGCCACGTTCATGATTCTGGGCAACGTGTGCACGCGCCGCTGCGGATTCTGCGCCGTGCAGAAAGGCGCGCCGCTCGAAGTCGATTATGACGAACCGCGCCGCGTATCGGAAGCCGTGGCGGCCATGGGCTTGCGATTCGCCGTGATCACCAGCGTGAATCGCGACGACCGCGCCGATGGCGGCGCGGAACTCTTCGCCCTCACCATCCGCGCCATCCGCGAACGCGTGCCAGGTTGCGGCGTGGAAGTGCTGGTGCCCGATTTCCAAGGTAGTCATGCGGCCATGGATACAGTGATGGCCGCCGCGCCCGACGTGCTGAATCATAATACCGAGACGGTGCCGCGCCTCTATCGCCAGGTGCGGCTGGGTGCGCGCTACGAGCGCTCACTGGATATACTGGCATACGCCAAACAGGTGTCGCCGCGAACCCCCGTGAAATCCGGCCTGATGCTGGGTTTGGGCGAGACTATCGATGAAGTGCGCGACGTGATGCGCGATCTGCGCGCCCGTAGCGTGGATATCGTGACGATCGGCCAATACCTGCGGCCTTCGCCAAAGCATCAGCCCATCGTGCGCTATGTCACGCCAGGCGAATTCGAGGATCTCCGCCGCGCGGGTCACGAAATGGGTTTTGCGCATGTGGAATCGGGACCGTTGGTGCGCAGTTCCTATCACGCAGCCACCGCGGTCCACCGGTAGAGAACGCCAGCGTTTCTTGGCCGCCGCTTCACGGGGGCTGTTTCAAATGGCCTGATTCGACCTGCAGATCAACCTGCGGACCGCGATCCAATCGCGCGTGGTGCAAAGCATCCGCATGGCGTTCCGGTGCGTGCCCCTCAATACGCTGGCGTTCTCTTACATCCCCAGGGAGAAGGCCAATAACGCCACCGGCCTGATCAACCTGGCGCGCAACATCGGCGGCAGTTCCGGCATTGCTTTCGTGATGACGCAACTTGCGCGCCGCTCGCAATTCCACCAGCACGTGCTGGTAAGCCATGCGACCGTGTTCGACCGGCGCTACAACGAGATGCTGCGGGCGCGCCTCACAGATGCTGATGGCGCGCGGGTCGAGCGCCGGGGACGCCGTTCATCAGGCGCCAGACGTTGCTCCACGTGGATGACGGCCGGTACGCTCTCTCCGTTCAACACCCTTTCAACGGCGAACTCAACGCCTCTGGAAACGGATCCAACCACGATAGCGGCGGCGGGCGCAAGGCCGGCGATGGTGCTGGCACAGGCGATGCCGGCGGTCAGCAACAGAGCTACCGCCTGAGCGCGATGCTGCGCCTGGCTTGCGCTACTACATTCTGTTGGTAAACTGTCACCGTTGGCTTAACCCGCCATCCACCGCCAGAATCTGGCCGGTAACATAGTTACTGGCGCTCAGAAAATACGATACCGCGCCGGCGATCTCATGGGGAGTGCCCGCCCGCATGGCCGGGGTCGCCTGAATCATGCGCGTGGCTTCGTCGTTGAGATCGCCGAACGGAATCACGCCGGGCGCCACCGAATTCACCGTGACCTCCGGCGCGAAGGCCTTGGCCAGCGCGCGCGTCAGCATGATCACGCCGGCCTTCGACGCGCAGTAATGCGCATGGTCCGCCCAGGGGCGCAGTCCGCCCAGCGAGCTGATGTTTACAATGCGCCCGCCGCCCGATTTGCGCATCAGCCGCGCGCCCTGCTGGCAGCAGAAGAACACCGCCTTCAGATTCACGGAATGGATGAAATCCCAATCGGATTCGGTAATCTCCAAGGGATCGAAGCGCGTAAAGCGGGCCGCATTATTCACCAATCCATCCAGCCGGCCAAGCGTGCGCTCGATCTCGGCGAACAGGCGCGCGATCTCCGCCACATTTTCCAGATTCGCGCGAAAAATAGGCGCGCCTCCGCACTCTTCCGCCGTCGCGCGCGCTTCGGCTTCCGAATTTCCATAATGAATCGCCACGCGTGCGCCTTCCCGCGCCAGATGTAACGCGATGCCGCGCCCGATGCGCTTGGCCGCGCCGGTCACCAGGATGATTTTGCCCCGCAAGCTGGAACAGCTATCAGACGTTGGGTTCTCCATGCACCTCCACATCCTCCGGACTGACGCCTTCGAGCGCCGGTTCCGGCAAGCGCCCGGTCCAATTCGCCCATCCCCAGAAGATGGCCGTCGTCGAGCTCAGTACGCCCGCCACCGCGCCGATCAGCCGCGGATTGTAATATTGCGAAGCGATGCCTGCGAGCATCATCGAAATCATCATGGTAGACCAGACCATGGATTCCATGGTGGCGAAGACGCGCCCGCGAAATTCGTTGGCCACGTGCCGCAGAAGCTGCGAGTAGTTCAGCACCGAGCTGACCGCCACGGCCGCGCGCGAGAGCGCGATGAAAAACAGCGCCGCGCGAAAATTGCGCATCTGGCTGAACAGCACGTACGCGCCGCCGTGAATGATGTAGACCAGCACCACCGTCCGCTTGTAGGCCTCGAAGCTCAGCCGCTCGCCGATGCGATGCGCGATCACGCCGCCGATCAACAAGCCGATGCCCGCGAATCCCCACACGATGCCGATGCCCGCCGGTCCGCGGTTGAAAACAATCTCACCGAAGATACTGAACAGGATCTGTGCCGCGCCGCCGCCCGAGGCCCATCCCACGCCGATCAGGGCGATGCCGAAGATCAACGGATGCGCCTTCATGTAGCGCAGGCCTTGGGTGTACTCGCGCCAGGGCCGCACCACATCGGCTTCCGTCAACGCTTCGCGTTTCGGCCGGAAGCCATCGCCGGGAAGAAACAGGCGCGAGATGCAGAATGCCGAGATCACGAACGAAAGGGCATTGCCGATGAAAGCCGACCTATAGCCGAAGCCTGCCACGCTGGCGCCCGCCAGAAACGTACCGATGGTGAGCGTCGCCCAGCCGGTGGTTTGCGTCAATGAATTCGCGGTGTGCAATTCATCGCGCGTGGCGATGCTGGGCAGAATGGCGGAGCGTCCGCTGGTGAAGAAGGGCGAAGCAAACATCAGCAGCGCGCTGAAAAGATACAGCAGCCAGGTGTTGTGCCGGTGGATGGTCAGGATGAAGCCGAGCGCCAGCACGGCGCGCGTGAGATCGCTCGCGATCATGACGTGCTTGCGGTTCAACCGGTCGAGCAGCACGCCCGCGATGGGGCCGGCCAGCACCGCGGGAATGGCGCGCGAGAGCATCACGCCGCTCACGACCAGCCCCGAGCGGGTGGTGGCCAGCGCCAGGCTGAATACGGCGATGTTGTTGAAGTGATCGCCGATTTCGCTGACCACCTGGCCGATCCAGGTGTAGCGATAGTTGCGGTTCTCGCGCAGGAGTTCGGTGAACGAAGCCATCAGCCGCGCTCCGTGAGATACACGCCGCCCAGAATCACCGCGCCGCCCGCGATCACGGACACGCCTAGGGCCTCGCCTAGAATGAATAGCCCCATGACGGAGGCAAACACCGGCTGCAAATAGGAAAAGGCCGATACGCGCGAAGCGCTCATGTAGGCCAGGGCGTAATAGTAGATCAGGTAGGCGGCAACGGAGGAAAACAGCGCCATGTAAATCGCCGAAAGCCAGGCCGATGCGCTCGCGTGCATCGGCTGGCGCGCGGCTTCCCACAGCGTAACGGGCAGCAACGTGATCCCGCCGCCCACATAGGCATAAGTATTCAGCGTGATGTTGCTGAACCTGCCGGTCACTTCTTTTCCGAAAACCGTGAAGAGCGCGAAGCAAAATCCGCCCAGCAGCACGATCAGATCGCCGAGCAAAGTGGCGTGCGCGCCGGAAGCCGGCTTAACCCACGTAAGTATGGCGACGCCCGCGAGTGCGATGGCCATGCCGGCGGCTTTACGCGCGGTGATGCGTTCCTGGCCGCGCAAGCGGGCGATGATCAGCACTTGAAGGGGGGTCGTCCCGATCAGGATCGCGGCGTGCGCCACGCTGGTGCGGGCCAGTCCGAGGATGAAGAAAAGCTGGTTGAGGGTCACGCCGAAGAGACCCAGCACCAGCAGCCGTACGATTTCGCTACGCGAACGTTTCTCGAACCGCGCGTGGGCGCGCTCCCAGGCGTAGAGCGGCAGCATGGCCACGCCCGCGAATCCGATGCGCAAGCCGGCCAGGAACAACGCGGAGAATTCGCGCAGCGCGATTTTTCCGGCAATATAGTTACCGGACCAGAACGCCACCATCAGGAACAGGAGGGCGTAAAGCGAAACTGTTCGGTTCAACCGATGGACTCCTCGCGGAGGGTCAACGAACGGATGTAATCGGGATCGAGTTCGTAGCCAAATCCCGGCGCATCGGAAACGCGGATGGTGCCTTGCGCCGTGGTCTTGACCGGCGGCACGATGATGTCGCGCGCCCAATACCGCTTGCTCGCCGAGACATCGCCGGGTAGCACGAAATTCGGCAGCGTGGAAAGCGCGATGTTGTGCGCGCGGCCGATGCCGGCCTCCAGCATGCCGCCGCACCATACCGGCACACCCGCCGCCTGCGCCACATCGTGCACGCGCTGGGCTTCCCGGAATCCGCCCACGCGTCCCAACTTGATATTAATGATGCCGCAGGCGCGCAACCGGATGGCCTGTGCGGCGTGATGCGCGGAGCGAATACATTCATCGAGGCAAATGGGCGTAGCGAGCTTGGCTTGCAGTGCGGCGTGATCGATGATCTCGTCGTGCGCCAGCGGCTGCTCGATCATCATCAGATAGAATTCATCGAGCTGCTTGAGGCGATCGGCATCCGCCAGCGTGTAGGCGGAATTTGCATCGGCCATCAGCTTGATCGCCGGAAAGCGCGCGCGCACCTGCCGGATCACGTCCACATCCCAACCCGGCTTGATCTTCATTTTGATGCGCTGATATCCGGCGGCCAGTTCGCGCTCTATTTTTTCGAGAAGCTGCGCGACGGAATCCTGAATGCCGATGGAAACGCCGCAGGGAATCTCGCGGCGCGCGCCTCCGCCGATGGTTTGCCACAACGGCTGTCCGGCGATTCGCGCTTCCAGATCCCAGACCGCGGTTTCCAATCCGCCGCGCGCCATCAGATGGCCGCGGATATGCGCGGTCAGAGGCGCAACTTCATCGGCGCGCAAAAGCTGGCGGCCCAGCACGCGCGGAATCGCGTAGTCGCGCAGGATCAGCCACGCCGAATCGGTCCATTCTTCGTTATAGAAAGGATTCTCGCCCGCTGTGACTTCACCCCATCCGGAAACACCGCCGCCATCCACTTCCACGAGGATAATGTCGCGGCCGGTAGTGCGGCCGAAGCTGGTCTCGAAGAAATGCACCAGCGGCATGCGGATTTGGCGAAGCGTAACGCGCTCTATTCGCATGCGCACTTCCCCAACAAGTAGGCTGACACGGGTTCAGAGCGGGCGAACCCAATCACCGCCAAGCCGCGGCCGAATCCGCGCATCAGTTGCTCGCCCAGCGACTTTTGAATTTCACGCGCGCGCCGCGGTTCGTCACGGCGAATGGTGGCGATATCGGCAGGCACTTCGATGCGTTCCGCAATCTGCCGTTCGGGCGCGCGCCCCGCGATCACCGCTTCGGCATGCTCGCTCGCCAGCCACCATTCCGCCACGCAGCGGTCCGTCGGCAATCCGCCATGCAGCGGACTGGTGGTCATGCCGTACTGATTCTCCACGTAGCGCCGCACGATCGCGCCCAGCCGCTCGATATTGAAGAATGCGTTCTTCAATTCCAGCGGATCGAAGGTCCACTCGATGAGCTGGATGCCGCGCCCGAGCGCATCTTCGCGCTGGCGCAGTTTCAGCATGCGGCCCACGCCGCGATTGCGATACTGCGGCAGCACGCCGAGCATGTGGCTGTGCAGATACGATCCGCCGCCTGGCTTCAGGCCGGGAATCGACAACAGGAAGCCCACCATCGCGCTCAAATCATATGCGCCGAAGGCCTGCCCGCCGACCTTGATCGCCACCACAAACAGCCGCACGGGCAGCAGTTCGATATCGGAGAATCCCCAGACGGTTTTCTGTAGGGCCACGGCCTCCTGAAACTGGCGCGTCTCGGTGAGCGGGCGAACCTCGATCATCGTTTGGCCTCCTCCCACAGCGCATCCATTTCCGCAAGCGTGGCTTCTTCGGGAGTTTTACCCTGCTCCGCCAGCTTGCGCTCGATGTAACCGAAGCGCCGGCGGAACTTGGCGTTGGTTTTGCGCAGCGCCTGCTCCGGGTCGGCCTTGATAAAGCGCGCCAGATTCACCAGCACGAAGAGCATATCACCCAGTTCGTTTTCGAGTTCCTCTTGCGGCGCGGATTCGCGGCGCGCGGTGTTGAACTCGGCCAGTTCCTCGTGCAGCTTGGCGAGCACTTGTTCGGCGTTATCCCAATCGAAACCTACATGCGCCGCGCGGGTGGTGAGTTGCTGCGCTTCCACCAGCGACGGCAGCGCGCGCGGCACGGAATCGAGCAGTCCGCCAGCGGCTGTGCCCTTCTGCTTTTTCTCCTCCGCCTTCACTTCGCCCCAGATGCGGCGGACGTCATCCCCGGTGGCGGCGGTCTGATCGCCAAATACATGCGGATGGCGGCGGATCAGCTTGGCATTGATGGCATCGAGGGCGTCCGAGATGGTGAACAGATTCTGCTCGGCCGCCATTTGCGAGAAGAAGACGGACTGCAGTATCAGATCGCCTAACTCGCCGGTAAGTTCGGCCCAATCCCGCGCATCGATGGCGTCCATTACTTCATAAGTCTCTTCGAGCAGATAGGGTTTGATGGTATCGAAGGTCTGTTCGCGATCCCAGGGACAGCCGCCGGGCGCGCGCAGACGCGCCATGATATCGACGAGTTTCTGGAATTTTTCGCCGGGTGTGGGGGACAAGTTTCAATTTAGCATGCGGGCTGCTGGGACGCTCCCAGAACAGCGGCAGGCGCCGTCGGCGGCGGCGGTTCTGCACACCTGGCACCGATGCCAATGCGGTCAGGCTTCTGACCTGCCGACTTCAGCAGACCGCCGGTATGCGCGGCTTCAGCGCGTCCATGATATCCGGCAAGCCCACCAGAGCCGGTGCGGGTGCAGCGGAGGCTGTCACGCTGCTGGAGGAGGTGGTCGCATCCACAGTCCCCGTCTGGACCGCAAGAGTAGTCGAGGCCGTGGTGTTCGAGTAAGTAACCGTGGCATTACTGGGATCCAGTGCCACACTGGCAAATGCATTCAGGTGCGGGTTCGGAAGGGTGCCGCCGGGCAAGAGCAGGACGGCAGTCACGTTCAGCGGGATGCCCACTACGGTCACCGGGAAACTACACTGAAAAATGTCCTCGGAAGCGCCCACCGTCTGTTGCAGGATCGTAGTGGAACTATTGATCTGGATGGCCTGGCCGGGTATCAGTCCGGAATAAACGGTCCCGGTCATCTTCAGGTGAAAATAGCGGCCCCAGTTGCGGCCATGATGAACCGGTTCCAGTTTCGTATTTGCCATGATCATGAGGGAGAATTGCTGGCCGGAGAGCTTCAGGGTATCGTTCCCGCTCACCGGGCTAGTGGCAAATGTTCCCGCGGCAGAATAGGTGATCGGAAGTGCCGAATCCGGAGCTGCGGCCATGGCCAAGCAGCACGTGGCCGCGAATCCGGCCGCGACAGAGAGCAGTTTCGAGACGTTTAATGATTTCATGGTTCCTCCTCCTTGGAAAGCCATCTTTGAAGTCTAGAATGCGGGCCTGTTGATTTTCAAGCAGATTCGGTACTTTATGAAAAAAATATTGGTGTGAATACGCACACTGCGGCCACGCCGGCGCGCAGCCTAGTAAATCACCTTCATCGAAAACTGAATTTGCCTGGAGTTGCCGGCTGTTCGGCTGATTTCGCCGAAGCCCGGCCCCAGCAGGATGTTATCGGGCAATCCGAAATTCACGATATTGAAAATATTGAAGAACTCCGCGCGGAATTGCAGAAACGCG